>Ga0157369_10000322_pt1 | contig 64249 bp, 54 predicted proteins | sample C25metaG_FD_113461 | JGI IMG/M metagenome (GOLD analysis project Ga0157369, IMG submission 113461) | Corn rhizosphere microbial communities from Kellogg Biological Station, Michigan, USA - C2-5 metaG | ecosystem: Host-associated > Plants > Roots > Rhizosphere > Soil | place: USA: Michigan... | reverse complement strand
GCAGGTCCGAATAGCACCGGGCCGAATGACACAATGGTCCGTTATGGCGCCCTCCCGCCGGCTGGCCGGCGCAGCCGCGATCAGCATGTTGTTGCTGACCGCGTGCGGGACCCGGCTCTCCAACGGGGCGTTCGACCGGGTGCAGAGCCAGCAGACCGGGCCGAACGCCGGCGGGCCCGGCGGTGGCCCATCGGCCGGACCGGATGCGAGCGCCGGCCCCGTCGGCCCGAGCGCGGCACCCACGCAGGGATCCGGCAACGGCAACGGCGGCAACGGCCAGTCCGGCAATGGCAACGGCAACGGCGGCGGCACCGGGGCGCAGGGCAACACCGCCTCTGACATCGGCGTCACCGCGACGACGATCACGATCGGCAACATCGTCAGCAAGACGAACCCGTTCGACGCGCGCGCGTTCGTCGGCCCGACGTACGGGCTCGAGGCGTTCGTGCACTGGACCAACGCGCACGGCGGCATCCATGGCTGCACGCTGAAGCTCGCGTTCTGCGACGACCAGGGCAGCGGCGACCAGAACAACACGTGCGTGCACCAGCTCATCGACTCGCAGAAGGTCTTCGCGTTCGCCAGCAACGCGATCCTCACGTACTCCGGCGCGTCGTACACCAACAGCAAGGGCGTCCCGGACGTCGGCGCGCAACCCATCGACAACGCCTACAACGAGTACCCGCACATGTGGGACATCTACGGCGAGGAGTACCCGCGCGACGGCAAGCAGATCGGCATCAAGGGCCAGCTGTACGGCGGCACCGAGATCTATCGCTACTTCAAGACGAAGTACCCGGACGTCGCCAAGGTCGCCGGTGTCGTCGACTACAACCAGTCGGCGTCGACGCGGTTCGGCAACAGCATCGCCGACGGCCTGCGGCACGAGGGCTACACCGTCGTCGTGAAGACCGTGAACTTCGCGCTGCCCGACTACGACTCGGTCGCGATCGCGTTCAAGAACCAAGGCGTGAAGTACGTCTACGACACGATCGACCGGCAGGGCAACATCCGGCTGTGCAAGGCGCTCGACGACAACGGCGTCTCGGATTCGTTGCAGGCCAAGGTGTTGACGACGCAGAGCTGGGAGCAGTCGGTCGACGGCGACTACACGGATTCGCCGAAGTGCCGCAACAAGCTGTTCGCCACCGGGATGACGCGCAGCTACGAGGACACGAAGTACGCCGGAGTCGCCGCGTTCCGCCAGCAGATGGCGCAGGACGGCCACGGCGGCGCCGACTTCCTCTCGGAGTGGGCGCTCGAAGGCTGGGCCGGCGGGCAGTGGCTCGCGGACGCGATCGCGTCCTGCGGCGCGGACGTGACGCGCAGGTGCGTTGAGAAGTTCGTCAACGGCGGGCCATCACACCCGTACGACGCGCACGGCCTGCTGGTGCCGCGGTACTTCGAGGAACGCAGCACCCCCCGCGAGCCGCAGATCAACTGCATCAACGTCGCGCGCTGGAGCGACTCGGCACACGGCTGGATCACGCAGGTGCCGGACATGGACAAGAACTGCTTCACCGTGCACGAGTGGCCCTACAGCGCGACGTAGCTTCGACGCCCGCCCTCCGCCCCCATGATCATCGCCGTCACAGCGACATAGATGTCGCCCTGACGGCGCAACGAGAGTCCGGCGGGCCGTTCGAGGGACTATGCGCCGACATAGTCCGAACTGGTCTTGCGGCGAGCGCGACGGCACGCGAGGTTGTCCACGATTACGACAACTCGTGGAGGCATTGATGTCTGGATTCCGTCGCGGTCTCGTCGTGAGCGCCGGCGTCGCTGTCGGCCTGCTCGCCACCGCCGGCACCGCACTGGCCAACGACTGCGCGAACTTCAGCCGCGTCGCGCCCGCTTGCTACTACAGCCAGTCCGGCTGCACGTCGCCGTACGTTCGCGGCAACTGGGTCTTCCTGCCGTCGATCGACCCGTCGCTCCCGCCGATCTGGGGCTTCGGTACGCCGGCGAATTTCACGAACGGGCAGTCCGACGCGCTGACCGCGCTCGCCGACCTGAAGTCGGGCGGCGCCGTGTGCGCCACGCCGAACCGCCAGTTCGACCCGACGTTCACGTTCACGACGGTCCACGGCGTGCTGTCGACGGACGCGTGCTGGTTCGGCTGAGCCTCGGCCTCACAGCCCAGCGAGTCAGCTTGACGTAGCGGTGACGTAGCCGGGGAGCGCACGGCCGGACAGCTCGGCCGGCTCCCCGGCGAACACCACCTCGCCGCGCGCCAGCACGTAGACGATGTCGGCGAGCCGCAGTGCGTCCGACAAGTATTGGTCGACCAGCAACACCGTCGTACCGCCGCGCGCCAGCTCGCCGACGACGTCGAAGAGCCGGCGGGTGACCCGCGGCGCGAGGCCGAGCGAGATCTCGTCCAGCAGCATCAGCCGCGGATCGCGCAGCATCACCCGCGACATCGCGAGCATCTGCTGCTCGCCACCGGACAGGCTGCCGGCCCGCTGGCCGAGCCGATCCGCGAGGACCGGGAACGCAGCGAACGCCGCGTCGGCCGGTACGCCGTGGCCGGCGAAGATCTCGAGGTTCTCCCGCACCGACAGCGCGGCGAAGATGCCGCGGCGTTCCGGCACCAGCGCGAGGCCCGCCCGCGCCCGCGCGTCCGGCGGCACATGGGTGACGTCGCGGCCGGCCCACAGGACCTGCCCCGATCGCACCGGCAGCAGGCCCGCGGCCACCGACAGCAGCGTCGTCTTGCCGGCGCCGTTCGGGCCGAGTAGCGCCGTCAGCGCACCGGCCGGCACGTCGAGGTCGACACCGTGCAGCACCTCGACCGCGCCGTACCCGGCCCGCAACCCGCGCAGCGACAGCTCGACGCTCATCGCTCGGCCGCCGTCACGTCGAGGTACGCCGCCTGCACCGCCGGGTGCGCGCGTACGTCGTCCGGCCGGCCGGACGCGAGCAGCCGTCCCTCGGCCATCGCGTAGACGGTGTCGGCGACGTCGAAGACGAGGTCGACGTCGTGCTCGACCAGCAACACCGCGACGCCGCTCGTCGCGACCTGACGGATGACGTGCTGGAGGTTGTCGGTCTCGGTCGTGTCGAGGCCACTGGCCGGCTCGTCCAGCAACAGCACCGAGGGGTCGTTGCACAGCGCGCGGCCCAGCTCCACCAGCCGCAGCGTGCCGGTCGGCAGCGCACCCGCGGGCACGTCGCGCACCGCGTCGAGACGCAGCAGCGACAACGTCTCGTCCACGGTGCGCTGATGCCGCGCGACGTCGACCATCGGGAAGCCGAGGATGCCGAGCAGCGATTTCCCGTTGCGTACCAACGCGTTTCCGGGCGAGCGGTTCTCCGCGCCGACGCCGAGATTGTCGGCGACCGTCATCGTCGGGAACACCGCGAGGCGCTGGAACGTCCGCCCGATGCCCAGCCGTGCCCGCGCGTCCGGCGACAGCTTGGTGATGTCGCGGCCGTCAAGCAGTACCCGTCCGTCGTCCGGCCGCTCGGCGCCGGTCAGGCACTGGAACAACGTCGTCTTGCCCGCGCCGTTCGGGCCGATCAGCGCGGTCACCCGGCCGGGCTCCGCGACGACGGAGACGTCATCGACGGCGGTCAGCCCGCCGTACCGCCGGGTGATGCCGATGCCCTCGAGCCGCGCACCCGCCGTCATGACCGCTCCGCCCGAGCCGCGCGCAGCCGGTCGAGCGCGGCCCGCCCACGTTCGGACAGCACCGGCGCCGGCCGCGGTACGACGTGCGCGGCGTAGCGGCGCATCAGCGCGTGCGGTGCCTGCACCCACTCCACGACCCGGCGGTTCACCTCCGCGACCCCGCCCGGCAACCGGCCGAGGAATACCGCCAGCAGGCCGACGACGACGAGGTACGCCTCGGCCTGGCCGGCGACCGCGTTGACGAGGACGACGAGACCGGCACCCGCGACCGCGGCCGCAGCACTGTCCGCGCCGAACAGTACGACGACCATGAACCACGGCAGGCTGTTGCCGAGCGGATCGAAATCGTTGTTCGGGTCGAAGGTGAGCTTCTGCTGCGCGAGCAGTGCGCCGCCGAGCCCGGCCAGCATCGCGCTCACCGTGAAGATGAGCACCTTCAGCGAACGCACGTCGACGCCGACCGCGCGGGCACCGTCCTCGTTGTCGCGGATGGCGATCAGCGAGCGGCCGAGTGCGCCCGAGCGCAGGTTGTACATGATGAGGAACGCGATCGCGAGCATCGCCAGCTCGAACAGATAGAACGCGTGATCCCCCGCAAGGGACCAGCCGAACACCGACGGCCGCCGTACGGTCACGCCGTTGGTGAAGTACGGCTGCTGGAAGACGAACCGGCTGACGAACGTGCCGACCGCGAACGTCGTCAACGCGAGGAACAGCCCGCGCCGGCGAATTGCGGGGTAGCCGGTCGCGAACCCGACGAGGCCGGCCGCGAGCACGCCGACGAGCAGCGCGAACAGCTCGGGTGTGTTGCCGCTGACCTTCGCGAAGAACAGCGCGCCGATGCCGGCGTACCCGGCCTGACCGAGCGAGATCTGCCCGCTGTAGCCGGTGACCGCGACCAGCGACACGAAGATGATCGCGAGCGCCGGCACCTCCTGTGCCTCGCGCAGGTGCACCGGGTCGAGCAGCAACGGCGCGAACACCACGGCCGCCGCAAGGCCGTACTGCAACGCCATCATCGGGATCGACGGCTCGGCCGCGCGCCGCCGCGCGAAGGTCGTCGCGATACCCGCGTCGCCGCCGCTCTGCGCGAGCCGTTGCCGGGCGAGCAGCGCGAGCAGCAGGAGTACGACGGGCAGGTTCGCGTGCAGCGCGTTCCAGATGTCGAGGACCGGGCCGGGCGACGGCGAGAACAAGTTCATCTCGCTCGATCCGATGCCGAGCGCGATGCCGGCGCCGACCGCGATCGGGATGTTCGTCAACCCGGCGATCACCGGCATCGCGAACGTCTCCAGCACGACGAGCGTCAGGTTGAACGGATCGAGCGAGAGCTGCGACGCGAGCAGGATGCCGGTCAGCGCGGCGAACACCGACCCGAGCGCCCACCCGATCGCCGCGACCCGGTCCGCGTCGACGCCGGACAGTTCGGCGAGATCCCGCCGGTCGACCACCGCGCGGATCTGCGTGCCGAGCGGCGTGAGCCGCAGCAGCAGGCCGAGGCCGAGCGTGCCGACGACGACCGCGCCGAGGTCGGCGAACGCCTCGACGTGCACGGTCAGGCCGCCGGGATGGATGACGTCGTTCGGGAACAGCGACGCCGGATGGCGAGCCTGGTCACCCCACACGAGATGCGCGATGCCGAGCAGCAGCACGAGCAGGCCGATCGTCGCGACCAGCGACTCGGCGGGTGACGCGAACCGCCGTTGCAGCGGCCGGAAGATGACGCGCTCGGCGACGGCACCGAACGCCGGTGCGAACACCAGCAGGACGAGCACCGCCGCGAGCCACTCCGGCACGCCCCAGCCGGCGGTCAGCTGCCAGTAGAGGTACGCCGCCAGCATCGCGACCGCGCCGTGCGCCATGTTGAACACACCGGTCGCGCGATAGGTGACGAGCATCCCGACGCCGGAGAGCGCGGCGACGGCTCCGAGCGCGAGCCCGGCGAACAGGTAATCGAGAGCGAGCACGTCAGGGTGTGCCGGGCGAGCAGACGCGGCACGGGGACAGGCCGCGATCCGTCACCGCCGTCGCATCGACCCGCACCGCTTCGCGCTTGCCGGCGACCAGCGCGCAGTCCGACCGGTGGTACGACGATCCGCTCGGCAGTGCGACGTACGCCGTCGTGTCGGGTGCCGACGGCGCGGCGACCCCGGATGTCGCTGCGATGTCCGCGGCGAACAACGCGTAGAGGTCGTCGACCTTGCGCTGCAGCTCGGCGATCTGCGCGAACTGCCGGCGTACGTCGTCGGTCGCGAGGAAGACGCCGGCCATGATGAACAGCGCGACGCCGGTGAGCCCGGCGGAGACGAGGTAGGGGATCTGCTTCGCGGTCAGCGCCTCGCCGGACACGCCCCACCAGCCGACGAACAGCGCGACCGCGCCGGCGAGCGCGAGCGCCCAGCCGACGATCGGGCGGATGGCGGACCAGACCCACTGCCAGAACACGCGACGATCGGGAAGATCGAGTGGTGCGTCGGCCTGTGTCATGCACCTCTCCCGGCGAAGGGCCGCCACCCGCGCCGCAGCGAGCGGTAGGCCAGCAACCCGCGCCAGCTTACGAACATCAGCACGGTGCCGAGCGCGAGGCCGGCGTAGAGATTCTTCAGCGAGAACGCATCGAGCAGGAAGCGCACCGGGCCGGGCCGGGCGGCGACGACCGGCGGCGACGCGGGCGGGACCGACTGGCCGACGTGGGCCGGGACATTGGTCGCCGTGCTCGGCGTCGTCGGGGGAATCGCCGGCATCGGCACGATCCCGGGCGTAATGAGGCCGCCGAGGTTGAAGCCCGGCTGGGTCTGGCCGGCGGCGACGGCACCGGCCGCGCCGAGGGTGATCGTGCCGACGTACGTCCCGTTGGCGTTGACGCCGGGGATGACGTCGAACGGCGACGGCAACGGGTTCGGGATGTAGGGCAGGCCGGAGACCGGAACGCTGAAGCCGATCGACAGGCCGGTCGCGTCGCTGCGGGCGGCGCCGGTGCTGTCCGCGCGGTTGACCCCGACGGTGCGCAGCGTCACGCCCTGCTGCGCGAGCTTCTGCGCGAGCGAGGGGCCGTCCTGCCCGGCGATGTGGATGCCGTCGCCGTCGATGCTCGCCTGCTGGCCCGCGACCGTGACGCCGGCGACCGTGATGCTCGGGTGGTCGACCGGCTTGCCCGTCGGCGTGACGGTGAGGTCGTCGACCGCATGCACCGACGCGATGTGCACGAGGCCGGCGATCGTCACGTCCTTGACCACCGACTCGACGTGCACGGTGATGTCCGCGGCGGTCGTGTGCAACGTCGATGCCGACGACGCCGCGCCGATCGTGACGGCCGCAGGCGCTCCGGCCAGCAGCGACAGCGCGGCGCCCGCGGTCGAGCCGTCGTTGCCGCCGGCGGTCGCCGTCGCGTCGGCCCGCGCGGGGGTGAGGACGAACGGACCCGACCCGACCGGGGCCCCGTTCGTCTGCGCGTGCGCCACCTTGGTCCGCGGGTAGCTCGCGTCGGCGAGCAGCGGGTAGGCCGGCGGCGCGACCGGGCACGCCGGGAACGGGTCGCTGCCGAACACGTCGTCGCAGAGCAGGCTCGGGCCCTGGACGACGAGGTTGCCCGGATACATCGGCGCGGCCTGCGCCTCGCTGCCGCCGCTGGAGTCGTAGGCGCTCGCGGCGTAGGCGGCGGCGTCGTCCACGAGCGAGGCCGTGATGATCGAGCTGGACGGCTTCTGCGTTAGCGTGAGGTGCACCGCGGTCGCGGTGGTCTGGCCCTCGAAGTAGTAGGTCGGCGCGTCGGCCGCGGCGGCGAAGGGGTGCAGCCCGGCGACCGCGGCACCGGCGAGCACGACGGCGAGGCCGGCGGCGGCAACGCGGCGCAGGCCCATCCGCGCAACCGGCAGCCCGCTCACCTCGTCCTCTCCCGGACAATGCGGTGTTTTCCGCACGTTCAGGATACGGCGGGAAGGCGGTCCCCGTCTCGTGCCAGCATGTGCCCGTGCTCCCGCAGGTCGTCGCGCACCGCGGCGCCTCCGAAGATGCCGCCGAGCACACCCTCGCGGCCTACCGGCAGGCGATCGCCTCCGGGGCCGACGCGCTGGAGTGCGACGTGCGGCTGACCCGCGATGGCGTCCTCGTCTGCGTGCACGACCGGCGGGTCGACCGGACCAGCGACGGCCGCGGCGTCGTGTCGGCGCTGGAGCTGGCCGACCTCGCCGAGCTCGACTTCTCCTCGTGGCACCCGTCGCGGGTGGAGGCGCCCGACCTCGAGCACGGCCCGGATGACGTCGACCGGCGGGTGCTCACCCTCGAACGGCTGCTGGAGACCGTGGCCGATTGCGGCCGCCGGATCGAGGTCGCGATCGAGACGAAGCACCCGACCCGCTACGCCGGGCTGGTCGAGCTGACTCTGGTCGAGCTGCTCGCGCGCTTCGGTTTCGACCGTCCGGACGCCGACGGCCGCTCGCCGGCGCGGGTGATGAGCTTCGCGTCGTCGTCGCTGCGGCGGGTGCGCGGGATCGCCCCCGCCGTACCGACGGTCTACCTCATGCAGCGGATCCCGCTGCGGTTGCGCGACGGCGTACCGCCGGGTCCCGCCGACGCGGTCGGTCCGTCGCTGCGCGCGCTGCGGTCGTTCCCGGCGTACGTCGAACGCGCGCACGCGCACGGCGCGCCCGTGCACGTCTGGACCGTCGACGACCCTGCTGACGTCGACTACGTGATGGGGCTTGGCGTCGACGTCATCATCACGAACCGGCCGGCGGCCGTGCGGGAGCAGCTGATGGAGCAGGCCGCTCACGGCTGACGGGGCAACTCATGCATCGCGGCCCGCCGCGGCCGGTGCCGAGCTCACTGCCGGGGATGCGGACGACCTCGATGCCGGCCGCTTCGAGCCGCGCGTTGGTCTCGATGTTGCGTTCGTAGGCGACGCAGAGCCGCGGCGCGATCGCGAGCGTGTTGTTGCCGTCGTCCCATTGCTCGCGCTCGGCGGTCACGGGATCGAGGCCGGTGTCGATGACGCGCAACGTGTCGATGCCCATCACCTTCGCGGCCGCGCGCAGGAATGGTTCCGGTGCCGCGACGTCGACCTGGCCGTCCGCGGCCGGCGTGACGACGTGCGCGACGAGACTGCCGGCGATCGCCGGATACATGACGACCGCGTCGTGGTCGACCATCGTGCAGATGGTGTCGAGGTGCATCGTGGCGCGCTCTTGCCGGATCGGTACGACGACGACCGCGTGCGCGAGCCCGGCCGCGAACAGCCGCGCGGCGAGTGTCTCCGCACCGGCGGGCGTCGTACGTTGCCCGACCCCGATCGCGAGCACGCCCGGCGCGAGGGCGAGGACGTCGCCGCCTTCGAGCCACTCCTCGCCGGGTGAGTAGATCCGCGACGTCCCGGCGAAGCGCGGGTGATGCGTGTAGACCGCCTCGGTCAGCCACGTCTCGCGCCGCCGCGCCGGCATGCTCGGGCTCGTCACCGCGACCGACGACCCGATCCACACCGCGCTGTCGCGGGTGAACAGCAGGTTGGGCAGCGGCGGTACGACGAACTCGTGCGGGCTCATCAGCTGGTAGACGAGCCCGGAGCCGTGCCGCAGCTCTTCGTGCGCGAGCCCGCCGATCAGGACGGCGGCCAGCTCGGCCGGGTCGAGCGCGGTGAGATAGGCGCCGACCTCGCGCCGTAGCGTCCGGCCGAGCCGCGGGTCGGCGAGGGTGTGCGCGATGACGGCGGCGCGCGCATCGGCAGAGGCAAGCGTCTCGATCAGCAGCTCGCCGAGGTAGAGCACCTCGACGCCGTGCTGGCGCAGCGCGGCCGCGAACACGTCGTGCTCTTCCTGCGCGCGCTCGACCCACGGGATGGCGTCGAAGAGCAGGTCCGCCGAGTTGCGCGGCGTGAGGCGCTTGAGCTCGGGGCCGGGGCGGTGCAGCACGACCGTGCGCAGCCGGCCGACCTCGCTGTCGACCCCGGTCGCGTGATCGGTGCCGCTCACGGCGCGAAGCCTACGCGGCGGTGACCTCCTGCTCGGGCCGGCGCACGAGCGTCTCGGTGATGTCGGCGAGGAATTCGGCGTTGACCACGCTGCGCCACAGCGCACCGCGCACGATCCGCTCGCCCCACTCCGGGTGGTCGCGGACCGTCGGCTCGATCGCCTTGTCCAGCCAGTCCTTGCCGTGCCGCGGGTCGACCTCGGCGTGCACCTCGTAGAACGGGTACGCCGCCTCCGGCGCGCCGCATCGCTCGAACGCCTGCACCACGAGCCGGCAGCGCGGGCCGGCCTGCAACTCGATCAGGCCGAGGGCGCCGAGCATCTCCGGCTGCAGCCAGCGGTTCGTCGCGAGCAGGCCGCCGAACGCCGAGCGCGCAAGCGCGGACACCGGCTGCTCGTCCATCGGGATCCGCGGCATGTCGATCGCGGCGGCGAGCCGGTCGTGCAGGGTCGTGTGCACGTCGTCGGGCGAGCCGTTGCCCATCTCGTCCCAGTAGTTCGTCGCGAGCTCCATCTTCGCCGGGCCGGACAGGCCGACCTGGCAGGTCGCGACGAGGTCGTCGAAGCCGGCGTCCGGGCCGCCTTCGAGGGCGAGGAAGTGCACGACTTCGTCCCACGTCGCGGTGCGCGCGAGCCACTTGTAGACGGTGGGCAGCCGGTCGCGCGCGGCGAGCGCGCGCATGGCATCGACGGGGTCGGCGTCGCTGAGGTCGTCGGGGAGCGCGAGGGCTTCGAGCTCGGCCAGCCACGCGCTCTCGCACGCCTGCTTCAGTGCGGCGACGGCCGGATGGTGCTGCCAGCGCGCGGCCTCGCCGATTCGCTCCAGCGGCGCGGTGTGCAGGTCGTAGATGTGCAACAGGGTCGTGAAGCGATCGCGGGCACCGGCCGGCTCGCGGTTCGAAAGTGCTTCCAGCGCAAGAGGATCGGCGTGGCGCAGCGCACGGCCGAGCTCATCGGCCAGCGGGGTCACCGCGGGGATTGTCATGACACTCTTTTCCCCGCCGATCCCCGCCCGTATTCGCAATCGCGCCCGTTCGCGCTCTTCGTCGTACCGCGTCTGCTTTCATCGCTGCATGCATCGCCGGCTGCCGGCGGCGGCCGTCGCCGGGCTCGCCGTGTTCGCCGCGCTCGTCGGCTGGCTCGTCATCGCGCGGCTCACCGCGACGCCGCCGCAGCGGCTGGTCGACCTCGACGTCTACCGCAACGCGGGGACGTCGGTGCTGCACGGCCGCGACCTCTACGGGTTCCGCAGCCACCCGCCGCAGCGGCTGCCGTTCACCTACCCGCCGTTCGCCGCGCTGCTCGCCGTCCCGCTGTCGTGGCTGCCGTTCGGCGCCGCCGGCATCGTCTGGACGCTCGGCGAGCTGGCCTGCACCGTCGTGCTCACCGCGATCGGCTTCCGGCTGCTGCTGCCGCGCGCGGGCCGGTGGTGGCCGTTGCTGCTCGGCCTCCTCGCCGGTCTGGTGACGCTGACGCTGCCGTTCCGCGACGAGATCAAGTTCGGCCAGGTCGACGAGCTGCTCGCGGTGCTCGTCGTGGTCGACTGCCTGCGGACCCGGCGTCGTACCGGCGGCGTGCTCACCGGCGTCGCGGCGGCGATCAAGCTCACCCCCGCCGTGTTCGTCGTCTACCTCTTCGTCGCCGGCCGCCGGCGCGCGGCCGCGACCGCCGCGGCGACGTTCGCGGCGTGCACGCTGCTCGCCGCGGCCGTGCTGCCCGGCGACTCGCACCGCTACTGGACGGACGCGCTGTTCCACACCGAGCGGCTGCGGTCCAACGCGGGTACGTCGAACCAGTCGCTGCGCGGGATGTGGCTGCGGGCGCTGCCCGGGCACGACCGCGCGGTCACGGTCGCCTGGCTGCTCTCGGCGGCGGTGGTCGCCGCCATCGGGCTGTGGCGGGCCCGGGCCATGTCGCCCTGTAGCCGGAAGGAGGGCGGCGACGAGGTGGCGGCCGTCGCGCTGGTCGGGCTCACCGCGATCCTCGTCTCGCCGGTGTCCTGGATCCACCACCTGGTCTGGCTGCCGCTGGTCCTCGGCGTGCTCGCCGGAACCGGCCGCGACCTGCGCCGGGCTGCCCTCGCGGTCGCCGTCTGGGCGTTTTTCGTGGTCCGGATCCCGTGGCTCGGATCACATGCCGCCGCGTCAAGGACTTTCGTGCCCCTGGGTCGAATACTCCAGGATGGATTCGGTCTGATGGGACTTGTCCTGCTGGTATTGCTGCCCGCTTCCATGGCGGGCTCGGTAACTCTGCGTCACAATGAAGCCGTCCACTCTGGGGGAGATCAGTGACCAAGCTCATCCTTCGCCTCGAGCCGCTCGCCGGCGACGAGGTGGTCAACGGCGCTCCCCCGGCGCTGCGGAGCGTCGGCAAGCCGCACCACGTGGTCGACCTCGGCGACCACGGGCGGGCACCGGCCGCCTCCACCCCGCTGGCCCGCTGGATCGCTACCACCGCGGCCGCGCACGACCCGTGCCTCGTCCTCGACGACGAGGGCCAGATCCTCTCCGTGTCGACGCGCGGCGCCGAGCTGCTGGGTTGCAGCGACGTCGCGATCATCGGCCGGCGGCTGCTCGACGTGATCGACCTGGTCGACTTCGAGACCGGGGGCTCGCGCCCCGACTACGCCGTGCGGATCGCGCCGATCGCGGTCCTCTCGCCCGGCCACGGCCTGATGCGCAGCCTGCTGCGGGTCCGCCAGAGCGACGGCACCCGGCAGACCGTCGACGCCTCGGCCGCGCCGATCCACGACGCGCACGGCGAGACGGTCGGCTCGTTCACGTTCCTCGCGCCGGTCGGCTAACCGCTAGGCGCGGGCGGCGTCGACCGCCGTCACGACCGCGAACGCGAGGAACAGCGCGGCGGCGACCCGCCGGATCCACACCACCGGGATCACCCGCAGTAACGACCGGCCGCCGATCACCCCGAGCCCGGCCACCAGCCACAGCGCCGCGGTCGCGCCGACGCCGACCGACACCGGATCGCGGTAGCGGGCCGCGAACGCCGCGGTGAGCACCTGGCTGAGGTCGCCCCACTCGGCCGCGAACAGCACCCCGAACGTCGTCAGCGACGCGCGCCGGAAGCTCGCGCGCCGCGGCACGTCGCGGACCTCCGCCTCGACCTCCGCGGCCTCTTCGTCGGGCGCCTCGTCCTGGAGCCGCAGCAGCACGATTGCGCCGAGCAGGAACAGCGCGGCGGTGACCGCGCGTACCGGCTGCTTCGGCAGCAGCGACACCAGCCCGCCGGCGGTCACGGCGACGATGCTCTGGACGACGAAAGCCCCGGCCGCCCCGACCCAGACCGGCAGCGGGGCGAACCGGGTCGACAGCACGAGCGTCGCGACGAACGTCTTGTCCGGCAGCTCGGCCGGGAAGATCGTGGCGAAGACGGTGAGCGCGACGATCAGCGACATCAGAACTCGCCGTCGTCGATCGCGTTGAGGGCCGCGGCGTTCGCCCGCGCGAGCACGCGCTTGACCGGCTTGCCGAGCGCGGCGGCGGCCGCGGCGACATCGTCGTACTCGGGTACGGCGTTGACGATCCGGCCGTCGAGCGAGGCGACCTTCACCCGGATGTCGTGGCCGTCGACGGCGACGGTCACCGTCGTGCGGTCGAGCGCCCGCTTGCCGACGGCCGTCGTCCGCACCCCGATGGTCGAGCTCTCGGTGAACAGCACCCGCGCCGCGGCGTCGGCGAGGTGCGCCGCCACCAGCACGCTGACCGTGTGGGCGGCGCGGCCCTTCTTCATGACGATCGGGGTGAGCCACGCGTCGCCGGCGCCCGCGTCGAGGAGGCGCGCGAGCACGCCCGGCCACAGCCGCGGGTCGAGGTCGTCCACGTTGGCTTCGAGCAGCAGCCAGTCGTCGCCGTCGCCATGTGCGGCGTGCCCGGGTCCGGCCGGCGCCTGCCCGAGGACGAGCCGGAGCACGTTCGGCCGGTCGGCGAGGTCACGGCCGCCGAGGCCGATGCCGGTCCGGTCCACCGCGACCGGAGGCAGCGGGCCGCTGCCGTCCGCCAGCTCGGCCAGGATGGCCACCCCGGTCGGGGTGGCCAGCTCGACGTCGCCCGGGCCGCCGTACCCGACCAGCGCGCCGCCGGCCAGCAGCTCGAGGACGGCGGGGACGGGGACCGGTACGGCGCCGTGCATCGTCTGTGCTTGCCCGCCGCCGAGCGCGATCGGCGAGACGACGAGCCGGTCGAGGCCGAGGGCGGCGAAGCCCTGGCAGGCGCCGACGACGTCGACGATCGTGTCGACCGCGCCGACCTCGTGGAACTCGACCGCGTCCGGCGCGACGCCGTGCACGCGCCCTTCGGCCGCCGCCAGTCGGTGGAAGACGTTCGTCGCGCGTCGCCGTACGGCATCGTCGACCGGCAGCCCGTCGAGCAGGGCGAGCAGGTCCGCGAGCCGCCGGTGCGGCTGCTCGCCGCTCGACCGGACGGTCACCCCGACGCCGCGCAGGCCGCCGCGCGAGCCCGCGGTTGCGGAAGCCTCGGCGCCGACGGCCTGCGCGACGGCGGGGAGATCTTCGAGTACGCCGAGGTCCGACAGCGCGCCGAGCAGCATGTCGCCGCTGACGCCGGAGGACGCGTCGATCCAGCCGATCATCGCCGCGGTGCCCCGGCGGCCCGGGCGACGCGGGCGGCGAACACGCCGGCGCCGAACCCGTTGTCGATGTTGACGACCGTGACCCCCGGCGCGCAGGAGTTGAGCATCGCGAGCAGGGCCGCGAGGCCGCCGAAGGATGCGCCGTACCCGACGCTCGTGGGGACCGCGACCAGCGGCGTGCCGACCAGGCCGCCGACGACGCTCGGCAGCGCGCCCTCCATGCCGGCGACGACGACGAGGCAGTCGGCGCCCGTGAGCGCGTCGCGTTCGGCGAGCAGCCGGTGGATTCCGGCGACGCCGACGTCGCAGATCCGCCGTACGCCGGCGCCGAACGCACGCGCGACGAACCCGGCCTCGGCGGCCACCGGCTCGTCGCTCGTGCCGGCGGAGACGACGGCGACCTCGCCGCGCGTGGCCGGCAGGTCGCCGACCGCGACGCAGCGGGCGACCGGGTCGAGCAGCGCGTCCGGGAACTCGGTCGCGACCGCGGCGACCATGTCGTCGGTGAGCCGGGTCGCGACGGCCGGCCGGTCGCCCGGCTGGGCCGCGAGCGCGTGCAGCAGCGCGACGACCTGCTCGGTGGTCTTGCCGGCGGCGTAGACGACTTCCGGGTCGCCGGTGCGGACGCCGCGGTGCGCGTCGAGCCGGGCGAAGCCGAGATCGGTGTAACCGGCGAGCGGACCGGCTTCGAGCGTCGTCGCCACGCCGTCGACGCTGGCGTCACCGCGGGCGAGCGCGTCGAGGAGCGCGCGCAGCTCGTCGGAGTCCACGCGAACGACAGTAGCCAGCGCGGATCGGGTGGGATCGGGGCGGAGGCCGGTCGATTACGCTGGCGCACCGTGTTACCGCTGCCGGCCACGACCGTCGACGAGGTCGCTCTCGGCGCGGCCGGCGGCGCGTTCCTCGCCCTGCTGCTCGGGCTGACCGCGCACCTGCGCGTCTCCCGGCTGCGGCGCGGGTTCGCCGCCCTCGACGGTGCCGACGGGCCGCACAGCGTGCTCGACGCGATCGGCGCGCAGCAGCGTGAGACCGCCGCACTGCGATCCGAGCTGGCGGCCGCGCGCACCGACGTCGCCGCGACCCGCGCCGAGCTCGCCGACGCGCTGCGGCACGTCTCCGTCGTCCGCTACGACGCGTTCGGCGACATGGGTGGGCGGCTGTCGTTCACCGCGGCGCTGCTGGACGACGCCGGTGACGGCCTCGTCATCACCTCGATCCACGGGCGCAGCGAGGCGCGGACGTACGCGAAGGGCGTCAAGGCCGGCCGCAGCGAGCAGTCGCTGTCGCCGGAGGAAGAGCAGTCGATCGAGCTCGCGATGCGCGGGCGCTGACGATGCCCGGCCTGCCCCCTGGTCGCTACGCCTACCTCGGCCCGCAGGGCACGTTCTGCGAGGCTGCGCTGCGGACCCTTCCCGGCGCCGACCGGCTCGAGCACATGCCGTGCGTTTCGGTGTCGGACGCGCTCGACGCCGTCCGCGCCGGCGAGGCCGCCGGCGCCGTCGTACCGCTGGAGAACTCGGTCGAGGGATCCGTCGCGGAGACACTCGACGGGCTCGCGACGGGTGACCCGCTGCACATCGTTCGCGAGGTGTTGCTGCCCGTGACGTTCACGTTGCTCGCCCGGCCCGGCGCGTCGTTGGCCGACATCGCGACCGTGACGACGATGCCGCATGCGGAGGCGCAGGTACGCGGCTGGCTGCGGGCGAACTTGCCGCGCGCACGGTTCGTCGCCGCGCCGAGCACCGCTGACGGCGCGCGGTTGGTCGCGGCAGGGGAGTACGACGCCGCGGTCGCCGCGCCGATCGCGGGCGAGCACTACCGGCTGTCGGCGCTCGCGTCCGACATCGCCGACAACCCCGGTGCGGTGACCCGCTTCGTGCTCGTGCGTACGCCGGGGACGCCACCGCCGCCGACGGCTGCCGACCGTACGACGGTGATCGCGTTCATTCGCGACGACCATCCGGGTGCGTTGCTCGAACTGCTCACCGAGTTCGCGGTGCGTGGCGTGAACCTCACCCGGATCGAGTCGCGCCCGACGGGCGTCGGCCTCGGCCGCTACTACTTCTCCATCGACGCCGAGGGGCACATCGCCTCCGCGCGCGTCGCCGAAACGCTCGCCGCGCTGCGCCGCGAATGCGCCGACGTACGGTTCCTCGGTTCCTACCCGCGCGCCGACGGCGTCGCCGCGACCGAACGAGCGGGTACGGCGGACGTCGACTTCACCGACGCGCATGCATGGGTCGAGGCGCTGCGCCGCGGCTCTGCGAATTGAGTCCGGGAACGACGAAACCCCCGCGCCGGGGGGCGACGCGGGGGCTTCGTCAGGGAGATCAGTCGGTCAGACCGGGGTGCACTGGTCGACGGTCTGCTCGGTGCCGTTCACGTTGAGGTAGAGGTGCACGCACGCGCTGCCGTCGGCGAACGCGGCCGGGGCGGCGATGCCGAACAGTGCGCCGGCAATGGTGAGTACAGCGGCGATCCGCTTCATGAAGTGGTGCTCCCTTCGTGGGGGATGTACGACCCGTTCGTACTGACCCGACAACGCCGTACGGTCCGGAACCTCGCGCGCGATGTCGGAATCAATTTCGCCGCGGCGGGTTTGCTGCGCCGCACCGATAGCCTCTGGGCGTGATCGACCTACGGGCGCTGCGCGCGGACCCCGACGCGTTCCGGGCGAGCCAGCGCATGCGCGGGGCCGACCCCGCACTCGTCGATGCGGTGCTCGCCGCGGACGAGTGGCGCCGGCTCGCGGTGACCGCTGCGGACACGTTGCGCGCCGAGTCCAACGCGGCAAGCAAAGGAATCCAGTCAGCGAGCGCCGACGAACGGCCCGCGCTGATCGAAAAAGCCAAGGCGCTCAAGGAATCCGTGCGTGCGGCGGAGGAGGAGCAGTCGGCCGCCGACGCGGCATTGCGGGCCGCAAGCTACGCCGTCGCCAACCTGGTCGAGCCAGGTGTGCCCGAGGGTGGCGAGGCCGACTCCGTCGTCATCGAGACCGTCGGCGCGGTCCCGTCGTACGACTTCGAGGTGCGCGACCACGTCGAGCTCGGCCAACGGCTCGGCGCGATCGACCTCGAACGCGGCGCGAAGGTCAGCGGCGCGCGGTTCTACTTCCTCACCGGTGTCGGCGCGCTGCTCGAGCTCGCGCTGGTCAATCTCGCGATGTCACAGGCGACCGCGGCCGGGTTCGTGCCGGTGATCGCGCCGTCGCTGGTCCGGCCGGAGGCGATGGAGGGCACCGGCTTCCTCGGGGCGCATGCGGCGGAGGTCTACCGCGTCGAGGCCGACGATCTCTATCTCGTCGGCACCAGCGAGGTCGCGCTCGCGGCGATGCACATGGACGAGATCCTCGACGGTGAGGTGTTGCCGCGGCGCTATGCCGGGTTCTCGTCGTGCTTCCGGCGAGAAGCCGGCTCGTACGGCCAGGACACTCGCGGCATCATCCGCGTGCACTGGTTCGACAAGGTCGAGATGTTCTCGTTCTGCCCGCCGGACGACGCGGCGGCGGAGCACGGCCGGCTGCTCGACTGGGAGAAGCAGTTCCTCACCGCGTTGGAGTTGCCGTTCCAGGTGCTCGACATCGCGGCCGGTGATCTGGGCTCGAGTGCCGCGCGCAAGTACGACTGCGAGGCGTGGTTCCCGTCGCAAGGCCGCTATCGCGAGCTGACCTCTACGTCGAACTGCACGACGTTCCAGTCGCGCCGGCTCGGTGTGCGCTACCGCACGGCGGACGGGCCGGCGCCGGTCGCGACGCTGAACGGGACGCTGTGCGCGATCGCGCGGACGATCGCGTGCCTGCTCGAAGTGCACCAGCAGGCCGACGGTTCGGTGCGGGTGCCGGCGGCGTTGCAGCCGTACCTCGGCCGCGAGGTGCTCGAACCGCTGTCATGACTGCACTGTCATGACGCGCTCGGTGCCGCCAGCGTCGTCGGTGCCGTCCGTCGTGGCGACCGATCTCGACGGCACGATCGTGCGCTCCGACGGCACGATCTCGCCGCGAACCCGCGATGCCCTCGGGTTAGCGACGGCTGCGGGTGCGACCGTCGTGATCGTCACCGGCCGCCCGCCGCGCTGGATGCACGACATCGCCGTGCAGACCGGTCACCGTGGGCTCGCGGTGTGTGCGAACGGCGCGCTCGTCTACGACCTCGAGACCGAGACGATCGTGGAAACGCATCCGCTCGGTGTCGATGTCGCGCGCTCGCTCGTGGAGTCGTTGCGCGCGGAGATCCCGGGGCTCGGGTTCGCGGTCGAGACGGTCGACTCGCAGTTCGGGCACGAGCCGGCGTACCGGCCGCGCTGGTCGACCGACGGCGCGATCGTCGCGGACCTGGAGACGTTGCTGTCGGCGCCGCTCGCGAAGCTGCTGGCCCGCCACGAAGGGCTCGACTCGGACGAGTTGTTACGTCGTGCGCGCGCCGTCGTCGGCGAGTCGGTCGCGACGATGACGCACTCCTCCCGCGACGGGCTGCTCGAGATCAGCGCCGCCGGGATCAGCAAGGCGACGACGCTCGCCTCCGTGGTGGCGCGGAGCGGTCGCGCGGCGTCGGACGTCGTGGCGTTCGGCGACATGCCCAACGACCTGCCGATGCTCGCGTGGGCCGGGCAGAGCGTCGCGGTGGCGAACGCTCATCCAGAGGTGCTCGCGGTCGTGGACGAGGTGACCGCGTCGAACGACGACGACGGCGTCGCGATCGTGCTGGAGCGGTTGTATGGCCCGTGTTGACTGTGACGTTCGAGGCGAAACTAGTGCCTGCGTTACGCCTCGAACGTCACAGTCGACGGGTCTGACCAGCTCGCGCCGTCAGCACTCCTCCGACGGCGGGCTCGTCGGCGCCCCGACCGCTACGGACTTGGCCGGCTTCGCGACAAATTGTATCGGCGTCCAGAACACCGGATTGTCCGACACCAAATGCCGGTCCGGCGGCTCCTGGGTGACGGGGAAGTCACTGGCGAACCGTTGCCCGTCGGCTGTCCCGCAGACCCGTACGACGCGGCTGTTGTCGACGAGCCGGACACCCGCGGTGCGCACATCGCGTAGGTCGGGGAACGGCCGAGCCGCCAGATCCTGCTGGCACTGCAATGAGTACGAGGCGGTCGCGCACAGCGCTTTCGCATCGTGCTGCTTCGCGGCGGCGAAAGCTTGGTCGAAGAGCGCGAGCGCTCGGGACTCGGTGGGTGCGGTCGGGCCCGAGGGATGACCACCGCAGCCCGCTGCGGAGGCCACCGCTAGTACGACGCACATCGTGCGGATGCCTTTCACGGCGGGGTAGAACTCCTTGCTTGAGGCGGCCGGGCGACCTTCAGGCCCGCTCGTCGACGCCCAGATATTCATTCCGGATGGTTCGTCCGTCAAGCAAGTGATCGGACGTTCCGCACCGGATGTCCGCTTCTGGCGACAGGAGTGTCAGGTGTTCGTCATGCCGAGTCAGCGCGGCAGCGGGCGGCGGACAACTCCGCGTTACAGGTAGGGGCCGGTCTGCTGGGGTTGCTGCTGCGGCCCGTCGTTCGTCCCCATCGGCAGCGCGCGGCGGCGCATCTCCTCCAGTTGCGCGCGCGCCGCCATCTGCTGCGCGAACAGTGCCGTCTGGATGCCGTGGAACAACCCTTCGAGCCAGCCGACGAGCTGCGCCTGAGCGATCCGCAGCTCGGCGTCGGTCGGCACCGAGTCTTCGGAGAACGGCAGCGTCAGCCGTTCGAGCTCCTCGCGCAGCTCCGGTGCGAGGCCGCTCGCCAGCTCCTTGATCGAGCTCTCGTGGATCTCGCGCAGCCGGGCCCGGCTGGCGTCGTCGAGCGGCGCCGCGCGGACCTCTTCGAGAAGCTGCTTGATCATCGTCCCGATCCGCATGACTTTCGCCGGCTGCTCGACCATCTCCGACAGCGGCAGGCCGTCTTCCTCGGCGTCGCCCTGTGCGCTGACGCCCGCGCCCTGCGCACTCACGGGAGTGCCGTCCGGTCCGACGGTCACGATGCGCAGCCCTTCGTTGGGACGGCCCGACTCTTCGGTCATGCCTCCATCGTCCACGACAATTCAGATGCGCGCGACGCCGGGATCGGCAAGGCTGTCGGGGTGACCGCCGAAACCGATACGACGGCGTACCGCGTGCTGACCGCCGACGACGTCGACGCGCTGATCGAGCTCAACTCGCTGTGCGACATCGCCGAGACCGGCGAGCCGGACCACGAGGTGATGAGCTGGATCCGCGACGGGGTCGGTGACTACAAGGCGTTCGGCATCTTCGACGAGCACGGTCTCGCGGCCGGCGGCTGGATCGACACGCAGCCGAGCGGGCACATCGGATTCGAAGGCGACGTACGGGTCCGGCCTGGTCTCGACAAATCCCTCGGCGACCCATTGCTCGACGCCATCCGCGCGGTCGCGGCGGAGGCCGACCCCGCTCGGCCGCTGCACTTCTTCGCCAACGCATCCGCGGACCGCGCGCGGGACTGGATGCATGCCCGCGGCGCCACGCTCATCCGGCACTTCTGGCGGATGCGCATCGACCTCGACGGAACGCCGGTCGCCGTACCGTCGCCGCCGGAGGGCGTCACGGTGCGACTCGTCCGCGACGAGGATGCAGATCTGCGCGAGGTCTACCGCGTGGTTGACACCTCCTTCGCCGACCACTTCGGCCACGACGGCAGCCGGACGTACGAGCAGTGGCTGACGTCGCTGCGCAAGCGATCCAATCTCGACTTCTCGCTGTGGTGGTTCGCCGAGGTCGACGGAGTACCGGTGGCCGCGCTGCTGGGCTGGCGGCTACCGGATCACGAGCAGGAGTGGACGGGTCACGTCGGCACGCTCGGCACGCTGCGCGAGGCGCGCGGCGGCGGCATCGGGTCGCTGCTGTTGCGTACGGCGTTCGCCGAGTTCGCGGCTCGCGGGCTGCGCAAGGCGACCCTCGGTGTCGACGCCGCGAACCCGACCGGCGCGGTCCGGCTGTACGAGTCCGTCGGCATGCGCGCCGACCACGACTGGGTGCTCTACGAGCTCCCGCCGCTTTAGCGAGGTGAGTTGTCAGCGGCTGGCGTGGCTGTGGATCGCACATTCGGACGTTAACAACGTGCGGGCGGTGGCGTTCCGGCCCAACGTCGGTGCGGCCTAGGTGGCGCTTCGGGCGAGAGCCGGGTTCCTGGGCGGCGACCGGGGCCGGATCCGCGCATCGCGTCCCGCTTAGGCGGGTTTAGAGGCCGAAGGGTTCGGCGGGGGCACGTCCCGAGGTCCGGCGCACCCATTCTCCCCCTCGACCTTGCTGATGCCGGTGTCGAGCGTGACGTACCAACGGGCGGGGTAAATCCGGTCCTGCCCGTCGCTTGTCCGGACGTGGAACACGATTTGGGCTTGGTGGCAGCCGGGCTCACTGATGTTCACGGGGATGACGATGCTGAGTTGGTTGTTGAGCTTCCGGATCGGAATGCTGTTGAGTGCCTGACGGTGCGAGCCAGCGAGCACGGCAGGGTCGAGCGCGTAAGTGAGTTCCGCGCCGTTGTAGTACAGCGACCCGTAATAGACTAGGAGATACGCGTCGGGAGGGTCGAAGTGGGCGCTGTTACGCGCGGTCCGCAGCTCGACTGACTCGATGCGAACCGGCTGGGTGAATGCCGGGACCCCGACGACCAGATACATCGGCGTACGGAAATGCCACCGAGACTGGCCGATGCCATCGGGCCTGTAATCGTTCATCTTCGGCAGCGGTGTCGCTGCACACCCAACGGCTAACAGGGCGGCCGTCGCAACCGCGACGGCCGCCCCGTGCCGCCGGCTCGCTAGTCGCATGCCCCGTGGGGCTCGTACGGCGAGCACGGCTGAGGTGCTACAGGGACGGCGGGCGGGCTCTGGTAGATCGCCGAATAGTAGTCGGTCCCGCACGCCATCTGATACGGGCATTTGGTCATCGCGGCGTCGTTCACGGCCCAGTAGAAGCACATGGGCGTGTCCGTCGTTCCGCAGTCGTCGGCCGAGTAGATGTCGGTCCTGTCGTTGTACCCGTCCGTCGTCTGTGACTCGACGGTGAAGCTAAGGTCCGCTGGACCAGCGCCGATCGCGGCGCCATAGCCGTTGTCGTACGTGTCACTCTGCCCCGCCACGATCCAATGCCACTGGTCAGCCGACATCGGGTACGTCACGGCCGCGCTTTGGTTCTGCAGCGCCGCCAGCGTGTTGTTGCTCGTGGGGAAGTCAGGCGTCGAGGTCGAGATGTGAGGATTCCACTGGTGCGGCTTCCAAACCTCGCGGGTCTCGCTCGAGTGGTCACCGTTAGTGCAATGGAACGTGATTGACTCGTGCTGCCAGGTCGCCGAGACGACAAGCGCACGAGCCCGCTGACCCGCGACAGAGACGCCGCCGCCCTGTCCAGCGTAGGTTCCGGTGTCGCTCTCCGCGAGGGTAAAGTGCGCGTTTCCCGCGAGGCTGTACTTCGTCTGGGTCTCACCGTGGAGATCGAGCCCGAGCACGACGGATGACTGGGTGGCCCGTGACCACTCGGATTGGAGAGATTCGCCCATTGCCCGGTATGGCGTGTAGCGAACGTCGGCCTGGCCCGAATTCCCGCCCCAGGAACCGGCGCCATACACCACCCCGACGTTCACCGTGCCGTCAACCGTAGCCATGGTCCTCGATTCCACGGTGAACATCGGCGGCGGCGGCTGCACTACGTCGGGCTGGAATCCGCACGGACCCGAGGGCGGCGGATCGCTCACTACGGGGAGTTGACCGGTGTTCGTCACCTGGGGAACCTGGACAAAGAGGTTCGGCGAAATCGTCGCCGTCGCGACCGGCTGCGCCGTCGTGATGTTGAAGTAGTCGATTCCCGTGTACGGGGCGCCGGTCGCATCATGGCCCGTCGAGACCGCGAAATAGTTGCTACCTGCGTCGGGGATGGCGCTCGGCTGCGGAAGAGGCACGGTGACGGTGCCGGTTGATGAGACCGCCGGGACTGCCAGAAATGGCTTCTGTACGCCATCGGGCTGGTCCGCTCGGTACACCTCGAACTGCGCGTAGGTGAGCGGATGTCCCGCGTTGTCGACGGCTTTGAGCACCGCACCAGCCGCCAGCGGCGCGGCGGGCAATGCTGGCACGGACTGGACCGGAGAACTGCCCAGGAGTGTGGGTACCGCCGGTAGCGGAAGTTGCCCGGCGGGAGCTACCGCGGCAATCGCGAGGCCCCCTGCTGCGAAGAAACGTCGTGGTCGTCCGCCAATGGCGGCGGTGATCGGGTCGGCGGCTGCCCACCGCAGTGGAATGCGCGTCATGCATGAACTCCGATGCCCAAAGATGAATAGGTCCTTTCGCGGCGCGCGTCCGTTGTTGCCGCCGTGAGCACCCGGCCCCGCTGGGACGGTGCGTTCGCCTGCTCCCTGCGTCCTCGTAGGACCGTTCACCCGCAACTAATACGTACGAGACCCTCGATTGCTTACGTACGAATTTGAAAATTCGTACGAGCCCTCAACTGACTGCCCGGAATGCTGTGATCCGTCACGCATTCCCAAGCGTGGGGGCCGACGGCTAGAAAGACCTCTCGCGACGGTCGTAAACCGTCGGTACGGTATGCGGCTCGGCTCGAATTGAGGAGCGGTGCCAACACGACCTCGCCGGGCGGCTGTCGTCGGACGGTCGTCGCGGATACCGCTGGGCTCATCGTCCCACCCGTTGCATTGCGCGCCTTGGCCGAGGCGCGAAAGGGGGCCTCCCCGCGGAGGTCGTGCATCACCTTCACCCAGCGCAACCCGCGCGGGGAGCCGTCTTATCGGCTGACGAGGTGCGATACGGCGTCTCTACGCGCCGTACGGAGGAGGGCATATGCGCAACCAAATGACGCGCCCGGCGGCGCCAGCCATGACATTCGAGCACGTACCCGGGAGCAGAAGGGGTCGGTCCGCGCGCGTCGAAGTGGCCGCAGGCACGACGAGGGCAGTCAAAGCTGCCCCACGCTGGTTGCGACGACAAGCGCGAGGCGGCGGAACACGTGAACCTCCGTAATGGTGCGTCCTCAGTAGGACAACGACGCCCAAACGGCGCGGTGACGGACGGATTTGGCGTTGCCTGGGCCACAGGCGTGGAAAAGCCACTTCGTCGCTATCTCGCGTCCTGCGGACTGGCACGCCCGTCCGGATTCTCAACGGGGCGGCCCGGGAGGCACCCACGTCGCCGCCTGGAACGATGCCGAACGCGGTCACGAACCACTCGCGTGCGTTGGCATTGATGAGACCACTCGCCAGTGCGTGACGCTGCCCTCGGGTGTCGGAGTGAAAACTGCGCGCGTTGACGCGCCGTAGGCGTGCTTGATAACAACAAGACCCCCACGCTCCGCATCGACGACGACTCGCTTGGCTCGATCTGCGCTCCACCCTCGCCGGTAACGTTTCCGAGGGTCGGCTATAGCCAGACCACGGGCTGACAAGTCGCCGCGAGCGGCGAACCGGTTACGACGACGAGAGCAGCGGCCCCTCGCCTGCGGGGTCGACCAGGTCGGACTCGAAGAACGTGTAACGCCCGTCGAGCACCTTCATCGCGGCGTCGTAGTTCTCGGCGTCGTCGTTGAACCAGAGGTCGTGGAACAGCGCGTCGATGCGGCGGCGGGCCTGCGTGCAGAACAAGTCGGCGAGCTCGACGTACTGCGCCGCGTTCGCCGGGTCCTCCGACCGCAATGTCTGCGCGTAGACGCACGCCGACGCGATGCCGTACAGCTCCGCGCCGATGTCCACGATGCGCCCGAGGAACGCCTGCTTCTTCTCCAGCTTCGCCTGCCAGCGGCTCATGCCGTAGAACGTCGACCGGGCGAGCTTGCGGCAGTTGCGTTCGGCGAAGCGCAGGTGCTCGGCGAGGTCGCCGAACTCGGCGAACGACGTCGGCGTCGTACCGGCACCGGCGGCGAGCTTCGGCAACCACTTCGCGTAGAACCCGCCGGCCTTCATCGCCGTCTTTGCCTTGTCACCAAAGGGAATGTCGGGCTCGATGATGTCGCCGGCGATTGCGAGATGCTGGTCGACCGCCTCGCGCGCGATGAGCAGATGCATGATCTCGGTCGAGCCTTCGAAGATGCGGTTGATCCGCATGTCGCGCAGCATCTGCTCGACCGGCACCGGCTTCTCGCCGCGCGCCTTCAACGACTCGGCCGTCTCGTAGCCGCGGCCGCCGCGGATCTGCACGAGCTCGTCCATCGCCTTCCAGCCGAGCTCCGAACCGTAGAGCTTCGCGAGCGCGGCCTCGATCCGGATGTCGTTGCGCTTCTCGTCGGCCAGCCGCGAGGACACGTCCAGCATCGCCTCGAGTCCGAACGCGGTGCCGGCGAGGAACGCCGTCTTCTGCGCGATCGCCTCGTGCTTGCCGACCGGGATGCCCCACTGGATCCGCTCGTTGCCCCACTCGCGCGCGACCTTCAGCGCGTACTTCGTCTGGCTCGCGCAGATCGCCGGCAGCGACAGCCGGCCGGTGTTGAGCGTCGTCAGCGCGATCTTGAGCCCGGCGCCTTCCTTGCCGATCAGGTTGCCCGCCGGCACGAACACGTCCTTGAACACGGTGACGCTGTTCTCGATGCCGCGCAGGCCCATGAACGCGTTGCGCCGCTCGATCGTGATGCCCGGGTCGTCGCACGGCACGATGAACGCGCTGATGCCGCCCTTGTGCCCCTCGGACTTCGGTACGACGGCCATGATGACGACGACGTCTGCGATCGCGCCGTTGGTGGCCCAGAGCTTCTTGCCGTTGATGACGTAGCCGGTGCCGTCCTCGTTGGGTACGGCGGTCGCCGACAGTCGCGCCGGGTCGGAGCCGACGTCCGGCTCGGTCAGCAGGAACGCGCTGATGTGCGTGCGCGCGACCTTCGGCAGCCACTCCTTCTTCTGCTCCTCGGAGCCGAACAGCATGAGCGGCTGCGGCAGCCCGATGGACTGGTGCGCGGACAGCAACGTCGACAGCGCGGAGTGCCACACGCCGGACATCGCGAGTGCCTTGTTGTAGTAGACCTGCGACAGTCCGAGGCCGCCGTACTCAGCGGGGATCTTCATCCCGAGCGCGCCGAGTTCCTTGAGGCCCTCGATGACGTCCTCGGGGATGCGCGCGTCGCGTTCGATCTGCAGCGGGTCGACCTTGTTCTCCAGGAACGTGCGCAGCTCGGCGAGGAACTTCTCACCGCGCTCGACCGCGTCGGGCGACAGCTTCGGCTGCGGGTGGATGAGGTCGAGCCGGAAGTTGCCGAGGAACAGCTCCTTGCCGAAGCTCGGCAGTTTCCACTCGGCCTCCCGCGCGGCCTCGGCGACCTGGCGGGCTTCCTTCTCGCTGACCTGCTTCGACACGGGGTGCTCCTCGGCGTACGGCACGGTTTTCGACGGTGTTACCCGCTAGTAGGCCGCACCGAACCGCATTCTGGCAAGGGGGGAACGTCCGATTTACGGCCAGAATCAGGAGCAGATCAGCAGCACCTTCCCGACGTGGCCGGACTCTTCGACCAGCCGGTGGGCGGCCGCGACCTCGGGCATCGGGTACGACGCGCCGACGACCGGCCGCACCCGCCCGCCGGCGACGAGCGGCCACAGCCCGTCGACCACCGCGCGGCAGATGGCCGCCTTCTGGTCGAGCGGGCGGGCGCGCAGGGTCGCGGCGTGCACGGACTGCCGGTTGACCATGAGCCGGCCGAGGTCGATCTCGGCGGTCGCGCCGCCCTGCAGGCCGACGATCACGAGCCGCCCGTCCGCGGCCAGTGCGTCGAGGTTCCGGGCGAGGTACTTCGCGCCGATGATGTCGAGCACCACGTCGGCGCCGCGGCCGTGCGTCGCCTCGCGAGTGACCGCGACGAAGTCCTGCTCGCGGTAGTTCACGGCGACATCTGCGCCGAGCGCGATGACCGCCTCCGCCTTGGCCGCGCTGCCCACCGTGCAGATCACCGTCGCCGCGCCGAGGGCCCGGGCGACCTGGATGGCCATGGTGCCGATGCCGCTCGCGCCGCCGTGGATCAGCACCGATTCGCCCGATCCGAGCCGGCCGGCCTGGACCAGGTTGGACCAGACCGTGCACGCCGCCTCGGGCAGCGCGGCGGCCGTGACGAGGTCGACGCCGGCCGGGATAGGCAGCACCTGGCCGGCCGGGACCGCGACCCGCTCGGCATACCCACCGCCGGCGAGCAGCGCGCAGACCTCGTCGCCGACCTGCCAGCCGCCGGTCTCGGCGCCGGGCCCGAGTGCGGCGATGCGGCCGCTGCACTCGAGGCCGAGTACGGCGGACGCGCCGGGCGGTGGTGGGTAGAAACCCTGTCGTTGCAGCAGATCCGCGCGGTTCACCGCCGACGCGACGACGTCGATCAGCACCTCACCGGCGGCCGGCACCGGGTCCGGGACCTCGCCCCAGCCGAGCACCTCGACGCCACCGGGTTCGGTCACGGTCACCGCGCGCACGCCCCGGACGGTACTTCTCCGCCGCGAAGTGGACCGAAGATTTGTGACGGGAGCACAATGATCGGGTGCCCAAGCGCGCCGCGGTTAGTGCCGAGACCCAGGACGACGTCGTGGATCACGCGTTGTTCCAGCGGGTCGAGCGCAATGTGCCGCGCCTCGCGCGGCGGATGATCGCGGCGTTCGTCGCCGAGATCCCGCTCTACGCGCAGCTCCCGCGCGAGCAGCTCCAGGGCGAGATCCTGTTCATCACCGAGGCCAACCTGCGGCTGTTCTTCGGCCTGCTGCGCACCGGGGACCCGATGACCGCCGAGCAGCTCGCCGAGGTCCGCATGTCGGCCGCGCGCCGGGCCGAGGAGCGGGTGCCGCTCGACGCCGTCCTCGTCGCCTACCACGTCGGCGCGCGGATCGGCTGGCAGGCGCTGGTCGACGAGCACACGAAGGACGAGGTCGACGCGCTGCTGATGGCGGGCAGCCGCGTCCTCGCCTACACCCAGCAGGTCACCGCGGCGGTCGCGTCGGCGTACCTCGAAGAGCAGCAGACCATCTTCGGCGAGGAGCGCGACGCGGCTCGCCTGCTCGCGTCGGCGCTGCTGTCCGGCGAGCCGGCCGACGCGCTCGCCGCCCGGCTCGGCGTCTCGATCGCGCCGGCGTACGTCGTCGTGGCGATGCGGATGCCGCCGCACGCCGACGAGTCCGACGAGAAGGACGTCGGCGGCGCGATCGCGGCCCGGCGCAAGGTACGGCGGGCGCAGGCCGCGTTCGATGAGTGGTCCGGCGACGCGACGATCACGCTGCTCGATCCGGCCGGCGGCACGGTCTTCCTGCCGACGACGCTGGAGGGTGCGGCGACCATGGTCGAGCGGCTGCCCGAGCTCGCCGAGGTGGTGGAGCGCGCGGCCGGCGTCCCGGTCGTCATCGGCGGCGCGGTCGGCTCCGGCGTCGCCGACGTGCCAAGGGCAGCCGCGCAGGCGCACGACATCGTCCGGCTCGCGCGCATCCTCGACAAGCCGCCGGGTGCGTACGCGCTGCGCGACGTGCTGCTCGAATACCAGCTGACCCGGCCGAGCGACGCGCAGGAGGCGTTGGCCAGCCTGATCGAACCGCTCGACCGCAACCCGGATCTGCTCCGCACGCTCGAGGCCTATCTCGACACCGACCTCGACCGGCGGCGTACGGCGGCCGCGTTGCACGTCCACCCGAACACGTTCGACTACCGGCTGCGCCGGATCATCGAGCTGACCGGGCTGGACCCGTCGACAACGCACGGGCTGCAGTTGCTCGGCGCCGCACTCGCCGCGCGTCGTCTTAGCGAAGGATCGCCCAGCTAAACCGCTACGGTGACCGCGTGCGGGTCGCGGTACCGCGGGAGACGGCCGAGGGCGAACGGCGGGTCGCCGCCGTCCCGGACACCGTCGCGCGTCTCGTGGCCGACGGCTGCGAGGTCGTGGTCGAGGCCGGTGCCGGGCAGTCCGCGTACGTCAGCGACGACGACCTGCGGGCGCGCGGCGCGGTCATCGGCTCGCGCGACGAGATGTTGCGGTCCGCCGATGTGGTGCTGTCGGTGCAGCCGTTGCGTCCGGACGACATCGCGCTGCTGAAGCCGGGCGCGTCGACGATCTCGATCCTTCAGCCGTGGTCGCATGGCGCGGCGGTGCAGGCGCTGGCCGCGCGCGGCGCGACGGCGTACAGCCTCGACCTCGTCCCGCGGATCAGCCGCGCGCAGGCCATGGATGCGCTGTCGTCGCAGGCGCTGGTGTCGGGGTACCGCGCGGTCCTGCTCGCCGCGCACGTGTCGCCGCGGATGTTCCCGCTGTTCATGACCGCGGCCGGCACGGTCCCGCCGGCAAAAGTGCTCGTGCTCGGCGCGGGCGTCGCCGGGCTGCAGGCAATCGCGACCGCGCGCCGGCTCGGTGCCGTCGTCTCGGCGTACGACGTCCGCGCCGCGGCGGCCGACGAGGTGCGCTCGCTCGGCGCGACGTTCCTCGACCTCGGGCTGGAGACGCAGGAGGGCGCCGGCGGCTATGCGCGGGTGCAATCCGACGAGTTCCTGGCGAAGCAACGCGAGATCCTCGGCGGGCACGTCACCGCCTCCGACATCGTCGTGACGACCGCGGCGGTGCCCGGCCGGCCCGCGCCGGTGCTGGTGACGGCGGACATGGTGCACGGGATGAAGCCCGGATCCGTGATCGTCGACCTCGGCGCGGAAGGCGGCGGCAACTGCGAGCTGACTCGCGCGGGAGAGACCGTCGTCGTCGGTGACGTGGCGATCGTTGGAGTGACCGGGGCGCCGTCGACGCTGCCGGTCAACGCGAGCGCGCTCTATGCCCGCAACGTGCTGAACCTGTTGCAACTGCTCATGGTCGACGGCGAGCTGAACCCGAACCCCGACGACGAGATCGTCGCGGGCTGCTGCGTGACCCGGGACGGGCAGGTGCTGAAGTCGTGACCGAGACGACGCTGGGACTGTTCACCATCTTCGTGCTGTCGGTGTTCGTCGGCTTCGAGGTCATCTCGAAGGTGTCGTCGGTGCTGCACACGCCGCTGATGTCCGGCGCCAACGCGATCCACGGCGTGATCCTCATCGGCTCGATCGTGATCCTCGGTACCGGCCACGGCGCGGCGCAGGTCGTGCTCGGCTTCATCGCGGTCGTGCTCGCGACGGTCAACGCGGTCGGCGGTTTCGTGGTGACCGACAGGATGCTGGAGATGTTCAAGGGGCGGTCGCGCCGATGAGCCGGGCGCAAGCGATCGAGCTCGTCTACCTGTTCTGCGCGGTCTGCTTCATCGTCGCGCTGAAAGGCTTGTCGTCGCCGCGCAGCGCGCGGGCCGGCAACATCATCGGCGCCGTCGGCATGACCGTCGCCGTCGGCGCGACGTTCGCGACGCCCGGCTTGCACCGCATCGGCCTGATCGTGGTCGCGCTCGTCATCGGTACGGCGATCGGCGTGCCGGCGGCGCGGTCGGTGAAGATGACCGCGATCCCGCAGATGGTCGCCGCGTTCAACGGCGTCGGCGGCGGTGCGGCCGCGCTGGTGTCGCTGGCGGAGTTCGATCGCGGCCACGCGACATTCGGTACGGCGGCCGCGGTGCTGTTCAGCACGTTGGTCGGTGCGGTGTCGTTCACCGGCAGCGCGATCACGTTCGCGAAGCTGCAAGAACTCATGACCGGCCGGCCCGTCGTACTTCCGCGACAGCGCGAGATCAACGTCGCCCTCGGCGTTGGGGCCGTCGCCTTCGTGGTGTGGGGCCTGTCCGCGCGGTCGGTGAGGGCGGCGGTGCTGCTCGCTCTCGTCGCGGCCGTGATGGGCGTGCTGTTCGTGCTGCCGGTCGGCGGCGCGGACGTGCCCGTCGTCATCTCGCTGCTGAACTCGTTCACCGGGCTCGCGGTCGCCGCGACCGGCGCGGTGCTGCGGACGACGCTGCTCATCGTCGCCGGCACGCTCGTCGGTGCGTCCGGCACGTTGCTCACCCGGATGATGAGCCAGGCGATGGGACGGTCGCTGTCGAGCACGTTGTTCGGCGCGCTCACGGCGAAGCCGTCCTCGGCCGCTGCGGCCGGCGACGACGGCGCCGACCGCTCGGTGCGCACCGGCACCGTGGACGACGTCGCCGTCCTGCTCGCGTACGCGCAGCGGGTCGTCGTCGTACCCGGGTACGGCCTCGCGGTCGCGCAGGCGCAGCACACGATCCGCGAGCTGGCCGACCTGCTGGAGTCACGCGGTGTCGAGGTCGTCTACGGCATCCATCCGGTCGCCGGCCGGATGCCCGGGCACATGAACGTGTTGCTGGCCGAGGCAAACGTGCCGTACGAGCAGCTGCGCGAGATGGACGACGTGAACCCGCAGTTCCCGCAGACCGATGTCGTCCTCGTCGTCGGCGCGAACGACGTCGTCAACCCGGCGGCGCGCGACTCGCCCGGCTCGCCGATCTACGGCATGCCGATCCTCAACGTCGACGAGGCGCGCAACGTCGTGTTCCTGAAGCGGTCGATGCGGCCGGGGTTCGCCGGCATCGACAACGCGCTGCTGTACGACCCGAAGACGACGATGCTCTTCGGCGATGCGAAGGACACCCTCACGTCGCTGGTGTCCGCCGTCAAAGCGGCGTAGCCCACAATGGGTTCGGTGGACGTTGAGCTGGTCATCCCGGTTCACAACGAGCAAGCGGTTCTCGCGTCGAACGTCGGCCGGGTGCACGCGTTCCTCAGCGACCACCGCGAGATGACCTGGTCGATCGTCATCGCCGAGAACGCCAGCAGCGACGGCACGCCCGCGATCGCCGACGAGCTCGCCGCGACCCTGCCCTCTGTGCGCGCGATCCATCTGGCCGAGCCGGGCCGCGGCCGCGCGCTGCGCGAGGCCTGGCTGGCGAGCGAGGCGACCGTCGTCGCCTACATGGACGTCGACCTTTCCACGGATCTCGAAGGCTTCCCGCGGCTGGTCGAGCCGCTGCTGAGCGGCCAGGCCGACGTCGTCATCGGCAGCCGGCTGGTGCCCGGCGCGAAGACCGAGCGCGGGCCGAAGCGCGAGTTCATCTCGCGGTCCTACAACTTCGTTTTGCACGCGACATTGCGGACCGGCTTCGCCGACGCACAGTGTGGCTTCAAGGCGATGCGCGCCGACGTCGCGCGCCAACTACTGCCGTACGTCGCCGACGACGGCTGGTTCTTCGACACCGAGTTGCTCGTGCTCGCCGAACGCGTCGGCCTGCGGGTGCGCGAGGTTCCGGTGACGTGGGTCGACGACCCCGACTCGCGCGTGCGCATCCTTCCCACCGCGCGGGCCGACCTGCGCGGCGTCGTACGGATGTTGCGCGGGCGGCCGTGGCGGAACGTCGTCGTCAGCCCGCCCAGTAATAGCGAGCGAATCGCGAGATGAGCCACAGCTGCACCGGCACCGCGAGCACCACCGCGAGGCCGACGGCCACGGCACCCAACTGGCGCCGCCGCTCGAACAGCCAGTCGACGGCCAGCGCCGCGGCGAGGAAGACCGTGAAGACCAGCAACACGTAACGGTCGACCGACACCGTGTTGCCGTTGCACGTGAGCGCCAGGAACATCGTCGCCGTAAAGACGAGGTACGACGGACGGGCGCGGCGCACGGCGAGGTAGCCGAGCGCGAGCAGCACGAGGCCGAGCGCGATGAAGTCGCCGATCAGAACCGCTTGGTAACCGGTCGATTTCAGCTTGTGGATCGCATCGATCGAGACGCTGATCGAGTGCCACGGCGTCGTCAGCTCGTGGTCCCACGCGCGCTCGGCGTCGAGCGCCGCGGTCAGGTGATGGAACCGGATGCCGCTGTAGAGCAGCCACCCGCCGATCGCGACGACCGGGCCGGCGACGAGATAGCCGAGCCGCCGGTATCGCGCGGCTCGCTCGCGTGTCGAGCCGGTCTCCCCGGCCGTCTCGTGCAGGTAGTCGACGGCGAGCGCGAGCAGCGCGGCGGCCGCGACGAGCTTGCTGAGGCAGGCGATGCCGAGCGCGACGCCGGCCAGCACCGGCCGCCGGTCGCGGACGAAGACGAACGCCCACACGACACCGGCGAGCGTGATGCCGTCCTGGTAGAGCATCCCGAAGAAGATCGACGGCGGCCACAAGAGCAAGAAGACAACCGTCAGCAGCGCAACGCGTCGTCCGTAGTCGCGCTCGACCAGCCGCACCAACCCGATACCGATCGCGAGCAGCGCGAGAAAGCACCAGATCAGTCCGGCGACGGTGTAATCGATCCCCAACAGCCGATGCGTGCCGCCCATGAGCGCCGCGAGGGCGGGCGGGAACGCGGCCTCGGTCTGCTTGCCGATGACGCTGTGCTGTACGAACGCGGGGTTGTAACCGTTCTCGGCGATGCGCAGGTACCACTGGCCGTCCCACCAGCCGAACACCGAGCTTCCGGTGTTGTGCTGGTGCAGCTGCGTGATGCTGTCGCGGTGTGACAGCGTCGCGATGAGGGTCAGCAGCCGGTACACCGTCACCGCGACGATGGCCCAGCCGGTCGAGGTGAGCCTGAGGGTGCGCGACATCACCCTCAGCATTCCGTGCAGGCTAGCGGCGAATCGCGACCGGCTGCTCCGGGCACTCGCCGGCCGGGTACGGGGCGACCGGGACCCGCGCGGGCGGTACCGCCGCGGTGGTCCGGATGCCGAGGCCGAGCACCAGCAACGCCGCCTGCCGGGGGATGCGCGGGTCGAGGCCCAGCAGCTCGCGCACGCGGGACAGGCGGTAGCCGACGGTGTTCGGGTGCACGACCTCGAGCCGCGCGGTCTCCGGCACCGACCCGCAGGCGAGGTAGGTGCGCAGGGTCGTCGCGATGACACCGCTCGGGTCGCGCACCGCGAGCGCATCGGTGACCCGCCGGCGCAACGCACCGGTGAGCCGGGGCGCGGCGAGCATGAGCTGCTCGACCAGCAGGTCGTCCGGACCGTAGATGCCGCTCCCGCCGTACTCCGCGGCGCCGAGGTCGGCGAGCTGCTCGGCGTGCTGTACGGCGGCGACGAGATCCTCGCCCGGGTTCGCGGCGGGGCCGTACGCGACGATGCCGCGGGCGATCTGGTGCAGCGTCTCGGCGCAGCTCAGTTCGTAGGGGATCAGCAGCAGGACGCGGCTGCCGCGATGGCCGCCGAGCGAGCCGGGGCCGGCCGCGTCGAGCAGCGCGTCGATACAACCCGCGACACCGTCGCCCGCGACGACGACCGGAACGTACGCCGACGACAGGACGGTCGAGAACCGCAGCGACACCGCGGCGACATCGGCAGGATCGGTCGCCGACAGCAGCGCTTCGAGCAGTTCGCGGCGGCGCGCGTCGACGTGCCGCATCCGTTCGTGGCTGGCCGCGAGGTAGCCGCGGGCGACGAGGCACGAGGCCTGGTCGATGAAGTCGATCCAGCCGGCCGCGAGGTCACCGAGCAGCGGCTCCTCACCGGGCCGGATCGTCGCGACGACCGCCTCCCACGTGACCCGGCCGGCGATGCGGTAGGCGTGCAGCACCGAGTCCAGCGGGACGCCCATCGCGAGGCGCACCCGGCCGCTCTCCTCGAACACCCGCAGGTCCGCCGTACCGATCCGGTGGCCGTTGAAGAACGCGGAGAAGAACGCGGTCACCGCGCGGCGCGAGATCGGCAGCACCTCGGTCTCGAGCTCGCCGCTGGTGAGCGAGGCGTACTCCGGGATCTCGGCGCGGTAGGCCTCGCCCATCCGCGCCACGAGGTCGTCCACCTCGGTGAGCAGCCGCCGGGCGAAGGCAGCGAGCGCCGGATTCGTTCGGCTCATCTGCCGCGCACCGCCTCGGTCACCGGGTCCCTAAGTGGGACATATGTAACCAGAGCGGGAGCCTGCTGCCCAGGGTGGTTAGGCCGCTCGCCGTCGTACGGCGAGGCCGGCGAGGACGACGGCGAGCGCCGCCAGCGGCAGCCGGGCGTCGAGACCGGAGGACGCGAGGCGCCGTACGGCGGCGGGCTCGGTGGTCCGGTGCGTCTGGTGCGTCTGGTGCGTCGCGGGCGGCGGGGCGGAGCCGGTGAGCGCAGGGCAGCCGGTGACCGGACCGGTCAGCTTCGGGACGCCGCACAGGTTGCCGGTGGCGCCCTGCGGCTGCGTCGCGGTGATCTGCCGCGCGGTCGCCGCGCCGCTCTTGTCGGCGTACGGGCCGGCCTGGCCGTGCGCGAGCAGGAACGGCAGGTAGGTGTCGACTTCGGCCGGGTCGACGCGCAGGTCGTTGTGGTACGCGCCGGGGAACGTCCGGTTGTCGGCGCCCTTGAGCTGCGGCGAGGTCGCGTCCGGGCCGACGAACAGCGGGTCGCCCTCGACGCCGTCGTACACGGTCATCCACTTGGTCGGGCCGTACGTCTCGCGGTCGCCGTTGGTGCCGTTGAGGGTGGCGAGCCAGGCGGTGTCGGGGGCGATCTCGTTGCAGCCGTACCAGGTTGTCTCCAGGCCGCGGCAGACAGTCGTGCCGTGGTTGCCGCCGGCGATGCCGACGAATGCGACGACGTCTTTCGCAAGCGACGGGTAGAGGCGCATGAGCTCGCGCGCGACGGTGACGCCGAGCGAGTGCGTGACGATGTCGACCTGGCGCGAGCCGGTGTAGGCCTGGACGGCTTCGATGAAGCGGCAGAGGTCGGGTACCTCGTCGTCGTCGGCGGCGCCGTGGCCGCCATTGGTGAGCGCGGCGGAGTTCTGGTTGAAGTAGTCCTGGTCCGGCGTCGTCGGCACCGCGGTGACGGGCGCGCCGGAGCCGGCGTTGCCGAGGCCGTTGTAGGACAGCGCGTACATCTCCTGCATCGTGTAGCCGGCGTCGTTCTGGAACTGCAGCATCGGGCTGAGCCAGTTCTGCGCATCGGCCTGATTGCCGTGCACGAAGATGACCGGCGTGTGGTGCAGCGGCGCGCCCCGGCGGATGCCGCCGAAGCCGCCGAGCGCGAAGCCGAGGCGGCTGTCCTTGATGACGGGAAAATCCTTGGCGAAGTAGCGCGGTGCCTGCGGGCCGGGCGTCGATGCGGTGGTCGGCTGGTTCTTCGGCGCGATCGACGGGCCGCACTTGGGCGGCGCGGTCGTTGTCGTCGTTGTGGTCGTAGTGGTCGCGTGCGCAGCCGGAATCGCCGCCACCGTCAGTGCTGCGACGGCGGCGGCGACCTTGGCGGTGCGGATCAGCCAAGCCATGACGCGATCTGGCTCACCGCCGTAGATTCCCACGCGAGCTCGAGGTGGTTGTCGGAGAGGACGGTCGTGACGCCGCCGACGGTACCGATGCCGCCGGTGTCCTGGCACGACGCGTTGAACAGCAGGCCGTCGCTCGGGCCGCGATTTTCGTTGAAAACACCGGGAATGTTGGCGGTCCCGCCACAGAGCAGGTAGGTCGTGACGGTCGACGGGACACCCGCCGTACGGATCGCGCTGACGAGGCTGCCCTGGTTGATCGCGGCCTGGATGCCGGGCGAGGTCGAGGTGAAGCCGTTGCCGCCGTAATAGACGGTGTACCAGTCCTGCTGCGACTGGTCGACGCCGTACGTGCCGTCCCAGCGGGCGAGCATCTGGCGCTGGCCGGGGAAGGTGTTGGCGGAGCCGGTGCCGGTGAACGACAGCTCGGGATGGTTGTAGAAGACGCCGTAACACTCGTACGTCGTGACCGCGGCGGGCGCGTTGAGGGTGCCGCCGCATTCGGGGTAGACGGAGATGTCGCCGGCGGTGCCGTGCGCCCACGACCAGTCGATGCCGTTGTTGGCGTTGCCGATGAGGATGAGCTTGCGGACGTCGTTCTGATAGGCGCGGCCCCAGGAGGGCTTGACGCTGGAGACGTACATGCGCGCCGGGAAGCCGCCCTTGGACCAGCCGATGAGGTCGACCTTGGTCACGCCGAGGTCGGACTTGATGACGCTGATGGCGTCGCTGACGAGTTGTGCCTGGTAGTAGTTGTCGCCCTGCTTGTGCGGGAAGTTGATGGCGAAGACCTTGTAGCCGCGAGAGTCGAGGTACTGCATGAGGCCGGTGCTCGGGCAGCTGCCGGAGGGGTTGCCGCAGCCGAAGCCGCCGGCGTCGTTCGGGTTGGCCCAGGCGCGGTCGGCGTTGTCGTTGGCGCCGTGGACGAGCAGGACCGGGGTGGCCTTGGTGCCGGTCTGCCAATGTGGCGCGTAGTAGAGCAGGAAGGTGTTGCTGCGCGGCTGAGTCTGGTTGCCGAAGAATGTGAGCCGCTGGCCGTCCTGGTTGCCGCGGCCGTCGGCGGGATAGGCCTCCTGGGGCAGGTTGGTGTCGGTGTCGTGCCAGCGCTCGACCTTGGCCCAGCCGTTTTGGATTCCGGTCGTGTAGGTGGCGTCGAGGACGGTGGTGCCGACGGCCTCGGCGTGCGGGGCGTTCTGGGCCGCTTGCTGGACGCTGACGGCGGTGGTGACGAGAAGGACGGCGGCGGCGAGTCGGCGCATGCTGGTTGTTCTACGGCGCCTCTTGGCGCGGGCAAACCGTGAGCCGCACCGACATCTCGGCGTCGGCTTGTGAGATCCCCAAAGGCGCGGCGTCTCGCCGCTAGATGTTGTCGATCTTGTCGCCGACGTAGATGCCGTTGGTGAAGTTGCAAGGGTCGCCGCCGGCGGGGATCAGTACGCCGGTCTTGTGCAGCGCGATGTAGGTGACGCCGCCGAGGACGGTGACGTCGGTGGAGATGTGCGCCTCGATGCAGTTCCCGAAGTAGGGGTACGCGTCGGCACCGGTCAGGCTGTAGACGGTGCCGTCGGTGTTGACGCACGTCTTGGACCAGTTGAACGCGAACGTGCCGTTGATGGTCGTCGTCGTGGTGAGCGGCGGGTTGAACAGGACGTTGTTGGTCTCGACGCAGGCGGCCGGCGCGGTCGACGCCTGGGCGGGGACGGTGGGGACGGCGAGGGCGAGGCCGCAGACCGTTGCGGCGACGACACCTAGGGATCGGATCACGGCGGTCTCCTCGGGGCGTGGTTGGGTCCTTCGTCATAGGGACTACCGCGGTTTTGCGGGTGCGCTTACGGCGGACTTCGGGGCGTGGATGCGCGGATCAGGCAAACTTGCCGGTGGAGGGCTCGCCTAGTGGCCGATGGCGGCGGTCTTGAAAACCGCTATGGCGCGGAAGCGTCATCGTGGGTTCGAATCCCACGCCCTCCGCTGACCTGCGGTTTTGTGTTTCGGTCTAGGTCGTGCGTGGTCGGGAATGGCCTTGCGCGGTCACACTGCGGTCACATGCTCTGCGGTCCCCTCTCGCGTGTGCGGCACGACGTTCGCGATGCGTAGCGCGGCTCCCTCGCGACGGCCGGCAGAACCGCCGAAGGTGGCGGGTTCTAGCCGGAATGGAACACGTGCTTGCCCCCTTCATAGACGTCGACCGGACCATCCTCTGACACCTTGATAGCTAAACCGTAGATACTGGCATTCCAGGCCGCGGTGCTCCTCGCGCCCGGAAACCTTTTCAAATGATTCTGACCAGCGGCCGTAAGAGCATCCATGCTCGGCTCAGAGATCATGCTGGCGACATCGGATATTCGGCCGCGATGGTCAAAAACCACGGCACCATCGACGCCCGAGGCGGAGCGAAGCACCCTGACCGACTTCGGGTCGTTAAGAGAACCGCCTGCAACCGTCGCCCGAAGGGTGCGCGCGTGTCGGTTGGTGTCCGCGTGATCAGGGACGACCTGAGAAGGATCGACGCCCTCGTTCAGGAACACATAAAGAGACCCACGACGTTCGTAACTGGCGCCGGCGACCAACCGAAGCGCCCGCTGGCCGACGTCAGCGCCCAGTCGATGCTCCAAGACGTCTGTCAACCCTTTCCAGCTCTGATACCGCCAGTGGCCTTGGGAGTTGACGAAGGTCACCCCCGAGGAGAGGGCAAAGTAAATGTCTCCAGAAGGAGACACAGAGAGAATCGACGTGCCGGCGCGGAGCAACCCATAAAGGCCTTCCAGTTCCTCGACCGGAGCTAGCACCTCAGGGACTTCGTCACGCGGATCAGACACATCAGCGAAGCCTCGCGCAACGCCGCTATGACCAACCGTAACGAGCGCAAACAGACCTTCTTGCAGAAAAGGCTTCAGCCACTTCTCTCGCAGAAGTGCTTGATCGAAGCCAAGGGGTTGCTCGAACAAATGGAGCCGACCTCCGACGCGTTGTCTGAACGTCGGAAGATGCTTGACGAGTATCACGCTTCCGGTGAAGGAGGCTCCTTCGTACGTCTGGCGCGCGGCTGCCGCGAACGTGCTCGTCCACCGGAGCAGCGGCGTGGTCGAAAACGGCGATAGTCGGGCCGCGGCACGCAGGAACTGCGTCTGCGCTACACCTTCCCAGAGGTCCTGGGCCACCATCACTTCACCCACGACCCGAAGGTCCGAACGGAACACAGCGACGATGCGCTGCATTAGGCGAACTTCGTCCTGTGTCGGGAAACGCTCGGCCAAACAGCCGAGGACGACTTTCTCGTTACCGTTGATTGGAGATACCCAGGCCTCAAACTGGACGTCACTCAGCCGCTTGAGGCCTGCGCATTCAGCCGCGAAGGACTCAGTTTCGGCACGCTCTACTGTCCAGGATGGAACTACCTTGCCGAGCAGCGTGGCCAGTTGATTCGCCAAGTCATAAATCGTGAGACTCGCCATGGCCCCAACGGTTACGCAGTGCCCGCGATGCGCGCAACCCCTTCAGGCGGTACAAGTCGAGTCCCGAGGACAATTCAAGATCCGCGCGCTCCCGCGCTCACCGACGCCGATCGACCCCGTGAGTGGTCTTCGCGTTGAAACGCAACAACCTGGTCGCAGGCGCGTCACCCAAGATTGCCGCACCTCGGGCTCGAGTTCTTGGCACGGTCACGTATACGCGAGGCGATGCGATGAACGGTAGTCCGAGGGCAATGGTTGGTGACGTCACGACGTTCCCGAGATCGGAATACTCTCGGGCTAGGGCGACGACCGCCGCAGCGATGGCGCCCGATGGCGAACCCGCTGCTCGCACTCGCCTCGCAGCGAGAGCCTGCCGAGAAGCACGACGATCATCGGGGGTCGTGCCCACCGTAGGCTCCCCGTCGGTACTGCACAGAGAATCTGACGGCCGCTGAGCAGGGGCAGGCGGGTCCGCGGCGCGCTACATCAGAAGGTCCGCGCACGCCTGGACCACATGCTCCGGTACCGCATCGAATTTGCGCGGGTTCAGCTGCATCACGTACTCGTTCTCGATGTGATAGGACTCGTTGACGAACTTCCTGAAGGCTGGATCGCCCCCCGGAGCGTCGGGGTCGAGCGCCGACGCGATGCGGAAAATCTGCACCTTCTCGTATCCAATGTTCGTGGCCTCGAACTTGGCCTTCAGAACCTCGCGGTCTTTGAGCTGCGCGAGGAGCGCGTCGTAGTCAAAACCGGGGATGACCTTCTGGATCTCGACGATCGCTCGCTCGATCTCCTCCTTGTCGAGAGGAACCAGCTCTCCTCTCTGACCTCTCGAGCTGGGCTCATTCCGAACGTGGAGAAGGCTCGAGAGAACGTTGTACTCCGTCCCGCGCTCGCCGTGCACCTCGTACCGGCGGCGGAGATAGATGCATTTGATCACTGGGTCGGCGGATGAGCCGATGTTCTCGTCGCAGACTTGAGAGAACGTCATGATGTCCGCCGGCTTGATGGGCTTCTCCTCCACCTGCCCCTCCCGGCTCTGGAGGAAGTGAACGGCTGGGTCCGCTGCTTGAAACTGCCCCGATGTCGCCGTTCGGACGATATCGATGGCAGGCTCGATATCGTGGGTCAGGAGAAGCGTGGTGAATCCCCGGAGGCTCTGCTTGCCGTGAAAGAGCTTATGGAGGATGGCGAACTTCTTCGTCTTGTCGAAACTCGACACGGGATCGTCGAGGACGACGAGGTCGGGCTCGTCACGGCGGACCTGATGCATGAACAGAACTAGCGCGAAGGCGTTACGCTCGCCGAAGCTGAGATGGCTGCCGGCAGCTTCCAAATGACCCGGAGCGTCCTGGTGTTCGAGGATCATCCGATACGAGTCGCCGCTGGATTCGATGCGTACCTCGTACTTGTATCCAGCGGACCGGAGGTACTCGTTGATCTCGTCCTGGTTCCGCTCGATCGACTTCGCAACCTGCGCCTTCTGGATCCCAACGCGCCTTTTGATCTCATTGATCTGCTCGGCGACGCGATCAAGCTCAGCGTTCATTTCTCCTACGACATGCTGGGTATCCTCAGAGTTCAGCGCATCGAGAAGCGCCAGCTCAATCTTCAAACTCCGAAAGGCCTTATCCACGTCGGGCTCGTCACGCAGGGACACGAACGAGAGCTCCTTAAGAGACGTGAACTTGTGCAGTAGCGTCTCGATCTGCCCTCGCAGGCTCGCAAGGAATTGGTCTTGCTCCGGGGAAAGGGCCTCCAGGCTCGTCGTGATCCTCCGCAGTTGGTCGAGCCGCTCCGGAACGAAGAATCGTGCCAGGTTCTCAATAACGAGGCGCAGCGCGCTCATGTTCTTGACCGCGGCGGATTCGTACTCCTCGGACACGTGGACGGCGGTTTTCTTGTCCACGTTGGGGACCGAGCAGAAGGGGCAGTTGTCCGATAGCTCGAGGTAGCTCTTGCCCTTCGATTGCCATGAGAGCCATCCTGCTGGGTCATCGCTGTGGAGGAACTTCTCGAAGCCCAAGAGGGGCTTCGGGATCGTGGCCAGCTTTCCGCCCATGCCGAGCGCCTTGAAACCCTTGCTGGTCTTCGCGATGCCGCCAGACTTGGTGATCGTGAAGGCGTTACGCAGTTCGGTGAAGCTTGCGATCACATCATCAAGCGCCTCGTTATCGATGAAAACCTTCTTCAGGTCCTCGAAGATGGCGTCGAGTTCATCAAGGCCCGCTTGGTACTCGGGTGTCTTGATAAAGATCTCGAAACTGTTCTTGACCACCTCGTCGGGCTGAAAGACAAACTGGGATACGTAATGCTCATCGAAGACGAGGACGTTCTTGATCGCATCCGCACCAACCACCACTGGAACCTTCCCGCTGCCGTCCTGGCGGTACTTGAAGGGAAGTAGTTCCTTGACGGAATTCTCGCCCCGGGCGTTGAGAACGAGCGCACGGGCGATGGTGCTCTTCCCGATACCGTTAGGCCCGTACTTGATGTTGAGCGACTCGCGTCGCAGGGTGATCTTCGCTTCGGTGATGCTGTTGCAGTCCTTGATGGTGATGGCGTAGTCGCTCGTTTCCGTGAGCGGCTGCGGCGGAAGTTTGTCGGCTGTGTTGGCCATGGTGTCGCCACCTTCTCACGGCCTCGCACCGCGCGAACGCCATTTACATACGGCGACGCCCGAGGGCAAAGTGCCCAAGCGTCACCGGACCGTATATGCGCCACACCCGCGTGCTCTCGACGAGTTGAGGATCGGGCGTGCGCATTCGGAGCGACCGTTCTGACAGACGATTTCCGGCTCTGAATGAGCGGCGGGCCACGGGCTCCGTCCCCTCGCTCCACGAAGCCTGTTCGTATCGTGCTTGGCCCGCCACGGAACCCCGTCGATGAGGCAAGTGCGGTCACATCGCGGTCACATCTGGCCCCGGAAGCACTCGGATCGGTCCGGATGCGACGACAGTCGATTTCGTAAAACCGCAGGTCAGGCGGTGTGTCACCAACTGCCCGGGACCCGCTCGGATATCGGTTTTCGGCTTGAAAACCGCTATAGCGCGGAAGCGCCGTCGTGGGTTCGAATCCCACGCCCTTCGCTTCGCGTCATCCGGCCGCAGCAGCGCCAGTTCAGGCAGATGCCTTCACGTTCCGTGGGCCGAGGAGTAGGAAAGGGCCATGGGACGCACCGCAGCAGGCGCTCTTTTCGCGGTGCTGATGGTCGTGGTCATCGTCGCGATGGATGTGCTGTTCTTCCGGCACCACTTCTGGGAGCGGCTGGCAGTGAACGTCGGCATCGTCTTGGTTGCCGTCGGCGTCTACTTCAGGTTCCTCCACCGCCGGTAGCGCAAATTCGGAGTTCCGCTCACCCGCACCTAGCTGACCAATTCGGTAGCTCGGACCCCGGGGCTCGGCGCTGCGGATAGCTGCACGACCCGGTTGGTCACCGCGTCGACCACGAGGATCGCGCCCCCCGGACTGGCGGCGTGCACCGTCGCCGTGATCCCGTCCGAGTCCAGCGCGACCCCGACGCCGGGCGCGATCGACATCGCGAGCGCGACGGTTTGCACGCGCCGGCCGTTGATCGTCATCCGATCGAGTCGCTTGCCCGATCGGTCCGTGCACGCGTAGACGACCGTTGTCGCGGCCACGGCGAGGGCCGGGTGACCGACGCACGCGAGCGCCACCCGCTCGTAGCCACTCGCGGCCGTCCGAACATAAGCGTCGTGCCCCGCGGCGTCGAAGGCGCGGCCGACCACGAGGTACCGCGGCGTCTGCCCGGCCATCGCCACGGCCGGACCGGCCGCCAACTGCCCGCCCAGATCAGTGAACGCGCCGTAGTAAGGCAGCGACCCCTGACTGATCGCCGCGGCCGCGACCCAAAGGTGCCCGGCCGACGACCGGCAGGCGACGTAGAGCTTGCCACCCCCGGCAGCGATGGCCGGATCACCGCACGCAGCACGACTGGCCACGCGCCATCCCGTGCGCGCGGTGCGGACCGCGAGCAGGCCGCCGCGTTCTTGCCCGACGTAGTACGTGTGGCCGGCGCCATCGACGGCGACTGCGGGCGGCGACACGAAGGTGCCACCGAGCGCAGTCCACGTCGTCTGCGCACTGGTCCGCGAGTACGGAGCGCCGGCGGACGTCAGCCGGGTCACGACGGTGAGGTTGCACCGCACCGCGTTGCTCGCCGTCGCCGCACCCATGCCGTCGGCGTTGACCGCAGCGACGGAGTACGAATACGTCGTGCCGTAGTGCAGCCCGCTGAACGACACGGACAGGCCGGTTGCCGTCTCGCGAACACCGCCCGGGTACTGCGTCACGACGTACTGCGCGATCGAGCTGCCGCCCGTGTCGGACGGCGGCTGCCAGGACACGATCGCCGTGCGGTCGGCCAGCCGCGCGACCACCGAGCGGGGAGCGCCGGGCAGCGTCGGTTGGGTCGCGGTGATGGTGTTCGAGTCGGCCGACCAGGTGCCGAAGCCGGCGGTGTGGTTGGTCGGCAACACCTCGAAGTGGTAGCTCGCGCCGGGTTGCAAACCGGTGACCGTTGCGCTGGTCTGGGTCGCAGGCACTGTCTCGATCGGGCCGGCCGGCACGGCCGAAACCGTGTACGCGACGGGCGGATCACTCCCATTGGGGCTCGGCGCGCTCCACGTCACCGTCGCCTTGCCGCCGCCAGGTCCGGCAACGGCCGTGACCGATGTCGGGGCACCTGGCGGCGTCGTCGTGCCGCCCGTGACGAACGACAGCACGCTGCCGGCGGGGTGCCGACCGGCACTGTCCGCGACCGTGGCGCTGAGCTCGATCGCGTAGGGCCAGCCGGGCTTGAGCGACGCGGTTGGCGTGAGCACCGCGGTTTCAGTCGCGGGGTCGAACGACACCGATTCGCCGACCGGTGTGCGGGTGCGGCCGTCGAGCAGTCGAACGCTGCTCGCGTCGATGGTCCCGGCGTTCATCGTCCGCGCGAAGGTCACCGACGGCTTCACCGTGGTCGCTACCCCTTCGAGGTCGCCACCCGGAGTGGTCGCGCGAATCCACGTCGGCAGGCCGATCGGCGTCTCCGGCGGTAACCCGGTGAGTACGTCGATGCCGCCGACGTCATCGGTGGCGATGAGGTCCGTCGTACCGTCGCCGTTGACGTCGCCGGCCGCGACCGCACCGAGCCCGTCGGCGGTGGGCGCCGGAGCGTCGTAACCATGCACGACACCGAGGCCCCCGCCGGGTTGCTGCAGGTGGAACGCCAACCCGAAGGAGTCGTTGCCGGTGACAACGTCGGGCGAACCGTCCCCGTTGAGGTCGGCAAGGATCACGTCGTACGGCGTATCGCGGGTCGCGGTTTGCGCGGGTCCGGTCAGGCCGGACGGCGAGCCGGACCAGACGGCCACATAGGCACCCGGGACGTTCCCGCCGCCGGTCGCGACCACATCGGCAGCACCGTCGCCGGTGACGTCGCCGATGGCCAATCCCATCAGCGGGCCGAGCGGGCTCGAGTACGCGACCCTCGTCCATGCGGCGTTGCCGCCGTTACGCAGCACGACCAGGTAGCCGGGATTGTTGTTCGACTGAAGTTGCGTCAGGTAACCGACGACGTCGGGGCTCCCGTCACCGTTGACGTCGCCGACCGCAACCGACTGGAAGAGGTCGCTGCTGATCTGCGTGGTCGCGAAGCCACCGCTGGCGTTCTGCAGGCTCTGGTACACGCCGCCGACGTAGGACTGACCGTTGACTGTGACCGGGGCCGTCGCCGAGACGATGTCGGGCCGGCCGTCGGCGTTGAGGTCGGCGATCGCCACGAAGGTTGCCGGTCCGGGCAAGGTGATGAAGGTGGGTTGGTTCAGGCCGGTCGAGGTGTCGGTGTAGAGGTCGAGGCCCTCGCCGGTGCCGACGACCACGTCGGGCCGACCGTCATGGTTGAGGTCACCGGTCGCGACGGGCAACTCGGAGTCGATGGTGCGCGTGCGACCTTCATCCGTGGGGAGTACGGCGGGGCCGGACAGCGCGCCCGACGAGGATTGCGAATAGACGAGAAGGTCACCGGTCTCGGTCGGCGTCGTGGTGTCCGCCGCGGTCACGATGACGTCGGGGCGGCCGTCGCCCGACACGTCTGCCGTGACGACCTGCGCGTCGCGCAGGCCGGACGGTGCCGGGTAGTGGGTGTAGCCGGTGAACTGGACCGGGCGTTGCTCCGCGGTCGCGCCGGACGCCACCTCGACGTCGTACGTCTTGGGTGACTGTGTGCCCAGGACGTTGGTCACGCGCAGGTAGTACGTGCCGGCCGCCTTCGCCACGAACGTGAGCGCGGCCTGGCCACCCGTGTAGCCGGAACCGCTCCATTCCGACAGTGACGGCGGCGGTGCCGACGCCTCTCCGATGGTCGTGAGCGCGTCGTCGAACACCTGAAGCCGCGGCACGAGGAAGAGGTTGGACGTGCCCGCCGGTGGCTGTGCGTTCACCGTCGCCGTGTAGGTGCCGGCCGGGACGTCGATCCGATACCAGTCCGCGTCGCCGTCCGGTGAGATCCGACCTTGGCTTGCGGAGGACAGCGTCAGCGAATCGGCTCCCGACGGGTTGTCGTCGGTGGGCGCGGCCTCGTCCGTCGCCGGCTCACTGGCCCCGCCGGCCGACGGCGTACCTCCGATCGCGCCGAAGATGTCGAGGTCGCCGGCTCCGGTTCTCGGGTCCCACCCCGGCGGACCGACGTTGTCGAACGCGGTGCTGACCAACCGATCCTTGACCTGCGCAGGACTGAGCGACGGGTACTTCGCGCGCACCAGCAACGCGGCGCCGGCAACAAAGGAGGCCGAGAACGACGTACCCGTGGCCGCGCCGATCTGGTTGCCGGGCAGGTCCGACGGGATTGCCACTCCGGGCGCGGACAGACTGATCCACGACCCGTAGCTCGAGAACACGGTCGACGCCGGATCCCCGACGTCGTAGCTCGTGTCCACCGCGGCAACCGCGATCACACCCGGGTACGCCGCCGGGTACACGGGCGTCGAGTTGCCGAAGTTGCCGCCCGCGGCGACGACGACCACGCCATGGCTGATCGCGTCGGCTACCGCCTGGCTCAAAACCGGCGAGTCGGACGTCGTTTGCGTGGCCAGGACGATGACGCCAGCGCCGCGCGAAACGGCGTACCCGATTCCCGACGCAACCCCGGCCGCCGTACCCGCACCATTGCTGTCGAGCACGGTGACCGGCAGCACTGGAGCCGTCCACGCGACCCCGGCGATGCCGGCGCCGTCGTTGCCCGCAGCCGCCGCGATACCGGCGACGAGAGTGCCATGACCGTTGGGATCGCTCGTGTCGTCCGTACCCGTCACGAAGTTGTGACCACTGAGAAGGCGACCGGCAAAGTCGTTGTCCGGAGCCACCCCGGTGTCCACGACCGCCAGCATCGGTGTCGGATGTCCCAGCGGCACACCCCAGGCGAAGTCGGCGCGGACAGTTCCCATCGAGCCCTGCTGCGACCACTCCGGATCGTTGGGCTCGATCCGAGGGGGATCCACGCTCGCGGCCGTCACGACCTCATCCGCTTCGACCGTCGCGCCGTCGTTGCGCGCCAACCGCTCCAACCCGAGCAGCTGGGACGCAGTCGACCGCACCTGCCAGTAGCCGGTCGACGCCACCGGCGTGACGCGAGCCCCGGCGGCGCGCAAGCGCGCGAGCGCTGACTGCGCGCCGGCGGAAGGGGCCAGCACGAACGACGTCGAGGACGCGGCCGCGGCCGGCCGGTGCCGTTCGGCGCGCGAGTAGTCGCGTACCTGGAGATGAGGTCTGGGCACCGGCGCGGCGTGGGCGGGCGCGACCGCCCCGACATTGGCGGCTATCAGCAGAGCCAGACCGACGGACCCGTATGCGCGCATCAGCGCCCCCGTGACGCTCCTCACGACCATCCTTGGTCGCTCACTCCGCTCGCGCAGAGTAGCCAAACCCTAGTACCGCAACGGGGACGGTGTCGCCCGAGGTTGCGCGCGGCATGAATACGTCCGCCCAACATCCATGCCGTGTGCGCGTAAGCAAATGGCACCCAGTCAGGTAGTGCAGGTGAGACACAACTCCCGGCCGACAGGGGTGCACCGATGCGCACGATGCTGGCACGAGTCCTCGTTGTCATTGCTGCAACGGCCGCAACGGTTGTTACCACCGCGACCGCCGCACCCGCCGCGCCCGCGGCCGCCGGCGACGTCATCTTCGGCGGTTGCTCGTACAGCGCCGATGAGCAAACCACCCTGACCGGACCCGACACATACGTCGGCGTCGTCTACGACGCCTCCGCCACTGTCGACTCAGCGGGTACGCCGATTGCGGCCACCGTGAGCTGCCAGGTCCAGGTCAACGACGTCGCCGCTCCGGGCGCGACGTTCAGCTACTCGGGCCTCGGCGTACAGGCCGGCGCCAATCCCGTCTCGTTCGTCGCCGCACCGTCGGACGTCGTGGAGCTCTGCCAGCGCGTCGTCTACGCGGACCTCACCGACACCGGCTGGGTATGCCCGAGCACGGAACATTGCTTCGTCGCCGCTCCCTGCTTCCCGCCCGGCGTCACCACGCTCCTCGACCTCGTCGACGGCATCGTCAACGACGCGTTCACGTCGACCATCGATCCGGCGCTGTGCCCCGTGCTCGTGGCGAACGCAGGCGGGTACGGCCCCGTCACCATTGCCCCCGATGGCGATGTCTACGTTTCCGACCCCGTTGGCCTCGGGCTGAACCCCGTCTACGACTGCCCGCCGTACGGCAACTTCTGAGCCGCCCCGCCGCACCGCGCGACAAGGCGCAAACGTCGCGGCGAGAGCACTGCCAGGTCACGACCGATCACGCGGCGGTCACGATTCGGCAATGACGGTCACGATTCGACCGTCAATGTGGGCCACCCCTCTTTCCGGACCGTCGGATTACTGCCTACGGTTCACGCCGATCGCCCGATCCGACGCGTACTGCCGTCGACTCGGCTGTGGCAACGATCACGTGAGAAGGCACCGGCGAGACATCGCCGGCGCAACCGCGCTGCGCGCGTTTCTTACGGCGTTGCGCACGACGAGATGAGAGGGCTTGCGATCATGAAGCGAATTCTCACCGCGGCCGCGGCACTCGGATTGCTTGCGGCCGGCTGCGGCACCAGCTCGAGCGTCGGCCGGCCGCCGTTGCCCAAGGCCGACAACGTCTTCAACGCGGGGACGACCGGCGTCCGCAACCCGTCGACCAAAGCCGGCGGAACGCTCAACCTCATCGCCGACGGCGACTGCGACTACTGGGATCCCGCCCGCACCTACTACGGCCACTGCTGGGACATGCAGCGCCTCATCTCGCGCGGGCTCATGGCTTACAAAGCGGTGCCGGGCAACGGCAGCCTCGACGTCGTACCGGACATCGCAAGCGCGTCCGGCAGCAGCCCCGACGGCAAGGTCTGGACCTACAAATTGCGCTCCGGCCTGAAGTTCGAGGACGGCTCGCCGATCACGTCGAAGAACGTGAAGTACGCCATCGAGCGGGTGTTCGCGCAGACCGTCATCAACGGCGGCCCGACGTACGCCATCACGTTCCTCTGCCCCGGTGGCGCGAACGCGAGCGGTGGCTGCGACACGTACAAGGGCCCGTACGCCGACAAGGACCCGAACCACCTCGGCCTGTCGACGATCGACACGCCTGACGACAACACGATCGTGTTCCACCTGAACACCGTCGTCGGCGACTGGAACTACATCATGGCGCTGCCGGACACCACGCCGGTGCCGATCGCGTACGACCAAAGCACAAAGGGCGGCGCGCACTACAACTTCCACCCGATCTCCGACGGCCCGTACAAGTTCGACACCTACACGCCGGGCAAGAACCTGACGTTGGTGCGCAACCCGAACTGGTCCGCGGCGAGTGACCCGTTCCGCAAGGCGCTGCCGGACAAGATCGTGTTCACCGTCGACGCCAACGACGTCGACGTCGACAACCGGCTGATCACCAACATCGCCGACGTCGACATCAACGGCGTCGGCTTGCAGACCTCGACGCAGGCGAAAATCCTCACCACGCCGGCGCTCAAGGCCCGCGCCGACAACCCGATCACCGGCGCCACGCGCTACCTCGCGATGGAGACGCACGTCGCGCCGTTCGACAACGTGCACTGCCGGCGCGCGGTGCAGTACGCCGTCAGCAAGGTCGACTGGCAGACCGCGCGCGGCGGCCCGATCGGCGGCGGCGACATCGCGACGTCGATGCTCAACCCGGCGGTCAAGGGGTTCACCCGCTTCGACCTCTACCCGGACAACAACGGGCAGGGCGACGTCGCCAAGGCGAAGCAGGAGCTGGCGCTGTGCGGGCACCCGAGCGGCTTCAGCACGCACCTCGCCACGTCGAACACCACCAAGGGCAAGAACATGGCGACTGCTGTGCAGTCGTCGCTGCGGCGGGTCGGCATCAACGTGACGATCGACCTCGGTGACAACGCGACGTACTACAGCCAGTTCATCGGCTCGCCGTCGGTCAACCGGCACCGCGGCTTCGGCCTGATGATCGCCGGCTGGGGTGCGGACTGGCCGACCGGCTACGGGTTCTTCTCCTCGCTCATCGACGGGCGGAAGATCCTCGCGCAGGGCAACTCCAACTACTCCGAGGTCAACGACCCCGAGATCAACCGGATGATCGACCAGGCCGTCGGCACCACCGACGCCGACAAGGCCGCGCAGATCTGGGGCCAGGTCGACCACCGGCTGATGGACGTCGACGCGACCCTCGTGCCGATGACGTGGGACAAGGCTCTCGTCATCAACAGCGAGAACGTCACCAACGCCTACATCCTCACCAGCCTCCTGGGGGTCTACGACTTCCAGGCGATGGGTCACGTCTGACCCGTCTCGCCACGGGAGAGAAGTCCGTGGCCGGTGGAGTTGCCCCCATCGGTCACGGGCCTCTCTCCTTAGGCTTGTCCTGTGCCCGACGCCGACCTGCTGACGATCGAGCAGCTGGCCGCGCGTACCGGCATGACGGTTCGCAACATCCGCGCGCACGTCACGCGAGGCCTACTGCCGCCGCCGCGACTGCGCGGCCGTACCGGCTATTACGGCGCGGAGCACGTCGCGCGGCTGCAGCTCATCGCCGGCCTGCAACAGCAGGGCTTCAACCTCGCGTCGATCCGCAAGCTCGTCACCGGCCCCGCCGCCCCGTCGGCGGAGGAGACCGTTGCGTTCTACCAAACGGTGCTCGGCCCCTGGCTGACCGAGGCGCCGCAGGTCATCGGCGAGGCCGAGCTCGCCGCCGGCTACGGCGTGCTGCCGGACCCAGCGTTGCTGGCGCGGCTGCAGAAGCTCGGCGTCCTCGAACCGGTCGAATCCGAGCCGGGGACGGCGCGAAGCGTGCGCGTGCTCAACCCGACGCTGCTGCGGGTCGGGCGCGAGCTGGCCGCCATGGGCTACGGCCCCGAGCAGCTCGTCGGCGTACTCACCGTCCTGCTCCGGCACAGCCGCGCGGTCTCGGATGCGTTCGTCGCGATGTTCCTCGAGGTGCACTGGCGGGCCTACGTCGAGGCGGGCCTGCCGCCGGAACGCCTGCCCGAGCTGCAGAACGTCATCGAGGCGCTGCAACCGCTCGCCGCGCAGGCCGTCGTCGCGGCATTCCAGCAGGAGATGACGACCGCGGTGGGACGCGCCTTCGACCGCGAAGCGGCCAGCCTGGACACTGGTGACACCTGACCTGCTCGGCGACGGAAGGCGACTGACATGGCGCGCGTAGCGATCGTCACCGGCGGCGGCTCCGGCATCGGGGAGGCGCTGAGCCGGGCACTCGCCGCGCGCGGTGACACCGTCGTCGTCTCCGACATCGACGGCGCCGCGGCGCAGCGGGTCGCGAGCGACATCGGCGCGAAGGCCACCGCGGCCAAGGTCGACGTACGCGATGCCGCCGCCGTGCAGGCGGTCGTCGACGACACCGTCGCCGCGCACGGCCGGCTCGACCTCATCGTGAACAACGCCGGCATCGGCGTCGGCGGTGACGCGCTCGAGCTCACCCTCGCGCACTGGGACCGCATCATCGACATCAACCTGCGCGGGGTCATCCACGGCATCCACGCCGCCTACCCCGTGATGGCGCGCCAGCGCAGCGGCCACATCGTCAACATCGGATCCGTCGCCGGCCTCACCCCGCCGCCGTACCTCACGCCATACGTCGCGACGAAGCACGCGGTCGTCGGCCTGTCGCTCGCGTTGCGCGGCGAGGCGAAGGAGCACGGCGTCGGCGTCACCGTCGTCTGCCCGAGCTGGACGGACACGCCGATCCTCGACTCGACCGGGCCCGAGGACCTGCCGAAGCCGTCGTCGGCGGAGGGCGGTATGCGCGGCGCGGCGGAGAAGATGGGCAAGCTCTACACGCCGGCCGCGCTTGCGCAGGACATCATCCGCGGCGTCGAGCGCAACAAGGCCATGGTCGTCACGCCGCGGCAGGCTCGCGTGCTCTGGCGGGCGATGCGGATCACGCCGATCGGGTTCGCCGCGGCGGCCGGGATCACCGCGCGCCGCGAGCGGCGCAAGCGGCAGGCCGCGGGTTGACGGCTCGTTACGCCGGGATCGGCGTAAGTCCCGGAGTCGCCGTCGGGCCGGTCGCGCGCGTGCACGGCCCGGTACTGCCGGCGCGGGAACGGACCGCCGTCGATCCGGTCGCCGCTGCCGAGGAGGTCGCCGAGGCGCTCGACGCGGTCGGCTCCGAGCTCGAGTCGCTGGCCGCGCGCGCCGGTGTCTCGGGCGCCGTACTGGTCCGGCAGGCGCGCATGGTCGGCGACCCTGCCCTCGGTGCGTTGATCCGCCAGCTCGTCCGGGCCGGGCGTACGTCGGCGCGGGCCGCGTGGGAGGGCTTCGGCGCCTACCGCGACATGCGCGCGTCCGATCCGCTGCGTCCCGCGCCTGATGCCGCCGAGCTTGATGACCTTCGCGACCGCGTCGTCGCCCGGCTGCTCGGCGAGCCGCCGCCGGGAATCCCTGACCCGGGTACGCCGTACGTGCTCGTCGCCCGCGACCTGTCGCCGGCGCTGACCGCGACGCTGGATCCGGATCGCGTGCTCGCGCTCGTCACCGAGCGCGGCGGGCCGACGTCGCACACCGCGGTCTTGGCGAAAGCATTGGGAATTCCGGCCGTCGTCAACGCTGCCGGGGTCGCCGCTCTGGCGACCGGTCAGCGGGTCGCCGTCGACGGCACCGCCGGCACGATCACCGCCGACCCGGACGCCGAGACCGTCGGTGCGCTGCAGCGCGGCGGTAGTCGCCCCGCCGAGCGGCTGACGAGTGGACCGGGGCGTACGGCGGACGGCCGCGCGGTCGAGCTGCTCGTCGCCGTCGGCGGCAAGTCCGATGTCGAGGACGCGCGGGAGGTCGGCGCCGAGGGCGTCGGTGTCTTCCGGACCGAGTTCATGTTTCTCGACCGCGACGAGCCGCCGACGGTCGAGGAGCAGGTCGCGGCGTACCGCGAGATCTTCGACGCGTTCCCCGGCCGGCCGGTCACCGCGCGGACCCTCGACATCGGCGCGGACAAGCCGGTGCCGTTCGTCCGGCTCGGCGACCAGCCCAACCCGGCGCTCGGCGTGCGCGGGCTGCGGGTCGCGCGCCGGCACCCGCAACTGCTCACCGACCAGCTCACCGCGATCGCCCGCGCCGCTCGCGAGACGAAGGCGGACGTACGGGTCATGGCGCCGATGGTCGCGACGACCGCGGAGGCCGCGTGGTTCGCGGCGCGGGCGCACGATGCGGGACTCACATCGGTCGGCGTGATGGTGGAGATTCCGGCGGCGGCACTGCGCGCCGGCGACCTGCTGCGCGTCGTCGACTTCGTCTCGGTCGGGTCGAACGATCTCGCGCAGTACGCGTTCGCGACCGATCGCGCCGACGGCGAGCTGGCCGACCTGCTCGACCCGTGGCAGCCGGCGTTCCTCGACCTCGTCGCGACCGTGTTGCGGGCCGGCGCGATGGCCGGCCGCGCGGTGACGGTCTGCGGCGAGGCCGCGAGCGATCCATTGCTTGCGCTGGTGCTGGTGGGCCTCGGTGCCGCCGGGTTGTCGATGACGCCGCGGCTGCTTCCCGTCGTACGCGCTGCTCTCGCCCGGGCGACGTCGGCGCAGTGTGCCGAAGCAGCAGCGGCGGCGTTGGGTGCAGACGGCCCGGAGGAGGCGCGGCACCGCGTCGCGGCGCTGCTGGATCAATAGGCGTCAGTAGTAGAAGGGGTACGCCGACCAGTCCGGATCGCGCTTGCCGAGGAAGGCGTCGCGGCCCTCGGCGGCCTCGCCGGTCATGTAGGCGAGCCGGGTCGTTTCGCCGGCGAAGAGCTGCTGGCCGACGAGCCCGTCGTCGATGAGATTGAACGAATACTTGAGCATTCGCAACGCTGTCGGGCTCATCGCCATGATCTCGCGGGCCCACTGCAGCGCCGTCGGCTCGAGGTCGTCGTGCGGTACGACGGCATTGACCGCACCCATCCGATGCATCGCCTCGGCGTCGTACTCGCGACCGAGAAAGAAGATCTCGCGGGCGAACTTCTGCCCGACCTGGCGGGCGAGGTAGGCGGAGCCGTAGCCGCCGTCGAAGCTGCCGACTTTGGCGTCGGTCTGCTTGAACTTCGCGTGCTCGCGGCTCGCGATGGTGAGGTCGGCGGTGACGTGCAGGCTGTGCCCGCCGCCGGCCGCCCACCCGTTGACGACCGCGATGACGACCTTCGGCATGAACCGGATGAGGCGCTGGCATTCGAGGATGTGCAGCCGGCCGCCGGGCTTGCCGTCGTACTCGTAACCGTCCTTGCCGCGTACCCGCTGGTCGCCGCCGGAGCAGAACGCGCGCCCGCCGTCCTTGGGGGACGGGCCGTTGCCGGTGAGGAGTACGACGCCGACGTCGGTGGTCTGGCGGGCGTGGTCGAGGGCGGTGTAGAGCTCGTCCACCGTGTGCGGTCGGAAGGCGTTGCGCACCTCGGGCCGGTCGAACGCGATCCGTACGGCGCCGGTGTCGACCGCGCGGTGGTAGGTGATGTCGGTGAACTCGAAGCCGTCGACGGCCTCCCACGCGGACGAATCAAACGTCTCCGAAACCACGCCTCAACCGTAGCCACCGCCCCCACTTGTCAGCGGCTGAGGTGGCTATAGCCACACCACGTGCTGACAACTTCGTGGCGAGGGGCTGTGGACGGAGATCGGCACCGGTCATGCGAATTCGCCACGCTGGCTCGATGCGCCACGAGGGGGTCACGACTCGGCAGGCCCTTGCGGCCGCGGGCATGAGCGTCGGTGGACTGCGTGCTCATCTCGACGGTGGCCGCTGGCGCGCCCTCAACGACCGGGTCGTCTGCCTCCACAACGGACCGCTGACGGAGAGGCAGCGCCGCTGGGCTGTGTTCCTGAGTGCGAGCCCGCCGGCCGCGATGTGCGGTCTCACGGCGATGGCGATGTGGGGAGTTGCCGGACATTCGGACGGCGCCGTCCACGTGCTCGTACGACGCGGCGCGCGAGTGCTGCCGGTGCCCGGCGTCGACATCGCCGTCCACGAGTCGCGCCGGTTCGGGCTCGGCGACATCGTCTACGGACGGGCGCCGCAGTTGACGTCATTGGCCCGGGCAACGGTCGACGCGGCGACGTGGACTACATCGACGCGCGAGGCAGCGCGGCTTCTCGTCGCACCCGTTCAACAACGGCTTGAGCTGCCGGCGAATCTGTTGCGAGCTTTGGAGACGGCGGGACGGGTCCGGCACCGTCGCATGCTCCTGTCGTTGTGCCGCGATCTCGTCGGCGGCGCGCAAGCGCTGTCGGAGGTCGAGTTCCTCGCCTTCTGCGCTCGCCACCAGCTACCGCGCCCACAGTTGCAAGTGCGCCTCGACAGTGCCGGCCGGCGCCGCTACCTCGACGCGACGTTTCGGCGTGCCGATGGCCGGCTGGTCCGGGCCGAGGTCGATGGAGGTGTTCATCTCTCGCTGACGACGCGATGGCTCGATACCGCCAAAGACAACGACGCAGTTCTTGCCGGCTACGTCGTCCTCCGGTTCCCGAGCGTCGCGATCTACCTCGATGACGCGCGAGCGGTGGGCCAGCTGCGCCGGGCTCTCGGACTTGTCAGCGGCTGAGGCGGCTATAGCCACACCACGTGCTGACAAGTCGGCGCGAACGGGGCGAGTACGGTCGCGGGATGCGGGTTACCGGTGAGGGCGGCGTCGGGATCGAGGTCTTCGTCGACGGGCCGGAGGACGGCACGCCGGTCCTGTTCCTGCACGGCTGGCCCGACTCGCACGACCTCTGGCGCCACCAGGTCGCCGCGCTGAGCAACGACGGCTACCGCACCATCGCGCCGGACCTGCGCGGCTTCGGCGCGAGCGACAAGCCGCAAGACGTCGACGCCTATCAACTCAAGAACACCGTCTTCGACATGCTCGCGGTATTCGACGCGACCGGGACGGAGCAGGTGCACGTCGTCGCGCACGACTGGGGCGCCGCCGCCGCGTGGGGCCTCACCGCGTTCCTGCCCGACCGCGTGCACTCGCTGACCGCGCTGTCCGTCGGCCACCCGAACGCGTTCCGCGACGCGGGGTTCGATCAGCGCGCGCGCAGCTGGTACATGCTGCTGTTCAACTTCGAGGGCATCGCCGAGGAGTGGTTCGAGCAGAACAAGCAGCTCATGCTTGCCAGCCACCCTGACAAGGACGACGTCATCAAGGCGCTCGCCGAGCCGGGCGCGCTGACCGCGAGCTTCGGCTGGTACCGCGCGAACGCGCACCCGCGCACCCTGCTCGGCGGACCGGTCGAGCTACCCCGCGTCACCACGCCGGTCATGGGCGTGTGGAGCACCGGCGACTTCGCCCTCACCGAACGCCAGATGACCGAGTCGAAGAACTACGTCGACGGGCCGTTCCGCTACGAGCGCATCGACGGCGCCGCGCACTGGATGCAGGCCGAGAAGCCCGACGAGGTCACCGCGTTGCTACGCGACTTCCTCGGCCAGCACAGACCTACTGGGCATTAGCCGGCGTAAGCGCCGACTCCGCCGACTCGACGATTCCGGTCGACTCGGCCGCGTCCATCCCGGCACCGCGCCCCGTCGTACGCCGTAGCGGCGTCTCCTTGAGCATCAGCACGATCGCGATGCAGACGGCCGCGAACGGCACGGAGGCGAGGAACACGACGTGCAGCGCCGGCTGGAACGCGTGAAGGAACTGGTTGAACATCGCCGGCTGCGCGTGCTTCAACGCGCGCAGCTTCTCCGGCGTCAGCTCGTGCACCTTCGCTCCGAGTCCAGCCAATGCCGGGCCGCCCGCGGCGAGGTGCGCCGCGAGCCGGTTGGCGAAGATCTCGCCGAACACCGCGACACCGACCGAACCACCGATCGACCGGAAGAACGTCACGGTCGATGTCGCGACGCCGAGGTCGCGGTAGTCGACCGAGTTCTGCACCGACAGCACGAGCACCTGCATCGTCAGGCCGAGGCCGGCGCCGATCATCGCCATGAACACCGCGGTCGTCCAGTACGACGTGGTGATGCCGATGCCCCACGTGGCGAGCCCGAACAACCCGAGCGTGAGGATCGACGTACCGACGATCGGATAGATGCGATAGGTGCCGCGCTTCGCGATCCGCCGCCCGCTCCAGATCGACATCGTCAGCACGAACGCCATGATCGGCAGCAGCTGGATGCCGGACAGCGTCGGCGACACGAGGTGCACGGTCTGCAGGAACAGCGGCAGGAACGTGATCGCGCCGAACATCGAGAAGCCGACGATCGCGCTCGCCGCCGTCGACACCCGGAAGATCGAGTCGGTGAACAGCCGCAACGGCAGGATTGGCTCGGCCACCCGCTGTTCGATCGCGACGAACAGCGCGCTGAGTACGACGAAGAGCACCGCGCACAGCAGGATCGGCGCGGAGGTCCACGAGTACTGCGTGCCGCCCCACGTCAGCACGAGGATCAGCGCGGTCGCCGCGCCGGAGAGAACGCCGGCGCCGAGGTAGTCGACCTTGTGCTCCACCTTGTGCGCGGGCGTGTGCAGCGCGGCCGCGACGACGGCGAGCGCGATCGCGCCGACCGGCAGGTTGATGTAGAACACCCAGCGCCACGACAACTGCTGGGTGAACACGCCGCCGAGCAGCGGCCCGATGACGGACGCGACGGCGAAGACCGAGCCGATGATGCCCATGTAGCGGCCGCGGACCGCGGGCGGCACGACGTCGCCGATGATGGCCTGCGCGCCGACCATCAGGCCGCCCGCACCCAGGCCCTGCAACGCGCGGAAGCCGATGAGCTGGCTCATGTCCTGCGCGGCACCGGAGAGCACCGAGCCGACGAGGAACATGACGATCGCGGTCTGGAACAGCTTCTTGCGCCCGTAGAGGTCGCCGAGCTTCCCGTAGAGCGGCGTCGACACGGTCGAGGCGAGCATGTACGACGTGACCACCCACGACAGGTGGTTGAGCCCGCCGAGGTCGCCGACGATCGTCGGCAGCGCGGTGGACACGATCGTCTGGTCGAGCGCGGCCAGGAACATGCCGAGCATCAGGCCCGCGAACACCAGCTTGAGCTGGCGGGCGCTGATCGTGATGCCGGGCGCCGGCTGCATGGTCATCGAGACAACTCCTTCGACGGCGCCGACACGGCACCGAGTTCTTCGGCAAGGACGAGTAGGCCGCGCAGCAGCGCGGCGGCTTCGTCGGGTTCGAGTCGGCGCAGCGTGCGCTGCAGGGGGCGCATCCGCTGGTCGATGATCGCGCGGGTCAGCGGGCGGTGCTCGGCCGCGACGGAGACCAACGTGCGGCGGCGGTCGGCCTCGTCGGTGGTCCGCTCGATCAGCCCCCATTCGCCGAGCTCGGTGACGACCTGGCTCGTCGTCGCGAGCGAGACGTTGAGCCGGTCGGCGAGCTCGGACATGCCGATCGGGCCGTCGGTGGCGATCTGCAGCAGCGCGGCGATGTGCCGCGGCGCGGGCTGGCTGCCGGCGAGTACGGAGTGGCCCTGATCGGCGCCGGGAAGCGGGTTGTGCCGCAGCTTCTTCACGACCGCGCCGAGCGCGATGAACAGCTCGGTCGACGTGGGGATCGGCACGGGCTCAGAATAGATACTTTGGTTGGGCGAAGCAAATAGTTATATCGGGCGAAGTATCCACGCCGGGCGGTAAGGCGCATGTCTCCCAGCGGGGTCGCCCGAACGGGCCATTTGTTCGGCTCGGCCTCACAGCGCGGGCGCCGAGGGCCGACTGTGAGAGGACCCGCACCCTTCCCCGAGGACCTTGCGATGCGCCTGCGTCACGTCTCCGCTCTCGTGCTCGTGCCGTTGCTGACGGCGTCGGCGGTCAACGCGACCTCGACGTTCGCCTCGTCGCCGGCGCCCGAGCCGGGGTTCGCCTCGCTGGCCGTCACGAGCACGATCGACGGCCCCGATGTCTCGTCGTACCAGCATCCGAACGGCGTCGCGATCAGCTGGCCGGCGGTGCGCAAGTCCGGACGCGAGTTCGGGATCGTGAAGGCGACCGAGGGCACGTCGTACATCAATCCGTGGTTCGCCCGCGACTACGGCGGGATCCGCACCGCGGCGATGGTGCGCGGCAGCTACCACTTCGCCCACCCGGCCCGGCCGATCGCGTCGAGCGCGCTGGCGCAGGCGAAGTACTACGTCGCGCGGCTCGGCACCGTGACCGCGACCCGCACGCTGCCGCCGGCGCTCGACCTCGAGAGCAGCGGCGGGCTGTCCCGCGCGGAGCTGATCGTGTGGGCGCAGGACTTCCTGCTGGACGTACGGCGGCTCACCGGCCGGACGCCGATGATCTACAGCTACCCGTACTTCTGGGCCCACCAGCTCGGCGACCCGGCCGCCCTCGCCCGCTACCCGCTCTGGATGGCGACGTACTCCGGCGGCGTCGACCCGAGCGCGGCGATGTGGCAGTACTCCGAGACGGCGGCGGTCAGCGGCATCCACGGCCCGGTCGACATGTCGCGGCTGATGACGAGCACCGACTGGGCTTCCCTCTCCGATGGCACGTTGCCGAGCCCGTGGCCCGCGACGGCGCCCGGCCAGGCGCAGCGCGTCGTCGCGATCGCCGGCGTGCGCAGCGCGGCCGTGACGTGGCTGCCGCCGGATGCCGGCACCTCCGCACTGACCGGGTACGACGTCGCTGTCGTCGAGACCGGGCAGGTGCTGCACCTCGCGCCGACCGCGACGCGCGCGGCGTTCGGCAGCCTGGTCACCGGCCAGACCTACACGTTGACGGTGACACCGCGCAACGCCGTCGGCGCCGGCCCGACGACATCGCGGACCGTCGTACCGGTCGCGCCGACCTCGCTGACGATGACCGCGTCGCCGGCTTCGATCTACATCGGCTCGTCGGTGACGTACGTCGGCACGCTGCGCAACGGCGACACCGCCGGCCCGCTCGTCGGATTCCCGGTGCAGGTCTTCAGCCGGCCGCTCGGCGCGACCACGTGGGGGCTGTTGCAGACGGCGACGACCGACGCGAACGGGCAGGTGCGCATCGTCCGATCGCCGACGCGCTCGACACAACTGCGGATGTTCTACGCCGGGCAGGTCGGCGTGCAGCAGTCGGCGCAGGCGATCGCGACGACGCTGGTGCGCACGCGCATCACGGCGGGGCTGTCGCACTCGGTCGCGGCGGTCGGCGTACCGGTCGTCCTGCGCGGTGCGATCTCGCCGCGGTTCTCCGGTGTCGTCGTGGCACGGCAGGTCTGGTCGAACGGCGTGTGGCGCACGGTCGCATCGACGAGGACCGGCGGCGCCGGGTCGTACGCGTTCACCGTCAGCGGCAACGCGCACTCGACGACGTACATGCGGACGGTCGTCGCGGCCTGCTACGGCCGGGCCCCGGGGTACTCGAACGTCGTGAGCCTCTCGGTTCGCTAGCAACGCAAAAGGTGCCGGGATCCCCCCATTGGGAACCCGGCACCTCTATGACGTGACGTGAGACCTAAGCCGACTCGGCGATCTCCTGAGCCTGCTCGTGCATCTCGGCCTTCTTCTCATGCGCCTGAGCCTTGGCCTGCGCCTCGGTCGCCTTGCGCTCTTCCTCGCCCTTGGCGGCCTGCGCTTCGCCCTCGGCCTTCAACGCGTCGTTGTCGGTGAGGTCACCGGCAGCTTCCTTGACCTTGCCCTTCGCCTGTTCCATGACGCCCATGTCGATCACACCTTCGCCTTCTGCGCGGCCTTCTCGCGCTGCTCGTACGTACTTGCCTTGGCCTTGTGTGCGTCGGCCTTGGCCTGCTCGCGAATGGCCTTGAGCTTCTCGGTGCCCTTGGCCTGCTGCGCCTCACCGGCGTGAATCAGGCGCTCCTGATCGAACACCTCGCCGACGACCTCTTTACCGAGGCCGATGACCTTGTCGTACAGGCCGGTCGCGTCCTTGGGATCGATACGCGGGATCCGCATGACGATGTCCTCCCGGTCTTTTCTGGATGGCAATGGACTTCTTCTGTCATGCCCGCTAGCCACGGGCTAACACTGTCCTGGAGGCCAACCCCTGCTGACGTGTGAGCGAGGACACAGCACAATCACGCTCATGAGAAGCACGATGCAGGACGTCCCGCTGTCGGTCGCGTCGATCCTCCGGCACGGGTGCGACGTTTATCCGGACGCGCAGATCATCACGGTCGGCGAGGACGGCAACCGGCGCGCGTCGTTCACCGAGGTCGCCGCCAACGCCGCGCGGCTCGCGCACGGCCTGCGCGGGCTCGGCATCGACGGCGACCAGCGCGTCGGCACCTTCATGTGGAACAACCAGGAGCACATGGAGGCCTACCTCGCGATCCCGTCGATGGGCGCGGTGCTGCACACGCTGAACATCCGGCTGTTCCCGGACCAGGTCGCCTACATCGCGAACCACGCCGAGGACCAGGTCGTCATCGTCGACTCGTCGCTGATCCCGTTGCTGGCGAAGGTGCTGCCGGAGATGTCGACCGTGCACACGGTCGTGGTGGTCGGCGACGGCGACGCCGCGCCGCTGTCGGCTGCGGGCAAGGAGATCGTGCGGTACGCCGACGTGCTCGCCGGCGGCTCTGCGTCGTACGACTGGCCGGACGTGGACGAGCGATCGGCGGCGGCGATGTGTTACACGAGCGGGACGACCGGCAACCCGAAGGGCGTCGTCTACTCGCACCGGTCGATGTGGCTGCACTCGCTGGCCGCGACGACGTCGAACATGCTGGCGCTGTCCGCGGAGGATGTCGCGCTGGTGATCGTGCCGCAGTTCCACGCGAATGCGTGGGGCATCCCGTACGCCGCCTTCATGGCCGGCGCGGATCTCGTGATGCCGGATCGCTTCCTGCAGGCGGAGCCGCTGGTGCGCGCGATCGAGGCGGAGAAGCCGACGATGAGCGGCGCGGTGCCGACGATCTGGAACGACGTGCTGACCTACCTGCGCGCGAATCCGGGGCACGACATCTCGTCGATCAAGCGGATCGTCTGCGGTGGGTCGGCGGTGCCGCGGGCGCTGATGCAGGCGTTCGACAAAGAGCTCGGCATCACGATCATCCAGGCGTGGGGGATGACCGAGACGTCGCCGCTGGGCTCGGTGGCGCGGCCACCGCGCGGGCTGTCGGCGGACGCGGCGTGGGACTACCGCGCGACCGCGGGGCGGTTCGCGTTCGGCGTCGAGGGCCGGATCGTGGACGACAACGGTGATGTAGCCGAGCGCGACGGCAAGGCGGTCGGGGAGCTGCAGGTGCGCGGGCCGTGGGTGGCGGCGGCGTACCACAAGGACGACGACCCGCAGAAGTTCGACAACGGGTGGCTGCGAACGGGTGACGTGGGCACGATCGACCCGCGCGGCTACATCACCCTGACCGACCGGGCGAAGGACGTGATCAAGAGCGGTGGCGAGTGGATCTCGTCGGTCGAGCTCGAGGGCACGCTGATGGCGCATCCCGCGATCCGGGAGGCCGCGGTGGTCGGGGTGCCCGACGAGCGCTGGGACGAGCGGCCGCTGGCGGCGGTTGTCGTACGGGATGGGTCGGCGGTGACCGCGTCGGAGCTGTGTTCGTGGCTGTCGGACCGGGTGGCGAAGTGGTGGCTGCCCGAGCGGTGGGCGTTCGTTGACGAGGTGCCGAAGACGAGCGTGGGGAAGTTCGACAAGAAGGTGCTGCGGCGGCAGTACGCGGACGGCGAGCTGGCGGTGGAGACGCTGGACTGAGTCCGGCGCGGAGGCGGTCGGCTGCGCTAATCTGAGCGTCGCGCCCGGCGTGCCGGGTGCGGGGAGGCTTCGCCTAGTCCGGTCTATGGCGCCGCACTGCTAATGCGGTTTGGGTTTATCGCCCATCCGGGGTTCAAATCCCCGAGCCTCCGCCATGACCTGCGGTTTTGCGTTTACGACTTAGTCCGCTCCTGCCCTAAATGATCTTGTGCGCTCACATTGCGCTCACATCGTCGTGAGCGCGGCCGGTCTCGGCGTGGCCCTTCCGCTTCGCGGCGAGTGACACGACGCCGGCGATCCTGTCCGCCGCCTCCTTCGCGACGGCCGGCACGACATGCGTGTACCGGTCCGCGGTGAAGCCGCTTGAGCTGTGCCCGAGCCGGACGCTGACGACCTTCATCGCGACGTCCGCCGACAGCGCGAGGCTGGCCGAGGTGTGCCGCAGGTCGTGGAACCGGATCACCGGCAGCCCCGACTTCTCGGCGAGCGCCTTGAACCGCCGGGACACCGCGTCCGGCCGGAGCATCGACCCGTCCTCGTTGGTGAACACGAGCCCTGAGTCGACCCACGCCTCGCCCCACGCGAGCCGCTCTGCTGCCTGCGCCCGCTGCTGCGTACGCAGGACCGCTGCGGTCTCCTGGTCGAACGGGACGACGCGTTCGCCCGACTTCGTCTTCGGCGCGCCGATGTGCAGCTCGCCGCCGACGTCGACCACCTGCTGTCGGACGGTCAACACCTCCTCGTCGAGGTCGACATCGGACCAGCGCAGCCCGACCGCCTCCCCGCGACGCAACCCGGTCATCAGCACGAGCCGCAGAAGCGGGTACAGCCGGTCGTCCTTCACGAAATCGAGGAACTCGCCCACCTGCTCGGCGGTCCAGACCACGATCCGGGGACGCGGCAGCTCCTCCAGCTCGATCGTCAGAGCCGGGTTGAAGGTAATGAGCCGGCGCCGGACGGCGACGTTGAGCGCCGCCCGCAGCGCGCCGTACATCCGGTGGATCGTTCCGACGGCGAGGCGCCGGCCGTTCCCGCGTGGCTGCGCGAGCGCGGTGAACATTCGATCCAGGTGCTCAGGATGCCGCTCCAGCTCGACGAGCCGGAGCGATCCGATGTGCGGCTTGAACACGCCGTCGATGTACTCCCGGTACGACGCCAACGTGCTCGGCCGGAGCTTGCGCTTCCCTTCGAGCCACTGCTCCAGGAAGTCTCCGACCGTGAGCCGATGCGCGTCGGCAGTCCTCGACGACAGTGTCGTCACGCGGGCAGCGCGGGCCTCCCGCGCCTCCTGCTTGGTGAGGAACCCTCCCTTCGTTTCCTGAATCCGCTTGCCGTTGCTGTCCCGGCCCACGTCCACGACGTAGGACCACGTCCCGGTGCACTTGTGCGGCGCGTAGGAACCGCCCGCATTGCGCGGGCAGCTCCTCAAGTGCCGCTG
>Ga0157369_10000320_pt1 | contig 64393 bp, 44 predicted proteins | sample C25metaG_FD_113461 | JGI IMG/M metagenome (GOLD analysis project Ga0157369, IMG submission 113461) | Corn rhizosphere microbial communities from Kellogg Biological Station, Michigan, USA - C2-5 metaG | ecosystem: Host-associated > Plants > Roots > Rhizosphere > Soil | place: USA: Michigan... | reverse complement strand
GCGGCTTTCGATGTTCAGCGCGAGATTGCGGCCCATCACCGCGAGACCGATGACGCCGATGGCGGGTTTGGTCATGTTTTGAATTCTCCAAGATACCGACGGGGCGCGCAGCGCGCGGCGGCCGTCATGAGGGTTCGACCGTCAACCATAAGAAACAGAGGGCGCGATCCGTGCGGCGACCGCCGTCAAGGCATCGCCGCACGGCGCTTCCACCTTTAATGAAAACAGCGCATCGGCCCGCGTCAGCCCGATATTGATCGCGGCAATCGGCGTGCCAGCACGCTCGGCCCACAAACAAAAGCGATAGCCCGAGAACACCATCAACGAAGAGCCGACGACAAGCATCGCGTCGGCCTGCTCGAGCGCCTGCGCCGCGGCCGCGACACGTTCGCGGGGCACGTTCTCGCCGAAAAACACGACGTCCGGCTTGAGCATGCCGCCGCACGCCGGACAAACCGGCACGCGGAATGCGTCGAGCGCATCCCACTCCAGATGCGCGTCGCCATCGGCCGAGACGGCGGCGCTGACATCAGCGAGCGCGGGGTTATCGACGAGCAATTGTGCTTGGATGGCCGCTCGCGTGTGACGCGCCCCGCACTCCAGGCAAATCACCGCGTCGATGCTGCCGTGCAGTTCGACGACACTCGCGCTGCCGGCCCTTTGATGAAGCCCATCCACGTTCTGCGTCACGATCCGTGCGATGCGGCCCGCTAGACCGAGCTGAGCGAGCGCGCGGTGTGCTGCATTGGGCTGCGCAGCGGCGACCATCGGCCAACCCACCATGCTGCGCGCCCAGTAGCGCCGGCGGGTCTCTTCGGAATCGCGAAACGCTTGCCATTGGATTGGTTGCGCGCGCATCCAAGCGCCGTTCAGATTGCGGTAGCCGGGGATGCCCGACGCCACGCTCACCCCGGCGCCCGTAAGGACGAACAGCCGCTCATGGCGCTCGACGAATTCGGTCAGCGCATCGATGGCGACGGCGCTGCGCGCCTGCTCGGCAGGCGAAGGCTCGGGCAGTCGAATCGGAACCGGCGATTCGGTCATAGTGAGCGGCAACTCCTTGGACAGCTTCGGGTAACGGCGTGTAACTGCGTGGTGCTGGCTGTGGTTGTCGCGGGGACGACAACGAGGCGGATTTTACGCCGATCGACGCCGGCGCGTCGGAACCGGGCGATCCGTCGCTTTAGCATGCACTCATCGGCAGGCCGCACCTCAAAGCTTCTCGCCGGCCAACCGCGCTGCCAAAAAATCGATCAGCAACCGCGTGCGCGCCGGCATTTTCCGCGTTCTCAGCCATAGCGCCGACAGCGGCAAAGGCGGCGGCTCGAACGCGGACAGAACGATGCGCAGGCGATCGGCTTCGACCGCCTCGCGGATCTGCCAAAACGCCGCCAGCCCGATACCGAGCCCACCCGCAACAGCCGCGTTCACCGCGGCCACTTGATCGCTTTCAAAACGTCCCGATACCGTCACGTCGATCTCGTCGCCCGTATTCGCCTTGAAACTCCATCGATACGGATTGGGCACGCCGGTCCGGATCACGCACGCGTGCGCTACAAGATCAGACGGCGTGTGCGGTTCGCCATGCGCTGCAAGATAGGCCGACGATGCATAGGCGACGCGCCTCACATCGGCTAGCTTTCGCGCGACCAGTCTCGAATCCGGCGTCGCCCCGATGCGGATGGTCACATCGGCCCCGCTTGCCGCTAGATCGCTAAAACCATCATCGAGCGTGACCGCCGCGTTCAACTCCGGATGGCGCTGCAAAAACTCGGCGACGAGCGGCACGACAAAACGCGGCCCAAACAGCGTGGGCGCGTTCACTCGCAGCCGCCCCGTCAAGCGCTTCGCATCCTCAGCCAGCTCTGTTTGCGCGATTTCTAGATCGGCGAGAATCGCCTTTACCCGCGCATAGAACCGTTCGCCGGCCGCGCTAAGCTGCGACGTGCGCGTTGTGCGCAACACCAACGTCGCCCCCATCGACGCTTCGAGCGTTTGCAAGCCACGGCTAACGGCTTGCAGCGATCGCCCGAGACGCCTCGCCGCAGCGGTAAGGCTGCCCTCTTCCGCGATAGCCACGAAAGTCTCCAATTCGCGTAGCGATTGCATGGTCACTCTCCCGATTTTGTGGATTATCAATCAATGATAAGACCGATTATCTCCGTCGATCGGGAGAGTAGCATCGAGTCGATAGCAGGCGCTCGGCAGGCGCGCCATCAACCTGTTAGCCGCGGAATCACGCGGACGCGTCAATGGGCTGTACACGGGCCTCTTTTTTATCGGGAGCGCCGCAGGCGCGGCGATCTCGGGGCCGGTGCTTGCTTCCATAGGATGGATCGGTGTTGGTACAGTGACGCTGATCGCGTTTATTGCGGCCGCCTCGATTCATCAGATGCATCGCGAATGAAGCCGTCCTGACCAATCTTCAGTTAATTAGGAGAACGAAGTGAATTGGACTCGCGCAAACATCAGATATAAGACCGCCCAGATCGACGGGCTCGACATTTTTTATCGCGAAGCGGGGCCGCAAGACGCGCCGGCCGTGCTGCTGCTGCACGGGTTTCCTTCTTCGTCACGCATGTACGAGACCTTGCTGCCGCCGCTTGCCGATCGATATCGCCTGATCGCCCCGGACTATCCAGGCTTCGGCCACAGCACCGCGTTGCCGCCCAGCGAATTCGTCTACACGTTCGACAACCTTGCGCACGTGATGACCCGGTTCGTCGATCGCTTGGAGCTCGACCGCTTTGCGCTCTTCGTTCAAGACTATGGCGGCCCGGTAGGCTTTCGGATGGCGCAAGCGCAGCCCGATCGCATTCGCGCCATCATCGTGCAAAACGCTGTGGCGCATGAAGAAGGACTCGGCCCGCTATGGGAAACGCGCAAGGCGTTTTGGACCGATCGATCGACGCACGAAGCCGCCTTGCGTGCGAATTTGCTCTCCTTCGAAGCGACCAGACTGCGGCACGTCGGCCGTACGCCTCACCCCGACCGGTATGATCCCGACGCATGGCACGACGAATTCGCGTTCCTGTCGAGCCCCGGCCAAATCGATATACAGACGGAGCTGTTCTACGATTACCGAACGAATGTGGAGCGCTACCCGCAATGGCAGCACTACATGCGCGACTATCAGCCGCCGATGCTCGTACTTTGGGGCAAGCACGATGCCTCGTTCACCGTCGAAGGGGCGCACGCGTACCGGCGCGACGTGCGCGATGCGCAGGTTCATCTGCTCGATGCGGGGCACTTCGCGCTAGACGAAGCTTGCGACGAAGTGGCCGCACACACGCATCGCTTCTTGGATTCGCTTGATGGTCTCAAGCGATGACACCTATGTAGCGATACGGGCGAGCGATGCGCGTGGCGCTGGCAGCGGCTCGCCCTTTGTCGTTAGCGCGACGCTTCGCCGGGCGACGCTTCGCCGGCCGGCCCGGACACTGGCGGCTGCGCCCAACGCTCGGCAGCCTCGGCGGGTTCCGCGCCCGGCAAAATCAGCGCCGGCGGCACATGCGAACGATCGCGGCGAACAGCCAGGTAGTACAGCAGCGAAGGCACCGCGAGCCCCACTACCCACGAAATATCCGCGCCGCCCAACGCATCGGCCAGCGGCCCCGTATAAAAGCCGGTTGCGATAAACGGCATTTGCACGAGCACGCCGATCACATAAACGACAATGCCGGCAACGTTCCATCGGCCGTAGCGGCCGTTCGGGTCATATAGCGCCGGCACGTCGTAGCGCTCTTTCGTCACGCAGTAGTAGTCGACGAGATTGATCGCGCTCCACGGCGTAAAAAACGCGAGCAAGAACAAGATAAACGACGAGAATGCGTGAAGGAAGGCGTGCTGCCCCGCCAATGCGAGCCAGGCCACGACGGCGATCATCGCGACGATGCACGCCGTTCGCGCACGCGGCGAGATACTGCGGCGGCCGGCCAGCCCTGTCGTGATCGTCGCGACCGACATCACGCAGCCATAGGCGTTCAATGTCGTAGCCGTAAGCTTGCCGAGCGCAATCGCAAAATAGAGCAGCGCAGCCGCGGCGCCGCCGCCCCCCAGGCCGACGACGAACGCAACCTCGTGGCCAGCGAACGCGTGCCCCGCGAGCGCCGCGGCAAACACGCCGAACGTCATCGACGCCTGTGAGCCCAACACCGAGCCGAGCCAGACCGCCCAAAACGTGCGAGCGCCCGACGTGCTACGCGGCAAATAGCGCGAATAGTCGGCCACGTACGGCCCATAGGCGATTTGCCACGAAGCCGATAACGACATCGCCAATAGAAATTGCGCAAACGAGAAATGTCGATTGGCCAGCAGCGCGCCGACATCGTGATCGGCAAGCAGACGCCAAAAGAGATAAGCGAACGCGATGATGCCGACGATGCTCATCGCGCGCCCCAAGCCGTGAATGACGCGATAGCCGCGTACGGCGAACACGATCACGAGCGCGGCGAACGCCAATACACCGGCGGTGGGCGTGAGGCCCGTCAATTGCGCGATCGCTTGCCCAGCCAATACGGCTCCGCCGGCCGAAAAGCCGACGTACATCAGGCAGACGAGCACGAGCGGAAGCGTGGCGCCGTAGACGCCGAATTGAACCCGGCTGGAGATCATTTGCGGCAAGCCGAGTTTCGGCCCCTGAGCGCCATGCAGCGCCATGACCACGCCGCCCAGCATCTGACCGAGACACAAGCCGAGCAACGACCAAAACACATCGCCGCCGAGCACCACGGCGAGCGCGCCGGTGACGATGGCCGTAATTTGCAGATTGGCGCCGAACCACAGCGTAAATTGGCTGACGGGCGTGCCGTGCCGTTCGCTATCGGGGATGTAGTCGATCGTTCGACGTTCGGCAAAGGAACGTGAGGGTACCTCGGACGCGGGCGATATCGTCATGGTGCTGGGCGCGGCGCATCGGCCGCGCATCGGTGGAATAGCCGATCACGATAACCATCGCGAAATTCAAGCGCAAGCGAGCGGCGCTATCTCATGCGCCGGCATGGGCCGGCCCCGCTCCATGCAGCGCGACGCGCCCGTTGCTCAACGTCCGTTACCTACAGCAAAGGACAAGCCGTCACGCTATTGCCGAGCTCGAAGCAGCGCCGTTCGTATTCTCGCAAGTAAGCGCGCTCGGCATCGTCGAGCAGATCCAGATCGATGAGATCCCAGTCATACCCCACCGTCACCAGGTTTTCGAATTCGACCTTGCCAGGCTCAGCCTCGCTCGGATGGATGATGACGACGTTTTCGATTCGCACGCCGCCTTTGCCGGCCACGTAGACGCCCGGCTCCACAGAGATAACGGCGTTCGGGACGAGCCCATAGCGCGAACCCGGCGCGAACCGCACGCCGCCTTCATGGACGTGAATACCGATGCCGTGACCGGTGCCGTGATTGAAATCGTAGCCACAGGCGCGGCAGACATCGCGCACCGCCTTATCGACATCTTCGCCGGTGAGATCGGCCGGGAATCGCGTGACGAGCCCCTTGATGCACGCCTTCAGCGCAACGGTGTAAATCTCGCGTTGCCAAGGTTGAGCCGATGTGCCGGACGCGGTCTTGCGTAGCACGACGCGCGTGCAATCGGTTGCGAAGCCGCTCTCGTAGTAGGCGCCGCTATCAAGCAGCACGAGCTCGCCATCGCGCAGGACGACGTCGTCGCTCGCCGCCGAATAGTGCGCGTGCGCACTGTTGGGGCCGTGCGCCGCGATCGTCGTGAACGTCAGCCCCACCGCCCCGCGCGCGGCATACGCATCGTTGATACGGCGCGCAAGGTCATACTCGGAATGCGGTTGCCCCGGCTCACCATATTTCGCCCATCGCATCGTCTCGGCGATGGCCGCGCTGCTGCGAGCGAACGCATTGCGGAAACGATCGAGCGCTTGCGGCGTCTTGGAAGCGCGCATCGCCTCGACGGGGCTGAAACTCGTATGGCGCGCCACCGGCCAAATCCGGCGCAGCGCATCGGGCATCGCACAGTTGACAGCATCGGCGCTGTAGCAAACCTGATCGACGTCAAACAGCGCGAGAAAACGCCCCAACGCCGCCAAATCGTTTCGGAATACTTGCAGCTTCGAATGCGATTCGAGCTCCACCGGGCACTTCTCGCACCCCTCGGGCAGATACAGCGCCGCTTGCTCGTCGATCACGAACAGATAGCCCAGATGCGACGAAGCGTTCGGCATGTGGTAGCCGCGGCTGTTCAAGAGATAGCCGATGTCGTCCGCCGCGCAGGTGAACCAGCAAACCCGCGCCTTCGGTGCGCGCAAATGCGCGCGCAAGCGCTCGTTGAGCGCGGCGATATTGGCGGCGACGCTCGCGCCCGTGACCGATTCCGGCAATTCGAAGATCGGGCGCTCGACCTGCCAACCGGGAAGGTTGATCGCGCGATCGACCTCACGCGCCGTCAACGCCGTCCAACGCCAAGCATGATCGCGCGTGCCGTCCAGCAATTGATCGCGCTGAGCGACGCTTATACGTTGTGCGTCATAGCCGACGGCGCGCAACGCACTCGCATGATCGGCCAGCCAACGCACCAGCGCCGACCAGATCGATACACCCAATCCCAACTTTTGGAGCTGAACCTGCGCTGGGTTGCATTGCGCCTCGGCCTGCAGGTGATAACGGCCATCGACGAATAAAATGAACTGGGGCGTGCCGATCCGGGCAGCCGCCGCGCGGCTCAGAAAAATTCCCGATCCGGCCGAGCCGTCGAAACCGGATAGCGCGAAGCGCTGGCTGTTGCGGCGCGGCACATACTCGCTGATGAACTCATCTTGCGACGTCACGACGAGCGCATCGAGCTCGATGTGATCGAGCAATTCGCTTAGGCCCGCCTGCGTATCGGCGATTGACGGCTCATAGGCCGGAAGATCGGAAAAATTGTATTGAAGTCGATCGATCATCGCATCAGCTCGTTCTCTTTTTTCAATGCGGGCATCCATGCGCCACGTCCCCATTGCGAAAACTACCGTTCGCGATAATTTAAGTCAAGCTAAAATTTAGGTGGCACTAAAAAAACGGCGAATTCCGGGCGACGCCCCTCGGCGACGCGGCGCGAGCAGCGCGGTACAATGCGCGCTTCCAGCGGCGGCGGCGCCGCGAAATGCGTCGATTTTCGCCCTGCGCGATCCACGCATACGCGCTGCGGCGGCCTTCGAGAGGATTCATGAATTCGGATATCAATCACATCGGCCAGCGCATTCGGCGGCTGCGCCGGGACTCGAAAATGACGCTGCTAGAAGTGGCGACGGCGTCGAGCCTCTCGGTGGGATTCTTGTCGCAAGTCGAGCGCAATCTCACGGGGATTTCGATCTCGTCGCTCGTCAACGTCGCGAAGGCCCTAGGCGTGCCGCTAGGCGCACTGCTCGAACACCCGCGTCAGGCGCAGCCGGATTCCCACGAAGGACGCCGCGAGTCGTACCGCGTCGGCCCGATGCGCCAAAGCTATGAGCGGCTATCGACGACGTTCAAGGGCAGCCAATTGAACGCCGTCAAAGTCTTGATGATGGAAGGCTACAGCTCGGAGTGGGTGGCGCACGGCGGCGACGAGTTCGTCTATGTGCTCTCGGGCGAAGTGCGCTACACGCTGCGCAAGAAGGACTACCCGCTCAGGGCCGGCGATTCTTTGCATTTCGACGCCAATGAGCGCCATCGCGTGGTCAATGCGGGGCCGGGGCCGGCCGAACTGATCGTCGTCGGCACGCTGCCGCTGTTCGATGATCATCAGTCGGCGTTTGTTCCTACGTCGGGCGAGAGCAAACCGAAAGCGCGCGCGAAGGCGGTGAGGAAGGAGTCGAAAGGCCCGACGGCGGCGCAGGATAAAGCAGCGCCCGCACCGCGCAAATCGAACTCGATCACTGGGAAGACGACGAAGCTGGCCGCCGCGCGCCGCCGGACTTGAAGTGCTGCACCACGACCACCAGCGCCATCGCTGCAAGAATCGCGAGCGATGCTGAAATCCGGTTCAGATTGAGGCCGCCTTCGGCGATCGGCTTGGTCAGCGTGTCGCCCAACGTCGCCCCGAGCGGGCGCGTCAGGACGTAAGCCGCCCAAAATAGCACGCCCACCGGTATCTGCTTCCCGAAGCGCCACATCAGCGCGACGATGGCCAATAGCCCCGCGAATATCAGCGAGCCGTGTTCGAAGCCGAGCCCCAGGCTATCGGCGGTGAAATCGCCGAGCGCCGTACCGAGCGTATTCGAAATCAGGATCGTGACCCAATAGAACACTTCATCGCGTGGGCGCACGATGCGGTCGTACTCGATCCGCCCCGCCACGGCGCGCCACAGGAACAGCGCGATCAACACAGCGACGAACAAAAGCGCTGAGGACAGGACATAGCCCAGCCCTGCGGTGCGATCGAGAAAATCCGAGGTGGTGGTGCCGACGGTCGTCGTCGCGATCACGACGGCCCAATACGCCGCAGGATGATAGCTGCGCGAGCGGACCTGAATCACCAGCGTCACGACGAAGAAGACGAGGAAAATCAGTGTCGCGACGGCATAGCCTAGCTTTAAGGTCATTGAAAGCGCGTCGCCGCCGGTTTCCCCGACCGTCGTCGCTAAAATTTTGACGAGCCAGAACACGGCCGTCGCCTGCGGGACCTTACTCAACCAGGTGTCGCGGTCCTGCTGTGCATCCATGACGGTGCGTACAGTCATGCTTTGTTCTCCTTGACAATTTCGGGGCATAACATGCGAATGCGTCGCATTTTCCTCGATGTTTGCTTAAGAGAAACTTATTAGCATTGTCCGCGCCAGATAGCGGGTCGCGCGCGCCTTACTGCGCGATCGAAGCGGCCACGCACTTGCGAATCGTGTCCCAAGTCCGCGTCGTGACGTCGTGCCCGAACACCTTCTCGATCAATGATCGCATTGCGCGCCATGATAGCCAAATACCGCTGATCGACAAAGAGAACTCAGTCAATGCACTCGTGCCCGATGCGGGCATAGAAGGAGGAGCCGGTTACGCTGATCCGGCGACGCTGCCATTTAAAGCGTCCGGTTTCACCGCGACAACGAAATAGGCCGCCCTTTCTGTTCCGAAGCACCCACTTGCGTGGAGGGGCGGCGACTCGGGGATACCGCTTAAGCAGCGAGCTTCAGCTGAGGCTTCCCATAGATGAAATCTGCGTTTGCAGTTATCAATTTGCGCCGATTAGGTCAGTCGCCTCTCCTGCTGCCTCTTTCGCTATCTCGCCTGTCGAACCCATGTCACCCCCACCGCATAGCGCTTCATCAAATGCTATCCGGTGGAGGTGGCGGGAATCGAACCCGCGTCCAGTACGCCTTTACGTCCAAGGGATTACAGCAATCGCTATCTCGCGATAGCGGAGACAAAGGTAGCGCGAGCCGTCGGCGCCTGCTTGCTCAACACGAAACGATTTGCGTCAATCCGAAGCGTCCGCCCGTTAATCCGCGTAGGGGCAAAAGCGCGCCGCGGGCACCGAAGCCGCGCTACCATGTCGCGTCGTCGCGTCGTGGCGACGCAAGGCAGCCGCGAGCGCCCAGAGCCAAGCTGTGGCAACGGTCATTGACGGAGACAACACGATGAAAGACGACGCGCCGAACGTCCCTTTGACGGCGGCATCTCAATCGAGCTCGGCCGACGAGCATAGCGAGCACGATGAGCTTAATGGGCTCAACGGGCCGCAAAGCCCCGAACGACGCCGCGTGTTGGGCGGGCTGGCTGCCGTGGGGATCGGCCTTGCGCTGCCCGGCTGCACCACGGCGATGAGCGCCGCTTCACCGCCGGGACGCACTGCGGCGCGAAGCGCGGCCGAAGCGCAATTCGATGCGCAGCTACGCAACCGCGTACGTCACATCGTCGTCATCTACGCGGAAAACCGCAGCTTTGCGAATCTGTATGGCCATTTTCCCGGCGTGAATCAACCGATCGATCGAGCGATAAACGACGCTCCCGCGCAGCTCGATCGTGACGGCAAGACGCCGCTGCCTTACCTGCCCAAGATCTGGGGCGGCCTCGTGCCGCAAGCGCAACAAGTGGGCATGACGCGTTACATGATCGGCGAGAATGACATCACGGGCCTGCCCAATCGCCCGTTTCTCGTCGCCGATGCGCAAGGCCGGCCGCTGCCCAATGCCGTCATTACGCGCGATCTTTGGCATCGCTTCTATCAGAACCAGATGCAGATCAACGGCGGGCGCAATGACCAATTCGTCGCGTGGGCCGATTCGGGCGCGCTCGCGATGGGCCATTACCGCAATTCATCGCAATCGCTGAAGCTATGGAATCTCGCGCGGCAATACACGCTATGCGATAACTTTTTCATGGCCGCATTCGGCGGCTCCTGGCTCAACCATATCTTTTTGATTTCCGCCCAGGCGCCTTACTATCCGAACATCGGCGCGAGCCCGGCCAAGCATACGGTGTCGGTGCTCGATAGCGACGATCCGCTCGGCACGCGGCTGAAGCTCGCGCCGGACAACAAGCCGTCCGCCCTCGATGGGCCACCGAAATTCGTGCGAGACGGCGCTTTCACCCCCGACGGCTATGCCGTCAATACGATGGCGCCGCCCTATCAACCGAGCTATGTCGCCCCTGCGCCCGGCGGCGATCCGAGGCTCGCCGATCCGTCGAGCCCGCGCGTGATGCCGCCGCAAACCTATGCGACGATCGGCGATCGTTTAACCGCCAAGCGCGTGGACTGGGCCTGGTATAGCGGCGCGTGGCAGTATGCGCTCGAGCACCGCGATACGGGCATGAGGCCGGACTTCCAATATCACCATCAGCCGTTCAATTACTTCGCCAACTATGCGCCGGGCACGGCCGCGCGCGAGCGGTATCTGCGCGATGCCGGCATGGGCAACGATGCATCGACCAATCGTTTCATCGCCGATATCGATGCGGGCCGCTTACCCGCGGTGACGTTCTACAAGCCACAGGGCGATCTGAATATGCACGCGGGCTATGCCGACATCGAATCGGGCGACCGCCACATCGCGAACGTCATCGATCATATTCGGAGAGGGCCGCAATGGGCCGATACCGTGATCGTCATGACCCACGATGAGAACGGCGGCTGGTGGGATCCGGTCGCTCCGCCGAAAGGCGACCGCTGGGGCCCCGGCTCGCGCATCCCGGCGCTTGTTATCTCGCCGTTCGCGAAGAAGGGTTATGTCGATCACACGTTCTACGACACGAATTCGATCTTGCGCTTCATCGATCGCGTCCACGGCCTCGCCCCGCTCGACGGCGTAGCCGCTCGCGATCGCGCATTCGCGGCGCGCGGTGAAACGCCGCCCGGGGATCTCACGGGCGCTCTCGATTTAAGTTGAGCATAGACCCGGCCGGTTCGCCGCGATGGGATGGCGCGCCGGCCGCGGGACGCGTCGTTAGGAAACGAACGATAGCGAGCGGGAGAGGCGCGAAATGCCTCCACTCGCCATGTCATAATCGCCGCCAGATCGATTCATTTCCTCGCCTACTCTTGAAAGACCTCCGCGTTACGCTCGATCGCCTGGCCGATTTCGACGAAATCGTCGATGTGCGCACCCCGCTCGAATTCGCCGAAGATCACATCCCCGGCGCCATCAACGCGCCGGTGCTCAGCAACGAGGAGCGCGTCGTCGTCGGCACGCTTTACGTCCGAACCTCGGCATTCGAAGCGACACGCGTCGGCGCGGCCATGGTGGCGCGCAATATCGCCGCGCATTTGGAGACGACCTTCGCCGATCGCCCACGCGGATGGCGGCCGCTCATCTACTGCTGGCGCGGCGGCAAGCGCTCGGAATCGCTGGCTGTGTGGCTCAATCTGATGGGCTGGCGGGCAGCGCAACTCGATGGCGGCTACAAGACGTACCGCCGTTCGGTGCTCGCCGCGTTGACGACGTTGCCGCCGCAGTTCGAATACATCGTCCTGACGGGCGCCACGGGTAGCGGAAAAACGCGGCTGCTGCGTGCGCTCGAACACGCGGGCGCGCAGGCGTTGGATCTCGAAGGATTAGCCGCCCATCGCGGCTCGCTGCTTGGGGCGATCAAAGGCGAGGCGCAGCCCTCGCAAAAGGCGTTCGAGACGGCCCTCGCCGATACGCTGCGCCGGTTTAACCCCGAGCGGCCCGTGTTCGTCGAAGCGGAAAGCCGAGCAATCGGCCGCGTGATGCTGCCTGAGGCCTTGCTGCACGCGATGCATCGATCGCGCTGCGTTTCCGTGCAAGCGCACCGCGACGAGCGCATTGCGTTTTTGCTCGTCGACTATGCGCATCTGTTCGACGAACCCGACACCTTCAAAGCGCAGCTCCGAAAATTGATCGGACTGCACAGCCGCGAGCGCGTGGAGCGCTGGTGCCGCCTCATCGACGAGGACGAACGCGCCACGCTCTTTGGCGAACTCATCGAGCTCCACTACGACCCAGCGTACACGCGCAGCAGTTCGGGGCACTTCGTCGAACTGCCACGGGCAGCGCCGTTTGTTCTGCGTCCTAACGACGCCGATATCGCGGAGCAAGCACACGAGCTGCTAAATCGGCTGCAGTTGCCCCGGTAAGGCGAAGCGCGCGCGACGCATTGCCGCGCTCAAACAACCGCTCAATGCGCATCCTCGCGCACGCGGAACGTACTCACCACATCGGCGAGCAATTTCGCCTGCTCTTGCATCGATTGCGCCGCGCCCGCCGCTTGTTCCACCATCGCGGCATTTTGCTGGGTAGTCTGGTCCATCTGCGCGATGGCGATATTGACTTGCTCGATGCCGCGGCTTTGCTCTTCCGATGCCGCCGAGATCTCGCTGATGATGTCCGTGACGCGCTTGACCGAATGCACGAGCGACTGCATTTTGCTACCGGCGCTCTCGACGAGCGTCTTGCCGTCTTCGACGCTGCCGACCGATTCCTCGATCAGCGCTTTGATCTCCTTGGCGGCATCCGAGCTGCGCCGCGCGAGATTGCGCACCTCCCCGGCCACCACGGCGAACCCTCTGCCCTGCTCGCCTGCGCGCGCCGCCTCGACGGCCGCGTTCAACGCCAAGATGTTGGTTTGGAACGCGATGCCTTCGATGACGGAGATGATGTCGACCACACGCGTGGAGCTCGCCGCGATGTTTTGCATCGTCGCGACGACTTGCTGCACGGCTTCGCCGCCCTCGCCGGCGATACGCGACGTATCGGCCGCCATCTGATTCGCTTGGCGGGCGTTATCGGCGTTCTGTTTCACCGTTGCCGTCAGCTGCTCCATGCTCGCCGCCGTTTCGCCCAGCGAGGCGGCCTGCTCTTCCGTACGCGAGGACAAATCCAAGTTTCCGGCCGCGATCTGCTGCGCCGCATCCTTGATGGTCTCGGTGCCGCCGTGAATCCGCTGCATCGTTTCGGCTAAGCGGTGCTGCATGCGCTGCATCGCGAACACCATGCTGCTGCGATCGCCGTCGCGCACGTCGACATCGTGCGTCAAATCGCCATCGGCGATGGTTTCGGCAACCGCCGCCGCGTAGCCCGGCTCCCCGCCGAGGCTGCGCTGAACGTTGCGGATAATCAGGAACAGCACGAGCGAGCTGATGCTGCCGATCGCCAAAATCGTCAACAAGTAGCCGACCAGACGAACGCGAAACGCCGCGTTGATGTCGTCGATATAGACGCCCGATGCGATGTACCAATCCCACGGCTCGAAGCGCTTCACGTAGGAGATCTTCGGCACTTCGGTCTTTTTGCCCGGCAGCCGGGCCATGTAATCGACGAAGCCTGAACCCTGCTCCTTGGCGATTTTGACGAGTTCGACAAAGAGGTATTTGCCGTTGACGTCCTTGTATTGGCTTTGATCCTTGTTCACGAGATCGGGCAGAACCGGGTGCATCAAGACGATACGGTTCGCATCGGTAATGAACAGATAGCCGTTACCCGGATAGCGCATGGCGGCGACCCGCGTCATGGCGCGATGCTTAGCCTCATCCTCCGAGATCTCGTGGCGCTCGGCCATCTGCTGGAATTGCGCGATGACGCCTACCCCGGCCTCCACGATGTTTCGGATCGCAGCCTGACGGCCGGCGAGCATCGTCGCACGCGTTTGCCATGCCGCAAAACCGCCAAAAGACAAGAGGCCAAGCCACATCACGAGCAAAGCCAACCCCAGTTTTTTTCCAAGCGTCAAACGATCCACAGTTCCCCCAACGGGCAGATCGGCCGCGCACGACGAGCGCGGCCGGTATGTCATACATAAACGGTTCCTACATGATTAACGGCGTGTCGACGCCGATCTGGAGGGGGGATTACTCGTAGTCTGGCGCTATTTTTGCGTGGGGGAATCCCTTAAAAGTGTGACAAGTCAGGCCGACAGACCGAACGCCGCGTCCGGGCAAGAGCGGCCCCGGGACGAGATCGGTTAGCCTGAGCGTCTTGTGACCAGTTGCACCAGCGAGTCCGGTAACCCTGAAAGACAAATCGAGGGCCACGACGATGAAACACCCGCCGCTGTCATCGGGCGAGGCGCCGCTTGACGCCGACGGTAAAATCCGCGCCTATGGGCGCATGAAGCGGCTCGCGAGCGGATTGCTCGCCGCGATGGGCGGCGTCTATGTCGTCTCGCGCATCTACGAGCCGCGCATCCCCGCGCTGGGCTTCGCTCGTGCATGGGCGGAAGCCGCCATGGTCGGCGGCATCGCCGATTGGTTCGCGGTAACGGCGCTATTTCGGCATCCGCTTCGCCTGCCGCTGCCGCATACGGCCATCATCCCGCGCAATAAAAACCGCATCGGCGACAATTTGGCGAAGTTCGTCGAGACGAATTTTCTTGCCCCGGAAATCATCGCCGGCAAGCTGGAGCGCATCGATTTCACGACGCAGTTCGCGCGCTGGCTGTCGGAGCCCGCGCGTATTCGCCAACTGTCGCGCTGGGCGCTCGACTTTCTGCCGAGCCTACTCGCCGCCATCGACGATGAGGAGGTTCGCCGCTTCATCCACGACAATCTCGCCCGGCGCGTACGGGACGTACAAACACCGCTTATCGTGGGCGCGATCGCCGAGACCTTGCTCGAGGACAATCGCCACCAGGCGGTCGTCACCGAACTGCTCCAGCAATTGACGCAGCTATTCGAGGAGCACAAGCCGCTGGTTCGGCAGCGTGTGAGGGAAAGCACAGCGTGGATTTGGAAAAAGCTGTCGATCGACGAGAAGGTATCCGACAACCTCATTGCCGTCGTCGACGAAACGCTTAAAGATCTCAGCGAAAATCCCGATCACGCGTGGCGGCGCGGGTTTGACGAGGCCATTCGACACTTCGTCGTGCAGCTCAAAACGTCGCCCGATTATCTTGCCAAGTGGGAAGCGCTCAAGGAACGACTGCTCGATCACCCAGCCTTGAAGCAATATTTGGCGACGATTTGGAGCGACATCAAAGCGAGCGTCGAGCGCGACGCCGCCGCTCCGCACTCGTATGTGCGCGCGCGAATAGAGGAGGCGTTGACCGGAATCGCGAAGGGGTTGCTCGACGATGCCGCCATGCGCGAGCGGCTCAATGTATGGTTGCGCGAAACGATGCTGACCGCCATCGGCGCGCAACGGCATGCGATCGCACGGCTCATTTCCGATACCGTCCGCCACTGGGACGCCGACACCGTCACGCAAAAAATCGAGATCGAGGTGGGCCGCGATCTGCAATTCGTCCGTATCAACGGCACGATCATCGGCGGCATCGTCGGGCTCGTGCTTCATACGCTCGACCTTCTGCTGTTTTGAGCCGCATCACCGCATCTCGTTGCGCATACAAGCAATTCGGTTCGATTTTCTCGACGTTAGGATTATTTTCGAATTTTTTATCGCCCGAAATGCGGCTCCCTCGTTTGCCGCAAAAATGAACCGCATAGTTTTTTTCCTTGCCGCACAAAAAGCTGACAGTTAGGCTTAATCGCGCATCGATAGACAAACGCTGAGCCCCTTCCACCGCGTATTCCTGCGGCGAGACCAATCGTTCCGGCGTAAAGCGCCGGAACCGCACGCGAGGCGCCTTGCATGCAAGCCGCACGCGGGCGGGCATGAAAGCGTCGACACGTTCCGTCATGCGTCGATCATGGCCTCATGTGTCGCGCTTCGATTTAATTCAGGTAGACAGTACACCGCCTCGGCAGGTAGGCCTTGTTGCGCCCATGCGCCGGTGGAGTCGCGTCTGCCCGACCTACGTTTATTTCAACATCGACTATTACAGGTAGAGGCGACATGTTGCGTACCTTCAGTTCACGTTTCGTTGCAATGGGCGTCGTACTCGCGTTAGCGGGGTGCGGAGGTGGAGGCGGCGGCGGGGATAGCGGCGCCGGCTCCAGTAGCGCAGGCGCTGCATCCAGCGGCTCGGGCTCTTCGGCCCCGACGCTCGCAGCCGCAACGGCGGCCGTCGACGGCACGACGCTCGGCGCCGAGAACTGGCAAGCGGGCTCGACGGCGACCGGCGGCCAAGGCCAAGCGGTCAGTGGCCTCAATTGCGCAGCGGCCGGCAGCAGCTACAGCTATACGCATCTATCGATCTTCATGAACGGAACGCAAGTGGCGCTGCCGGCGAATATCGGCACGATGTCACCGACGGTCGCGAAGCCGACGGGCTGCGTGTACCCGTTGAATACGGTCGACGAGACCGGCAAGATCCGCATGGATACGACGGCCACCACGTCGTATACGCTGGGCCAGTTTTTCGCGATCTGGGGCCAGCCGCTCAGCGCGAACAACGTGGCCGGACTGCAAGGCTCGCCTGTCACCGCGTACATCAATGACGGCGGCGCCCTGACGCAGTACACAGGCGATCTTGCGAGTCTCCCGCTTCCGCCTCACGGCGAAGTGACGATCATGATCGGCACGCCGCTCGCGCAAATTCCCACCTATACGTGGACCGATCCGCCGCCGTTCGCCGCGCAGCCGCTCACGTTGACGTTCGGCGGCACCATCGGCGATACGAGCTACTGGCGCGACGGCAATACGCCGACGGGCGGCACAGGCGCGAACGTCGACGGCTTGACCTGCTCGCCGAATATGTCCGTGGTCTTCCACGTGCATGCGCACCTGGCGATCATCAACAACGGGCATTGGTTGCAGTTGCCGCAGAACATCGGCCTCTTGCAGCAGTGCGACTATGAGATGCATACGCACGATCACACCGGCATCATCCATATCGAAGCGCCCACCGTGAAGGATTACACGCTCGGCAACTTCTTCGATATCTGGGGGCAGCCGTTGACGAACACGAACGTAGCCGGCCTGACGGGCGACGTGGTGGCGTATATCAACGACAACGGCGAGGCGCGTCGCTATATGGGCGATCTGCGCGCGATCAAGCTGACCTCGCATCGCGACGTCACGCTGCAGATCGGCACGCCGGCAGTCAGCACGTTGGCGACCTACTCCTGGTACGAACCGCAGTAAGTCATGCGTGGTAGCGCGGCGAAGGGGCGATCGCCCTTTCCCGCCCCTTCCCGCCCCCTCCCGCGCTACTTCGCGAATAGCTGCCCGATATCCTTGAACGCCTTGAATTCGAGCGCGTTGCCGCAAGGATCGAGCAAGAACATCGTCGCTTGCTCCCCGGTCTGGCCTTGAAATCGAACGTACGGTTCGATCACGAACTTCGTGCCGAACGTTCTCAACCGCTCGGCCAGCGCTTCCCAGTCAGTCCAATCCAGCACCACCCCGAAATGAGGAACGGGCACCTCGTGGCCGTCCACGGGATTGGTATGGGCGCGCTCTTGCGACGCCGTCCGCGGATGCTCGTGGATGACGAGTTGATGCCCAAAGAAATTGAAATCGACCCACTGGGCGCTCGAGCGTCCCTCTTCGAGGCCGAAGACGCGCCCGTAAAAATCACGCGCGGCCGGCAAATCGTAGACCGGAATCGCGAGATGGAACGGAGAAAGACTCATTCGAAAACTCCAAGTTAGGGCTCGCTAGCGAGCGACGCACGGCCCGCATCGAACCGGGCTCGGTCATCGTAAGCGATTTCGCCTGCGCTGAGAATCGGCGCATCCTAGCGGCACGATGGGTCGAGCGGGCGGCAGATGGGTTTGCAACGAGTGCAGTAAACTCTGCGCCTACTCGCCGAAAAAGACATCATGCCCGCCGTCTCCGTTGCCTGGCCGTTCCGTGCTAGATCGCTCACGCTCCCGCTGGGATCCCTCGCTTGTCGGGCGCGGGCATGAGCGACTTCCTCGACGGCGTGTTCCGGTCGCTGCGTTTCTTCAATTACCGTGTCTGGGCCGCGGGCGCGATCGTCTCCAACATCGGCACCTGGATGCAACGCACGGCGCAGGACTGGCTCGTCCTGACCGGGCTCACGCACCACAGCGCATCGGCCGTGAGCATCGTCATGTCGCTGCAGTTCGGGCCGCAGTTGTTGTTGATGCCGGTCAGCGGTTTCGCCGCCGATCATTTCGACCGGCGCAAGCTGTTGATGCTGACGCAGGCGGTGCAAGGCGCGCTCGCATTCGGTCTCGGCGTGCTCACCAATGCGGGCCTCGTGCAGCTTTGGCACGTGTATTTGTTCGCGTTCGTGTTCGGATGTGCGACGGCGATCGATGCGCCGGTGCGGCAAACGTTCGTATCGGAACTTGTCGGCGACGCCGAATTGCCCAACGCCGTGGCGCTCAATTCGACCTCGTTCAACCTCGCGCGGATGGTGGGTCCCGCGGTGGCCGGGCTCGTCATCGCCTCCGTCGATACGGGGTGGGCCTTCGTGTTGAACGGCCTATCGTTTGTCGCCGTGCTGATTTCGCTGTGCTACATCCGCACCGATCAACTACGCGCGGGGCCTCGCGCGGCGCGCGCGCCGGGCGGCGTCGCGGCGGGTTTTCGCTACGTTTGGGCCCGCCCGGATTTGAGGGCGACGTTGATCATGTTGTTTTTGATCGGCACGTTCGGCCTCAATTTTCCGATCTTCATTTCGACGATGGCCGTCAGCGTCTTCCACGCAGATGCGAGCCGATACGGTGCGCTCTCTTCGATGATGGCGCTCGGCACGGTCACCGGCGCGCTATCGAGCGCCCGCGTCAGCCGGCCCCGGTTCGCCTCGATGTTGACGGCGTCGGTCGTGTTCGGTATCGGCTGCACGGTCGCGGCGCTCGCGCCAAATTATTGGACGTTCGGTGGCGCGCTCGTCGTGATCGGCGTTGCATCGCTGATGTTTTTGACGACGACCAACAGCCTCATGCAGCTCTCTACCGAGCCCGTCATGCGCGGCCGTGTCATGGCGATTCGCTTCGCCGTCGTGCTCGGCGGTACGCCGCTCGGCGCGCCTATCGTCGGCTGGGTGGCCGATCACTTCGGGCCGCGCTGGGCCATTGTGGTGGGCGCGGCGTCGGGCTTCGCCGCGGCTTGGGTGGCCGCGCGAGCATTGGCGAGGCAACGCGATTTAGAATGAGCCCTTCGTGTCATTCCCCCGCTAGTCGATGAAGCGCAACTCGGACCGTCTAAGATGCCAGACCCATTACAAACAGACATACGACGCGATACGTCCGATCAAACGGCAGCGCTACCACGTGGCGGCGATACGCCTTCGAACAGGCGCGAGCCGCCTGGCAAGCATTCGCTAGGGCCGCTGCCCTATGTCGTCGCCGCGACGTTCTTCATGGAGTATCTCGACACCACGATCATTGCGACCGCCCTGCCGCAAATGGCGCATGCCTTCGCGATCAGCCCGAATGCGCTGAGCCTCGGCATGAGCGCCTACATGATCGCGCTGGCCATTTTTATCCCCGCGAGCGGCTGGGTGGCCGATCGATTCGGCTCGCGCAGCGTCTTCTTCACGGCCATCGTGACGTTCACCGTCGCTTCGTTGCTGTGCGGCCTTTCGCAAAATGTCGTTCAGTTCACCGCCGCGCGCGTGCTGCAAGGCGTGGGAGGGGCGTTGATGGTGCCGGTCGGGCGCTTGATCGTCGTGCGCAGCACCGACAAGCGCCGGCTCATGCAGGCCATCTCCACGATTACCTGGCCCGGCATCGTCGCGCCCGTGGTCGGGCCGCCGCTCGGCGGTTTTATTACGACGTATGCCTCGTGGCGATGGATCTTTTTGCTCAATCTCCCCGTGTGCCTAGCGGTGCTATGCGCCGTCGCGGCGTGGGTGCCGAACTTGCGCGGCGAAGCGCGCAAGCCGCTCGATCTCGGCGGGCTCGCGTTGAGCGGCCTGACGCTCACGGCGATCCTCTACGGCGCCGACCTGGCGAGCCAGCCCGGGACGAATCCGCTCGTGGGGCTAGGCCTCGTCGCAATCGGCGTGGCGTTCGGGGTGGCCGCATTTCGGCACGCGCGCAAACATAGCCACCCGCTCATCGATATCACCACGCTCAAGATTCCGACGTTTTCGGTAACCGTCGTCACGGGCTCGATCACCCGCATCGGGATCGGCGCCGTGCCCTATCTGATGCCGCTTCTGTTTCAGATCGGTTTCGGTTTGTCCGCGTTCGATTCGGGCCTGTTGCTACTGGCGAGCGCCGTGGGCAATCTGGGCATGAAGGCGCTCACCACTTCCATCCTGCAGCGGTTCGGCTTCAAATATGTCGCGATCGTCGACTGCATGATTTGCGGCGCGTTTACCATCGCATGCGGCCTGCTGACGCCCACCGCGCCGCTCGTATGGACGTTGTTCGTCGTGCTGATTTACGGCATCACCCGATCGATGCAGTTTTCGACCATGGCGACGCTGGCCTACGCCGATGTGCCGTCGCCGCAGATGAGCGCCGCCAATACGCTATGGAACGCGGCTGCGCAGACGGGGACGGGCCTTGGCATCGCCTTCGGCGCACTCGCGTTGCGGGCGGCGTCTGTGGTCAACGGGGAAAGCGCCGGGCACGCGTTTACGCTCGACGATTTTCGCGTTGCCTTTCTAAGCGCGGGGGTGTTGACGCTCGTTTCGATCTTGGGGTACGTGCGCTTGGCGAACGACGCAGGGCATAAGCTGCGCGCAAGCCACTGAGGCCACTGAGGCAAGACGGGCGCAAGCGGACTTAAGCGAGGCCGCTCGCTATCGGGATTGCGTGCCTGCCGCGCGCGCCCGCTGCCCCTGCGCCGATGGCGGCGCCGGTGTACGCGCCGTCGCACCGCGCACCTCGAAATGAACCGCATCGACACTCGCGCCATGAGTATCGACGAGCTCCAATAGGTGACGCCCCGGCCATGGCAGCCAATGGACGTGCTCACCGTGGCCCATCGGCTTGCCGTCCAAGCGCCAGACGCTGCCCGTCGATGAGCCGCTCACACGTTCGAAAACAATGCGCTGGCGCGCCGCCGGGATGTCGGGGTCCAGCGCGAAGAGCGTACCGTCCGTCGGCGATCCGATACGCGGAGCCCCAGCGGTATGAGGCGAGGCCCCGCCGGCATCCGCCGCGAGCCCGACACTCGATACCTCCGATCCCTTCAAGAACCACTCGGTACGCGGCGCTTCGATGTTTCGCTCGAATGCCACGCGCGTTTGCACGACGCCGGCCGGCATGGCACGCGGCGTACTAGGCGTATGCCGATGCAAATACCCCATCACGGCCGCCCAGATCGGCGATGCGCCCGTCACGCCCGATACGTCCCACATCGCACCGCCGTCCGCATTGCCCACCCAGACGCCCACCGTATAGCGCGAGCTGAACCCGATCGTCCAGTTGTCGCGCATGTCCTTGCTCGTGCCCGTTTTCACGGCCGAGAAAAACCGCGTGGCGAGCGGGCTATCGAATCCGAACGTCCGCGTGCGAGCGTTGTTATCCGACAAGACAGTCGTAATGATGTACGCCGCATCGGCGCTAAACACGCGGCGAGGCGCATTCCGCGTCATGCCGCCTACCTTCGCCGGGGATTGCCGTGCAGGTGCAGGTGGCAAATCATGCGTCGGCGCCGCCACGCCGCCGTTGGCGAGCGCGCGATAAGCGTTGGTCAGCGACAGCAGCGTCACGTCCGCGCTGCCGAGCGCTAGCGAATAGCCGTAGTAGTCGCCAGTCTCGGTCAGAGGCAAACCCAACGCCTTTAGCGTCATGGCGAAGCGATGCGGCGTCACCATCACCAGCGTGCGCACGGCCGGCACGTTCAGCGACGAACCGAGCGCCGTGCGGACGCTGACCCACCCTTTGAAATCCTTGTCGTAGTTCTGCGGGATATAGAGCCCGCCGCCCGCCGCCAGATCGAGCGGCGCGTCGTCGAGCAGCGACGCCGTCGTCAACCGATGCTCGTCGATCGCTTGCGCGTAAAGGAACGGCTTCAAGGTCGAGCCCGCTTGACGGCTCGCGAGCACCGCATCGACATCGCCCGCGCTAGAAAGCCCACCGGACGACCCCACCCACGCCAATACGTCGCCGGTCGCGTTATCGAGCACGACGATCGCGCCGTCATGGACGTTGCGCGCATGCGCAGGCGCGTTCAGTTCGACCAAGGTTCGTTTGAGGGTCTCGGTAGCGAAACGCTGCAGCTTCGCATCGAGCGTCGTGACGATGCGCGCGCCCGCAGCCGGATGCGTTTCGGCCGCAACGCGGCGCGCGAAGTGCGGCGCCAGCGGTTCGGCATCGGGCGACACGGAGAGAATGGCGGGCGCAGGCCGAGCGAAGGCCAGTTGAACGTAGCTCGCGAGATTGTCGCATCGCTGCGGGGCGTTCATATCGCGCAGAATACGGCACGCTCTCGCGCTGACCTTCATATACGGCGCGTTAGGCGACCGGATCAGCGCGGCGGCGACCGCAGCCTCCCGCTCGTCGAGCCCGGACGGCGCCTTGCCGAACAACGTCAACGACAAGGCCGACAAACCGATCGTTTCGCCGCGAAACGGCACCAGATTCAGGTAGGCCTCGAGAATCTGGTCCTTGCGCCATGATCGCTCCAGCCATAGCGCGCTGACCGCTTGCTCCGCTTTTTGAGCGATCGACCGCCGGCCGGAATGCTCAGGATCGTCGCTTAGGAGTCCTGTTAATTGCATCGTGACAGTCGAGGCCCCTCGCGTACGCGTATTCCACAAATTCGCCCAAGCCGCCGCGGCGGCGCCATGCCAATCGACGCCGCTATGCTCGTAAAAACGCTTGTCCTCCGACACGACGATCGCCTCGCGCAGCGCGGGCGACACATCGGCGAGCGCGACCCAATCCCCGCGCCGCTCACGCTTATCGATCCGCGTTCTCTGCAACGGCGCACCGTCGCGCGACAGCAGCAGCCAATCGGAGCTGCGCCACTGCGCCTGCACCTGAGCGAACGTGGGCAACGCATGCGCTTGAGGCGCCGCCCCGGAGATCAGTAAGGCGCACAGAGCGACACGAAGGACTCGCCCGGCTTGCAAGGATCGCATCGATTCCCCTACTTACGGCTTCGCTGCGGCCGACGGCTGAACCACGACGTTCGCATTCGGCAGCACGCCGTAGGTCGACGGTGCATAGAGCGCCTCGACACGCGTGGGCGGCACACCGAACGTACCGGCGTTGTTCAATCGAATCGTGTACTCGATCGAGAATTTCCCCTTCGGCAGATAGTCGTAGTAGGCGCGATACCCGGCGAAGCTGCGCTCGACAAATGCCGGCCATGGCCCGTCCTGCGTCTTCTCGCCTGTCGTCGCGGCCTCCGAATCGCGGCCGAGCCCGGAGCCGAGAACCATCGCGCCGGCCGGTATCGGATCGCTGACGACCACCCACGTCATGTCGGATTGCGCATCGATGTCGAGATGCACGCGCAGGACGTCGCCGCGTGTATAAACGCCCTTCACTGCCGGATCGACCGGCGTCACCGTTTTCGTGACGCGATATCCCGCGGCGAACGGCGCCTTCAGCGCCACGGCCGCCAGACTTTCGATCGTCGCCCATGGCTTACCCGTGCCCTGCTGCGTGAGCGTCAGCGGCAACGATGCGCCAGCCGTGCGCGCTTCCGGGGGCCAAGGCAGCCATTGGCTGCGCGTATTCGCCGCTTTCGTCACCGCCGTGGCCGACGCCACCGCGGGCGCCGCCGATGCGCTCTGACTCCAATCGATCGTCTTCGTCGTCGCGCCGAGTTGGAGCTTCGTTTGCCCCGTCACGGGCGTGCTTTCGAACGCGCGGGAGAACGCCTGCACCGCCAACGAGCCCCACAAGTTCGAGGTCGTCGTCGACCATGCGCCGTTGTTCTGCAGCGCGAGCAGCCCCGCCACCAAACGCGGCATCTCGTCCTTCCAACCCGCCGCATTGACGAATGTCAGCACCGTGCGCGCCGCGTTCGTCTCCGAGCCGGTCATCAACCACCACAGGTCGTCGCTATCGGCGGTGGAGAACGTCAGGCGCGTACCCTGGTACGTCAAGCGGGCGCGGATGATCTGCTCGACTTGAGCCAGCTTTTGATCACGCTCGGCGATACCCTTCACGCGCGACAAAATCGCGTAGTAATCGATGACCGCCGACGTCGGCCATTGATTCGGCGCGATTTCGATCGATTCGAGCATGCTTGGGCGCGCGTCGCCGAAGCGCGACAACGCTTCTATCGCCGCGAGCTTGCGCAGATCGAGATCCTTGCGCGGCGCCCAGGCGTTGCGCGTGATCTTGCCTTCCACGAAATTCGTGAGGCCGGCTTCGAGCTTCGCGCGCACATCGTCCGGCAGGGCAAAGCGCGGATCGAGTTTCGCGGCTTCGTCGGTGACCGCCAGCAGATAGGCGCTCAGCGTAGTGCTGCCGGTATTGCCGCTGTCGTCGCTCGGCGGGAAGTAATTGGCCAGGCCATCGCGATCGAGGTAGACGGGCATCCGTGCGATCACCGCCTGCCACTGCGCGACATCGGCCAACCCGAGTGCCCGCGAGCTCTGCTGTTCGAGGCAGTTGTAGGGATAGCGCGAGAACCAGCGGCGCACGCCGGGCAGCCCGTCGGCCAGCTTCGGCTGCAGCGACACCGCAATCCCGCCGCGGATCGCGCCCGCCTGCGTGGCCGTCGCGTTAGCCGGCGCGGCGACGGGGAGCGAGAAGGTGCCGTCGACCTGCGTCACCGTGGCCTGTTGCACGGTAACCGGTATCGCGGCGGCCACGCGTTCCATGACTTTGAGCGCGTCGGCGGCGTGCGCGCCGCCCTGCTCCGCCGCAGCGACGCTCCACGTCAAAGCGGGCGGACTCGCCTCGGAAAGGCCATCGGGCGGCGTGACTGTCCAAGCCACCTCGCGCGCCAAGCCCGCCGCGACATCGACAGTTTGCGGCTCCAACGATAGGCCTGGCACGCTTGGCGTCACCACAACCTTCATCGCACGCGACGTCGTATTGCGCACCGTGAATTGCGCGCGGAATTGATCGCCCTCGCGCACGAGCGGCGGCAAGCCCGAAATCAGTTGAAGATCCTGCGTGCTGCGTATCGTCGTACTGCCCGTGCCGAACGTGTTGTCGCCGACAGCCGCGATCGCGACGATGCGGAAACTCGTCAGCGCATCGTTGAGCGGGACGTCGACCGTGGCTTCGCCGTTGGCGTCAAGGACGACGTTCGGATTCCACAGCAGCAGCGTGTCGAACAATTCCCGCGTCGAGCTATGACCGCCCCCGCCGCCGGCCGGCACGGCCTTGCGCCCGAAGTGCCGCCGTCCGACGATCTCCATTTGCGCGGTGGCGGTCTCCACGCCATAGGCGCGACGCTGCAGCATGGCGTCGAGCAGATCCCAGCTGTCGTTCGGCATCAATTCGAGCAATGCTTCATCGACGGCGGCGACCGCCACCCGCGTACCGGCCGGCGCGCTCTTTCCGCCCGGCATCTGCACGCGCACCTTCACGTGCGCCTTGCCTCGCACCGTGTAGGTTTTCGCATCGGGCGTGACCGTCACGGCCAATTTATGTGCGCCCGTGCCCACCTTGATTTCGGCCAGGCCGTAACGGTAGGCCGGCTTCGATAGATCGACGAGCGGCGTCGGCGCCTGATAACGACGGCCTTCGTACCAGAACGCATGCACCCATTCGAGCGGCGCCTTCCATCCCCACGTGAAGAACGAGTACCACGGCACCTCGTGAATGCGCCCGCGCAATGCAAGCACGGAGACATAGACGTTCGGTCCCCACGCTCGGTCGACCTTCAACGAAATGGTCGGGTCCTTGCCGTCGAGCTTCACGACGTGCGTTTCGATGATGCCTTCGCGCTCGACCGCCACTAGCGCGGTGGCGAAGCGGAACGGCATGCGTACCTGGAAGCGCGCCGTCTCCCCCGGCTCATAGGACGTCTTTTCCGGTAGAACATCGATTCGGTCGGTGTTTTCGTCGCCGAACCAGAGATCTTCCTCGCGTGTGACCCAAACCGATGTCGTGGCCGTCGACGCGTTGCCGTCGCCATCCTTGGCCGTGACGATCAGATCGACGTTGCCCGCCTCTTTGAGCTTGGCGTCGCACGTCATCAGCCCATGATCATCGCTCTTGCCGCTGCATAGCGTGCCGAGGTCCTTTGTTTCAGTGCGGTTGTCGTAGGCATAGAAACCGCCCACCATCCGCTTGCGTGTGGAAATCGTGATGCGGGCGACGCCATGCACGTCGAGTGAAACACCCGCACGCGGCTTACCCTGCAGATCGACGGCGAGCGCTGTCACCGGCACGGCATTGCCAACCGATACCCATTGCCCCGATTTCACGCCGGCGACGACGGCCGACGGCCATAACGTCGCATCGCCGCTGATCGTCTGCACCTCGCCGTTGGGATCGGCGAACGTGGCCTCTAGCGCAAGACGCTTGGGCGCATCGACCTGAGGCAAATTCTTAAGCAGGAACGATCCCGATCCGTTCCGATCGAGTGTGACGGGCTCTTTGTCGGCGATCAGCTTCGCCGAATCATCGTCGGCTTGCTGCTCCGATTGCGCCTCGTCATCCGACGGCGACGACGCCGCATCTTGCTTGGGCTTCACATACGGGGTGAAGCTGAAGTCGGGATAGGTATCGGCGAAGGAAGGGGACGTTGTCTTCATCAACGCGGAGATCTGCACCGGCAGCCCGGCCGCCCCCCCGCCGGAGGTATAGTCGATCTGCAGCGTCAACGGTGCTTGCTTGGCGGCCACCAGCGGGTGCGCCTTTTCATCGCGCACGCCGATGGCGCCTTTGAAGACGGGCAAGCGAAACTCTTCAACGCGGAAGCTCCCGGAATCGTAGCTGTGAGCCGGCGAATCGTCGGCCTGCCCTGCGTTGTCGTCGCTACTACTCGACGGTGCATTCACGTTGCCGTCGTCGAGCGACACATCATATTCGCCAAGCTTCGCGGCGGCGGGGATAACGAAGGTCGAATCCGCCGTATGATCCGCTCCCCATGTCAAAGGGAAATGCCAGGTCTGCCCGCTCCCGATATGACGGATCGTCAGGCGGCTCGGATATGTCTTGGGGAACGCCAAACCGTGCATCGTCTCAACGCGAACGAAGTGTTTCATCGAGACGGTCTCGCCAGCGCGCAGCAGCGTCCGGTCGAACACGGTATGCGCCTGGACGGTGCGTTCGAGGCTCGTATCGGTCGGCACGTTGAAGCGCCAAGCCTCGATCCCGCGATTCCAATCGGAACGCACGAACGCCATATCGTGCCCTGTCTTCGGATCGTCGATGCGCGCCGAGATGAAGAATCCTTCGAAACTATCGCCCTTGCACTCCGCCCGCGGCGCGAGCGGGCCGTCGATTGTCAGGACCCCATGCGCATCGGTTTTGCCCGAGGCAAGTTCCGCGCCGTTGCAATCGCTGACGTGAACATCGACGTTCGGCACGGGGTCGCCTTTATCGAGCGTCGTCACCCATACGACGCTATTCTCGCGCCCTTGTTTGAAATGCACACCCAGATTCGTGACGAGCACGGCCGTGCGCACGTACATCGGCGCCTGCTTGCCGAGCAGCGACGCACCGAGCGCCGGCGACGAGAGCTCGATCACGTAAAAGCCTGGCTTCGCAATCGGCACGCCAACCACTTCGAACGGACGCAACGTTTTAGGGTCCGCCTTGGGCAGCGTCAGCTTTGCGACATTCGGCATGCCGGCCAGCATCGACAGCGAGCGAATGTCGATCGTCGGATTTTTCGGATCGCTGTTGCCAGGCTGCGGCGCGTCGGGCGGGACGATGACCGGATGCGGATTGTGCTTGAGCAGTTGCGGCATCTCGCCGTCGATCTCCCGGCGCGTCATCGTGAAGCCGTCGAATCGATCGACGTTGCGCATCCAGCGACGAATGTCCGTATCCGCCTCCACGCGTAGCGTCGTGAATTGCGCATTGCCGGCGTTGAGCCCGTTGATGTGCAGATCGGCTTCGACGTTGCGTAGCGTAACGGGCACGAGCGCGGGCATGCCTGGTTCCGCGAATCGTTCGATGATGCCGAACGTGCCCGACGAGAACTTGGCCAGTGGTGGCAAGGGCGCCGTCGTCGTTTTCAGCGGAAACAAATCGGCGTTCGATAGCGCGCGGCCGCTGACGTCCTTCAGATTCGCTGGTACTTCGATCGTCAGATCGGCGCGCTCGGGCAGCGGCGCCGCGAATTCCACCGATTCCGTTTGGGGATCGTGGTCATCGTCGGAGAACTTGGGGTCGATTTCGCCGTTCGGTCCTTTCATGTGGATTTTCTCCGCATCGCCCCGCGCGATTGGCGCGTTAAAGGTGAGCCGCAGCGGCCGCAGCGGCGTGCAGGGAGCCTTCGCGTTTTCGCGCTCGCACGAGAAACTGGCGGCAAACGGATCGCGCACCGTGAAATCGAAGCGGCGCTCGACATCGTTCGCGATCCCGCTTGGGCTCGCGACGCCCTTGCCATAAACGAGCTGGGCCTTGGTGCCCGACGGCAGTGCTTGTTGGCATTGCAGCGTCAGCACGCGCGCGGCTTGCTTTTGCAGATCGAACCGCTTGAGCAGCGCCGTGCGCGTGGCCGCATCGACGTTCTTCACGGGAATGCGATTGCCGAGCGCGCTCGATTCGCACCAGATATGTTCACGTACCGAAGCATCGGTGGCCGGCCCGTTGAGCCGCACCACGAACGCTTGGTTTTCTTCGATTTCTCCGCCAAACGGGCGGACGCTTTGCACGAACGGGCCGCCCGTTTGGAACGCATAGTGCTTTGGCCCGGTGAGCGCGGTGCCCTTGGTCGACTGCAAGCCGTCCTTTAAATCGACCGAACACGCCACGCCCGGCGGCAGATCGTCGGTGAAATCCCAGGCCCAGGTTTTATCGTTGATCCAGCGCCCTTGTCCTGCGCTTGCCGTGGCATCGTTGCATTTGACCGCCGCGGGCGCCGGTAAATCGGCCGCGCCGAACGGCGCCATCGACTCGTCGAACTTGACAAGCACCTGGCGGACCTTCGCCACGGTGCCTTGAGGTGATACCTGGGTGATCCGCGCCGCGTCCGCTCGCCACGTGGTGGCTGAGAGCATCCCCAATACCGCGGCCGTCGCGGCAATCCATTTGCATTGTCGTTTGATCGTGCCGCGTCGCATGGAGCGGGCTCCCAGGTTTCGTGTTGTTCTTGGAAATTGGGAGCGATTTTAACCGAGCCGGATGACAATGCCATGCCGGGCGGGCGATGCGTTGTGAATAGTGGGAATGATGAGGGTGGTTGATGTTAGTCGAGGAGCCTACGCAGGCCGTAAGCCAATTCGTCCTACGCGATCAGGCCAAGCCCGCGCGCGATGAAGGCGGCTTGGTCGCGCTCTCCCGACACCACGTAGGAAATCGCCAACGCGAGCGCATCCATGACACGCCGATCGCCATTGCTACGCGCACTGCGATAAGCGGACTTGAGAGCGGAAAGAAGGTCGCCATACATGATCAAAGCCCTCCGAGTTCGGACGCCACGCCCGGCGCGATGAGATTCGCTGCCGCTTCGCGTAGATACGAGACCAACAGTGGTTCGGTCGGCATCGCGAAGCGCCGCAGTTCCAACAGATCTTGCGCAAGAACGGACATGAGTCTCTCCTACGTTGTCACGCGGCGGGCGATCCGCCGATCGCCGAGGTCGGCTCGGCTAGGCTCGTGGTACGGCGCCGATGGTGCTCGGCTCGCCTGAGTCGACATCGCGGTCGGTTCTAACGGTGCGATGTCGATGTCAGGAAAGATACTCGACGGCAACAACACTTTTCGGCCATAGACATGCAACTTCCGGCGTCTTACCCGCGCGGCTTCGGCCATATTTCTGCCTGTTTCGGCCGTGGCTCGACGGGACAAGAGGCGAGCGTGCGCATTCTCGTTCGGCACGGCCGCGTCACGCCACGTTTTGGCTTCTGCTGAAACATGGGGATGATCGGCGCAATTACACTGGCTCACTGGCTCACTGGCTAACACCCGAATTCCCGAGACGCTCATGACGCATACCGACCCGACCGATCCGCTGCAAGCCGTCACCCATCCCGACCCCTACCCTTACTACGCTGCCCTGCGCAAACGCGCCTCGCTGGCGCGCGACGAAGCGTCCGGGCTGTGGATCGCCGCACGGGCTCTGACAGTCAATGCGGTGCTAAGCGACGAGCGACTGACGGTGCGTCCCGTCGGCGAACCCGTCCCGCGGGCTATCGCCGAGCAGCCAGCGGGCAAGGTGTTCGGCCAGCTAGCGCGCATGAACGAAGGCGAGAGCCACCGCATTTCGCGGCAAGCGCTCGTCGCCGGGCTAAGCGCCGTGGATGGCGAGACGGTATTCGCTTCGGCGCGCCGCCAAGCGCATGCGCTCATCGATCGGCTCAGCCCAGGCGCCGCCACACTGCTCGATACGTTAGCGTTTGCCCTACCCGTGCGCATCGTGGCGGAAATGGTCGGGCTACCGGCCGAGGACAACCTTGAAGCAACCGTACGACAGTTCGTAGCCTGCCTGTCGCCGGCATCGAGCGCCGAGGCGCTGCAAGGCGCCCATGCCGCCGCATTGCATCTGCAAAGCGGCCTGCATGCGTTGACCGGCAACGAAGCCGCCGTCACCCCGCTCGTCCGACGAATCGTTGAAGGCGGCCTTGAAGTCGGCGCCGCTCTGCCCAACCCACTCGTATCGAATCTGCTCGGTTTGTTCTCGCAGACGTTCGACGCCACGGCCGGCCTGATCGGCAACAGCGTGGTGACGCTCGCGCAGTATCCGGACGTGGCCCACCGTCTACACGCTGCGCCGGGCCTGATCCACGCATTCGTTCGCGAAGTGGCCCGTTTCGATCCCCCCGTCCACAACACGCGCCGTTTTGCTCGAGATCGCGTCGATATCGAGGGCGTCACCCTGCAGCCTGGCGATACGATCCTCGTGGTATTGGCCGCCGCCAGCCGCGACGAAGCTGTTTATGAGCACCCCGATCGGTTCATTCTCGATCGCGCGCCGGCGCCGCTGATGGGCTTCGGGGCGGGACGCCATGGATGCCCTGGCGAAACGGTCGCACGTTCCATCGCAGCGGGCGTCATTGCGGCTCTTATCGCAAGCGCATACGATTTCGGGCACCCGGCCTTACGCTGGGCCTATCGGCCTTCGTTAAACGGCCGGATACCGACATTCACCTTCAACGAGAACCGCCCATCATGATCGCCGTCATCTTCGAAGTCACGCCGCAAGCGGGCCACCGCGACGAGTACCTCGACATCGCCGCGCGCCTCAAGCCATTGCTCGCCGATATTCCGGGCTTCATCTCGATCGAACGCTTCCAGAGCCTCAGCGATCCGAACAAGCTGCTTTCGCTCTCCTTCTGGGCCGACGAGCAGGCTGTCGCGCAATGGCGAAACGTCGAAGCCCATCGCCACGCGCAAGCCAAGGGTCGCGCATCGGTGTTTGCCGACTATCGGCTGCGCATCGCCGGCGTCGTGCGCGATTACGGCATGAACGAGCGCGACCAAGCACCTACCGATAGCCGGGCGGTTCACGATCCGGCGGGACATTGACAACTTAAAACGCTTCGACTCAATCAGGCGGGCCGATCATCGCCGGCGCCGCTGTGTCCTCGCTCAGTGGCATCGCCATGCGTGCGTCGTAATGGAGAGCTTCGAAGGCGGCTCTGCAAGGTCGACGGCCGGCGGTTAGAATGCCGGTCGAGTTGCTTCCGTCATCGATGCCGCCGCCGATACGGCGGGCGATAGTTCGATGCTCTGAGCGAACGCACCTTATTTTCTCGAGGACAACGCGTGAACGATCTTTCCGCCTTCCCCATCACCGGCAAATGGCCCGCGCGGCATCCCGACCGCATTCAGCTCTATTCGCTGCCCACGCCGAACGGCGTCAAGGTGTCGATCATGCTCGAAGAAACCGGGCTGGCTTATGAGCCGCATCTCGTTCGGTTCGATGCGAACGATCAAATGTCGCCCGAGTTCTTGTCGTTGAATCCGAACAACAAGATTCCGGCGATCATCGATCCGAACGGCCCCGGTGGAAAGCCACTCGCACTCTTCGAATCAGGCGCGATCTTGATTTACTTGGCCGATAAAAGCGGCAAGTTCATCCCTCGCGACGAAGCGAGCCGCTACGAAACGATCCAATGGCTGATGTTCCAAATGGGCGGCATCGGCCCGATGTTCGGCCAAGTCGGCTTTTTCAATAAATTCGCCGGCAAGGACTACGAAGACAAGCGCCCTCGCGATCGCTACATCGCCGAATCGCGGCGCCTCTTGAACGTGTTGAACGACCGGCTGCGCGAACGCCAGTGGATCATGGGCGACGATTACACGATCGCCGATATCGCCACGTTTCCTTGGGTGCGCAACCTGATCGGCTTCTACGAAGCGGGCGAGCTCGTCGGCTTTTCCGACTTCCCGCATGTGAAGCGCGCGCTCGATGTGTTCCTCGCGCGCCCGGCCGTGATCAAAGGCCTTGCGATTCCGAGCCGGGACTAAAGCGGCGCTAAACCTGGCGTTAAACCGAGCGGCCCTCAACGAATCGCATTGAGTTTGCGCCACAACGTCGTCTTGCTGATGCCCAATGCTCGGCACGCCGCGTCCCGATCGCCGTTGCACGCGGCGAGCGCCGCTCGCACCTGCTCCGCCTCGATGTGCTTGCTGCGTTCGCGCAGTGTTTTTGCATCGGGGCCATGCGCTCGCTCATCGGCGCTGCTTCCGAACAATTCCGGCGCGATGGTCCGCATCGCATTCATATCGAGCGGTTCAACCATGGCCGTCGAGCCATGCATATCGGCCATGTCCACCACAATCCGCTCGATGACGTTTTGCAGTTCGCGCACGTTGCCGGGCCATGCATACCCGCAAAGCGCGGTTTCGACACCAGCTAGCGCCTCTGCGCCCTGATCAAAGCTGCGAATGCGCGCCGTCAGCCGCGGGTCGCGCCGCACGGCTTGCATGAAAAGCGAGACGGCGAGCGGCATGATGTCGTCGGCTCGCTCGCGCAGCGGCGGCAACGCCATGCTCAAAATATTGAGCCGGTAGTAGAGATCCGCGCGGAACGTGCCCGCGGCGATACGTTCGGTCAAGGTCCCGTGAGTGGCCGCAACAACGCGGATATCGACATGGGTCGGCTCGGTCGAGCCCAGGCGCACCACCTCTCGTTCCTGCAGCACTCGCAACAAGCGGCTTTGCAGCGGCAACGGCATCTCACCGATTTCATCGAGAAATAGCGTGCCTCGATGCGCGGCTTCGATGAGGCCAGCCTTGCCGCCCTTGCGCGCTCCCGTGAAAGCGCCCTCTTCGTAGCCGAACAGCTCGCTCTCCAGCAACGCTTCTGGAAACGCGCCGCAATTGATCGCGACAAAGGGAAACTCGCGCCGCGCGCTGAGCCGATGAACGCTTTGCGCCACCATTTCCTTGCCTGTGCCGCTTTCGCCGAGCACGAGCACCGTGGCGTCGGATTTCGCGTAGCGTTTGACGAGCGTCTTCACGCGCTGCATCGATGCACTTTCGCCGATCAGATCGTCGAGCCGATACCGGGCCGCGAATTGATGCGTCAGTTGTTTCGATCGCAACGTGCGATCGAGCCGTTCGACGGCGCGCGATTCCTGGAACGTCAATACGGCGCCATCCTCGCCGCTATCGCCGGCCAGCGGGCCGCGATGCACGAGATAGCTGACGCCGCGAATGGAGACGACGACATCGCCATCGGCGTCGGGTAGCGTGCGCGCGATCTCGGGCGCAAGATCCGCCAGCGATTGCCCAACCGCACGCACGGCGTCGATCCCGAGCGCGTCGGCCAAGCGCCGGTTGATCGCTTCGACGCGGCCGGCGGCATCGAGCGCCACCACACCGTCGCGCAGATGCTGCAGCAAATTGTCGATATGCCGACGGCGCTTCGCCTCTGCGCGCGTCGCTTCCGCTAGCTCGAGCGCCGTCTCGAACCCTTGGCGAATCGACGCATGCGAGTAGAGAAACACCGCTTCGATGCCCGCGGCCGTTGCCAGATCGGCGATGAGACCGGGGCCGACCACGGCCCCGACGCCGCGCTCGTGCAACGCGCGGACGCAAGCGTCGGCATCCTCGGCAGAGCGATACGATTCGAACACGACATCGAGCCCATACGCCGCCACGAAATCGCGCACTTCCTGCGGCGTCTCGCCGGGGCTGACAAGCGCCACCGGCTGCCCTTGGCGCCGGGCACGGGCGAGCGAATGCATGACGTCGAACCCCGTGGGGTTGATCTGCACCACGGGCACCGACAGGCGCGTTTTCAGATAGGCGGCGTTCGAGCCGCCCGCAACGATCACATCGGGCCGCCGTGCGCCGGCCGCCTCGACCTCGCGCACGGCATCGTCATAGGCTTGTGCGATCACACGCAGATCCACTCGCGCATCGTATTCGCCCGCGAGTTCGAACAACAGATCGCGTAGCCGGCTGATGCCGAACGCCCAAATACGCGGCCGCGGCGAAGCTTGGCCTAAATCATCGGAAGGGTGACGGTTCACAGTTCAACTCATGTCGGGGAACGGCGCACACTGACGCAGTCGGCATTATGCGCGCGATGATCCATGTTTGAAATGCGGATTTCATTTTTGAAACGACATAGCGGAAATGGCGGTCGGACGGCGCTGGCAAATCAATGACTTAGGCGTCGAAGCGTCGCTGGCCCGGACCTTGCTTTAAGAGGCCACCTTTCTGGGAGCTAACGTGAACACAGGCAATCAGCAACCCTTGCGCGCCGGCGCTGCGTTCCGCGCGGCCGTGGCGGAAGAACAACCGTTGCAAGTCGTCGGCGCGATCACCGCGTATGCCGCGAAGATGGCGCAAGCCACGGGATTCAAAGCCCTCTATCTATCGGGCGGCGGCGTGGCCGCCAATTCGCTCGGCATGCCCGATCTTGGCATCAGCACGATGGAAGACGTATTGATCGACGCTCGGCGCATCACGGACGCCAGCTCGCTGCCGCTGCTCGTCGACATCGATACGGGTTGGGGCGGCGCCTTCAACATCGCCCGTACGATCCGCTCGTTTATCAAAGCCGGCGTCGCGGCCGTGCATATCGAGGATCAAGTGGGCCAGAAGCGCTGCGGACATCGCCCCGGCAAGGAATGCGTGCCGACGGACGAGATGGTCGATCGCGTCAAAGCGGCTGTCGATGCGCGCACCGACGATTCGTTCGTCATCATGGCGCGCACGGACGCCGCCGCGGCCGAAGGCCTCGATGCGGCGATCGAGCGCGCCGTGGCCTATGTCGAAGCCGGCGCCGACATGATCTTCCCCGAAGCGATGAAAACGCTCGACGATTACCGCAAGTTCAAAGCGGCCGTGAAGGTGCCGATTCTGGCCAATCTCACCGAGTTCGGGTCGACGCCGTTTTTCACGACCGAAGAACTGAAGACGGCCAACGTCGACATCGCGCTCTACTGCTGCGGCGCCTATCGCGCGATGAACGCGGCGGCGCTGAACTTCTACGAAACGGTGCGCCGCGACGGCACGCAAAAGGCCGCCGTGCCGACGATGCAAACCCGCGCCGATCTCTATCAATACCTCGGCTACCACGCGTACGAAGAGAAGCTCGACGCGCTGTTCGCCACCAAGAAATGAAGTGACGAGAATCGTTATTGGCATCCGAAGCCTGGAGACAACACTATGAGTGATGCAGTAAAAGAAGCACCGGCCGCCGGCGCGTTCAAGCCAAAGAAGTCCGTCGCCTTGTCGGGCGTGACGGCCGGCAACACGGCGCTATGTACGGTCGGCCGCACGGGCAACGATTTGCACTATCGCGGCTATGACATTCTCGATGTGGCCACCACCTGCGAGTTCGAGGAAATCGCCTACCTGCTCGTGCATGAAAAATTGCCGACGACCTCCGAGCTCGCCGCTTACAAAAAGAAGCTGAAGGCGCTGCGCGGTTTGCCGGCGAACCTAAAGGGCGCGCTCGAATGGATTCCGGCCTCGGCGCACCCGATGGACGTCATGCGCACCGCCGTCTCGGTGCTCGGCACCGTGCTGCCCGAGAAAGACGATCACAACATCGCCGGCGCGCGCGATATCGCCGATCGCTTGATGGCTTCGCTCGGCTCGATGCTGCTGTACTGGTATCACTATTCACACAACGGCCGCCGCATCGAGGTGGAGACGGACGACGATTCGATCGGCGGCCATTTCCTGCATCTGCTGCACGGCAAAGCCCCCTCGAAATCGTGGGTCGAAGCGATGCATACGTCGCTGATCCTCTACGCCGAACACGAATTCAACGCCTCGACGTTTACGGGTCGGGTCATCGCCGGCACGGGCTCGGATATGTACTCGGCCATCACGGGCGCCATCGGCGCACTGCGCGGCCCGAAGCACGGCGGCGCCAATGAAGCGGCCTTTGATATCCAAACGCGTTATACGACGCCCGATGAAGCGGAAGCCGACATTCGCCGCCGCGTCGAGAACAAAGAAGTGGTGATCGGCTTCGGCCACCCCGTCTATACGATTTCCGATCCGCGCAACAAGGTGATCAAGGAAGTGGCGCGCAAGCTCTCGAAGGAGGCGGACGATATGCGGCTGTTTAGCATCGCCGAGCGGTTGGAATCGGTGATGTGGGACGCCAAGAAGATGTTCCCGAACCTCGATTGGTTCAGCGCGGTGTCGTACCACATGATGGGCGTGCCCACGGCGATGTTCACGCCGCTCTTCGTGATCTCGCGCACCTCGGGCTGGAGCGCGCATGTGATCGAGCAGCGCGTCGACAACAAGATCATCCGTCCGAGCGCCAACTATACGGGGCCTGAGAATCTGAAGTTCTTGCCGATCGGCAAGCGCTGATCGGAGCCGCGAGCCCACGCGTTCGCGGCGGGCTCGCACCAAAGGGATCGCAGAGGTGGGGAGACAATCATGAGCACAGATCGGTTCGAAGCAGGCCTTGGCAAAAGCGCGGCGAATTACAGCGCGCTGACGCCGCTCTCGTTCATCGAGCGCGCAGCCAGCGTGTACCCTACCCGCCTTGCGGTCGTCCATGGCGAGACCCGCCGCATGTGGAAGGAAACCTACGATCGCACGCGCCGGCTGGCGTCGGCGCTCGCCGCGCGTGGCATCGGCGTGGGCGATACGGTCGCGGTCATGTTGCCGAACACGCCGGCGATGGTCGAAGCGCACTTCGGCATCCCGATGGCGGGCGCTGTACTCAATACGCTGAACACGCGCCTCGATGTGGCCACGCTCGCATTCATGCTCAATCACGGCGAAGCGAAGGCCCTGCTCGTCGATCGCGAGTTTTCGGAAGTCATGCGCGCCGTGCTGCCTGCCGTGGAGCGACCGATTCTCGTGATCGATGTCGACGATGCGCTCTACACTGGTCCCGGCGAGCACATCGGGGAAATCGAATACGAAGCGCTGCTGGCAAGCGGCGATCCCGATTTCGCCTGGCAGCCGCCGAGCGACGAGTGGAACGCCATCAGCCTGAACTACACGTCGGGCACGACCGGCAACCCGAAAGGGGTCGTCTACCACCATCGCGGCGCCTATACCGCGGCCATCAGCAATATCCTCGAATGGGACATGCCCAAGCATGCCGTCTACCTCTGGACGTTGCCGATGTTCCATTGCAATGGATGGACGTTTCCGTGGGCCATCGCGGCACGCGCCGGCGTCAACGTCTGCCTGCGCAAGGTCGATGCGAAGGCCATCTTCGATCTCATCCGCGAAGAACGTGTCACGCATTACTGTGGGGCGCCGATCGTCCATAACCTGCTCGTCAATGCCGATGATCAGTTGAAGACAGGCATTGCGCATCGCGTCCACGCGATGGTGGCGGGCGCGGCGCCGCCGGCTGCGCTGATCGAGAGTTTGGAACGGCTCGGCTTCGAGCTCACGCATGTCTATGGCCTCACGGAAGTCTATGGGCCGGCCTCCGTCTGCCCGCAGCAAGAGGAGTGGCATGCGCTCGACATCGGCGAGCGCGCCCGCTTGAATGCGCGCCAAGGCGTGCGTTATCACCTGCAGGACGGTTGCGCCGTGCTCGACCCCGACACCATGACGCCCGTACCGGCCGATGGCGAGACGATCGGTGAAATCATGTTCCGCGGCAACATCACGATGAAGGGGTATCTGAAGAACCCGACCGCCACCGAGGACGCGTTCCGCGGCGGCTGGTTCCATACGGGCGATCTCGGCGTGGCCTATCCCGACGGATATGTGCGCATCAAGGATCGCAGCAAGGACATCATCATCTCGGGCGGAGAGAACATCTCCAGCATCGAGATCGAAGATGTCTTGTATCGCCACCCCGCCGTGCTCGCCGCCGCCGTCGTAGCGAAGCCCGATCCACGCTGGGGGGAGACGCCGTGTGCGTTTGTCGAACTGAAGGCGGGCGCCACAGCCACCGCCGCCGATCTCATCGCGCACTGCAAGCTGCATCTGGCCGGTTTCAAGGTGCCGCGCGCCGTCGAGTTCGTCGAACTGCCGAAGACCTCCACGGGCAAGATCCAAAAATTCGAGTTGCGCAAACTCGCGAAATCCGTCTCCGCGATCGATGTTTGATTTTCGTTAGCAGAACTCACTAATTTTCGCCGTGCCGGCCGGGGGATCGCCTGTCGCGCCTCCCCCGATTCGACGGCCGACCCTGGTCTCACATCTCATGAACACTGAATATCGCAAAGTACTGCCCGGCTCCGGGCTCGATTTTTTCGATGCGCGCGCCGCCGTCGAGGCGATCGCGCAGGACGCCTACGACACGCTCCCTTACACCTCGCGCGTGTTCGCCGAAAACCTGGTGCGCCGCTGTGAGCCTGCGCTGTTGACCGATGCGCTCAAGCAGCTCATCGAGCGCAAGCGGGAGCTCGATTTCCCCTGGTTCCCGGCGCGCGTGGTCTGCCATGACATCCTCGGGCAAACCGCCTTCGTCGATCTCGCGGGGCTGCGCGACGCCATCGCCTCGCGCGGCGGCGATCCGGCGCTGGTCAATCCCGTCGTGCCGACCCAACTCGTCGTCGATCATTCGCTCGCGGTGGAGTGCGGCGGATTCGATAAGGACGCGTTCGAAAAGAATCGCGCGATCGAGGATCGCCGCAACGAGGATCGCTTTCACTTTATCGATTGGACGAAGAAGGCGTTCAAGAACGTCGACGTGATCCCCCCGGGCAACGGCATCCTCCATCAAATCAACCTCGAACGGATGAGCCCGGTGATCCAAGTGTGTGACGGCGTGGCATTCCCCGATACGCTCGTGGGCACCGATTCGCATACGCCGATGGTCGATGCGCTCGGCGTCATCGCCGTGGGCGTGGGCGGGCTTGAAGCCGAGAGCGTGATGCTCGGCCGCGCCTCGTGGATGCGTCTGCCCGACATCGTCGGCGTGGAACTGACCGGTGCGCGCCAGAGCGGCGTCACGGCGACCGACATCGTCCTCGCCCTGACCGAGTTCCTCCGCAAGGAGAAGGTCGTTTCGGCGTATCTCGAGTTCTACGGGGAGGGCGCATCGCGCCTCACGCTCGGCGATCGCGCGACGATTTCCAACATGGCGCCGGAATTCGGCGCGACGGCGGCGATGTTCTATATCGACGAACAGACGATCCGCTATCTGAAGCTCACGGGCCGCGACGACACGCTCGTCAAACTCGTCGAAACCTACGCGAAGGAAGCCGGCTTGTGGGCCGATTCGTTGTCGCGTGTCCAGTACGAGCGCGTCTTACGATTCGATCTATCGAGCGTGACGCGCAATATCGCGGGCCCGTCGAACCCGCATCGCCGCGTGCCCACCACCGAACTCGCCGCGCGCGGCATTAGCGGCAAAGTGGAAAACGAGCCGGGCAAGATGCCGGACGGCGCGGTCATCATCGCCGCGATTACGAGCTGCACCAATACCAACAATCCGCGCAACATGATCGCGGCCGGCTTGCTTGCGCGCAACGCCAATCGTTTAGGCCTCCTTCGTAAGCCGTGGGTCAAATCGTCGCTCGCACCGGGATCGAAAGCCGTCACGCTCTATCTGGAAGAAGCGGGTCTCATGCCCGAGTTGGAGAAGCTCGGCTTCGGTGTGGTCGCCTACGCTTGCACCTCGTGCAATGGCATGTCCGGCGCACTCGATCCGAAGATTCAGCAAGAGATCGTCGAGCGCGATCTGTACGCCACCGCCGTGCTATCGGGCAACCGCAATTTCGATGGACGCATTCACCCGTACGCGAAGCAAGCGTTCCTTGCCTCGCCGCCGCTCGTCGTGGCGTATGCGATCGCGGGCACGATTCGTTTCGACATCGAGAAAGACGCGCTGGGTGTCGATAGCGCCGGCAAGCCGATCCTCCTGAAGGACCTCTGGCCGAGCGATGAAGAAATCGACGCGGTCGTCGCATCGAGCGTGAAGCCGGAACAATTTCGCCGCGTCTACGAGCCGATGTTCGCCATCGCGGCGCAACGCGCCGATGCGGCCGATCCGCTTTACGATTGGCGGCCGCAGAGTACCTACATCCGCCGGCCGCCGTATTGGGAAGGCGCATTGGCGGGCGAACGCACGCTCAAAGGCATGCGGGCGTTGGCCGTGCTCGGCGACAACATCACGACCGATCACATCTCCCCATCGAACGCGATCATGCGCAGTAGCGCCGCCGGCGAATACTTGGAAAAGATGGGCTTGCCCGAAGAGGACTTCAACTCGTATGCGACCCACCGCGGCGATCATTTGACGGCGCTGCGCGCCACGTTCGCGAATCCGACGCTGAAGAACGAGATGGTGATCGAAAACGGCCAGGTGAAAGCCGGGTCGCTCGCTCGTATCGAGCCCGAAGGCCGTGTCACGCGGATGTGGGAGGCGATCGAAACGTATATGTCTCGCAAACAGCCGCTCATCATCATAGCGGGCGCCGATTACGGCCAAGGCTCGTCGCGCGATTGGGCCGCCAAGGGCGTGCGGCTGGCCGGGGTTGAAGCGATCGTGGCCGAAGGGTTCGAACGCATTCACCGCACCAATCTCGTGGGGATGGGCGTGCTGCCGCTAGAGTTCAAGCCCGGCACGACCCGCGCCACGCTCGGCATTGACGGCACTGAAACATTCGATGTCATCGGCGAGCGCACGCCGCGGGCCGAGCTCACGCTCGTCATCGAGCGCAAAAACGGCGAACGGGTGACGGCGCCTGTGACATGCCGCCTCGATACGGCTGAGGAAGTGTCGATCTACGAGGCCGGCGGCGTGCTACAGCGCTTCGCGCAAGACTTTCTCGAATCGTCGCTGGCCGCTTAATGCAAGAACGTTAGGACACCTCACGAATGACGCACTCACCTCAAATCAAAATCCCTGCCGTCTATATGCGCGGGGGCACGAGCAAAGGCGTGTTCTTCCGCTTGCAGGATTTGCCCGCTCCGGCACAGACACCAGGCGCCGCGCGCGACGCCCTGCTGCTGCGCGTGATCGGCAGCCCCGATCCCTACGGCAAGCAAATCGACGGCATGGGCGGCGCCACGTCGAGCACGAGCAAGACCGTGATCGTCTCCAAGAGCACGCGGCCCGACCATGATGTCGACTACCTCTTCGGGCAAGTGGCCATCGATAAAGCATTCGTCGATTGGAGCGGCAACTGCGGCAACCTATCGGCGGCCGTCGGCCCGTTTGCGATTTCGAGCGGCCTCGTGGATTCGGCGCGGATCCCGCGCGACGGCACGGCAATCGTACGCATTTGGCAAGCCAATATCGGCAAAACGATCGTGGCTCATGTGCCGATGACCGACGGCGCCGTGCAGGAAACCGGCGATTTCGAGCTCGACGGCGTGACGTTTCCGGCTGCGGAAGTCGCCCTCGAGTTCATGGATCCGGCGGCCGACGAAGACGGCGCGGGTGGCGCCATGTTTCCGACGGGCAATCTCGTCGACGATCTCGATGTACCAGGCATCGGCACGCTCAAAGCGACGATGATCAACGCCGGCATTCCGACGATCTTCGTCGAGGCCGAGGCGATCGGCTACAAGGGCACCGAGCTGCAAGACGCGATCAACGGCGACGATAAGGCGCTCGCGATGTTCGAGACGATTCGCGCGTACGGCGCGCTGCGCATGGGGCTCATCGAGCGGCTTGAGGACGTCGCCAAGCGGCAGCATACGCCGAAGATCGCCTTCGTCGCGCGGCCTGCGGAGTATGTGGCGTCGAGCGGCAAGACGGTGCGAGCCGACGACGTCGACTTGCTCGTCCGCGCGATGTCGATGGGCAAGCTGCACCACGCGATGATGGGAACGGCGGCTGTCGCAATCGGCACCGCCGCGGCCGTCCCCGGCACGCTCGTGAATCTTGCAGCCGGCGGCGGCGAGCGCGAGGCCGTGCGGTTCGGACACCCATCAGGAACGCTGCGGGTGGGCGCGCAAGCGGCGCTCGTCGACGGCCAGTGGGTCGTGAAGAAGGCCATCATGAGCCGCAGCGCACGCGTGTTGATGGAGGGGTGGGTGCGCGTGCCGACGGCGTAACGCCATCGCCCCATGCGGCGGCTCGGATGATGAGCCGCCGCACTCAACGTCCCTTGATGATGTCCGAACGCGAAGTCGTGTACACCACGCCCGACGCATCGAAATGGACGTTGAAGAACGCATCGCCTGCCGCTCCGCCCTCTTCCCACTTCCAGCTCCAGACTGTTTCCGGCTTCAAGCGGTACACGGCGACCTCCCCCGGCTTGCCGAGTAGTTGCCGCACTTCGTCCTCCGTCATGCCGATCCGAACCTTGGCGAAGTTTTGCGCCGTCAGCACTTGTGTGACGGCAACGAGCTTGCCTGGCGTATCGATGTCCACCATATACGTGGTCGTACCCTGCGGTCCACGCGGATATTCGAGCCGCTTTGAACCGTCCTTGTGGAGACGCTCCGTTTCCGGTTGGCCCATTTGATCGCGAATTTGCGCCTCGGTCGTTACGCCAGGCGTGAGGCCCTTGAGCAAAAGCGCGTCAGGTTTGATCGCATTGAAAAACGCCTTCAATTTTCCCATCGCTTGCTCGCTCTGTTGCTGATCGCAGCCCGCCAATGCGAGCATCGCGCCCACGCAGGCAGCAGCTAGCCACTTCGATCGGTTCTTCATCTCACAGGGGATTCGGTTCGCTATTTTGCTATTCGCTGTTCGATATCGGGCGTTCGATCGCCAATCGATGCGCAAGCATAGCGCACCTTAAGCGGCATCATCGCGTCGGCGCTCTGAGGACTTCGTCACAGCGCTTACGTTTTGTCACTAGAGCAGCGTCAACTCGCGTCATCGCCCTAGCGTTAAACCGGCAGCGCTGAACTTTCTCAGCCGCCTTAATAGGAGTCACCCCATGAAGACGATGTTCGCTGCTCTCGCTTCCGCTCTGCTCGTATCGACGGCTTTCGCACAGACCGCCGCGCCCACGCCCGCGCCGTCGGCCAACGCCGCTGCATCGGCTCAAGCCGGCCAAGCTGGTCAAGCCAATCTGAAGGCGGGCGCGCAGGCACAACCGGGCGCGACGAATGAAGCGGCCACGACGGAAGAGAAGGCCACGACGGAAGGTCAAAGCACGAAGAAAGCGACGACCAAGCACCTCAAGAAAGCTCACACGCACGCGCACAAGGCGAGCAAGAAGACGGAGAAGGAAAGCGCTACCGGCGTCGAAAAGCAACCGGCCACCGATAAGGCCGATACCAAGACCGACGCGAAAACCGATGCCACGGCAGGCGCAAAGGCCGACGTGAAGGCTGATGCGAAGACGGACGCTGCCACGAAGACGCAATAACCGCATCGGTACCAGGCACACACCGGCCCGTTTGCTATAACGCCGGACATGCCGTTTCGGGTGGGCCCGCGGGCTCACCCGTTTTTGCTTGGCTTTTTCTTTCGCTGCGGCTTATGCCTAGCAGGCATCGCCGAACCCGGCTAACCTCAGCCCTGCGCGCGAAGCGTATCGAGCAGCGCCTCGATCGGATGCCTAAGCCTGCGTCCACGCAAACGCGTGGTCTGGCATCGGCATGAGTACCCCGTGGCAAGCAACTCCGATGACGAATCGGTTTGCGGCCGAGTTTCGCCAGCCGATACCCACTCATCGACGTGGCGCGCCCACGACTGTTCGAAGATCTTTTTCGATGTGGCGACGTTACACGATTCGTGCCCGTATGTACCCGACATGCCGCAACATCCGCTTGCGGGCAAAGTCAACGACAATCCCGCTCGCGCAAAGACTTCGCGCCAAAGCGCAGCCGATGTCGGCTCGTTCGTACGCTCCGTGCAGTGCGCTAATAAGCGATAGCGTGCTGGATCGCCGTCGTAGGTACGCGCGTCGCCATCGGAACGATTAAGTGCATCGATCAGCCACTCCTGCGGCAGCAAAACACGAGGACACGTCTCGGCGCCCGCCACTTTCCGGTACTCCTGTCGATAAACGAGCGTCATGGCCGGGTCGACGCCGACCAATGGCACGTCGTACTCCGCAAGCGCAGCTAAACGCGTGGCCGTACGCGATGCCGTCCGTTCGAACGCGCGGAGGAAACCTTGGACATGAAGCGGTTTGCCGTTCGCCATGTAGGGCGCAACGAATACGCGATAGCCGAGGTGGGTCGCCAGCTCGATGAACGCCACAACCACCTGCGTTTCGAAGAAGCGGGTAAACGCATCTTGTACAAGGACGACGCTGCGCTCCCGTTGCGCATCGGTGAGCCGGCCGAGCGTTTCATCGGTCGCCGGTTCGACGTCCCATCGGTTCGTTACCGCACGCCATCGCGTCGTACTCAGCAACGGGCTATCGACGATACCGGCCACACGATGCAACATCGACTTGACGGGTGCGGCGCGCATGAACGCGTTATATAGACGGCGGCCACCGGGTAGCGCCGCGATGTAAGGCACGCTGAATTCAAGCGAGCCGATCAGATACTCGCGCACGGGGCGCGCGTAGCGCGTGTAGTACTGCTCAAGGAAGCGAGAGCGAAATTCCGGCACGTTGACTTTGACGGGGCACTGCCCCGCGCACGATTTGCACGCGAGGCAACCGGCCATGGCGTCGTAAACCTGGTGCGAAAAGTCGTCCTCTCCCTGGTGCTTCCGTAACGTATTGAGCATCCGAATCGGAAGCGCCGCCGGCGATGGCGACGCCGTGAGGTCCATCCCCGCCTCCCCTTGCAGCCGCAGCCATTCGCGCATCAGCGAGGCCCTGCCCTTCGGCGAATGGACCCGCTGCCGCGTCGCTTTCCACGAGGGGCACATGGCGTCGTTGGGATCGAAGTTGTAGCAGGCGCCGTTGCCGTTGCAATGAACGGCCTCGCCGTTGCGCTGCCATACACGCTCGTCGATGCGTCGATCCGATTCGCCGCGCGTGGGCACTTCGTCGATCCGCAGCAGCGTGGCCGCGGAACCGGCTGGGGTGGCGATCTTGCCCGGGTTCAGCTGGTTGTAGGGATCGAATGCGGCTTTGAGCCGTTGCAACGCCGGGTATAGCGGGCCGAAGTACTCGGGCACATACTCGGAGCGTACACCCTTGCCATGCTCGCCCCACAGCAGGCCGCCATACTTCATGGTCAGCGCCGTCACCGCGTCGGAGATCGGCCGCACGAGCGCCGCCTGCCGCGGATCGCGCATATCGAGCGCGGGCCTGACGTGCAGCACGCCCGCGTCGACATGCCCGAACATGCCGTAACGCAAGCCGAACCCATCAAGCAGCGCGCGAAACTCGGCGATGTAATCGGCCAGATGTTCGGGCGGCACCGCCGTATCTTCGACAAACGGCTGCGGGCGGCTCGCACCGCTCACATTGCCGAGCAAGCCGACGGCGCGTTTTCTCATCGCATAGACGCGATTGACTTCGGTTTCCCCGTCCGCGACCGTAATCGCTTCCCTGCGCACGGTCGAATCGCATCGCAGATGTTCGACGAACGCCGTCACGCGGGCGCGTACTTCGTCGGCATCGTCGCCGCTGAATTCAACCATGTTGATACCGCCCGCTCCCTCGGCGACCGATTCGGCGCCCGGGAAGTAGTCGGCCACGTGGGTCCATACGATGTCTTTGCGGGCGAGCGTGAGCACCGTCGAATCGACGGTTTCGATCGATAGGGGTCGGTGCTGCATCAATGCGCGCGCATCACGAAGCGCGTCCATGAAGCTCGCGTAGCGGATATTGACGAGCGCCGCATGCGCAGGAATCGCCAGAACGTTCAGCGTCGCCTCCACGACAAAGCCGAGCGTCCCCTCCGATCCGCACAACACGCTATTGATATCGAAACGGCCCCGATCGTCCCGCAAATGCGCGAGGTCGTAGCCGGTCAAGCAGCGATTCAGGGGTGGGAACCGCTCTCGGATCAAGTCCGCTTCCTGTTCGACGATGTCGCGTGCTACGCGGAAGACGCGCGCCACTTCGCTGGACTCGCCGCAAATCATCTCCAAGTTCGAAGCATCGATCGGTGTACTCGATAAGCGCTCGCCGCCGATCAGCACCGACTCCAACGCGAGTACGTGATCGCGCGTCTTTCCGTAGCTACAGCTACCCTGGCCGCTTGCATCGGTACTGATCATGCCGCCGATCGTCGCCCGATTAGATGTCGAAAGCTCCGGCGCAAAGAACAAGCCGTGCGGCTTCAGCGCCGCATTCAGTTGATCTTTGACGACGCCCGCTTCGACGCGTACCCGACGCGATCGCACGTCGATCTCGACGATGCGATTCATGTGACGCGACAAATCGACCACGATGCCGTCGGTCAGCGATTGCCCGTTCGTGCCAGTGCCGCCGCCGCGCGGAGCGACTGTGACTTCCCTGAACTGCGGAGCGCCTAGCAACCGCGCGATGCGTTGTACGTCTTCTGCATGGAGAGGGAAGAGCGCGGCTTTAGGATAGCGCTGGTAAATCGAGTTATCGGTCGCGAGCACGGTCCGCAGCGCTTGGCTTTGGTCGATATCCCCCTCGAAACCCGAAGCGCGCAGCTCGCGCAAGAAGCGGGTATCGAGCGGTGTGAGCGTGTCTTCCACCGGGAGGCGGCAAATCGTCATGGGGTACACCCTGTTCTTTCGATGGACGGGCTGCCGTTTGCATGTAGACTTTGCATCGATCTACTACGTCCTCTGCGGCCCAATTTTGTCCTTCTCCCATTTTCCGTCGGCCTTTCAGCTATCGCAAACGTAGGTTCGTTGGGATATCCATGAGTTTTATGAATGAATTATAGAAAGCTCACACCCTCGATGTCGCTCCTGCTTGCATTCGAGGCATCTGCTCGCCATCAGAGCTTCACGCGTGCGGCGGAAGAATTGTCGCTGACACAAAGCGCGGTCAGCCGGCAGGTTCAAACGTTGGAGGCCATGCTTGGCGTCGACTTGTTCGTGCGCGAAGGCAAGCGCATCGCGCCCACCGATGTCGGCCGCGCTTATATGACAGAGGTGGCGACCGCGTTGACGCTGATACGCAACGCGACCCTACAAGTCCTTGCGCCGGATACGCTCAGTCACCGCCTGCGCGTCGCGACACTACCCACGTTCGGGGCGAAGTGGCTGCTACCCAGGCTCCACCAGCTGTATCGGATGCATCCCGACTTACAGATCGATCTGCATTCGCGCATCGAAGAGGTGGACTTCGCCAGCGAGCCGCTCGATGCGGCGATTACCGTGGGGGACGGCCGCTGGCCGAATGTGATTGCTCATCGGCTCTATGCGGAGGAATTGATATTGGTGGGCAGCCCGACGGCTTTCGCGGCGAGCGGCAAGCGGCGCCGCAAGACGGATTCGCCTGTCCGCCCGACCGCCGCGATGTTGGCGAGCTTGATGTTGCTCACGGTGAGTAGCTTCCCCGACGCCCGGCGGGAATGGTGTGGGCATTTCGGCTTGCCGCATGAGGTGTTGCGGGTCGGGCCCAGTTTCGAATTGACTTCGCACTTGATCCAGGCCGTGGTCGCGGGTATCGGTGTGGGGCTCGTGCCGCGCATGCTGGTTGAGGATGAAATCAAGGATGGGCGGCTCATCGGCCCATTCGAGCCGGTACCTAGCTCTCGCTCCTATTACTTTCTTTACCCTGTTCGCATGCAAAGCCATCCTGCTTTGGTGGCGTTTCGGGAATGGCTGTTGAAGTCATGAATAAACGGAGCGATGGCGATCGGATCGTCAACTGGGTTCGCTAACACTGCGGAAACTTCGCGTCCAATTGCCCGCGACATCGGGCGCCGCCTAGGATGAAGGCCCGCACTTCACTTGCGTTCAAGATAAACATGGAAAAAATTGGCGCCACGCAAAATTTCAACATCGCCTCAGACATAGAAACATTTAAAAAAAACGCCCGCACACTAGCTCCCCTCACTGAATATCCAACGGACAATGCACGACCAACGAGCAAGCAAAACTCATTGCCCGAGTCCCTTCAGCCTCTGAGTGCAGACCAACTCGGGAAATTTCACAAAGCGCCGACCAATCGACGCGCAGGCTATGTAAACCGAGCCATCGCAAGCGGCTTCAATGTATCTGAGCATATCGACAAAAACAACAATCTAAAAGGCGCATCGAAACCGCTGGCTATCGCGAAACGAGCAGATCACGTTCTTGATCGATTCGGTTACAACGCGCTATCGATCTGCACCATCATGCTAGCCCCACCCGGCGCGGAAAAAATTATCAATGCTGCGGAAATCCGTGAGACCGAGCGATTAAGGCACAGAAAGATGCCGTTCGATAAACACAACGCAGCGGCAAAATACGAAATTTATAAGGCTTACTCCTCATCGAAAGGGGATGAGAAAACTAAATTAGCGCAAACCGCCGAAAAATTTTCCGTATCGGATAAATTTGTTGAGAAAGTGGTGGCAGCCAGGGGAATGGTTGAACTCGAGGAAATCCCGACAACCAATGACACGGCGCAAGCTGGAACGGACGCTGGAACCGCTGGGTTCAACATCGACGAATTCGCCCGGTAAGCGATTGCTTGGCATCGCCCTGCTAACGTAAGCCCCTACGACGCCGGGCGCGCCTCGCGCGCGGCGCGCAACGCCATGAGCGATAGGAAGCGGGCAACGGCACTAACACGTCGCCCGTGGCACAATACCTCCGCTCGCGCTTCCACGGAGGCCATCATGCCGATTCTCGTAGGCACCGCGTCTTGGACGGATAAAACGCTGATCGAATCGGGCGCGTTTTATCCGCCGGGATGCCGCACCGCCGAAGCTCGCCTTCGTTACTATGCAGGCGTGTTCTCCATCGTCGAAGTCGACTCTTCCTATTACGGCATTCCCACCGCCGCCAACAGCGCACTGTGGGCCGAACGAACGCCGCCAGGCTTCGTATTCGACGTCAAGGCCTTCCGCCTTTTCACCGGCCACCAAACCGATCCGCAGTGCTTGCCGAAGGACATCCAAGCCGCGCTGCCCAAATCCGATAAAAAGAACCTGTACTACAAAGACGTCCCAGCGCCCATCATCGACGAATTGTGGGCGCGCTTTTTCGCCGCGCTGCAACCTTTGAAGGCAGCCGGAAAACTCGGCTCGATCCTGTTTCAATTTCCCCATTGGGTCACCGCCGCACCTAAATCGATGGCACACGTCGAACACTGCGCACAGCACATGCAACCATTCCTCACCGCATTCGAATTTCGACACGAGAGCTGGTTCGACGATAAGCATCGCGAGTCGACGCTGAGGATGGAGAGAGGGCTCGGCGTCGTTCATGTCATCGTCGACGCGCCGGAAGGGGTGAGCAATCGCGCGCATACGATCTGGGAAGCCACGTCGCCGCAACTGGCGATAGTACGGCTACACGGGCGCAACGCACAGTCGTGGAGCGGCGCTTCGTCCGCCGCGGAGCGTTTCAACTACGAATACGATCGCGATGAATTGAGCCAGCTGGCGCCCGCGATCAAGGATATTTCCACGCGTGTCGCACGCACACATGTTCTTTTCAATAACTGCTATCGCGACGTCGCTCAACGAAATGCGCTCAGCATGATCGAGATCCTGTCGTCGTAACGGCGGATCGGAGACAAACAAGCGCTCATCGAACGCCACCACGATCACCAGCCCCCTCCTCGTCGGCACAAAAAAACGGCGGTACGCGCCAATCGCGCGCCCGCCCAAGTACGACGAGGAGTCTGCTCGGTTACATCAAAACGAATGCCGCATCCCGATCCGCAGATCGACCTGGGTTGTCGTAGTCGAAGGCGCAAAGCTGTATCCGATCACCGCATCGACACCGTTCGAAGCCTTCAAATAGTCGCCGGAAATATAGACATCGGTACGTTTGGACAGCAGGTAATGCAGCCCTGCTGTTAGCTGATTCCAATGATGTCCTTCGAAGTGCGTGTACTGATAGCCGCCTATCGCACTGAACGCGGGCGTGACCTTCCATGAGGCGCCCGCCTCCCCCACCTGCATATGCGACGACTGTCCGAACGCTTTAATCGTCGTGTAAGAGTAGTTGCCCATCACCGTCACGGGTCCGATCGCATAGCTGGCCCCAACGCCTAACGTGCCTTGTTTATCGACCGGGAAAGACGTATTCGAGAATAGATCGGTCACTGCAGCCGTCGCGGGATCGACGCTAACCGTCGGCCGGCCCAGGAACGTATGCGTGCCGATCATCGCGTATGGATCGAACGCATAGATGCCGCTAGGATTGTTCAGTTGCGTATAAGCGGCGCCCATCGTGAAGGCGCCGTGCGCGTAGTGCGCGCCCACGCTATAGGCGCTGTTTTGGTGGAAATTGCCCGCTACATTTCCGAACGACCACATGCCGCCGAACTTGAAGCCGTCGATGTCGTTCGACATGAATTTGACCGAGTTCGGCAGGCGGTCGCCGTTGAAGCGATCGAAGTCCCCTTGATGAATCGCATACCCACTGGCCCACGCCGAAATGTTATAGAGAAATACCATCTCGTTCGTCATGTCGAGCTGATTGCCGAACGAGACGGTCCCCCAAGGGCTCGACAAGCCGACATACGCCTGCCGCCCGAATTCGGAGCCGCCGAAGGTGAGGCGCCCGGTACCGAGCTTAAAGCCGCTTTCGAGCGCGAACACCGCCGAAAGCCCGCCGCCTAGATCTTCCGTTCCCTTGATGCCCCAGCGATTGCCGTAGGAAATACCGTCGTCGAACTTGACCACGTGCGATCCGCCCGTGTTGCTCACGTAGGTGATGCCCGCGTCGAGAATGCCGTACAGCGTGACGCTGCTTTGTGCATGACTGACGGCGGGAAGGCTGGCTAGCGCCAGCGCCATGCCCGACCGGATCGGGGCGCGAAATGCTTTCATAGCTGGGTCTCTCGGTAGCGCGGTGGTGGATCGCTGAGATGGAAAGGAGGTCTTGCTTTTGCAACTACATTGAAAATACGTTGCTATTGCCCGGCGAGCGCGCGATTGACGGCGTCGGCTCCGTTCGCGCCATTTACGGTGGTGACGCCGTCCAGCCAGGCGCCGATCAAATCGGGATGTGCTTTTAATGCGTCGCGGGCGGCCGTATTGATATTGACCTTGTCTTGCAACACGTTGGCGATGACGTGATTTTCGAGGTCGACGTTGAACGTCATCTGCTTGAAGAGCTTGCCGAGGTTGGCGCACTGATTCGCGAAGCCGGTGCGCGTCACCGTGTTGACGGTCGCACCGCCGTAGTTCGGGCCGAAATACGCATCGCCTCCCGCGAGGTACGTCAGGTGAAACTTCGTGTTCATGAGATGCGGCTCCCAAGCCAGAAATACGATCCACCGCTTATCGCGTACCGCACGTTCGACCTGAGTCAGCATCGCCGTTTCGCTCGAAGCGACGAGCGTCCAATTGCCAAGCCCGAACGCCTTATCGCCGATCATCTTCGAGATGTTCTGATTCGCGGGCGCACCAGGCTCGATGCCATAGATTTTGTCGTCGAATTTATCGCCGTACTTGGCGAGATCCGCGAACGAATGAACGCCCGCGGCAGCGACGTAATCGGGCACCGCGAGCGTAAACTTCGCGTTCGTCAGATTCGCGTGCAAGACGTCGATCGCATGGCTATCGACGAACGGCTTCACGAGCGGCCCTTGCGCAGGCATCCAATTGCCGAGAAAAACGTCGACTTGCCCTTTCTTTAGCCCTTCGTAAGTGATCGGCACCGACAGATTCGCCACGCTCTGCCGATAGCCAAGCGCCTTTAGCACGATGCCGCTCATGGCGTTCGTCGCGTCGATATCGGTCCAGCCCGGATCGGCCATGCGTACTTGCGTGCAACTGCCGGGCTCGGCCGCGTAGGCGCCGTCGCTTGCGGGCGATATCGCCAACGCCGCGGCAGCGGCAAACAGCGCCGCACCGATCAAGAGTCTCACTCCAAAATTGCCGTACCCGTTCATGTCTGGCTCCTCAAGTGGTTGATCTGCCGGTGGTTCAATTCGATCGATTCGCGCCGAATCACTCGTGCGTCACGCGCGGGTATCGCGCCATCGCTTCGAGCGTATCGAGTTCAATGTGATTGCGCATGTAACGCTGGCTCGCGTCCGTGTGCGGCTGCCAGTCCCATGATTGGATGCGCCCTTGCGTCGTCGCGGCGTAATGGAAGCGTCGGCGGCGCTGGCTTGCCACGACATCCGCATGTAGCGTGTCGAGATTCCAGCGTTCGCTCACCTCGGCGAGGAAGCGCGCGACCGTCTCGGCATATGCCGGATCGCTCGCAAGATTGACGCGTTCGTAAGGGTCGGCTGCAAGATCGAACAGTTGGTCCGGATCAACGCTCGTGTGGATGAATTTATACCGGCCGCGTCGAATCATGACGATCGGCGCAATCGCCCCTTCCGCGAGATATTCGCCGAAGGTTTCGTCGTGCCCGCCGTCGCCCTTCAAATGCGGGACGAGGCTGCGCCCATCGATCGGATCGGGCCAAACCATCTCGCGCTTACCGGTGGCGAGTTCAGCCAGCGTCGGCAGCAGATCGATCGTCGAGACCGATTCGGATACGCGACGCGGCGCGTATTGCTTCGGCGCATGCACGATCAGCGGCACGCGTGCGGCGTTCTCGAAGAACGTCATCTTGTACCAAAGGCCACGCTCGCCGAGCATGTCGCCGTGATCGGACGTCACGATCACGATAGTGTCCTCGGCAAGGCCCGTCGCGTCGAGCGCATCGAGGATCGCGCCGAATTGCGCGTCGACATACGAAAGCGCCCCGTAGTAGGCGCGGCGCGCGTGGCGAATCTGGCGCTCCGTCGGCGGCGTGCGATCGTTCTCGCACACATGGCGCAATCGCTTTGAGTGCGGATCGCTTTCGTCGATGCTCAGCGTGGTGCGCGGCAGGTCGATGTCTTCGTCGCGATAGAGGTTCCAATACTCCGACGGAATCGCATAGGGATCGTGCGGGTGCGTGAGCGACGCCACGAGGCAAAACGGCCGCGCATCGGCGCTCCCCTGCCGCTCACGCGCGATGTCGTAAAGCTTTTGTCTGACGGTAAACGTGACTTCGTCGTCGAAGTCCAGTTGATTGGTGCGCACGCAGGGGCCGGCCTCGAGCACCGAGCTCATGTTGTGGTACCAGCTCGGCCGCACCTCGGGATGATCCCAATCCGGCGCCCAACCGAAATCGGCCGGGTAGATGTCGGTGGTCAGCCGCTCTTCGAACCCGTGCAACTGATCGGGCCCGCAAAAGTGCATCTTGCCCGAGAGGATCGTCCGGTAGCCGGCGGCACGCAGGTAATGCGCAAACGTCAATGTTTGCGCGGGAAATTCGGCGGCGTTATCGTAGGCGCCGATCTTCGACGGCAGCTTGCCTGCCATCAGCGCGAACCGCGACGGTGCGCAAAGCGGGCTCGCGCAATAGGCCGAGTCGAATACCACGCCGTTCGCCGCCAGTGCGTCGATGCGCGGCGTTTTCGATACCATGTTGCCGTATGCGCGCAGCGACGATGGCGTCATCTGGTCGGCCATCAAAACGAGGATATTCTTTCCAGTGTTCGGGTTCATGGACTCGTGCTTACAATGCGCCAGTGGTTAGTCACGTTTCGGGGCGTCGCCCATGCAGCAATCGCTCTGCGGGTCGGCGTCTCCGTTGCACTGCACGATGGCGAGATCGCGGTGCGTGACGCCAATATGTCGACCCAGAATTCGCGTGTGAAGACGGCCGTTATTTATGGCCCCATAAGGCGTGCTTATGTCTGAGCAAGACCGGTTGCCCCCATTGCAGATGCTGTCGGTGTTCGAATCCGCAGCGCGTTTAGCGAGCTTTACGGCCGCCGCGCGCGAATTGGGTTCGACGCAGCCCGCCGTCAGCCAACGGATCGTGCAATTGGAAGCGGATCTTGGGGTTCCGCTGTTCGAGCGCGGGCATCGCGGGGTGACGCTCACGGCCGATGGCCGGCGGCTCTATGAAGCCGTGCGTCAGAGCATTGGGACGATCCGGGACGCGGTCATCGACATCCGCGCCTCCCGGGCGAAAGGCGCGTTGACCATCCTGACCGACGCCGGGTTTGCGACCTACTGGCTCGTGCCGCGCCTGATGGATCTCAGGCGTCTTTTGCCCGACATCAATGTGAAGGTGGTCACGTCGCAGTCCGCATTCGATCCGCGACGCGATCACGCCGATGTCGCAATCGCCTTCGGCGAAGGCGATTGGGCGCCCTGCACCGCCACGCGGCTGTTCCAAGAACAAGTCGTCGCGGTCTGTTCGCCCGCCTTTCGCCAGCTCCACCCCGAGATCGTTCGGCCTGCCGATCTGCGCACGGCGCCGTTGCTGCATGTGCAGCCCACGGAGCCGGAGCGCTGGCTCGGATGGAATGGATGGTTCTCGGCGCATGGCCTATCCGCACCGCCCGACGAGCATGCTTCGACCTTCAACAGCTACGCGCTCGTCATGCATGCGGCGATGACGCATCAGGGTGTGGCGCTGGGATGGTTGCCGCTCGTCGATGAGCTTCTCGCCAGCGGGCAGCTCGTCGCGTTGTTCGACGAGCCGGTGACGACTCCGCGGGGGTATTTCTTGGTTTGCCCGCCCGCTCGCCCGGAGATGCCCGCGGCGCCGGCGTTTAGGCGGTGGTTGTTCAGTGCGTGTGCGTCCGCGGCCGTGGCCTCGCTCGCTACCGGCCAGGTGGTTTAGTTCGTTCGCTAAAGCGCTTCGACCAAGTCCGGCCGCTTAGTGCGGCAATACGCCGAGCAGGCGATGTGCGCGGCGCTGGCAGCCGCGTTGACCATCGCGCTTGCATTGACGGGTCTGCACACGGAGACGACGATCGGCGGCGGCATGGGCTTCAGGGGAAGTTCAACGAACTCGCCGGTCTGCAGCTCGTCGGTCACAAACAAGCGCGGAATACACGCGACACCGTAACCGTCGCGCACGAGTTGCACGATGGCGGCCACCGAGGGAGAGCACGTCACCCGCGTTCGTTCGAGAGGAATCTGCTCTTGCCGCGCGAGCGTCTGCACCATGCTTTGCAAGGCAACCTGTGGCGCCGTGCCGCGGCCGAACGTCAGCAGCGGCCGCTGCAGCACGCGCGAGGCAAGACCGGTCGCGCGGCGCGACAACAAGCCTCGCCGAGCGATCCACCGCACCGGGTAGCTCGCGATCGCGCTCGATACGATCTTCGTGCTGTCGATCCCTTCCACGCGGATCACGAGATCGAGCTCGCCAGCGAGCAACCCCTGCTGCAGCACGGCGCTCGAATCGACCGTCAGATCGACATCGAGCTGCGGAAACTTCGCGTTCAGATGCGTAACGTAGTGCGACAGCCAAGAATGCACCACCGTCTCGTTCACGCCTAACCTCAGCTTCCCCCCTACGACAACCTCCTGGCCCGCCGCCTCGCGCAGCGCCCGCGCAGCGTCGACCACATTGCGCGCCAACCCGAGCAAGCTGTGCCCGGCCGGCGTCAGCCGGAACTGGGCCGTCGAGCGATCGATCAATTCCGTGCGGAGGTCGTCTTCGAGCGATTTGATTCGCAACGAGATGGCTGCGGGCGTGGCGTGCAACACGCGCGCGGTAGCCCGGAAGCTCTCCAACTCGGCCAATGTCACGAAGGTCTCGAGGAAACGCGTATTCATCGCATGCTCGTATCCACGAAGTGCGGATCGGCATCCGTCTCTACGCGGAAGACGCGAATGGCCTGGCCCAATTGCTGCGCTTGCTCGTTCAGCGAGGCGGCCGCGGCGGCGGCTTGCTCGACGAGCGCGGCGTTCTGCTGCGTCGCGCCGTCCATCTGCGAGATCGCGCGATTGACTTCGTCGATCCCCATGCTTTGCTGCGTCGAAGCCGTCGCGATTTCGCCGACGATCGTCGTGACGCGCTTGACGGCGGCGACGATCCCGTCCATCGCCGCACCCGCGTTTTCCGCCAACGCCGCGCCGCTTTCCACTTGCGAGAGCGAGGAATCGACGAGCACGCGAATCTCTTTGGCCGCCGCCGCGCTGCGCTGGGCGAGACTGCGCACTTCGCTCGCCACCACGGCGAAGCCGCGGCCGTTCTCGCCGGCGCGCGCCGCTTCCACCGCTGCGTTCAGTGCGAGGATGTTCGTTTGAAAAGCGATGCTGTCGATCACCGACGTGATGTCGGCCACCTTCTTCGAACTCTCGGCGATCGCCCGCACTTTGCCGACCACATCGCCCACCACGCCGCCGCCACGCTCGGCCTCCGATGAAGCGCTCGCCGCCACTTCCGTCGCGCGCGAGGCGTTCTCGGCGTTCTGTTTGACGGTGGAGGTCAGCTCGTCCATCGCCGCGGCCGTCTGTTCGAGCGAAGCGGCTTGCTGCTCGGTACGGCTCGATAAATCGGCGTTGCCCGTGGCGATTTCGGCCGCTGCGCTGCGGATGGTCTCCGCCGCCGATTTGACGCGCGAAACCGCGCCCGCCAGCGTATCGCGCGTATACGCGATCGCCGAGACGATGCTTTCGTCATCGCCATGGGCCACGTCGATATGGCCGGTCAGATCGCCGGCCGCGATCTGTCGGGCCAGTTGCGCCGCCTTTTCCGGTTCGCCGCCCACCGAGCGCCGTACGCTTTTGACCGCGAACGAGGTCAGCAAGGAAATGGCCGCGCCGAGAACGATCAAAACCGCTAACGAGGTATACAACGTGCGATAGAACGCCGCTTGAATGTCGTCTTGATAGACGCCGGCAATCAGATCCCAGTTCCAAGGCTTGTAACGCTTGACGAAGCCGAGCTTGGAGCTAGGATCCTTTTCGCCCGGTTTGGGCCACCAATATTCGACGTACCCCGTCCCGCTCGGGGATGCCCCCGCCGCTGCGATGTCCCGATAGAGCAGATTGCCCTTCGCATCCTTCCATTGCGACATATCCTGGCCGTTCAGCTTGGGCGACATGGGATGCATGACCACCACGGAATCGGCGCCGACCACCGTCACGTACCCTTTGCCGCTATAGCGAAGATCGGCGATACGGGCGAGCGCTTGCTGCTTGGCGGCATCGGCGGGCAGTTTTCCTGCTTGTGCATCTCGATCGAGCCCCGCGGCGATGGAGTAAGCCATCTCCGTGACATCGGCGAGCGCGTGCTTGCGTTCGGTCAGTTGCATCTCGCGCATCTGCAAGGCATACCACACCGTCAAGGTCAGCAATCCCACCCAAGTCAGCAGCAAGGGGATCCAGAGTTTTTGTCGTAACGTCAAATGAGCCATGAGGTTTCTTCCGACGAGTTGGTCTTGTTCGTATAGGGGCGCTCGAGTGAGGCGCCTGATCTCTTATCGGCATCTCTGAGCGGATGTTAAGCAGAACAAAAAGCGCATGCCTCACTTTTGGCTGCATCGATTTCAGCTCGCCGTATGCCGGAAGTCAACATCGAACGACCGGCCGCGGCAACCGTTATGGCGCCGCCGAGCCGCTCCCAGTATGGCTAATAGGGGCTTTCCGGTTCGATTAAAAGCCTGCGGCATCCGCTTTCATCCCCGGGAAAACCCGCATGCAATCGTTAAGGAAACCTTAACAACGCCGCCCGGAATTACTTGCTGGCGCGTCATTAAATTCGAACTTAATCTCGTGTTCAAGCCATCTTCGTTCACGACAGGAATACCGTCATGCCCCAGCATTTCCGTCAGCTCGTCCGCCGCAAAGATTTCAAAGGCGCGACCGTCGGCCAGTGCGGCGAATACGCCCAGGCCAACCTCGTCATCATTCCGAGCGCCTACGCCGAGGATTTCCTGCGCTTTTGCATCAGAAATCCCAAGGCTTGCCCGCTGCTCGGCGTCGGCGATCGCGGACAGTGGAATATCCCGTCGCTCGGCCGCGATCTCGACTTGCGCACGGATGTGCCCGGTTACAACGTCTATCGCGACGGCGTACTGGCCGAGCAGCCCGAGGACATCATGGCGCTCTGGAACGACGATCTCGTCGCCTTCGCCATCGGCTGCTCGTTTTCCTTCGAGCAAATGCTGATGCAGGAACGGATTCCGCTGCGGCACGTCGACGAAGGCGTCAACGTTCCCATGTTCCGCACCAATATCCCGAACGTAGCGGCCGGCCCGTTCGCCGGACAGCTCGTCGTCACCATGCGCCCGATGACCGGCGCCCATGCCGTACGCGCCGTTCAGGTGACGAGCCGCTTCCCGTCCGTTCACGGCGCGCCTGTTCATCTGGGCAGCCCGCGCGCGATCGGCATTGCCGATTTGTCGCGGCCCGACTATGGCGATGCGGTCACCGTCCGAGAGGACGAAGTGCCGGTGTTCTGGGCCTGCGGCGTCACGCCGCAAAGCGCGCTCGAAGCGGCGCGCCTGCCGTTCGCGATCGCCCATAGGCCCGGCCACATGCTGGTGACCGACATTCCCAATGCATCGCTCGCCGTCCTTTGACGCGTCGTTCGCATTTCATTGTCCTTGGTAGCGAGGAGACCACTATGAATACCGAAGCACATTACCCTGACCTCGATCGCACCGACGATGGAGCCGGCGCAGACGGCGCGGGGGACGACAGCCGCGCGATGTTCGCCTGGTACGGGCAGATGCGCGCGAATGAGCGCCGCGCGTTTTGGAGCTGCAAGATCGGCTATGCACTCGATGCGATGGATACGCAGTTCCTAAGCTTCGTCATCCCGGCGTTGATCGCCACTTGGGGCTTGACCAAGGGCGAAGCGGGATTGATCGGGACGGTCACCTTGCTGATGTCGGCCGTCGGCGGTTGGCTTGCGGGCATTCTGTCCGACCGGTACGGCCGCGTACGCACGCTGCAGATCACGATCGCTTGGTTTGCCGTGTTCACGCTCGCCTGCGCCTTCGCGCAAAATTTCTCGCAGTTGCTGATCGCGCGCGGCTTGATGGGGCTCGGGTTCGGCGGCGAATGGACCGCCGGCGCCGTGCTGATCGGCGAAGTGATCCGCGCGCGCGATCGCGGCAAAGCCGTCGGCATGGTGCAGGCGGGATGGGCGATCGGCTGGGCCGTGGCGGCCGGGCTGTATACGCTCGTGTTCTCGCTGCTGCCCCACGATCTGGCATGGCGCGCGCTCTTCGCCTTAGGGATTCTGCCGGCGCCGTTCGTGATTTTCATTCGTCGCTTCGTGGAAGAACCCGAGGTGCATCGCCTCGCGAAGCTGCATGAGCGGGAGACGAATACGTCGCACTCGTTCATGGAAATTTTCAGCGCCGATATGTGGTGGACGACCCTGCGCACGGCCCTGCTCGCCACCGGCGCGCAAGGCGGCTACTACGCGATCACGACCTGGCTGCCGACGTATCTAAAAACGGAGCAGCACCTGAGCGTGGTCGGCACGGGCGGTTATCTCGCCGTGATCATCGCGGGCTCCTACGCCGGCTATTTGTTCGGCGCGTGGCTCTCCGACCGGATCGGCCGCAAGCTCGGCTTCATTACCTTCGCCGTGGCTTCGATGGTCATCGCGCTGGCCTACACCCATGTTTCGCTCGATAACACGCTGTTGCTGATCCTCGGCTTTCCGCTCGGCTTTTTCGCATCGGGCATGTTCGCTGGGATGGGCGCGTTCATGTCGGAATTGTTCCCCACGCGAGTGCGCGGTTCCGGCCAAGGTTTTTGCTACAACTTCGGCCGCGCGGTGGGGGCCGCCTTCCCCTTCCTGATCGGCTATGTGGCGCAGAAAATGACGCTCGGCGCAGCCATCGGCGCGTTCGCGGCCGGCGCGTACGCGATCGTGATCCTCGCCGCCTTGACGCTACCCGAAACGCGCGGCGCCAAGCTCAAGTACTAATTTTCCACGGTTACCTCTGAATCAATCATGATGGACGACTCGACTCAAATTATTTCGGACTCCGAACGATGGCAATTCTGGATCGATCGCGGAGGCACCTTCACTGATATCGTCGCGCGGCGTCCCGATGGCATGCTCGTGACGCACAAGGTCTTATCGGAAAACCCCGAACGTTATCGCGATTCCGCCGTACAAGGCATTCGCGAGTTGCTGGGTGTGCCGAACGGCGCACCGGTTCCCGCCGAGCGGATCGAGTGTGTGCGCATGGGTACGACCGTCGCGACGAATGCGCTGCTCGAACGCAAAGGCGAGCGCACGGTGCTGGCGATTACAAAGGGATTCGCCGATGCCTTGCGCATCGCCTATCAAAACCGGCCCAAGCTGTTCGTCCGCCAAATCGAGCTTCCAACGCTGCTCTACGAGCGTGTGGTCGAGATCGATGAGCGCATCGGCGCGCGCGGCGAAGCGGTTCGGTCGCTCGACACGGCCGGCGCCCGCGAAGCGTTGCAACGCGCGTACGACGACGGTATTCGAGCGTGCGCGATCGTCTTGATGCACGCCTACCGTCACCCCGAGCACGAGCTTGCGCTGAAAGCGATCGCGCAAGAGATCGGCTTTACGCAGATTTCGGTCAGCCATGAAGTGAGCCCGCTGATGAAGCTCATCTCGCGCGGCGATACGACCGTGGTCGATGCCTACCTCTCGCCGGTGCTGCGTCACTATGTGCGCCAAGTCGAAAGCGAGCTGGGCGCGGCGCCGCTGCAATTCATGCAAAGCAACGGCGGCCTGACCGATGCGCATCGCTTCCAAGGTAAGGACGCGATTTTGTCGGGGCCTGCGGGCGGCATCGTCGGCGCGGCGCAAGTCGCAAAGCTCGCCGGTTTCGACCGCATCATCGGTTTCGATATGGGCGGCACGTCGACCGACGTCACGCACTATGCGGGCGAATACGAGCGCGAGTTCATCACCGAGGTGGCCGGCGTGCGCATTCGCGCGCCGATGATGAAGATCCACACCGTCGCAGCCGGCGGCGGCTCCATCTGCAGCTTTGACGGGGCGCGTTTTCGCGTCGGGCCGGAAAGCGCCGGCGCCAACCCGGGGCCTGCCTCGTATCGGCGCGGCGGCCCGCTAACCGTCACCGACTGCAATGTGATGACGGGCAAGCTGAACCCGCAGTGGTTTCCGGCCGTCTTCGGGCCTGAAGGCGACGAGCCGCTCGACGATGCGATTGTGCGGCAGCGATTTATCGAGTTGGCCGGCAAGGTGGCGGCAGCCACCGGCATCGAGCGTGCGCCGGAAGAGATCGCCGAAGGCTTCCTCAAAATCGCCGTCGAGAACATGGCGAATGCGATCAAGCAAATTTCGGTGCAGCGCGGCTATGACGTCACGCAGTACACGCTGGCTTGCTTCGGCGGCGCCGGCGGACAGCATGCGTGCCTCGTCGCCGACGCGCTCGGCATGACGCGCGTCTTCATTCATCCGCTCGCGGGCGTGCTATCGGCCTACGGGATGGGGCTGGCCGATGTCCGTGCGCTCCGTCAACGCGCGCTCGAGGTGCGGCTCGATACGCCCGCGCTCGCCGCCTGTGAATCGGCTTTCGCCGATCTAGCCGATGCGGCGCGCGCGGAAGTGGCGGCGCAGCGCATCGACGACGAGCACATCACAGTGCGCCACAAACTGCATGTGAAATACGACGGCACCGACACGGCGCTGGAAGTGGATTTCCAGCAGGACGTCGCTGCTGTCAACGCTCAGTTCGAGACGCTTTACCGCACGCGCTATGGCTTCTTGATGCCCAATCGCGCGTTGATTATCGAAGCCGTCGCCGTGGAAGCGATCGGCCGCACGCGGCAGGCCGACGACGAGCACTGGCCGCTCAGCGATCGCGCCTGCGCCGAGCCCGCTCCGTTGGCCACGACGCGCGTGTTCACCGGCGGCCAATGGCATGACACGCCCGCCTTCGACCGCGAAGCGATGGCGCCCGGCGCCACGATCGACGGCCCGGCGATCATCAAGGAGCGAACCGGCACGACGATCGTCGAGCCCGGATGGCGCTTGACCGTCACACGCCACAACCATATGGTCGTGGAACGCACGACGCCGCTGGAAGCGCGCCATGCCGCGGGCACACGGGCCGATCCGGTGCTGCTCGAAGTCTTCAACAATTTGTTCATGTCGATCGCCGAGCAGATGGGCGTGACACTGGCGAACACATCGTATTCCGTGAACATCAAGGAGCGGCTGGACTTTTCTTGCGCGCTGTTCGATGTGGGCGGGAACTTGATCGCCAATGCGCCGCATATGCCGGTCCATCTCGGTTCGATGGGCGAAAGCGTGCGCACGGTGATGGAGCGCCGCATGGGAACGATGAAGCCCGGCGATGCGTTCGCGTTGAACGCGCCCTATGCGGGCGGGACGCACTTGCCCGATGTGACGATCATCATGCCAGTGTTCGCTTCCGGGTTCGGCGATCCGATGTTCTACGTGGCGGCGCGCGGACATCATGCCGACATCGGCGGCGCCACCCCGGGCTCGATGCCGCCCGATTCGGTCCATGTCGATGAGGAAGGCGTGTTGCTCGACAACGTGCAGCTCGTCGCCGAGGGCCGATTCCTGGAAGGCCGCATTCGCGACAAACTGCTTTCCGGCCGCTGGCCTGTGCGCAACGTCGAACAGAATCTCGCCGATCTGCGCGCGCAAGTGGCCGCTTGCACGAAGGGGGCGCAAGAGCTCGACCGCATGTGCGCGCAGTTCGGCGTCGATACCGTGCGCGCCTACATGCGGCACGTGCAGGACAACGCAGAGGAAGTCGTCCGGCGAACGCTATCGGTGCTGAAGGACGGCAAATTCGAATACGCGTTCGACGATGGCGCGAAGGTGGTCGTGAGCGTCTCGATCGATAAAGCTCAGCGGTCGGCCGTCATCGATTTCGCCGGCACGAGCGAGCAGCAGCCGAACAATTTCAACGCGCCCGCTGCAATCTGCAAGGCGGCCGTGCTGTATGTGTTCCGCACGCTCGTCGACGAGGACATCCCGCTCAATGCAGGCTGCTTGAAGCCGCTCGACATCCGCATTCCCGAAGGATCGATGCTCAATCCGCGATATCCGGCGGCGGTGGTGGCGGGGAACGTGGAGACGTCGCAAGTGGTGACCGATGCGCTGTATGGCGCGCTCGGCGTGATGGCGGGCGCCCAGGGCACGATGAATAACTTCACGTTCGGCAACGATCGTTTTCAGTACTACGAGACGATCTGTGGCGGGTCGGGCGCCGGCCCGACGTTCGACGGCTGCAGCGCCGTGCAAACGCATATGACGAACTCGCGTTTGACCGATCCCGAGGTGTTGGAGTGGCGCTTTCCCGTGCGGCTCGACGAGTTTCGCATTCGTCGCGGTAGCGGCGGAGCCGGACGCCACCGCGGCGGCGACGGGACCGAGCGGCGCGTGCGGTTCTTGGAACCGATGACGGCCGTCATGCTGGCGAATCGACGGGAAGTGCCGCCGTTTGGCTTGGAAGGCGGGGAATCGGGGGCGCCTGGGGTTAACTGGATCGAGCGCAGCGACGGCGGGCGGGAGCGGTTCGGCGCTCGGCATCGGATGCAGATGGAGGCGGACGATGTGATCGTGATTCAAACGCCGGGGGGTGGGGGCTACGGCGAGGTTTGACGGCGACCTGCTGAGGGATAACTCACACGGAAAACGTCCGCTGCGAATCGGTCGCGGTGGACGTTTTTCTTGGCGGCCAGCCCGCCCGTCAAGCCACTTCGCCCCAAGACAAGACTCCGAAAGAATTTTGAAAGGATGTCTTCTTATTTTAGGATAAGCCGCTATCGTAGAATAACGCGAATTCTTATTTTAGGATCCGCGCATATGAAGCGAAGCCTCCAAGGCCGCTATTTGACCACCTCTACGGCCGGCGAGAAGGCTCGCGCCTTCATCGTAAATCTGGCCTCGGTTTGAAACCCCGGCCTTCAGGCCGGTTGTGGACAGTTGCTTCCAGCGGCCTTGCCGCCCCGGCCACCGCAACCGAATATTCAGCTACGAAGGCTACATCGAGATCTTGACGTCCTCACCCGCCTGAAGACGGGTGATTCCCACCACTGGCGATGCACGTCCGCATCGGAGAATGTTCAGCGCAGCATTGATGTCGCGATCATGTACAGAACCGCAACCACCGCACCGCCAAGCTCTTATTCGCAAGCCTTTCAGCCCGCTAGGGCCGCTGCGCGCAT
>Ga0157369_10000319_pt1 | contig 64594 bp, 63 predicted proteins | sample C25metaG_FD_113461 | JGI IMG/M metagenome (GOLD analysis project Ga0157369, IMG submission 113461) | Corn rhizosphere microbial communities from Kellogg Biological Station, Michigan, USA - C2-5 metaG | ecosystem: Host-associated > Plants > Roots > Rhizosphere > Soil | place: USA: Michigan... | reverse complement strand
CCTGTCTCCGCCCTCGTTTGACGCTCCCCTTGCACCCTCTTTAAACTCAAATCTGGAAAGGCAAACCGTGAGTCCAACCGAAACTGCCGAGAGCACGAAACGGGAAATCGAAGTCCAGGTTCCCGCCGAGGAAGTCAGTCGCGAGACCGATGCTCTCGTCCAGAAGTACCAAAAACTCGCCCGCATTCCGGGCTTCCGCCAGGGCCATGTTCCCGCCTCGGTCATCCGCCAACGCTTCAAGCAGGACATTCAGAACGATGTCGTCGACGCCCTGGTGCCCAAGTACTTCCGCAAGGAAGCCGAGCGCCTTGGACTCAGTCCGATCTCGCAGCCGCGAGTCACCGATCTCCATGTCCATGACAGCGAGGGCCTGCACTTCAAAGCCAGTTTCGAAGTCATGCCCCAAATCAAGGTTGTGGGCTACAAGGAGCTCCGAGCCGAGCACCCCGAAATCACGGTCACCGAAGAGGACGTCGAGGGCCAACTCAAGGGTCTACAGGAGAGCAAGGCGGCCTACTCGCCGGTTGAAGGCCGCGCCATTGAGGACGGCGACTTTGCCCAGGTCTCTTTCGATGGAATACCCAGAGGTGATGACGAAGGCACCAAACCCGTCCACATGGACGATGTTCTGGTCGAGATCGGGGGCACGAACACCATGCAGGAGTTCACGGATAATCTCCGCGGCACGAACCCCGGCGATGAGCGGACGTTTGATGTGAACTACCCAGGAGACTTTTCCGACGAGCGCCTTCGGGGCAAGACCTTTGCTTACAAAGTGAAGGTCAATGCAATCAAGCAGAAGAGCTTGCCCGAGCTCAACGATGATTTTGCAAAGGAAGTCGGAGACTTCAAGACGATCGAGGAAATCAAACAGCGTCTGCGCGAGGGCATGGAGCACGAGCGGAAGCACGAGGCCGAGCGCGAAGCCAAGGACAAGCTTCTCGCCGAGCTTATCCGCCGCAATGGCTTCGAGGTCCCGGAAGTGCTCATCGAACACCAGGTTGACCTTCGCCTGGAGCGCGGTCTGCGCGCCCTGGCAGCGCAAGGCATGAGCCAGGAGCACATGAAGAAGATGGACTTCGGCCGCCTACGCGCCGGACAGCGCGAGCAGGCGGTCCAGGAAGTAAAGGCGAGTTTACTGCTTGAAAAGATCGCTGATACCGAAAATATTCAGGTTGGGGACGAAGAAATTGACCGGGAAGTTGAAGCTCTGGCGAAACAAACGAATCAGGCCGCGGACGACATTCGCGCTCGTTTGACGAAGGATGGAGCGCTGGATAGAATCCGAAATAGGATCCGCAACGAAAAGGCCCTCGAATTTCTGTATCGTCAATCCGCATAGGCGGATCACCTTCAATTCCCCTCAGAATTCCCGGTGCATCCGGGCAGGAGTGTGAGAAGCCACATGAACGACAAAGACGCACGCATGATGCTGGTGCCCATGGTCATCGAACAGACCGGGCGGGGTGAGCGGGCTTACGATATCTACTCGCGGCTTCTGCGCGACAACATTATCTTTATTGGCACTCCTATCGACGACAATATTGCCAACCTGGTTATCGCCCAGATGCTCTTCCTGGCCCAGGAGGACCCCGAGAAGGATATCCAGCTCTATATAAATTCTCCCGGGGGGTCGATTACCGCCGGTATGGCAATTTACGACACAATGCAGTATGTGAAGAACGATGTCACTACAATATGCATTGGTCAGGCAGCCAGCATGGCAGCGTTATTGCTCTCTGCAGGAGAGAACAAGAAGCGGCTAGCCCTGCCCAATTCGAGGATCCTGATTCATCAGCCCTCGATGGGAGGCTTGTCCGGCCAGGCAACCGACATCGACATCCATGCCCGCGAGATTCTCAGGATGCGTGAGATTACGAATCAGTTGCTGGCAAAGCACAGTGGCCAGAAGCTGGATAAGGTCGAGAAGGATGTGGAACGCGACTTTATCATGAACGCCCAGCAGGCCAAGGAATACGGAATCATCGACGATATCATCTATAAGACTCGCTAGGCTGTATGATCGCCCTTCTGTAACCCGTTGTGGGCGGGCTCGGAGCAGCGATCCTGGCCGGAGGAAAGCAGCACGGTTGGACGGTGCCGCATGCTGCAGGGAATAAGGGGGCTGATTGAAAAACCGAACCGGATCTGAAGAAATTCTCCGCTGCTCGTTCTGCCACAAATCGCAGGATGCGGTAGCCAAGCTAATCTCCTCGCCGAGCGACTACCCTCGCGCGTATATCTGCGACGAATGCGTTGCGGTCTGCAACTCGATTCTCGAAGATGACCGGGCGGCGACGCCACCAGCTTCGACCCCGAACCAACTCCCGAAGCCGCATGAAGTCAAGGCCTTCCTCGACGAATACGTCATCGGCCAGGAGCAAACCAAGAAGAAACTGGCGGTAGCGGTTTACAACCATTACAAGCGCATTTACATGAACCGTCAGCGCGCAAGCGGCGACGGTATTGAACTGACGAAATCCAATATTCTTTTGATCGGTCCAACCGGCACCGGCAAGACCCTCCTGGCTCAGACGCTCGCCCGCATGCTGGACGTTCCCTTTGCCATCGTGGACGCGACCACCCTAACCGAAGCTGGGTACGTTGGCGAAGATGTCGAGAACATCATCCTCAAACTCTTGCAGGCTGCCGATGGCGACGTGGGCCGCGCCCAGACTGGAATCATCTACATCGACGAAGTGGACAAGATCGGGCGCAAGGACGAAAACCCGTCCATCACGCGCGACGTTTCCGGAGAAGGGGTGCAGCAGGCGCTCCTCAAAATTCTTGAAGGTACCATTGCCAATGTCCCCCCCCAGGGTGGGCGCAAGCATCCCCACCAGGAATTCACGCCGGTTGACACCACCAACATCCTGTTCATCTGTGGCGGCGCTTTTGTAGGCTTGGATAAAGTGATTGGCCGCCGGGCAGGCAAAAAGGCCCTGGGCTTCCGCACGGACGAGGAAGAGGCAAAGCAGGCACAAGCGGAGGCGTTGGCGGGGAAAAACCGGCAGGAGCTGGTGAGCGACGTTCAGCCCGAAGACCTCATCAAGTTTGGATTGATCCCAGAGTTTGTTGGCCGGCTACCGGTCGTCGGCGTTCTCGAAGAGCTCGACGAGTCCGCTCTTATTGAAATCCTCACCCGGCCCAAGAACGCCATCGTCAAGCAGTATCAGCGCCTGTTCGAGTTCGAGAATGTACGCCTGAAGTTCAGCGATGATGCTCTGCGTGCGGTTGCCCGCCAGGCCATGGCCCGCAAAGTCGGTGCCCGAGGCCTGCGCATGATCCTCGAAGAGCTGATGCTCGATTTGATGTACCACCTGCCTAGCCAAAAGAAAGTAAAAGAGTTCGAGGTCACCCGGGAAATGGTCGAAAAGCGCAACGTCTCACTCACCATGATGGAAAAGGCGGGGTAATCGATCCCGCCCTCGATTCGTGGGGTACCGTGGCTTCTAGTTCTTAGCTTCGTTTGTACATACGAATTTGCTGGCCTTGATACACTAGGTTTAACCCCAGGCGCCAGACGCCTGATGCCGCTTTCGGAGCATTCGTGACCACATCCAAGGAAAAATTCGAGACTCGCAAACTTCCGATGATGCCCATCCGTGACGTGGTCATCTTCCCGCACATGATGACCCCATTTGTCGTGGGCCGCGAGTCCAGCATACGGGCTCTTGAGGAAGCGCTGACCTCGGACAAAAAGATCTTTCTGGCCACCCAGCACGACGCCAGCGTTGACGAACCGAAGGCAAACGAGATCTACCAGGTCGGGACGGTGGTTAACATCGTTCAGAGCCTCAAGCTCCCGGACGGAAACATCAAGGTATTGGTTGAGGGCATTGAACGTGGCAAGGTCCTGCAGATCACCGAAGCTGAAGGGTTCATGCAGGCCACGGTTCGGCTGGCGCGGTACGCGGTTGAAACCAATGCCTCGGTTGAGCAGGCGATGCAGCGAGTCACGTCCTTGTTTGAACAGTACGTAAAGCTCTGCCAATCCCTGAATTACGAGACCATGATCGCCGCCGTCCGCATGGAGGACCCGGCCAAACTCACCGACACCATCGCCGCCAACCTACAGCTTTCGATCGAAGAGAAACAGGAGTTGTTGGAAATCTTTGACCCGGCCGAGCGCCTGACGCGCATCGCCGATGTCCTCGACGTCGAGATCGAAAAGCTGAACATGGACCGCACCATCCAGTCGCGCGTAAAGCGGCAGATGGAACGGGCACAAAAAGAGTACTACCTCAACGAAAAGATCAAGGCTATCCAGAAGGAACTGGGCCGCGGCGAAAAGAGCGAATTCGACGAACTGAAGAAAAAGATCGAAAACGCCGGGATGCCGAAAGAGGTAAAGGACAAGGCCATCCAGGAGCTTAAGAAGCTCGAAGCAATGCCGCCCATGTCCGCCGAATCGACTGTTTCCCGCAACTACCTTGACTGGCTGCTGGCGGTGCCGTGGAAGAAGCGGTCGAAAGAAATCCGCAACATCTCGCGCGCCGAGAAGGTGCTGAACGAAGATCATTATGGGCTGGAGAAAATCAAAGAGCGCATCCTGGAATTTCTCGCAGTGCGCCAGCTGGTGAAGAACCCCAAAGGCTCGATTCTATGCTTCGTCGGCCCCCCGGGCGTCGGGAAGACTTCCCTCGGAATGTCGATCGCAAAGGCCACCGGGCGCAAGTTTGTTCGCATGTCGCTTGGCGGCGTGCGCGACGAAGCGGAAATTCGAGGCCATCGCCGGACTTACATCGGTGCCCTGCCCGGTCAAATCATTCAGATGATGAAAAAGGCGGGGACCAAGAACCCGGTCTTCATGCTCGATGAAGTGGACAAGATGTCCATGGACTTCCGCGGCGATCCATCAGCGGCGCTGCTGGAAGTGCTCGACCCCGAACAGAACTACATGTTCGTTGACCACTATCTCGATGTTGAGTACGACCTCTCGCAGGTGTTTTTCGTAGCCACGGCCAACGTGATGCACACCATCCCGCCAGCCCTGCAGGACCGCATGGAAGTGCTGCGTTTGCACGGTTATACCGAGCCAGAGAAGGTTGAGATCGCAAAGCAGTTCCTGGTGCGCAAGCAGATGGAAGCGGCCGGACTCAACGACAAGAACATCAAGTTCACGGACGATGCCATCGTCTCGCTCATCCGCAGCTACACGCGCGAGGCCGGCGTACGCAACCTGGAGCGCGAAATCGGTAACGTCTGCCGTAAGATCGCGCGCAAAGTGGTAAAAGAAGGCTCGAACTTCACGATTACCGTGAGCGCCGAGAATGTGAACGACTTCTTGGGCGTGATCAAGTTCCGCGACACCCTCGCGCACGACAGGAGCGAAGTAGGGCTGGTCACCGGCCTGGCGTGGACCGAGGTTGGCGGTTCCATCCTCTCTACCGAAGCCACGGTGGTCGACGGAAAGGGCAAGCTCACGCTTACCGGCAAACTCGGCGACGTGATGCAGGAGTCGGCGCACGCCGCCATGTCCTATATCCGCTCACGCGCGCAGCGCCTCGGACTGACTCGCGACTTCTATCGCAACTTTGATATTCACGTGCACGTGCCCGAAGGCGCCATTCCAAAAGATGGTCCGTCTGCCGGTATTACGATCGCCACGGCAATTGCCAGTGCGCTCAGCAAGATTCCCGTGCGCCGCGATCTCGCAATGACCGGCGAAATCACGCTGCGCGGCAAAGTTCTGCCTATCGGGGGATTGAAAGAAAAACTTCTCGCCGCACATCGCGCGGGCCTGTTCGAGGTCATTCTTCCCAAGGACAACGAGAAGGACCTGGCAGAGGTCCCTGAAAACCTGCGCAGCGCCATGAAGCTGCACTTCGTGGACACAATGGACCAGGTGCTCGCGATTGCTCTCGAGCAGGCACTGCCGGTAGTTGAACTTCCGGCCGAACAGCCTACCATCGCATCGATCGGTGAGGCCGACGCGCCGAGCGCGCACCAGTAGTTGCTTCTCGAGGCGCACATCCTCTAGCCATCTCTTGCCCCCCTTGAGGCCAGCCTTCCCGGTTTGACTTACATGGAGGGTGCATTCCCCCTAGAGCTTGGTGATCTTTCCCTTTGTAGCCCGGCCTTTGTAGCCCGGCCTTTGTAGCCCGGCCTTTGTAGCCCGGCCTGTGTACTCCTGACGATGGGATAATTTTTCGGGCTAGGGGCGGGGTGGGAGCGAGGAAAAGGAAAGCCCGCTGGTGGTAGTCAGCGGGCTTCGTGGGGAGGCAGCAACGACAAAGTGTGCGGTCAAATTCAGGCTGCGTCCTCTTCCCCCGGATCGGAAGAGTCCTTGAGCGCCGTCTCTCCTATCTTGACGTATTGATGCAATAGCGGGTCCTGCTCGGTCTCGTGGCTCTCCCTGGGCAACACGAGATGAGGCTGAATTGGTCCATCTGCCGGTCTCAGTTTTCGCTTAGCAATCCTAAGTCGATGGGGGAAACGACGTGTCACAAGAGGAATCTAACAATTCCAGATTGTTCGATGAAATACAGTCAATACCGTAGCGCAGGCGGGGTTCTATATGGAAGGAAGCTCAGATTCCCGCTCGTCAGGAGGCCGGCTCACGGCGAAACGGTCGCAAGTGAGCCCTCGCCTCTTGCGGGCGCTGCAAAAGCTTCGAGGCGGGGCTACAATCGGGCCATGCTCCCGAAGATGACCATCAACGTCAAGGGGACGACGGGGCTCATTGTTGCCGCCGCAATCATAGTCGCTGTGCTCGTCGCATTTTCCGCTTATCGCGTGTTCTTCGCGATCAGCCTGGGAATTGGCGTGGTGTTCGCGGGCTTGATTTACCTGCGCAACAAATACCGCCCAATCACCGACAAGGACGTCGACAACAAGCGCCCGCTCGGTCTTGATTGAGACCCGAACGGCGCAGGCGCGGTTTGTGAACTTCGTGTCCGACTTGCAAGTTCTTTGCAGAAAATCGAAACTGGAATGTGCGCGTCCTTTCAAGATTCCTGTGCGCAGCAACAGCGGTAAGCCAGTTTCCCGCTACAGCCCTGCCCGAAATAGCATTTCTTGGTCGCTCCAACGTCGGAAAATCCAGCGTCATCAATTCTCTTCTGGGGACCAAGATTGCCAAGACGAGTTCGACCCCCGGGCGGACGCGGTCGATCAATTTCTTCGAAGTGAGGTGGCCGGGGAGGCCGCAACCGGAGCTGGTTTTCACCGATCTGCCAGGATATGGCTATGCCAAGGTCGCAAAGGAAGTTGCGGCCAGCTGGTCTTCGTTTGTCGAACCCTATTTGAAAGAACGGAAGTCTCTTGCGCTTTGCTTGGCGCTCGTGGATCTCAATGTCCCCCCGCAGGAGAACGACAAGCAGCTGCTCGACTACCTCGATGCGGCGGGAAGAAAAGCCCTGATCGTCGGTACTAAGGCCGACAAGCTTTCCGGAAACACCTTGCGTCATGCCCTGCAGACCTTTTCGCAAGCGATCCCAACTGCCCGGGTGATGCCCTATTCGGCGCGAACCGGCGCCGGTCGCGATGAGTTGTGGCAGGAAATTCGTGCGGTGACCAGGTAAGCTCGCAAACCTAGACCCCGCGAATTTTGGTTTATCCTAAGGAATCAGCGTGCCCTGAGAGCTCAACCGAATGGCTGATAAGACTGTCGCTCTAAAAATCCGGCGTCAGGGCAATCCGAACGAGAAGCCGCGCTGGGAAGAATTTGAGCTGGCCTGGCACTCGGGAATGAACGTGATTTCCTCGTTCATGGAGATTGCGCGGAACCCGGTTACGCGGGACGGGAAGCCGACGACGCCGATCACTTACGACTCCAACTGTCTCGAAGAAGTGTGCGGATCCTGCGCCATGCTGATCAATGGCAAGGCGCGAATGGCCTGCTCGGCGCTGCTCGATGACTTGGAGGAGCCGATCCGCATTGAACCCCTTTCGAAGTTTCCCATCGTTCGCGACCTTTCCGTGGACCGCAGCGTCTTATTCGAGAACTTGAAGCGTGTGAAGGCCTGGGTCCCGGTAGATGGCACCTACGATCTAGGTCCCGGGCCGCGCATGACCATGGAAGAGCAGGAGCAAGCCTACCCGCTGTCACGATGTATTTCGTGCTGCTGTTGCATGGAGGTCTGTCCCCAGTTCAACGAACACACCGGCTTTGTCGGCGCAGCCACCATCTCTCAGGTCCGGCTCTTCAACACCCACCCCACGGGGGCGGCACTGCAACGAGAACGCCTGACGGCCCTCATGGGCGATGGTGGGATCCAGGAATGCGGCTTCGCGCAAAATTGCGTAGAGATCTGCCCCAAGGACATCCCGCTCACTCGCTCGATCTCCGAGGTCGGGGGAGCGGTGATGAAGCAGGCTCTTGGGGACATCTTCCGGCGATAGCGCCTTATCCCGAATTTGACAGTTTTCGTAACTGTGACCGAAGAAGTTTGCCGCTTTTTGACCTTGGATCCGGTCACGCGTCCCGTGTCGTATTGCCCGGAGCTGACCGCCAGCACTGAATTCAAAGCAGATAATGGTTCGGCAGCCTGGTAGCTCGATCCGGCATCTGAGGTGCAGGTAAGTTGAACGTCTGAAGTCAGAGTAACCGGGAGGTAATCAGCAGGCCGGCGGTTTTGGATATCTAGGGTAACCGCCAAAAATGTACTTTTGAGCTTGGAATTTTCCGAGTCTCGCTTACAATAGCCCCTGCTGTGTAGAACGAATCGCCCATGCGGAAGAAGAAAGCCACATTCGTCATTGTGATTCTGGCCTTAAGTTGCCAGGCGTTTGCCGTGCGGCCGGTCGTGGCTCCGCGGTATCACCGCATGCATCGCCTCCGTCGAGTTCGCTGGAATCCAGTCTTCAGACCTTCGCACGAATCTTTGCTATTGCAGAACGCCGAAATTAATCGCTTGAATCTTCCGCGCATTCGCGACGATCGGCAGCTCGAACAGTTGAAAGCAGATGGGGAGCTCGTGCCCATCGTTCCTACCGAAGCTCTACGGATTCAACCATCGCTAGACCCCGCTCGTCGGTATTGCCGTCCATGGACGCTGGATTTCCTGAACGACATCAGCGCCGCTTATTACAAAGAATACGGTCAACAGATCCAGGTGAATTCCGCGGTGCGCACGGTTCTCGTACAGAAGAAGCTTCGCCGTCACAATCGGAATGCGGCTCCCGAAAGCGGCGAGACCGCATCATCGCATCTGGCGGGCCTGACGGTGGACTTGCAGAGGCGTGGACTGAGCAAGGCGCAGATCAAGTGGATTCAGGACTACATGCGGCCCCTGAAGGACCTCGGCCTAGTGGAGCCCGAAGAAGAACGGCGCCACTGGTGTTTCCACGTCATGGTTGGCGGTGCCTACAGCGAATACCGCGCAACCAAGCTCCTGGCTGGGCAGGAGGATGCCTCCGCGACTCTGCGCGAAATTACGAGCATTGGCCTCGCGGACGGGCAGCAGTAAATCTCACTCCTTAATTCAGATCCCTTGCAGTTTCCGAGCTACCGCGCAATATAGCTCTACCGCCTCGCGCAATTGCTTCTTCTCCACATACTCGCCGTCGGTGTGGGCGACGTGAATGGAGCCGGGGCCGAGAAGCAACGGGTGCCCCCAATTGTTGAGCGCGGGAATGTCGGTGGTGAACTTGGCCACCATGGTGGGAAGCCCCTCGAAGGTGTGCAGGCGGACGAAGGGAAGGTCGAGGGTGAATTCCACTTGGACCAGGTCGCCAATGGCTGAGACGATTTGCTGACGCAAAGGCTCGGATGGCCCAACCAGCCGGAACAGCAACAAGGCACGCGCTTTGTCGGAAATAACGTTAGGCGCGCGTCCACCTTCGATCAGGCCGACGTTGACCGTGCAGGGGCCAATCTCAGGATCCTCAGGCAGTTTCAACCGACGCACGCGGTGGAGAGCTTCGACCAGCTTGTCAATCGCGGATTCGCCCAGTTCCGGATAAGCCGAGTGCGCCATGCGCCCGGAAGCCATCAACTCGACGCGCAGGGCTCCTTTGGAGGCCGTAGCCACGCGATTTTCGGTTGGCTCACCATTGATCAGGAATTTGCAGCGGTTGGGCTGCTCATTCGCGATTTTGGCGCCAAGGCTGTCCCGTTCTTCGCCCACCAGGAAGAGCAGGCCGACAAAGATTCCTTCCTGCTTCAGCTTGCCGGCTGCGGCAATTTGCGCAGCAATGATGCCTTTTGCGTCACAGGCTCCGCGACCGTAGACGCGAGTGTCATCCTCGGAGGAAGGAAGGAACGGCGGCACCGTGTCCATGTGCGTCGAGAAAACGAGAGCGGGGTTGGGTTCCTGTGCAGAGGTGGCAAACAGGTTTGCCCTCTCACCCTCGGCAATGGTGACTTTTACTTCGTATCCAAGCTGGAGCAATTCCTGCGCGAGGAATTTCCCCACCGGCCCCTCATTCCCGGTGATGGACTCGATATCGATAAGTTGACGCGTGAAAACAGCGACATCCATGTGCTTCGAGAATACCTTAGGCCTCAGGGATTGGGCGAACTCAGGATTTGGATGGCAACGATCGGACCGGCCTTAACCTGCAAAGGGCAAGGGGGGCGCCCCATCGATCGTAAAACACGCGATTGGGGCTTGGCTGCGATAATCTAGTCGCGATGCCCACCGGTGCCGGCGCAATTCGCTCGCTATTTCTCGAGGGACCCGCCGGGCAGCTTGAGGCCATTCTCAACCTGGGCACGGAAAACCCCACCCACTCCGCCCTGGTTTGCCATCCGCATCCGGTTTATGGGGGAACCCTCCATAACAAAGTCGTGTTTCATGCGATGAAAGCGCTGAATGGATTCGGGTTCCCTGCTCTGCGCTTCAACTTTCGCGGGGCTGGTCTCAGCCATGGCGAGCACGATTTCGGACAGGGTGAAATCGAAGATGTGCGTACTGCCCTTGATTGGTTGCACCGGGAGTTCGGCTTGCCAACCATCCTGGCGGGATTTTCATTTGGCGCAGCGGTCGGATTGCAGGCCGTGTGCCATGACGAACGCGTAGTTGCAGCCATTGGCCTGGGAGTTCCTGTGCAGCCGGTTGAGGGGCGGAGCTACGATCTGTCGTGTCTCGGTTCCTACCGCAAATCCAAACTCTTTGTCAGTGGGAGCCGCGATCCGTTTGGGCCGCGCGTGAAATTGCAGGCCTTCGTGGAATCGCTACCGGAACCTAAGAAGCTGGTCATTATCGAGAGCGCTGACCATTTCTTTGAGGGCAGATTGCGCGAGATGCGGGAGGCTGTTGAGGGGTGGGTCCGCGAAATTGGCTTCGCCTGAGAACGCCGGCATTCTCATGAAAATCGTTGCTCGTCATATCTTCGATCATGCACTGCGCGAGAGCAGCGTCGGTTCGGCGTTCGCCGAACATGTCTCGTGTGAGCGTGGTGTCGTTCGCATCTGCGAGGACCTGTACGACCTTGACTCCTACAGCCGGGTGTTCGTGCTTTCGCTTGGGAAAGCGGCACACTCGATGCTCGCGGCCTTGCAGGAGCAAACCGGAGAGCGGTTCGAGGGAATTGTGGCAAGTCCGGTTGCGCCGGAATTTCAGGTTCGAGGATTCAGGTATTTCCAAGGCGGGCATCCCCTGCCTAGTGCAGATTCGATTCGCGCCGCCGAGGCCATGCTCAAGTCGGCGAGCGCTTTGAACGAATCTTCACTCGCCATTTTCTTGATCAGTGGCGGAGGGTCCGCGTGCGCCGAGAAGCCGATTGACGACGAAATATCGCTGGCAGACTTGATTGCGGCCTATCGCGCCCTGGTGCTCGGCGGCGCTCCAATTGGAGCGATCAATGCGATCCGAAAACATCTGTCGGGGATCAAGGGCGGCAGACTGGCACAGGCTGCTTATCCGGCGCAGCAGGTATCGATTCTGGTTTCGGACGTACCCGAGAACACGCCCGACGCACTTGCCTCCGGTCCGACGATCCCGGACCGGACCACGGTTGAAGACTGCTACGAGCTTGCAGGTAAGTACCAATTGATCCCACCGCTTGAAAGGCGTGAACAGAGGGACAACCGAGATTCAGTTGGCTTTCCCCGCAATGTGGCGCAGCTATTCGAGCGGCGTGCTCTCGAGGAGACTCCCAAGCCAGACGATCCCGTATTCCTTCATTCACGCTGGTGGACGGTGCTGTCGAATTCCAGGATGCTGAAGGCCGCAAAGGCCGAGGCTGAACGTCAGGGTTTTCAGGTTGAGATCGACAACCGCTGCGACGACTGGGAATACGCTCGTGCCGCCGACTACCTTCTCGGGCGCCTGCGCGAATTACGCAAGACAGGGGAGCGCATTTGCCTGCTCAGCGGCGGCGAAGTAACCGTTCAGGTCGAAAACGGTGGCATCGGTGGCCGTAATCAGCAATTTGCGCTGTATTGCGGGCAGAAAATCGCCGGCGAGGCGATCTCGGTTCTGAGCGCTGGATCAGACGGAATCGACGGCAATAGTTCCGCCGCCGGCGCCATCGTCGATGGAACAAGCGCGGAGCGAGCAAAAGCCCGCGGGCTCGATCCTGAATCCTACCTGCGAGGCTTCAATGCCAATCCGCTGTTTGAAGCACTCGGAGACGCAATCAGGACTGGGCCCACGGGCAACAATTTGCGAGACCTAAGGGTTCTACTGGCCCACTGAGGCACATTCCAGGAAGTCGAGCTCAGGGGCGCAATTCACGCAATGAATGGGGTGACGACTCAATTTCGTACATTTCGGTTGGTATGCCATGGCCGGCAACCGATGCCCGTCCTAGGCTGTTTTTCTCTCAACCTGCCGCGGCGGCATCTTGCTCATGGCTTCGTCCATTGCCGTCTTGATCTGCTCCGGTGAGAGGTCCTTCACGTGGGCGGCGATCGACCACTGGTGCCCGGATGGATCGGTTACGAGCCCGTAGCGGTCGCCCCAGAATTGGTCGGCGAGCGGCATTTTTACCTGTGCACCGGCCGAAGTCGCCCGTTCGAACGCTTTATCGACGTCGGGCGTGTAGATGTGGATGGTCACCGAAGAGCTCCCGCCTGAGGCCGGCGATAGCGCTCCAAATTCCGGCATTTCGTCATTGAGCATCAAGTTCGAGTCCCCGATGCGCAACAGGGCGTGCATGACCCTGCCGTTGGGCATGCGTGCGGGGCCGCCGACTAGCTCCGCACCGAATGCTCGCTTGTAAAACTCAATCGCCTGGTCGGCATCACGGACGATCAAATGGGGTGTGAGTGTATGGAATCCTGGAGGAACCGGTTGGGTTTGTTGTGGCATGAAAACCTCCTCAGGCGGGAGATTCTAGTCGAGCCGCCTGTTAAAAATTGTCAAAAGTCAAAAAAATCGAGAGCAGCTGGATTGGAGGCCCAGTTTCAAAATAACTTGGTTACGCCTTCAGGGAGAACGAGCACCCGATCGCTCACCCCGGCGGCGGCGGCTTCCTGCTCGAGGAGCTGCAAAGGCTCCTCCATGGGCTCATGGGACAAGCGGAAGGTTCCGTAATGCATGGGAACCATCCAGCGCGAGTTGAGGTCAAGGAAGGCCCGCGTAGCGTCGGCGGGACTCGTATGCACGTTGCGAAATGCCGGCGGATTGTAGGCACCAATGGGAAGCAGGGCTACTTGCGGCGCCAGCCGGGTGCCGATCTCGCGAAATCCGGAAAAGTAGGCAGTATCGCCGGCGTGGTAGATCGAGTTCTTTCCCGCGCGAAGGACGTAACCGCCGTATCCCCGGTGAGCATCGCGGAGAATGCGGGCTCCCCAGTGGCGGGATGGGACATGCGTGATCGTAACGTCGCGGTGGCGATAGCTCCGCCACCAATTCAGTTCTACGACGTCGCGGAACCCAAGGTCTGAGACCAAATCAAAAACGTGCTCTGGCACCACCGCGGTCGGCCCAGAACCTCGGTGCTGCTTGGTATGTTGCACGATGGCTCGAAGCGAGGGCCGATGGAGGTGATCAAAATGCGCATGCGTGATCAGCACCAGATCGATGGGTGGAAGGTCTCGGATACGCAGCCCCGGCTTTCGAAGACGCTTGAGGACAAACAGCCAGCGCGCAAAGTTGGGATCGATCACCGCATTTTCGCCGCCGATTTGCAGGAAGAAACTGGCATGCCCGATAAATGTGACCCCCATCTGTCCGTTCGAGACGAGCACAGGCTTGTGGGTCTCCCCGGTTCGAGGGGTGATGGCGGAATGGCGAACCAATTTCCCGAATTGCTTGGCCCGTTTACGCAGCGCCGGGTTCTTAATCGCGTTTTTCAGCATGGCATGCCTGCGTTCCTGCTTCCCAATCTCCCGAGAATTCCGTGTTTCGTTCTACCAGTTCTCGCAGTCCAATGGCTGACACATGCCTGACACTTTGCATTCTACCAATCTGCTGCTCTAGCTTGACCCGCTACCGAGTGTCATTTCTAATTCTCTTGAATCCTTCGTCCATCAGGAGACTTAGATGCGAGTTGCTTTCGTGGGTTTGGGAATTATGGGACGGCCGATGGCCGCGAATCTGATCAAAGCCGGACATGAGGTCAGCGTTTGGAACCGCAGCCCCGGAAAAGAGGTCGAGGGCGCGCGGCTGGCCTCGACCCCAGCCGAAGCCGCGCAAGGAGCCGAGGTTGTTTGGATATGCGTTTCCGACACCGCGGCCGTTGAGCAGGTCCTGTTCGGCCCGAATGGGATCGAGCAGTCTCTTGCCGACGGGATGATCATCGCTGACTCCAGTACGATCTCTCCGGCGGCCACTCGTCGGTTTGCCGAGCGTGTGGGGAAAAAAGGCGTGCAGTATGTGGATTCTCCGGTAACCGGCTCGAAAGTCGGCGCCGAAGCCGGCACGCTATTGTTCATCGTGGGCGGCGAGGAGCAGGCGATCGAGAAACTGAAACCGCTTTATGCTGCCATGGGCAAGAAGATTTTCCGCATGGGCGAAACCGGGAAAGGGCAATCGGCAAAGGTCGCGATGAACCTGCAGATCGCCATGATTTATGAGGGCTTTGCTGAAGGGCTGACCTTGGCCGCGAAGCTCGGAGTCGATCCAGGCACGCTGATTCCCCTCATTCATGCCTCCATGGTCAAATCCGGGGTAGTGGAATACAAGTCTCCTTTCGTCCTGCAACGCGACTTCACAGCCAATTTCCCCTTGCGGCTCATGCGCAAAGATATTGGTCTCGCTTTGGAGGCGGCCAAAGAAGCGCGGGTAAAACTGCCGGGGATCGAAACTGTAGAAGAGATCTATGAGGTCGCCATGGAAGACGGTCATGGGGATTTGGATTTCGCAGCCACGTTGATGCTGCTAGAAAAGTGGGCCGGGGTGGAAGTCAAAACCCAGGCAGCGTAGGTCGACGACCGATCGCGGATGAGCGCATAGCCGAGTAGCGATCGAAGCTAGTGCACGCCCGGATCGATCAATGGTAAGTTTTAAAATAAGAGGTTCGTTACAGGGCCCGCTTTTTTTTGACACCCGTTTCTTGTCTCGGTCACGGTGCTCTCGTGGCGAGAATCCGATATGGCCGATTCTGTCTATCTCAGCCTCTGGTTTCGCGATTCCGAACTAGAGGACCTCTTGCCTCACGGATTACGCGCCATGCAGCAGTTCTCGTACTCCCAGGGATTGCCCGGCATCGCGGGTCTCTCCATTCATCCTGTGTCATGGAACGAAGCCACGATTTTCGAGCAGCGCTATGGCCCGGGAATCAAGCCGGAGGAGGCGGTATTAGCTGCTTCCGATCTCCTGCACGAAGACTACGCTTATGTGTTTGAGGCGAACTGGGACCTCTGGACTCCGGAATCACTCGAGGGTGAGTGGCACAAGCGCCCAAGCCCGGTGAAGTTTATTGCCCGCGCCCAGGACTTTGAGGATGGTGAAGCGACCGCGCAGGGCGAAATCCAGGTTGATTTCGGTCTGGATACTGCTTTTTTGCACGAAGAGCTCAAGCTCACTCGAGAACTGGAATCGCGGGTTCGCGCAAATGTACAGTTGCTGGTGGACTACATCAATCGCGTGGAGCAGAACATTGGAGCTGAGACACGGCTGTTGTGGTCGGAATCAGACGAGAACCTTGCGCAAAAGCTGATCAGCAGGTTACAAAGGGTTCAGTAAAGGGCGATGGAGTTCGCCATAACCGCCCGTGCTCGAATGGTTGGCACAGGCTGATAACTCCTACCACATCAGTGGCGGAGACTCCATCTTGCTCAACACAATGAAGGACATGCTGGTTATCTCACTCGGCGCCATCTTTGGTGCCAATGCGCGCTGGATAATCAGCCGCTATCTCGCAAAGGCGATTTCTCCCTGGTTTCCTTATGGAACGCTGGTGATTAACGTCAGCGGCAGTTTTATGGTGGGGTTCTTCATGATCTGGGCGACAGAACGTGTCCTGATCGATCCTCGCTGGCGATTGCTGATCGTTGTCGGCTTCTGCGGGGCTTACACCACGTTTTCAAGCTTCGCCTATGAGACCATGGCCCTTTTCGAACAGGGGCAGTGGGGTTTGATGGCGACCAATTTCGTTTCCAACAATCTGCTTTGCCTCCTCGCAGCCTTGGGTGGAATGGCGCTGGCGCGAGCGCTCTAGAGCGAACGACATGGAACCGGTGGTGATCGAGACCGAGCGGCTGAGGTTGCTGACCTTGAGCGAGTCCGATATCGCTGAGTTGGTGCCGCTCATTGGCGATCCAAGAGTCGCTGCGACTACGCTACGCATTCCTCATCCCTTCGCCGAGAACCATGCGCGAGAATTCCTCAACCGCCCGGCCGGTGAGAACGAACTCAGGCTCGGCATCAGGTTGCGCGGAAGCGGAGCTCTGATTGGCGGCCTCGGGCTGCATCCCTATCCGGAACACAAGCGCGCGGAACTGGGGTACTGGATTGGCGTTCCATATTGGGGCCAGGGATATGCCACCGAGGCGGCACGTGCCGTGGTGAAATACGGATTTGAGAAAACCCACTTGAACCGCATCTTCGCTGCTCATTTCAAACACAACCCTGCTTCGGGAAGAGTCCTGCAAAAGATCGGGATGAAGTACGAAGGCTGCATGCGGCAAAACATCCTGAAATGGGGGAATTTCGTGGACGTCGAGCTTTATTCGATTCTCAAGCAGGAGTTCGACTCGGGGCTGAAGTAGAATGCAGAACGCGATGGCAGTTCAAATCACGATGTACCTCAACGAATCCGACAAGTGGCAAGGGCGGCCGCTGCACTTGGCTGTGCTCAATTACTTGCACGGCGAGAACGTTTTTGCGGCATGCGTGGTGCACGCGGTCGCTGGCTTTCTCGGACGTATGCGGGTGAAAACCAGCCATCTTGTGGATGCGGGAGGCAAACTGCCGGTCATTGTCACCTTTGTAGACACTGAAGAGCACGTCACCCGGGTTCTACCCAAGTTGAAGGAAATGGCCGCCCACCGGCTCATCGTGCGGGAGAACGTTGTGCTCGAGCAGGGGAACCTGGACTGATGACAACCGACGCTCTCGATGTTTTAGCCATTGCCGCGCACCGGGATGATGTCGAGCAGACCTGCGGCGGCACGCTGCTCAAGATGGCCGAACAGGGCAAAAAAACTGGCATTCTGGATTTAACTCGGGGGGAGATGGGTACGCGCGGGTCGGCAGAAGACCGGGCCGCGGAAGCCGCCGACGCAGCCAGGATTTTGCGGGTTAGCTGGAGGGAAGCGCTTGACATTCCGGATGGACGGGTCGAGAACACCTGGGAGAACCGACTGAAAGTGGCTCGCGTGATCCGTGAGACGCGGCCGCGGGTGGTCATTCTTCCTTACTGGAAAGGCCGGCATCCGGACCACTATACGGCTTCCAAGCTCGGCTACGAAGCCTGCTTCCTCTCGGGGTTGGCCAAGTTGGACCTGGAACATGCACTCGGAACTCAGCCTGCAGCATTCAGTCAGGTCGCTTCCGCCATCGCCAGCGTCACGGCCAACGAGAAGCAGGATTCCAGGCATGCTCCGCACCGCCCTTTCAAGATCCTCTACGCGAGCTTGTACTACGACATTCGACCAACATTTGTGGTGGATATTACCGACCAGTTCGAAGCGCGCTTTGATTCGCTGATGGCCTACAAGACTCAATTTAGCGATCAGGAAACCGGCAAAGACATCTTTCCGGCTCGCGATGAGATCCGCGCACGCGTTGAGTCCATGGCACGGTTTTATGGAATGCTGGCGGGTGTCACCTATGGCGAGCCTTTTCTGCAGAAAGAAGTCGGGCTCGTGGAAGACGTAACCGTGATACCGGTGAAATCGATCTAAGGCAAAAGCGCCGCCCGGTTCACGGACCTTTCCGAAACCGCGAGCGCTATTCTGCTTGGCGAATCAAGCCGAGCCGCGAGACCGTCTGGCGCACCGCGCTACTTCTTGACCGCCACGGCGACTCCATCTCGAATTGGCAGGATTGTGGGGAACAGATCCGGCGAAGAATACAGCAGTCGATTGAATTCCAAAATCGCCTTCGTCGATGCCTCGGAAGGATTCTGTTCGACTACCCGACCGCTCCAAAGGACGTTGTCGGTAACGAGCAGGCCACCTTTTCGAATGCGGGGCACGGCCAGTTTGAACGCGCGGGGATAGTCTTCCTTGTCGATATCGCAAAAGATGATGTCGAACTCCTGTTTCTGCTCCGACAGCAGTTCTAGCGCGTCGCCGACTTTGATGGTGATTCGATCGGCGAGTCCCGCCCGCTCGAAGTAGCCGCGCGCTTCGTCGGCTTTCTGGCGATCGCCATCTGTATAGATCACGCGCCCCCCTTCGCCAACCGCCCGCGCCCACCAGATGGTGGAATATCCAACCGCCGAGCCCAGTTCACAGACGGTCTTCGCACCCGTGGCCAGCGCCAGTTGGTACAAGAAACGGCCAACCGCAGGGCCGACAATGGGAATGCTGCGTTTGATCGCCTGGTCCTCGATCTCGGTCAGCACCTCGTCGCGGGCAGGGAGCAACGAGTACACATATTGTTCGACAGGGCCGACCGTGATCTCATGGTTCAGCCAGTCCGGTTTTTTAGTAGCCGCAGGCATCTTTCTCATCCTCGCTTCAACGGGTTTCAAGACTGTGACAGCAAGCCATCCAATTCGTCAACCGTCAAGGTGGGTGGTTTGCACGACCCATTCGTGCAAACCACTGCATAGCTTGCCCCTCCCTGGACGGTCAAATGGGGGAGGGTTTCCGCCAGCGTGCGGGGAAGGTTCTCTGGTGCAACTTGGTTGAACGCCAGCTGGAGTACGCTCCTACCGAGTTTCGGGACAGCACTGGCTCGGCGGTAAAGTTCCGTCGCCGCCTGATCGTCTCCGACGATCACGATCTGCTCATGGGGATTGGCGAACATGGTCGCGGCAATCCCGTAGGTTGCGACGAAGATTCCGTACTGTCCAGCGACTCCAGACAGCAGTCCGAGCGTCTTCTCCGCCCGGTCGCGATGCTCCGTTTTTCCACTGTAGGCGAGAATGCGGACGAGCGCAATCGCCGCCATCGGGTTTCCGGCGGGCGTCGGGGAGTCCTGGAAGGCCTTGCGGGGAGTGGCCAATACGCCCAGGGAAGCTAGCCCTGGCTGAGAGTCGAAGAAGCCGCCTGCTTGATCATCGTAGAAGCGTTCGACCATTTGTTCGACAATTTGTTCCGCCCTGCGGAAGTAGGTCATGTCCGAGGTAGCCTCGTAGGCGTCAAGGCAGGCGATCGTAGTCGAGGCGTAGTCATCGAGAAAGCCGCCGCTTTCGCGGGCCGCCGCACTGGGATTCGAGTAGCTCACCACGTGCTTTAGGCCGGATGGCACATTCCAAGCTTCCCTCAGAATGCGGTCCAGAGAGCGCAGAGCAAAATGTTTAACGTCGGCCAGATCGAGGGCGCGGGCAGCCTGCAAGTAAGCGGAGATACAAAGCGAGTTCCAGCCTACGTACACGGTCTGGTCAATATAGGGTGTGGGGCGGTTCATGCGTGAGGCATACATTTTTTGCTTGGCGATTTCGAGAATCTCACGCACTCGATCAACGGGGAGATTGAGCCGGCTGGCAATCTCCTGGAGTGAAGCTCGCTCGAACAGGACGTTCTTCGCCGGATTGTGGTGCATCTCCCCGACTTCGGTGACGTCGTAGTGCAGGCAAGCGACCTGAGCTTCTTGATCATTCAGAACTGCTTTGGCCTCCTCCAGAGTCCAGGTGAAATAATCGCCATCGTCGTCCATGGAGTAGTCAGCGTCCTGCGAGGCATAGAAGCCTCCCCGTTCGCGGTCGCTAAGCCACTGGTCCACCCAACGGATGATGTCCCGGGCCACGCTGGCAAAGAATTCATTGCCGGTCGCTTGATAGGCGCGAACGTAATTCTTCAGCAGCTCGGAATTGTCGTAGGACATCTTCTCAAAGTGAGGCACGATCCAGCGCTCGTCCACCGAGTAACGATGGAATCCACCTCCAAGTTGGTCGTAAACACCGCCCCGCGCCATTTTTTCCAGGGTGTGCGAAAAGACCGCCTTCAGCCGGTCATCACGAGAACGGACGTATCGGTCAATCAGCAGATCGATGATGGATGGATGCGGAAATTTGGGTGCGCTGCCAAAGCCTCCGTTGCGGTCATCGAACATGTTGAGGGCGGAGGCGACGATCTCCTCGACTGCGGCGGTCGAGAACTGGCCGCTGTTGCCTTCCAGCGACTCAGACCTACGAATCGCCTCTTCCACCAGCCCCGCCTGCTCGATCACGTCGGTGTTCTTCTCACGAAAAGCATCGGAGATAGCGATCAGTACGCGCCGGAAGCTCGGCCGCCCGTAGTGATCTTGCGGGGGGAAATAGGTTCCGCCGTAGAATGGCTTGCCATCCGGCGTGAGAAAGCCGGTCAGTGGCCACCCCCCCTGGCCGCTGATCGCCTGCACCGCAACCTGGTACCGGCTGTCAATGTCTGGGCGCTCGTCGCGATCGACCTTGATGGCCACGTAGCGCTCGTTGATGAGCTGCGCAATTTCAGCATCCTCGTAGGACTCGCGATCCATGACGTGGCACCAGTGGCACCACACAGCACCGATATCGAGGAGGATTGGCTTATTCTCGCGCTTGGCCAGCGCGAAGGCTTCCTCCCCCCACTCGTGCCACTCGACCGGCTGGTGCATAGCCGAACGCAGATAGGAAGACGAAGCCTGGGTCAGCGAGTTCAGCGACGTGGTGGACATGGGGATAGTTTAGTGGGTTTTCAGGGCTGCTGGGCATCGCGCGGGCCGGAATAAAATGTCGAACGAAACCGGAGCTTCTCCGTTCTTTATATAGGAGGGAAGGCAGACAGTGACCGAAGGGACCCTTACCCCGAACGCTCTGCTGATGACTGCGACGAACGAAGATGCTCTGGAGGCTGCCGTCCGAGAACATGCGCGCTTGGTTTACCGGATCGCCTATTCGGTTTCTCGCAATCATCATGACGCGGAGGATGCGACCCAAGAGACGTTCCTGCGGATACTGCGTTATCGGCGAAAGCTCCAAGGCATTGACGATCCGAAGATGTGGATCGCGCGGATTGCCTGGCGGGTGGCAGTCGGACAGGAGAAAAAGCGGCCCGCGGGTGGATTGGGTGAGAAGGAAGTCGGGGACGCGATTTCGCATTTGCGGGTTGGCGGGCAGTCGACCGAGGAATCGGCCGCGAGTGCAGAAATGGCGAGGATCCTCGAGTCATTGATCAGAGCCTTGCCGGAACCGCTGAGGGGTGCAATCACCTTGTCGACCGTTGGGGAGTTGCTGCCGAGCGAGGTCGCAAGGGTGCTCGAAACAAGCGAGGCTTCGGTGCGTTCAAGGTTATTTCGTGCGAGGCAGATTTTGAGGAGCAAGCTCAAGGCTTTGGAAGTGCAACATGGGATTACAAGATCAAGATAAAGATAAAGATAAAGATAAAGACCGATTGGACGATCTGCTCGAGGAGGCGCTCAAGCGGTATGGAGACGTAGAGCCGCGCCCGGGGATAGAAGCACGGGTGCTCGCAAATTTGGCGGCGCATCGGGAGCGGAGGCTCACTAGTTCGACATGGATGTGGGCCCTCCCCGGTGCAGGCGCGCTGCTGGTTGCTGTCGCACTCTGGCTTGGCCATTCCTCGCATGAGATCGCCCCCCGTCCCGCTCCAGTGCGCGAGGAAAAAGCGGTTGCTCGTCCGCTGCCAGAAGCCCTGCCCTCGATCTCCGCGAAAGCCCGTCACGCGAGGGGAACCCGTGCGGCCGTGAAGGTTGCCCAGGAAGCGGAAGCCAAGTTGCCACAGTTCCCATCGCCCCGCCCCATGGGCCAGCAGGAACTCCTGCTTCTTGAATATGTCCAGCATTATCCGGACGAAGCGATGCTCGTTGCCGAGCAGCAGGATCAGTTTCAAGCCGCGGTGGAGAAAGCCGAGCAACAGATTCAAAGAAGTTCCAACTCAGAGGAAAGGTGAGCCCTTGTATGAAAAGACGCATGATGTTCCTGGCGGTGGCAGCCGCCCTTCTTGGAAACACGCTGTGCCTTGTGCGCGCACAAAACTCGGAGGAATCCTCCCCGGAGAAACCATCCGCGGAGAAAAATGCGAAACCCGGACAGCAGGGCTGGACCCCTCAAGCATACCGCCTGGATTTCTCATTCAATGAATTGGAAGACGGGAAGAAAATCAATACGCGACATTACTCGCTCAATTTGACTTCGGGCAGCGGCAACGAGCTGAAGATCGGATCGCGCGTACCCATCGCAACTGGGGAAAACTCTGCTATGCCGGCGACGAGCTACCAGTATATGGACGTGGGTACAAGGATTTGGGCGAGCATAGGCGTTCAAGGCGGAGGCGAACTCCGACTCGATGTAAAAAGCGAGGTGAGCAACCTCGACATGAGTGCCGGTCGCGATCATCCTCAACTACCGCCTGTCGTACGCCAAATCCAGATCAACGGTACGACGCGGTTGATCACCGCCAAGCCAATCCTTATTGGCAGCATGGATGACCCGAACTCAAATCGACAATTTCAGCTTGAGATGACGGCCACGAAGTTGCCGTGACCTGCGCAGCGAATCGGGCGGCGAATCTATTCCGCCGCCAGCTCCGCGGCTTGCTGGAAAATGCCGAGAAACATGGGGCGGGTGAGTTTCCCAGTCTGGGTGTTCTGGTTGGACGGATGGTAGGAGGCGAGAAGGATGCGGCCGTCGGGCATTTTGTATTTCGCCGCGTGAGCGAACCGATAGTTGCCTTTGCTGCCCAATTGGCCGAGCTGTTTTAAGTAATTCAAATAGGCATCGAATCCGATCTTCCCCAAAGCAACGATCACCTTCAGGCGCTTCAGTCCCTCGAACTCCCGTTGGAGATAGGGGGCGCAATTGGATAACTCGATTGGGAACGGCTTATTGTCGGGCGGCGCGCAGCGGGCTGCCGCGGTGATATAGAGATCTTTCAAAGTGAGGCCGTCATTTCTGGAGGTGGCGCACGGCTGACTCGCGAATCCAGTCTGGTAGAGCACGGGATACAGGAAGTTTCCGGAGGCATCTCCGGTGAACGGACGTCCGGTACGGTTCGAACCATGCGCGCCGGGCGCAAGACCGAGCACGAGAACACGCGCCATGGGGTCTCCAAACCCCGGCACAGGCTTGCCCCAATACTCCCAGTCACGGTAAGCGCGGCGCTTTTCGCGCGCGATCTGCTCGCGATAGAGGACCAGACGCGGGCAAAGACTACAGGAAATAACTTCCTGGTTGAGGATGTTGAGCCAGTTCGGATGAGGCATGAGGAGAGGCTTCAGGCTTTTTGTATCACACGCGTGCCGCCCTCGCCGGACGCCCTTGACTCGGAATAAGCAATGGCGCTTCAGTCTGGTATTGCGAAGTACCCGCTCCGTGACTGGACCTTGTATCCCTGCTTCGATTTGATTTCCACTTTATGGAAGCTGCCGTCGCGCTTGGGATTTACGGGGACATATCCGATGTTGTACTGGCTGCGGAGTTCGTCGGAAATCTGCTGAAAGGCGGCCTTCAGCTTTTCCGGTTTATTCCCCACCTCGATCACCCGGCCGCCGGTCTCAAGCGTCAGCTTCTTCATCTCGCTATCGCCGCTGAAGGAGGCCCCCGCGTTCCAGTAGAACCCGCGGTCGGCGCACAGCAGTACGTATACGATCGTGTCCGCTTTCTGGGCAGCCTCGATGGCATCTCGAACCTTGTATTGGCTGCCCTGATCCTCGCCGTCGGTGAGCAGGATGAGTGCTTTGCGGTCCACCTGCTGGCCCATTTGATCATGGGACGCAAGGTACACGGCATCGTAGAGCAGTGTGCCCTTGGGAGTACCCATGGTGGGCACCGGCCCTCCGCCCATTCCCGGAACTCCAGAAACCGCCCCCTGTCCGCCACTATCGATTCGGACGCTGTCAAGCGCGTCTTTCAGCCGGCGCACACTGCTGGTGAAATCCTGCACCAAGCTCACCCGCACACCAAAATCGATGACAAACGCCTGATCTTTTTCGGCAAGGATTTGCCCCAGAAACGCGCCCCCGACCTGCTGTTCCATTCCAAGTACGTTCTGCTGACTGAGGCTGGTGTCAATCATGATTCCAAGCGTCAGCGGCAGGTTGGAACTTGCGGTGAAGTACTTAATCGACTGCGGCTGTTTGTTGTCTAAGATCTCAAACTCATCTTTTGTGAGGCTGGGAATCAGGCCGCCTTTCTTGTCTTTCACGTTGAAGAACAGCTGTACCAGGTCGGTTCGCGCTTTCAGAGTCGTGACCGGTTCTTCTTCTTCGCTTTTGTGCCTTTGCGCTTTCTCGGCGGCCTCGCGATCGTTCTGGTCGGGGACCATCTGAACGTCTTGGGCATGGGGGGCGATCGCAGCTGCCAGGAGAACGAGAAACGTAAGAAGAACCTGTACAGCACGCGAATGGAGATTCGGAAGCATAAGCTCTGTCCCTGAGGGTTTCTGGTAGTCTATCTCTCTACGGGTTAGATGCACCAAATCTGCTGACCCTTGCATCCCAATGCATAGAAGCGCGAGGAACGATTGCGTATTTGTTGGGGACATTTCTGGCGGATTGTGTTGCTGGCCGGGGTTTGTACCATCCTGACGGCCGGGGCGGCTTGGCTCGATGCGCAGTCATCGACGAGCGGGAACGCTGCAAGTTCAGGCACTTCTTCGGGAACAAACCAGCAGGACCAGAACATTCCTGACGCGCCCTCGACGGTGCAACCAGCGAAGCCATTGCCCACGCCGCCGCCGAGCACGGAGCCACCTCAAGCCTCGCAGCCTCCCCAACAACAGGGGGCGCCTGAGCAAGAGCCGGCGCCAGAGACTCCTGGCGGACAACCCGCCAATCAACCGGGCGGGAAGTTGCCGCCGGTCAACATTCGGCCCGTTCCCCCCGGCGGGGCTGCGGGCGAAAACGGCGAAAACGATGTGGAAGGCGGGGAGCCTTACAAGCTCCCACCCGTCATCGTGAACCAGGTTCTTGTGCCGGTCACGGTGAGCGGCGAAGACGGCCGTCTGGTGGCCGGCCTGACCGCCAAAGATTTCACTCTCCTTGAGAACGGGCAGAAGCAGAAGTTGAATTTCTTCACCTCCGATCCATTTGCCCTGTCTGCGGCCGTGCTGATCGACTTGGGGATGAAAGACGTCGATCTGCAGAAGGTAAGCCATAGTTTTCCTGCCTTAGAGGGCGCGTTCAGCGAATTCGATGAGCTCTCCGTCTACACCTACAGCAACACCGTCGGCCAGCAAACTGGCTGGGGAGCGGTGGGCCCGGCGCTCTCGGCACGGTTAGAGGAATTGAGCACCGTACGTGGTCAGAACAATGGACCTCCGGTGGTGAGTGGACCGATGGCCGCGGGAGGTCCCATGATCAACGGAATCCCCGTCGACCCGGCTAACCAGCGCCCCATGGCGGCAACCCAGCCCGCCCGGGTAATGAACGACGCTATTCTGCGGGCCGCAACCGATCTCGCCAAGCGCGACAAGCGCCGCCGCAAGGTCATTTTCGTGATCAGCGACGGACGCGAATATCGCAGCCAAGCCAGCTACCGCAATGTTCTTCACGTGCTTTTGACCAACAACATCATGGTGTATGCAATTTGGGTCGGGGCGCCGTCGGTCCCTGGTTACAGCACGTTAGCCCGGCTGCATGTGCCTCGTTTCGGCTTCACCGACATCCTCCCGAAATACGTGAATGCGACGACGGGAGGTCAATCGATGTTGGGGGGTACGCGCAGCGCGATTGAAGATGCCTACACGCAAGCCATGAGCAATGCCCGAAATCAATACACGCTCGGCTATGTTACCCATGCTCCGCCGACCTCGGCTTATCGTACCTGGGAGGTTCTGGTTAACCGGCCAAGCTGCCGGTCCTCGATCCGCCCTTGCGTGAATGTGGAGGCACCGGATGGCTACTACCCGGCCCCTCCCCGTCAATCTCAAACCAGCGACTAGGCACCATGAGCCTTATCTAGTAACGGGCGTAACCCTACCTGGATCGCCTCGGTGTGGTATAAACCATTGTTACAGCCCAAAAATTTGCGGAGAGGCTTGGCCCGCATTATCAGCAGCTTGCGGGGTGGTAGAGGGAAGCCGGGTCCATCCGCTGTCTGAGGAAAGTCTTGAGCTTCATCAACTTCGCAGCCCGCGAGATCAATTGCAAGATCGTCTACTATGGCGCGGGACTTGGCGGCAAGACCACAAACCTGCAGCACATCTACCAGACGACCGCCGAACAGCAGAAGGGCAAAATGATTTCGCTCGCGACCGAAACCGAGCGAACTCTTTTCTTCGACTTCCTGCCTTTGGATCTCGGCACCGTTCGCGGGTTCAAGACCCGCATCCACCTCTACACGGTTCCTGGGCAGGTATTCTACGATGCCAGCCGCAAGCTGATCCTGCGCGGCGTTGACGGCATCGTGTTCGTTGCCGACTCCCAACAGGAACGCATGGACGCCAACGCCGAAGCGCTCGACAACCTGATGTCGAACCTGAAAGAGCACGGCTATAACTTCAACAACATTCCCTATGTCCTGCAGCTGAACAAACGTGATCTCCCCAATGTTCTTCCCGTGGATGTGCTTGCCCGCGAACTGCAGCGCAAAGGGGAACCGGTCCTTGAAGCAATTGCCTTTCAAGGCCAGGGCGTGTTCGAGACCCTGAAAGAAATCGCCCGCCAGGTTTTGGTGGAGCTGAAAAAGGGCAGTTAATCCGCTCTCCGCACTCTACCGAGCCGGTCTCGGGCTGATTTCCGATTGCTGATCAATCGAGCCCTGTTCCCGTATAATCACTAAATTCAGCCATGACGCTTCTCGAAGGAATCATTGCCGCCACCCGGCGAAGGGTGGCTGAGTGTCGGTCGAATGCGGATTTGCGCGATCTCGAGCGGAGAGCCGAGGCGCACCTCCCGCGAGGATTTCGTAGCGCACTCGAGAGTGCAACGGCGTCCGGGCCAGCGATCATTGCGGAACTGAAGAAGGCTTCTCCCTCGAGGGGATTGATCCGCAGCAACTTCGATTCGACAGGACTCGCCAAGGAACTTGCTGTCTCAGGCGCAGCCGCGCTCTCCATCCTCACCGAGGAGGAGCATTTCCAGGGATCGCTTGAGAACCTGCGTGCGGCATCTTCGAGTACCTCTCTGCCCTGCCTTCGCAAAGATTTTATCGTCGATGAATTTCAGGTCATAGAGGCCGGTGCGAATTCCGCCGACGCGATCCTGCTGATTGTAGCGGCCTTGCCGCAGGACGAGTTGGTCAGGTTAGCCAAGCGGGCGTCGGAATTGAAACTGGGTGTGCTGGCCGAAGTGCACGACGAGGAAGAACTGGGCCGCGCTTTGGACGCAGGTTGTGACCTGATCGGCGTCAACAGTCGCGATCTGAGGACTTTCAAGGTCGACCTGAACACCGCGTTTCGGGTGGGCGACATGCTCCCGCACGGAGTCATTGCTGTCGCCGAGAGCGGGATCGAGAATGGCCGCGATATCGCGCGTCTGCGCGCCGCCGGCTATGACGCGTTCCTGATCGGCGAAACCCTGATGAAGGCGGAATCGCCAGGCGAGGCGCTAAAGACGCTGATTGCAGAGGCGATGGCGATGGCGTCGGGCGCGAACTGAGGCTCGGCCAATCAGGAACCAGCGAAGGCGATTATGACTTGGGTAAAGATCTGTGGCATCACGAACCTCGAAGATGCACTGATTGCGGTCGAAGCGGGCGCCAATGCGATCGGGTTCGTGTTCCATGCGAGGAGCCCAAGGCACATCGATCCCCAAGATGCGGCAAGAATCTCGGAAAAGCTCCCCGCCGAACTGGAGCGGGTTGGAGTTGTCGTACCGCATTCGCTGGACGAAATTATTTTCATCGCGCGCACTGCCCGAGTGAGCGCACTGCAGCTTCATCTCTCCGTGATGGCTCCCTTAATGGGCAGCGACGCGGCTTCCTATGCGACCGGAATGCAGGATTTTGCTCCCGCCGACAAGCTGTTCCTGGCGCTGCCGGCTGCCCCCTTCATCGAGCGGAAGTCGAGCCCGGATTTTAGGGCCCTGCGGGGTGGCGCTTTGCCGAAGGGGATCTTTGACACCGTCTTCCTCGATTCTGGTACCCCCGCACAACCCGGGGGCACGGGGCGTGCTTTCGACTGGAAGGCCGCGCGGCCACTGGTCGAAGATATGAACAAGCAGGTCAATGTTGTACTGGCCGGTGGACTCACGCCACAGAACGTGAGCGAAGCGATCGAAACCCTGCACCCCTGGGGGGTGGATGTCTCCTCTGGAGTCGAGGCAAGCCCGGGAAAGAAAGACCCACACAAAATTCGTGCCTTCCTGCGAGCGGTGCGCGAGGCAGATAAAGCGAGTCAGAATTAAATGGCAACAGTATCGGTGACAATGAAATCTCGTCCTAGTCGTTTGAAGCCTGGCCTGGGCAAGCGAAGCGGCTCGAAGGGCAGGGCCCCGGTCGGTCTTCCGCACGCTTCCAGCCGGGGGAACCAGCGGACGCCCCCACTGGGCGTGGTTCCTGGCCGTTTTGGCCCCTGGGGCGGACGCTATGTTCCGGAGACGCTCATGGCGGCCTGCGAGGAACTGGAGCGCGAGTACGAAAAGGCCAAGCGCGATCCCAGGTTCAAGGCGAGACTCGCGGAACTGCTCAAGAGCTTCGCTGGACGGCCGACACCGTTGTTCTACGCGCGCCGGCTCACAGAAAAAGTCGGCGGCGCGAAAATTTATCTCAAACGCGAAGACCTTCTGCACACGGGCGCCCACAAGATCAACAACTGCCTGGGGCAGGCCCTTTTGGTCGAGCGGATGGGCAAGCATCGAGTCGTCGCAGAAACCGGCGCCGGTCAGCACGGAGTGGCGACGGCGACGGTCTGCGCCCTGTTTGGCTTTGCATGCGTGGTGTACATGGGGACTGAAGACATGCGGCGGCAGGAACTCAACGTTTTCCGCATGCGCCTCCTGGGAGCCGAAGTTCGCGGAGTGGATTCGGGATCGCGCACGCTGAAAGACGCGATTAACGAGGCCATGCGAGACTGGGTCACGAATGTCCGCACAACCCACTACCTGCTCGGCAGCGTCCTCGGCGCACATCCCTATCCGACGATGGTCCGCGACCTTCATCGGGTGATCGGACAGGAAGCGCGCAAACAGGTACTCCAGGCTGAGGGTAGACTCCCCACCTCGGTGATTGCATGTGTCGGCGGCGGATCGAACGCCATCGGGATCTTTTACGATTTCATCCGCGACAAGAAAGTTCAGTTGATCGGCGTCGAAGCGGGTGGCCGCAGCGAAAAGCTCGGCGAGCACGCGGCGCGTTTTCGAGGCGGGCTTCCGGGTGTTTTGCAGGGAACCTATTCCTACGTGCTGCAGGACGAAGCCGGACAGATCGCCAGCACCCACTCGGTTTCCGCTGGTTTGGACTATCCCTCGATCGGCCCCGAGCACGCATGGCTCGCAGACCAGAAGCGAGCGCAGTATGTGGCAGCGTCAGATGGGGAAGCCCTGGCCGCCTGCAAGATGCTCGCGCAGACCGAAGGAATCATTCCCGCACTGGAGTCGTCGCACGCGGTTGCCGAGGTGATCAAGCGCGCTCCCAAGATGAAGAAGACGGATGTGGTGATTGTGAACATCTCGGGGCGGGGAGACAAGGATATTGGGATTTTGCGCGAGAACTTGCAGCTCGACTCAGCTTGCAGATGAACATGAGCCTCGCATTCAAGAATCATCCCGGCCTGGTAGCCTATCTCACCTGCGGTGCCCCTGATCTCGGCGCCACAAAAAGCGCCGCCCTGGCAGCCATCGGGGCGGGTGCCGAGGTCCTCGAACTCGGTGTTCCTTTCAGCGATCCGGTTGCTGACGGACCGGTGATACAGCGCGCCAGCGAACGAGCGTTGCGCAATCGAGTTTCGCTCGAGGACGTTTTGAAGGTGGCGGCGGAAATCCGGCGCCAAAGCGACGTCGGAATGGTGGTCTTCACCTATTTCAATCCCATCCTGCGAATGGGCCTGGACAGGTTTGCCTCGGCCGCGGCAGATGCAGGAGTCAATGGCGCGCTCGTTACCGATCTCCCGGTTGAAGAAGCCGGCCAGTATCTCGAACGCATGCGGAAAAGCGATCTGGCTACGGTCTTTCTGGCCGCTCCCACTAGCACCGACGATCGCCTCAAGCGAATTTGCGCGGTGTCCACCGGCTTCGTTTATGCCGTTTCCCGGACAGGGGTAACCGGTGCACGCAAAGACCTGGCAGAAGATGCACGCAAACTGGTTGAGCGCCTGCGCCGATTCACCAAGTTGCCGATTGCTGTCGGATTTGGTATCTCCGGGCCGGAGCATTTTCGCTCGGTGGGCCGTTTTGCCGATGCTGCCGTCGTCGGCAGCGCCCTTGTGCAAGCCATGGAGGAGAATCCCGGCAAGGAAGCGCAAGCTGTGGCAGAATTGATAGCACAAGTCGTCGGCCGTCGGCCTTCGGCTGTCAGCCCCTGACTCCATCAGGTTCTCGCATAACAAGCTGAAAAGCTGGCGGGTTTCGTTCCAGGCTTGGGGCTGGTGTATTTGCCGACGACTAGCGACCAAGGAACGACGATCGACGACGTATGGACATCGCAGATTGGCGACGCAAAATCGATGAGATCGACCGCAAGCTGGTGGCTTTACTCAGCGAACGAGCGCAGGCGGCGCACGCAATCGGCAAACTGAAACACGATGCCGGGATGCCGATTTACGAGCCCGACCGAGAACGCCATGTTTTTGAAAACACGCAAAAGGCAAATCAAGGGCCTTTGCCGAATCGCGACCTGCAGCGCATTTATGAACGCATCATGGACGTGATGCGCCATATCCAGCAGGAAGAGATTGCACCCGAGACTTTGAAGCCTGCCGATGGTTTGGGCGACACCGAGATTGATCCGGAGGTTAACGACTGAATCGGCTCTTGGCGGTTTGGCCTACGGTTCGCGGCAGCAATCGTTGAGGCCGGCAGCGAAATCCCAAGCACACGAGCCAACAGCTTACTTATGATCGTCGCAATGCAGGAAAACGCAACCGAAGACCAGATCCAGGTGGTGACCGAACACCTGATCGAGATGGGTTTCTCCGTCCACCGCACGACTGGTGAACGCCAGACGATTCTGGCCGCCGTGGGGGCACGCTCGGATTTCGACACCCGGAACCTGGAAGTCCTCTCGGGCGTAATGGAAGTCCACCGCATCAGCGCGCCATACAAGCTCGCGGGGCGCAGCTTCCGTCCCCAGGGGACAGTAATCACCTTCAAGAATGGCGTGAGAGTTGGCGGCAAAGAAGTCCTTGTCATGGCTGGCCCCTGCTCGGTCGAATCGCGTGAGCAGCTGTTCACGGTGGCAGAGCAGGTTTCAAAGGCCGGAGCCCGCGCCCTGCGCGGCGGAGCATTCAAACCACGCACGTCGCCCTACTCCTTCCAAGGGCTTGGGCTCGAAGCGCTGAAGCTTTTGCGCGAGGCCGGCGATCAGCACAACATGCTGGTGGTCAGCGAGGTGATGGAGATTTCGCAGATCGAGCTGATGATTCCCTACGTGGACATTCTGCAAGTGGGGGCGCGCAACATGCAGAACTTCAACTTGCTAAGGGAACTGGGAAAGCTGAGGACGCCGGTTCTGCTGAAGCGAGGGATTGCCGCCACCATCGAGGAACTTCTGCTTTCCGCTGAATACATCATGGCCGGAGGCAACTACAACGTCATCACCTGCGAGCGCGGCATTCGTACCTTCGAAACCTATACCCGCAACACGCTCGACATCTCGGCAATTCCAATCGTTCACAAGCTGTCCCACCTGCCAATCGCCTCCGATCCCTCGCACGGGACTGGCCGCCGCGACAAAGTGGCGCCTATGGCACGCGCCTCGGTTGCTGCCGGGGCCGACTCGCTGCTGATCGAAGTCCATCACAATCCCGACAAGGCGCTGTCCGACGGTGCGCAGTCGCTCTATCCGGAGCAGTTCATGGAATTGATGGACTCGTTGCGTATGATTGCGCCGGCCGTGGGCAGATCCATCGCTTGATGGAAGGATGGAATCATGGAACGTTTGCATCACGGAACATCCTTCTCTCCCAGCTGGGCCGTTCTGATTCGATCGCCGCCCTTGACGCAATTCTTCAATGATCGGATGATTCAATGACTCCATTGCCCTGATGTCCATCCGTCAAATCACGATCATTGGCACGGGCCTGATTGGGGGCTCGTTTGGTCTGGCCGCCAAGGCCAGCGGATTTCGTGGGACCATTGTCGGCTGCGATCAGAAAGAAGTTCTCTCCAAAGCCAAGCGAAAGCTCTCGATCGATGTCGGGATCAGAGACCCTGTCGAAGCCATCCAGGGCAGCGATGTCGTACTGCTGGCGGTTCCGGTTGGGAGCATCATTGGCCTGATCGCCACTCTCGCTCCTCACCTCGCTCCCCGGGCTCTACTCACGGATGTGGGCAGCACGAAGTCGGAGGTGCTCCGCGCCGCCGAGAAAGCCTTTGGCGAGGCTACGCCGCGACGGTTTCTGGGCGGGCATCCCATGGCCGGCAAGGAAGATTCTGGGATCCAGCATGCGGACGCCACGCTGTTTCAAGGCGCGGTGTGGTTCCTCTCGCCCCCGCCCCGTCAAAAGCCCCCGGTCAAGGCTATTTCTGAGTTTCTCCGGCTCATCAAAAAGACGGGGGCACGCATGGCTATGCTTCCCGCCGCGGAACACGACGAACTGTGCGGTTGGATCAGCCATGTTCCGCAGATGATTTCAACCGCGTTGGCATCAACCTTGGTTGAGGAATATGGAGACAATGCTCCCTTACTTGAATCCGGAGGACGCGCGCTGCGCGAGATGACCAGGATTGCGGCTAGTCCTTACTCCATGTGGCGTGACATCGCCATTACCAACCGGCCAGTCATCTCCGAGGCTCTGCAGAAGCTCGAACAGAAGCTGGCGCATATTCGCGAGAATCTCGGCACGCGGGAGTTAGAGCGGGAATTTGAGCGGGCCCATCGCCTGAAGCGTGCGGGGAAAAAGCTGGACGCGGCAGAGGTTTAGGGAATCGCCGGGCTTACGGGATCATCGCCCTGCGCCAGCGTCCAGATGGTCAGTCCTCCGCCCACCGCCAGAGCGGACCATTTTGCAGCGCCGGAAGTCAAGAAGGGCCCGTGAGCGGCGGTCGGAGCGCCGGTGCTTTTCGCGATCACACCGCAGTTGTCCGAGTCGTCCCGCGAAACCTGTTTGCCTTCTTTCACGCGCTCCGATCCAGTAGCACCGCAAACCACATTCACATCGTTTTTGCGTGCCATGATGTTGATGCTGCCGCCGGTGCGGGTCACATAAAACTGTGTCCAATCATTCGAGACCGGTGCGATGCGAAAGTCGCGCGCGTTCACGCTGAAACCTTTCCCGGTTGCAATAGAAACCTGGCCTCGGTCGAGCGCGATCGTCTGTCCCTGGAAACGTACGATGGAGTTTGGCTCAATCAGGATGCTTCCGCCCGGTCCATTGACGGTTGCCGTGCCGTTTTCTTGGGTCTGAATGACGTCGCCTGCCACTACGGCGTTCGAACTTGATAGTTGGCCACCATTGAGAAGCACAGTCCCGCTTCCGGAAAGGACCGCTACACCCGAGTTTTGCGCGAACAAAACGGGGGTAAACACCGCCAGAAAGAGGGCGATACTTTTCTTGAACGCAGACCTATACACAAAGAGACTCCCTGCTCCCAGCTGCGGCGGCCTTGAATGCATTTGGAGTGATCGTAATCAGGACATGGAGTGGGGGTCAACCGGGTTCTGAAGGGGAAACCCAAGAGTAACTATCGCTGCCAGCGATCAATCGTTTGCCACCAAACCAGCTTCAACCATTCGTCAAAATTCATTTTGGCCCACTGCCGGTGTTTCCACCAATGCCCGCCAAATTGTGCGGGGTCGGTGGCGGCAGCGATAAAGAATTCGTGATCGGGCAACTCATGCTGGAACGTGTTCAGGGCTCGTCGGGTGTGGTAATCGGAAGTGACGATGAGGATTTTCTTCGCCTGTTGATTTCGGATGCATCGGGCGACATCATGCGTCTCGGCCTTGGTGGAGAGCCCGAACACGGGGCAAATGTGAATGTGCTCATGCTCAGGTAGAGCGTTGACATAGTTTTGCGCGATGTCAACGATCGGGAGGTTGAACACGGTGGCGTTGGCCGGGACATCCAGAAACAACTCCCGGGCCTGTCCGGCTCGCACCAGCTCCAGACCGCGGGCCGGCCTGCGGTCGGTGTCGCCCGCAAGCACCACAATCAGGTCCGCGGGCCGGGGATCATTCACGACCAGGAAGCTTCCGGAGGTCGCAAACAGCAAGATTGCGAGCAAAACTGCAGCAATACAAAGGCTCCAGACGGTTCGCATGGAAAAGGCAGAGTAGCACCACTTTCACCGGTGACGGAAGTAATCATGCGGGCTAGATTCCGCTGCACCTGGGGCAAGGAGCGGAAGAACCTACATGCTAGAATCGAGCGGAACTGAACCGTCTATGAGCAGCCCAACCGCTTCGACCACGCATTTCTCTGAGCTGAAAACCAAAATCGAACAGCACCAGGCCCGGGTGGCGATTATCGGCCTGGGTTATGTCGGGCTGCCTTTGGCGCTGCTCTATTCCGAGAGCGGGTTTAGGGTTACTGGCTTTGACATCGACCAGCGTAAAGTCTCAACCCTGATGAGCGGCGGATCCTACATCTTCCGCATTCCCGCCCCAGAGATTCAGCAGGCACGGACCCAGGGCTTTTCCGCCACCGGCGACTACTCGCAGTTGCAGGATATGGACGCGATCATCATTTGCGTTCCTACCCCGCTCAACGAATACCACGAGCCCGACATGAGCTACATCACCGGGACCACGGAAGCCATTGCACCTCATCTTCGTGCTGGGCAACTGGTCATACTTGAGAGCACCACGTATCCCGGAACCACGGAAGAGGTGATGGTCCCGATTCTCGAGAAGGGTAATCGCCAGGGATTGAAGGCCGCCCGGAACGAGGCGGGGGCAAATTCGTTCTTTGTCGCCTTCTCACCGGAGCGCGAGGACCCAGGAAACCAAACCGTGGCGCGCCGTGACATTCCGAAAGTCGTCGGCGGGTTGAGCCCTCAGGCATCGGAGCTTGCGGGTCTGCTCTATGGATCCATCTTCAACCGCACCATCCAGGTCACTTCCCCGGCTGCTGCGGAGATGACCAAGCTGCTTGAGAATATCTACCGCTGCGTAAACATCGCGCTGGTAAATGAGTTGAAGCTTCTGTGTCTGCGGATGAACCTGAACATCTGGGAAGTGATTGAAGCGGCTTCGACAAAACCGTTCGGATTCCACCCGTTTTATCCTGGGCCGGGCCTCGGGGGACACTGCATTCCCGTCGATCCCTTCTATTTGGCGTGGAAGGCCAAGGAGTGGGACTTCCACACGCGATTCATCGAACTGGCAGGCGAGATCAACTCCAACATGCCCTACCATGTGCTCGACTCTGTGGTGCGCGCGCTGAATCAGCAGAAGAAAGCGCTGAATGGATCGAAGGTGCTGGTGCTCGGAGTTGCCTACAAAAAAGACATCGATGACCTGCGCGAATCGCCGGCGCTCACCATCATCGAGCTTCTGCAAAAAGAGGGTGCGGTCGTCAGCTATAACGATCCATATTTCCCAGAGGTCGGGCGCGGCAGGAAATACGATCTGCAAATGAAATGCGCGTCGCTTGATCATCTCAGCCAGTACGATTGCGTGCTGATTGTGACCGACCACTCCGACTACGACTACGAGAAGATTGTGCGCGAATCAAAGCTGGTGGTAGATACGCGTTATGCCACCAAGGGCATCAAGAACTCGAAGATCGTGCACTGCTAAAGGCAGTCGCTGGTCTTTCCCCACCCTCAGCCGGAATCAGCGGGTCAGGCTTGGCGGAGTTGGCGTCGCCGAGCTAGCCCGGCGGTGCTTGCTGATCAACTTCAAGGTCCCGATGACAAGCAGCAGAATGATGGCCAGCATCGCGGCGTACTCGGCAATGTCTTGAGCCTGGGCACTTCCCCAGACCGGGCGGCCGCGCTGTTGAAATTGAGTCATCGGAACGGGCAGGGGGAAGAATCGAAGTGGCGCTTCCTTGAATTTATGGGCCTCAGACGGGCCGGACAATGGCCCAAAAGTGCCACTAGTTCAGGGGTTTGAAGGGCAGAGCCTGATTGACCGCGAACAACGCGAGTTCGAGTCTGGTTGAAACTCCGGTTTTGTCGAAGATATTGCTGAGGTGATGCTTCACGGTGTCTTCGCTGATCTTGAAATGCTCCGCGATTTCCTTGTTGGCAAAGCCCGCAACCACGGCGGAGACGATGTCCAGTTCGCGGGGAGTCAGTCCAAACCTCTTCTGCCGCGAAATCTTGGTGGATGAGTCCATCAACCCGCGCAGATACTGCATGAGATTCGAAACGGGCTCGCGGCCAACCCAGTACTCGCCGGCCAAAACCGAACGAATGCTCCTCATCAGGATCTCAGTACCGCAGTCCTTCAGGACCACGCCGCGCGCGCCCAATTGAAGCGCTTCCACGATTTGCTCGCGTTCCGCCGCTGCCGTGAGAAGAATGACTCGAACCGGCCCGGCATGGCTGTTGCTGATTTCGCGCAGGGCTTCAATCCCATGGCGACGGGGCATGGCAAGGTCGAGCAGAAGAATTTCGGGCTTCAGTTTGCGAACGAAATCGACGGCTTCAAGGCCATCGCAGGCTTCCCCAACCACCTTGAATCCGCGCTCGGACTCAAGCAGACGTCGCAGGCCATCGCGGAAAATGGGGTGATCGTCCGCGATCAAGATTGAGATGGATTGGGAGCGTGTGCTATCCATGGGCGGCTTGCCGGTTTTGTGCCACTCGTACCTCGACGCGGGAGCCGCGCCCTGGTCTCGATTCTATCGTGAGGTGGCCCTCGATGAGGCGCACTCGTTCACGAATAATTGCAGGGACATGGGGGGCTGTTTCAACCTCAAGCGAAGACAGGCGGCCGGTAAAAGGAAAGCCAGTGCCATCGTCTTCGACAATGAGTTCCCAAGAGCCCTTCGATTCCAGCAACTGCACCAGGACGTGCGCCGCCCCGCTGTGCTTGCGGACGTTCACCAGGGCTTCTTGTGTAATGCGCGCCAATTCGCGGCAAACAGGTTGGGGGAGCGTCAGTTCCTGATCGTCCATCACGAAGCGAGCTCGAATGCCGGTCTCGCGCTGGAAGCGATCGACCGCATCGTGCAGGAAGCTGGGAAGCCGGCGGGCATCAATATCGACGGACTTCATTTCCTGCATCAGCTCGCGCAGCTTGAGTACTTCTTCGCGCAAGAGTTTCTGAATTCGCTCGAGCTCTGCATCGAGCGGCACAGCCACGGGATGCGACCGTCTGAGCACGTCCATTTGCATTTCGACGCCAATGAGCGACTGCACAGCGCCGTCGTGAAGCTCACGCACCAGGCGCGCGCGCTCGAGCGCTCCCGCGCGCCGGCGAAGGCGCCGGACCAGGTAGACGTTGTAAACCGCCGGCCCGATCTGGCGAACCAGGTCCTGTAAAAAGCGAAGATCCTCCTCTGAGTTGGAGCTGAGTTCGGGATCGAGAAAGAAAATGCGTCCCGAGAGATCCGCTCCGGAGGAGAAAGAAACGGTGAGCAACTGTTCAAAGCCGTGTTGCGCAGAAATACGTTCCAAAAGGACGTCGTCTGGAATCGGGCTGAGCACTCCGTCGGGGGTCAAGCCAATGCCCCGGTACTCGCCTTTTCGCCGCCGCTCTCGCTGAGCGTAAAACGCAGTCACCCCGCTCGCGAACAGGTAGGTTTCGCCCCCGCTCGGCCCGGGATCGAGCCACTCCAAATGCGGGGTCTCGCGACGCATTTCAATCTTGGCGAGAGAAATTTTTGGGCTTCCGCTCTCGCGGGAGGCAAGCAAGCAGCGCCGGGAGCGGTAGAGCCGCATCATCTCGCTCAGAATGAGGGAAAGATTAAAGGCCAGTCCGGTGTCCATGCGAACCATGCCCAACATGCTCACGGCCTCATCTTTTTCGGCCCGCAACTTTTTCTGTTGTTCCGCGAGGTAGCCTAACAAGACTCCGATGACGACCAGATAAACCGATCGCATAAAGAGCCGCTTAGGGTCAAAGGCAACCACATCCTCCTGAAAAACCGGCAGGGCGTGGGCGGAGAGCCAGCGATCGACCGAGCTCACCGCTCCCAAGCGCAGCACCAGGCTTTGCAACCACAGCATCGAAGCCGCAGCCACCGAGGTGCTGACCGTCTCCCAAACGCCCCACCGATAGGCTGCCGCCACGATCACAAAGAAAAAGAACAAAAAGAAGGAATAGCTTTGGCTAGATGTGGTTAGCGAAATCAGGGCAGGCCAGAACACATCCGCCGCGTGCACGACCACGCGGAACGTGAGGCTCGACTCCGTCCAACTGCGAAGCAGAAAGATAATAGCGGCGCCGTGGGTGATGTAGAAGGTCAGAAGAGCATAAGCCCATGCCGATCGAACCTCCCTCGGGTTAATCCAAACCGCCACCAAGGCCGACATGGCCAGAAAAACCCGTGCGGTGGCCAGCCAGCGCTCCACCCGGTGCACCTCTTCTGGGGCAATTCCGCGCGCATTCCTCCAAAAAGACCGCGGACGGAGCCTTACAAACGGGATTTGTGCCAAAAAAGCCATGAAAACGCTAATGATAGGCAAGTACTCAGGCAGTCCGCAAGCTCTCTCCGCCCCCCCGAGCGACGTGCGCATCAGGCGCCTTTAAGATTACTGAAGTAACCCTTGCCTTCGAAGTTTGTCAATCTAGAATGATGAAGCTATGTCCAGGCGTGCCCAATTTTGGGGATATTGCCTTGCGGGATTGGTCTTCGCGCAGATGGCGGCCTCGCTTCTTTTAGCCAAAAGGGGGCCGGCACTCACCGCTACGAGCGACGTGGTGCAGTGCGCGCTTCTCTTGTGTGCCACCTTGTCCTGCGTCCCCGGGCTGGTGAAAGGCACCGGCCGCGTACGGCTGTTTTGGGTATTGATGTGCTTTGGACTGACGAACTGGCTGGTCTATCAGCTCCTGTGGACCTACATCGAGATCGTGCAAGGGCGGGAAGTCCCCGGACTGTTCGCCGGGGACGTGATTGTCTTCCTGCACTTTGTTCCCATGATGGCGGCCTTGGCGCTGCAGCCCAACATCCAGCAAGATGAGCGCGAGTTGCGCCTGGGATCTCTTGATTTTGCCCTGCTGCTTTTTTGGTGGGTCTACCTTTACGTGTACACCGTGATCCCCTGGCAGTACGTGCAGCAGAATGAACTGGCCTACTCTCGCAACCTGAATTCCGCGTACTTGCTGGAGAAGATCGCCTTCCTGGTGGGGCTGGCGGTGGTTTGGTATCGCAGTTCCGGTCTGTGGCGGAGCACCTACGCGCATTGGTTTGGCGCGAGCCTTCTCTATTCGAGCAGTTCCTACGTCGCGAACTGGGCGCTCAATCACAACCGGTATTACTCCGGAAGCTTTTACGACTTGCCCATGGTCGCTTCGATGGCATGGATGGCCGTGCCTGGATTGCTGGCGTTGCAGTCGCCTCCGCAGCAGCCCGTCTCGGAAAGGTCTCTGCCGCGTGGGGTGTGGACGGCTAGGCTGGGTATGGTGGCGATTTTTTCGCTGCCGATTTTCGCCTGGCTGGCCTTCTTCAATCATCAGCTTCCGGGACCGGTGAGAAACTTCCGCGTTGCCCTGACACTCGGCGCCATCATCCTGATGGGAGCCTTGGTATTCGTGAAGCAGCATTTCCTGGACGTCGAACTGATTCAGCTGCTTCGTTCTTCACGGCAGTCTTTTCAGGACCTGCAGATGCTGCAGGCGCAATTGATACAGTCGGAGAAGCTGGCCTCTCTCGGGCACCTGGTGGGGGGCGCGGCGCACGAGCTCAACAATCCGTTGACTGCGATGCTCGGCTATTCCGAGCTCCTGTCCGCAACCGAATTGTCGAACGAACAGCGCTCTCTTTCCGACAAGATTTCCCAACAAGCGAAACGCATTCGCGCCTTGGTGGCGAGCCTGCTGAGCTTCGCCAAGCAAGTTCCCGCGAGCAAGGCAGCGGTGGATGTGAACCTGGTGATTCAAACCGCGTTCAAACTCTGCCGCACCCAGTTGCAATCCGCCAATGCTCAGTACATGGCCGATCTGGAAGAGTCCCTGCCCAATATCCGCGGGGACGCGAATCAATTGTTGAAGGTATTTATCCAGGTCATCAGCAATGCCGCACATGCGTTGGCAGAAAAGCGCGGGGGGACCATTCAGGTTTCCAGCCGTTTCCTCGACGGACACGTGCGTGTCGAGTTTGCCGACAATGGCCCTGGCATCAGCGAGCCTGACCGCGTGTTCGATCCTTTTTACACGACGCGGCCGGTCGGGCAGGGGGCAGGGCTTGGCCTAAGCATGTGCTACGGAATCATGCAGGAGCACGGCGGCAAGATCAGCTGTCACAACCGCAAAGACGGCGGCGCTTGTTTCGTAGTAGAGCTGGCGGCTTCCTCAGGCCTTGAAGAGGCCAAGGCTCAAGCCCATGCCGTCAAGCTCTGAGTTCGCTGGTTCTTTTCAACTGGCCGCAAGCCGCATAGATGTCCCGCCCCCGTGGCTTTCGCAAAAAAGCCGGGATGCCGGCTGCAATCAACAGGCCCTGAAACTCCTTTACTCTTGGTTCCTGGGGAGTTTCAAACTCCAAGCCCGGTCCTGAATTCCAGGCGATCAGGTTCACCTTCGCGCGCAACCCGCGCAGCCGTTCCACCACTTCCCTTGCGTCTTTGACGGAGTCGTTCACATCGCGCAGCAAGACGTACTCGAAGGTCAGTTTCTCTCGCGTGCGCAGAGGAAATTCACGAGCAGCCGTCAATAGTTTTTCAAGATTCCACTTCCGGTTGATCGGCATGAGACGAGTGCGTAGCTCATCGTTTGCAGCCGTCAATGAAATCGCCAGCTTCGGGCGAATCGGCTCCTGGCCAAGATCATAGATTCGCGGCACAATGCCGGCGGTTGAGACCGTCATTCGTGATTCGGGAATGCCAACTCCTTCAACTAGCAAACGAACCGCTTTCGTGAAGTTGTCATAGTTGAGCAAGGGTTCGCCCATTCCCATAAAAACCAGATTCACCCGCTCGAGCGGTGGCTCGACATCACGTTCACGCAAAACCGTCGCCACTTGGCCGGCAATCTCTCCGGCACTGAGGTTGCGCTTCATTCCGAGCTGGGCGGTCAAGCAGAACTGGCAATTGACGGCGCAACCTGCCTGGCTCGACACACAGATGGTCGCTCGCCGCCAGGAACCCGGCCGCGATTCCGAGTCGCTGCCGTCTCCTTCTTCGCCGTCGTCTCCTTCCGGCATCCATACGGTTTCAATGGTCTCCCGATCGTCCAGTTTCATCAGGTAGCGGATGGTTCCATCGCTTGATCGGAACTGCCGCTCGATGGCGGGTAGGCCCGGGGTGAAGCGCTCCTGGGAAAGCCAGAGGCGGAACGGTTTCGGAAGTGTGGTGATCTCGCCAGAAGAGCCGATCCGCTCCCGGTAAAGCGCCTGAAACAGCTGCTGGCCCCGATAGCTGGGCTCCCCGGAGCGTTCCGCCAATTCAGTAAGCTCTTGAAGATCAAGGCCGAAAAGAATCTTTTGAGATTGAAAATTCATGCATCTAATCGGTTCGAGAGTCACCACCCGGCAATCCGTTTCCATTCTAGTGGAACTGGAATGTTGAAAACAGCCACGCGGGGCGAGATAACTTAATTGGATTCAGTGGTTTAGGCGCATCCCGCCGACACCTCGTGGATTGTGTGAGAATAAGACAGATGGATGAAGGCCGAAACATCCGGCGCGAGGTGCTTCCGAACGGGCTCTCGGTAATTACCGAGGAGATGGAGCACATCCGTTCGGTCTCGATCGGAATTTGGGTAAAGACCGGATCACGCGACGAAGACAAACATTGGAATGGCATCTCGCATTTCGTCGAGCACATGGTCTTCAAAGGGACGCAGAACCGCTCGGCGGAAGACATTGCCCGGCAAGTTGATTCGATCGGCGGCAACATCGACGCCTTCACCGCCAAGGAATGCATCAGCTTCAGCATCAAAATGCTCGATGAGCATCTCCCCATCGCGCTCGATGTGCTCAGCGACCTGGTGCTGAATCCAATTTTTGACGACCAGGATATTTCGCGCGAGCGCGGCGTAATTCTCGAAGAGATCAAAATGGATGAGGACAATCCCGACTACCTTGTCCATGAAATCTTTACCCAAAACTTCTGGAAGGATCACCCGCTGGGCCGTCCCATCCTGGGAACCCGGGACACGGTGCGGCGCTTCGAGCGACCACCCGTTCTGGATTTCTACAGCCAACGGTTTTCCCCTGGAAACGTGATCATCACCGCGGCTGGACATCTCAACCATGAGCGCTTTGTGGACCTGGTCACCAAGTATTTTCAGCGCATGAAGCCCGTGAGCAACGGATTCCACAGCTCGCCGCCGACCATCGTGCCTCGAATTGTCTTACGGAACAAGAAGTCGCTCGAACAGGTTCAGATCTGTGTAGGGGTACCGTCGTATCCAATCACGCATGAGAAACGGCATTCTTCATACATTCTGAATACCCTGCTGGGCGGAGGTATGAGCTCCCGGCTGTTCCAGAACATTCGCGAGCGGCAAGGCTTAGCCTATGCAATCTATAGCGATCTGAATCCCTATCGTGATACCGGCTGTTTGTCGGTCTATGCAGGCACCTCGCGCGTCTCGGCAAGTAAGGTGGTCGAATCGATTGTCACCGAGTTCCGCAAGCTGAAGGCGGAAACGGTGCCGGCGGATGAGTTGCGCCGCGCTAAGGACCAACTCAAAGGCAGCCTGATGCTCTCGCTGGAATCGTCAGGAGCGCGGATGTCGAATCTGGCGCGGCAAGAAATGTATTTCGATCGCTTCTACGGGCTCGACGAATTGATTCAGAAGATCGAAGCCGTAACCGCCGAGGAGCTTCAAACCCTCGCCAACGCTTTCTTCCAAACCGAGAACATTGCAGTCACCATTCTTGGGAACCTTAACGGTCTGCGCCTCACTCGGGAACAACTGGCCTGCTGAACCCGCTCCCTAAAACTTCCGTGAGCTTGCGATAGGAGCGATGCTTCCTCCCCACCACGGTGGTTCCAAGCCCTATCTCTGCCCGAAAGAATGAGGTCTGCGGTCGGTTTCTTCGGGAGCCCGCTTCGAGAAGAGTCCTCCGGGCAGCGTGCGGAACATGCTGTAGGGCGCCTAAGGATTCGGCGGCGATTGATGGCGCTTGACTTCCTGCCCGAAGTCATTCCCCGAGATTTACGCAACGTTCTTTCCGGTCGAGGAATCCAAGTGGTTGCGCCTGCTTCGTCGCTCTCAGAAGGGCAGGTGCGCAATGGCCAAAGTCTTAATCGTTGATGCCAATCGATTCTTTCGCAAACGACTCTCCAGCATGTTCAATGGCGACCCTGATTTCGAGGTTTGTGGACAGGCGGAGAATGGCAAAGAGGCTGTCGAGAAGGCACTCAGGCTAGACCCTGATCTGGTGATTCTCGACCTGTTGATGCCGGTCATGAACGGAATCGATGCGGCTCGAGTGCTTCGATTGGTCATGCCGAGACTACCCTTGATTATGCACACGGCCAGCGAAGATCAGCTTGTCGAAAAAGAAGCCCGCCTGATCGGGGTCACCGAAATTGTGCCTAAGTCTGCGCAGGTCGTAGTTCAAACGGCACGCCGAATCCTCTGCTCAGAACAGCCGGCTGCTGCATGATCGTGAACCCCGGCGCTCGACCGTCGATTCTCGCGCAGTAGCCGGGGGATTTCCTGCGAACAATAAAACAGGCGTCCCGACTCGGTTTGAATCGGAAGACGCCTGGGCAGCCCTCCCCCAAGAACTGCTCAACTAGAAAGTACTCGGAGCGCCCTTGCTTGGGAATGGCACGAACGTGCTAGGGAACCCCCGGGATTTCCTCAACTGGCGCGGGTTTTGGCGGGATGCGCCCCCGGATACTCTCTCAGAAACCTTTACTAAAAGATCGAGCCAAAAAAACCTCTCACCTTGGCGAAGAATCCTTTGTGCTTGGGCTCGGCCGGAGGAAGTACGACGACAGCGGGAAGGGGATCCTCGGCGTGTGTGCTTAATGGCAACTTAGCGGCCTCCGTGGTGGGTGCCGCAGGAATCTTTGCATTACCCTGTCGCGCCTTGGCGGCGTCGGTGCCGCTGAAAACCAGCGAGGCCTGAGTCACTGGCTTTTCATCGGCTTTGCCAGCCTTGCTTCCGGAAGCGTTGCGCGAGGCGGAATCCCCGGCAGTCGGCCCGTCGCTTGGGGTTTCGGAGTTCTCCAACTGCAGCTTTTGTCCAGCCTCATCTTCAGAAAGCGCCTTGGCGTTATCAGCCGCCGCCCGCATGATGGGAGTGGGTGCGGTTGGACATCCGCAGCCAACGAGCGGAGCCTCGGCCGAATCAAGACGCCCCTGTCGAAACATGACCTGCTGCTCGGGCTTGATTTCGTAGGTGCCGTTTCCAAGTAATTCGGCAACCACGGCCGACGAAGTCGTGCCCCCGAGCGATCCCACGCAAGTGTTGCCTTTAGCGTCGGCGCTGATGGCGAGGTTGAATTCTCCCGGCCCGGGCATGACGATGCGGAAGTCGGGGGTCAGAACGGAATCGACTGATTCCGCAACCCCGTAGTGGGTTTCCATCGCGCCTCGGCTCATGCCTAACATCAGCTCTTCCCCGCTGGGCGAGGTTGCAACCGAGATGGTGGTGCCCGGGCACACCCGGACCTCTCCTCCACGCTGTAAACGCAAGACAGCAACCTCATCGCCAGCGGTGATGGACGAACCCGAAGCTACGCGACTGCCGGTTTCAACCAGAGTCCCAGAGGTTCCGATTGCAACCGGCACCGCCAAGGGCTTGGGTCCTACCGAAAGCCCGACTGTCGACGGCGGCTTGGCACGAGCAGCATCGTCGGGGCGAATCCGGATGTTCAACCGATTGCCGTTCGCATCCCAGGTGTATTGAACGGGTGCCGCCAGATCGAGAACGATGCGGCTGACTGGCGGTAGGCTTTGAAACTGGTTCAGGCGGACGCTCTTGATCTGTTCATTGCGGAACGGAATTCGGGTGTGCGCGGTCCCAATCGTGGAACCAGGCAGGTCGATCACCAGGCGCAGCGGGTTCTCGACTACCTGAATCTTCGGCGTCAGCGGCCGCGTGGCGAGGACCTCGATGACCGGGCCAAACTCGCCTCCAGCTACGCGCCAGAAACGCAGTTCGGCAGTTCGCGAGCCGGCATTCTGAGCAAACGCAGAAACGCCTGCCAGTCCTGCCAGAAACGCGATCCGGATGACGCGAGCGGGAAACAAAGCGATTCCTGAATTTGAGTGGATGTCTATCTCGAGAGTAGCACCAGTTGTCTCGCGCATAAAGGCTAGAAACGCCAGAGAACCACTATCCCCACTTGAGCGGGCATTCCGCCCCCGTCTCGGGCGATGCGCCGGGCGGTGGCTCGAATCCGGCGCGGCCTCAAACCAAAGGATCGTTGAAGTGGCAATACCGAGGTCGGGAGGACAGCGGGCCCTCCAAAGCTCCAGGCGGAACTGCGAGGGCTAGGCTTCGGCGAGGAACTCGTATTCGTCGATTACGGCTGCCACCGGGACTTTCGCATCGGCGAGAGTGTTGTCCACGCGAACCACCTTGCCCTTGCAGCGGACCCGGATGCTCTCGGTCAGGGTAATTTCCGGGGGTAGGGTTAAGGTGAAATCGATTTCCGAACCAACCGAAAGGGGCGCTTCCAAGTAAAAGCAAATTCCGCGGGCGCTAACGTCGCGAGTTTGGGCGGCCAGCGGTGCACCAGTGTTTGTGGCGAAGTTCACCGAGACCGGTAGACGCAGCGCAAACCGGCGGGTTGCACGTTTCTCTGCCTGCTGGACTTCGACCACCATGGGGGAGACTCCTATGTACCCTAGAAGGATAATCGCCCTATTTGCCCTGTCAAGCTGAACCTACGGCCAGGGGAGGGGGATCGGTCGGTTTCTAGCGGCCAGTTTCCGATCCCCTATTCCCGACCGAGCGCTCCTGGCCCCATCATCGGTCCTCCCATCGCAGGAGAAAGACGTGCTCAGCAACCGGAAAATGGGCAACCAGCCGCTTTGGTGTACCCTGAAGAGCAGCCGTCCATGGTCTTTGTCCTCGACAATTACGACTCGTTTACCTACAACCTCGTCCAATACCTGGGAGAACTGGGCGCTAACGTGGTTGTGCGCCGCAACGACCAGATCACGGTCGGAGGGGTCGAAGCCCTTCATCCGGAACGGATTGTCATCTCGCCGGGTCCGTGCACTCCGCTAGAGGCGGGCATCAGCATGGACTTGTTCCGCCACTTCACCGGAAAGCTGCCCATCTTGGGTGTTTGCCTGGGGCATCAATCGCTGGGTGCGGCGTTCGGTGGAAGCATCATACGGGCACCTCACCTCATGCACGGAAAGACCAGCCAAGTAACGCACGACGGGAAGACGGTCTTCAAAGAGCTAAAATCACCATTTACCGCCACCCGATATCACTCCTTGATTGTCGACGAGGAAAGCCTGCCCGTAGAGCTGGAAGTGAGCGCCTGGACTACTGAGTCCGATGGAACAAAAACCATCATGGGACTCCGCCACAAGAAGCATCCGGTAGAAGGTGTGCAGTTCCACCCGGAAAGCGTGCTGACAGGCGAAGGGAAAAAGCTGGTGGCGAACTTTCTGACTATCTAGAGGGGCAGAGAGCGAGGCGACCCCAAATCATGCTCCCCGTGCCGCTTCCACCGCGCGAATCACTGCTCGCGCCTTATTCATGCTCTCCTGATACTCGGTAGCGGGATCGGAGTCCGCTACGATTCCCGCACCTGCCTGCAAGTAAGCCTTCTTGCCTTTCATCAGCATGGTGCGGATCGCGATACAGGAGTCAAGGTTTCCGGCAAAGTCGGCATAAAGAACTGAGCCGCCATAGATGGCGCGCCGCGTGGGTTCGAGCTCTTCGATGATTTGCATGGCCCGCACTTTGGGTGCGCCGCTCAGCGTCCCTGCCGGAAAACATGCCGCGAATGCGTCGAGGGCATGCAGTTCAGGCCGCAGGGTTCCTTCCAGGGCGGAAACAATGTGCATCACGTGCGAGTAGCGTTCGACATACATCAGATCTTTCACCTTGACCGACCCATATTCGCTGACACGGCCAAGATCATTGCGCCCAAGATCGACCAACATGACGTGTTCGGCACGCTCCTTTTCGTCGTGGAGCATTTTCTCTTCGAGTTGCCGGTCTTCCGCATCGTCCCGGCCGCGCGGATGGGTGCCTGCAATGGGGCGGTATTCGAGCTTGCGGCCCGTCACCCGCACCAGCATCTCCGGTGAGGAGCCGAGAATGTGGGTGCTTCCCATCTTGAGGAAATACATGTAAGGCGAGGGATTCACGGCGCGCAGGGAGCGATAGATATCGAACGGCGGCACGTCGGGCGTAAAGCTGAGCCGCTGGGAAAGCACGACCTGAAAGACGTCGCCTGCGGCAATGTATTCCTTCCCGCTGCGGACAGAACTTTCATAGTCCTTCTGCCTCATGTTGTTCGCGATCTTGAGCTTGCCTTTTCTCCCACCGTTTGCCCGCTGCCATTGTCCGGGACGGATCGACGCCAACTTTTTCTCGATCGCAGAGATATCAGAAAGCGCGCGCTCGTATGCTTTGCGCGCACTCTCGCTGCGGACATCGGCCGTGGCAATGATATGAATCTGGTGCCGAAGGTGATCGAAGGCCAGCAGGCGGTTGAAGAACATCAGGGAGCAATCGGGAAGATCGAGATCATTCTTGGTATCCTCGCCGATATTTTCCAGCTGGCGGACAATGTCGTAGGAACAGAAGCCCACGGCTCCGGAGAGGAACGGCGGCAAGCCCGGAATGTGGGCCAACTTGTGCTCTTGCAGCAGATCCTTGGCGGCTTGAAAGATGCTGCCGCTGCGCACCTCAGACCTCCGCCCGCGCTCCACGATGATCTTCCCGCCGCTCGACCGCAGTTGCATATAGGGCCGCGACCCAAGAAACGTGTAGCGCCCGATCTGCTCTCCGCGCTCGACCGATTCCAGCAGGAATGCATCCTGCTCCCCCCTTGAGATCGCCAGGAACGCGGATACCGGGGTTAGCAGGTCCGCCATGACGGACTTTACCACCGGAACCAGTGTCGATTCCTTGGCCAGAGCCGAAAACTGCTTGTAATCAGGACGGAGCATGTTATCGAGGGACGAGAGTAGTCATTATAGGGGATGGTGGGATTCCCCGTTGGAGACCTTGCCTTCGACGATTCGATAACCACCGAGGTTAGAGAATTTTCTTTCCGAAGGCGGAAAGCGCCAGCTCCACTGCCAGATCTGCTGTCCGATTGTGCTCGTCAATCACCGGATTCACTTCGACAATCTCGAGGCTCAGCATGCGACCGTGGTCGGCAATGATCTCCATTGCCAGGTGCGCCTCGCGGTAAGTTGCACCTCCGCGGACGGGAGTGCCAACCCCGGGCGCGTCCTCGGGATCGACCCAGTCCATGTCGAGGGATACGTGATAGCCCGCCGTGCCGCGCCCCGCCATCCGCAAAGCCTCTTCCATGACCGTGCGCATGCCGCGTTCGTCGATGTCGCGCATGGTAAATACTGCAATGCCAGCCTTGCGTACGTTGGCCTTTTCGATGGCGTCAATATCCCGCACGCCCACCAGCACGCAATTTTCCGGCGGGACTTTGGGTGAGAAGCCGAAAATGTTCGTCAGGTCCGCGGGGCCCAGGCCCATCAGCGCTGCCAAGGGCATCCCATGCACGTTGCCGCTCGGAGAACTGTCGGGAGTGTTGATGTCGGTGTGGGCGTCGATCCAGATCAGGCCGATCTTTTGATTTTGCCGACGATAAAACTCGGCCACCCCGCTAACCGTTCCGGCGCCGACCGAATGATCTCCGCCGAGCACAAGCGGCACCTTGCCGGCTTCTAATGTCTTCAGAACCAGGTCAGCCTCTTTGGTGCACGTTGCGGTGATTTCTTTCAGATACTTGGCGTGCGGATCGCCGGTTTTTTTCTGTTCGGCAATTGCGACCGCGATATTTCCGGCATCTTCGACGATGTGACCGAGTTCTTCGAGTCTGGCTTCGAGCCCGGCCACGCGAACCGCCGAGGGCCCCATGTCCACACCCCGCCGCGATTGCCCCAGATCGAGAGGCACACCAATGACGCGGATCCTCTTGGGAGTGATGCTGGTGTCAGGGATAACCATACCGAACCGTTACGGACCGGAATCAAAGATCGAAACAACCACCACGCGGGCCGATTTTCTGGAACTCGGACCCAAAGGATCTGAGAACTCACTTCCCTTACGGATACAGCCGGTGCAGGGTCCTGGCAAAGGGAATGGTTTCGCGCACGTGCTCCAAGCCGCAAATCCATGCCACCGCCCGTTCAATTCCCATGCCGAAGCCGCCGTGGGGAACGCCGCCGTACTTGCGCAGATCCAGGTACCACTGGAAGGCTTCTGCCGGAAGCCCGTGTTCATGAATGCGCTTCAACAGCACTTCATGCGAGGCCAGGCGCTGCGACCCGCCGATGATTTCCCCGTATCCTTCCGGCGCGAGCACGTCCACGCAAAGCGCCAACTCCGGCCGCAGTGGATCGGGCTCCATATAGAACGCTTTCACCTGCGCAGGGTAGCGATGAACCATCACCGGCCGGTCAAACTGAGATGACAAGTAGGTCTCATCGGGCGATCCAAAGTCCCCGCCCCACTCAAAGCGCGCCTCTACGGCTCCTTTGGCATGCGCTTCCTGCAACATGTGGACGGCATCGTCGTAACTGACGCGCGGGAACGGGGCTTTCACGTTTTCGAGCTTCGTGAGATCCCGGCCGATGGTCTGTAAGTCTGCTCGCCGCTTTTCCAGGCAGCGCTCGACCAGAAAGCTGATCAGTCCCTCGGCAAGATCCATAAGATCGTCGAGAGTGGCATAGGCCAGTTCTGGTTCGACCATCCAGAATTCAGTAAGGTGACGCCGGGTTTTTGATTTCTCCGCCCGAAACGTCGGCCCAAAGGAATAGACCTTGCCGAGCGCCATGGCCGTGGCCTCGATGTAAAGTTGTCCGGACTGGGTGAGATACGCCTGCTCCTCAAAGTAGTCGACCGGAAACAGGGTGGTGGTGCCTTCGCAAGCCGCGGGCGTCAGAATGGGCGGATCGGTGAGCGTAAATCCGCGATCATCGAAAAAATCCCGGGCAGCCTTGATGATTTCGGCGCGCACCCGCAAGATCGCCGCTTGGCGCGGGGTACGGACCCAGAGATGGCGATGATCCATGAGGAAGTCGACCCCATGTTCCTTCAGCGAAATCGGGAAGGGATCGTTTTCCGGGACACGCTGCAACACCTGCACGTTGGATACGTCGAGTTCGTATCCGCCAGGAGCGCGTTTGTCGGCCCTAACTTTGCCTTCGACGATGACGCTTGACTCCTGTGTCAATCCCTTTACCGCAGCGAATACATCCTCGGGCACAGCGTTCTTTGGAACCACACCCTGGATCACGCCGCTGCCATCGCGGAAAATGGGGAATAGGAGCTTTCCGCTCTCCCGCAGGTTGTAGAGCCACCCGCGTATGGTGACGGTCTGGCCGTCATGCTTACCGATCTCGGAAATGGTTGTTACGGGATTCATGCGATTGTGGAAACCGAGTCATGGAATCATTGGGAGATCAAGCCATCCGGGAAAACACTCGCACCTGCAATTCCTACCTCTGCCATGATTCCGTGATCGCTTGACATGGTGATGCAAGTCAAAAGACGTTTACGCTGGCACCAGCTGTCCGAAAATCTCGCTCATCTTCTCTACCGGATTGATCTTCTCGTCTCCGTCGATTTCCAGCAACAGCGGCGGACGATGCGGGGCGGTGTTCAGCAGCTCCAGAGTCTCTTTCCAGTTGATCGTACCGGCGCCGGGCCACAGGTGTGAATCGCGGTCTTTGGCGTTGTCGTGAACGTGCGTGGAATGAATGTGATCTTTCAGCGACTCGAAGGTTTGCGGCACGTCGCTCACCATGTGCGCGTGGCCAGTGTCGAAACATACTCCCACGTCGCCGAAATGCGTAACCCGGATAAACTCCAGCAACCGCTCAGGAGTCGACAGATCGTTGGGAATGTTCTCGAGCAGCACGCGCACCCCGAGCGGCTTGCAAATGCCCTCAGGTGCTCGACCGAAGTCATCGCAGCTTCGAATTTGCGTTCGCTATAGCTCTCGTTGGGGAGGCCAATGTGCTGAATCAAAAAACGGAATGGAATCTGTTCGGCCAACTCAATGGCCCGTTTGATCTCGTCCATGGCCTCGATGCGGGCCGCCCGATCGGTAGAGGCAATGTTGATCGGAGGGGACCCGGTGCGGCCCCACTCATAGTCTGCATACAAAGGCGCGTGCACCGAATGCAGGGGCACGCCGCTCGTGCGGAACCAGTCGGCGATTTCGCGCACATGCTGCTTGCGATTGGCGTAATCAAGATGCTGGCGGGCGCCGAAGATTTCGATTGCCTGCGCGCCGCCGCTCACCAGCTTGTCCAACAAGCCCGGGTGAAGCCGCTCTCTTACATAAATGTAGGTGGAAATCGCTTTCAGCATAGTTTGTATTGCTCCACCGGCCTGGCGGGGAGTACCGCGCAAAGCAGACTTTTGAGGCTAGCCCACTCAACAAGAGCGAGTCAAATGGGTTCAATCCCCGAGACCCCAGCAGCCCACAAGAACTCGCTTCATCCAACTTCTTCTATACCTGTTGCCTTGCCTCTCCCAGCGTAACCTGAATGTCCATTTTGCGCTTGCCGCGGTAAATCGTGACCTTTACGGAGTCCCCGGCACGATGGCTGTTCATCACCCGGGCGAGCTCCTGCTGGTCTTGCACCTCCTGATCGTCGATTCCCACAATCAGATCCCCACCGATGGTGATCGGTATGTTGCCCAGGTAAGCCCGCTCTGCCCCCCCTTTCAGTCCGGCCCGCGCCGCGGCGCCCCCCGGAAGCACCTGCACGATCAGCAAGCCGTAGTCCGACGCCAGCCCAAGTTCATCGGCGATATCTGGACTGATCGGGATGGTGACAACCCCGAGCGCGGGCCTGCGCACGCGTCCGAGCGTCAGCAGATCATTCAGAACGGCCTTGGCGGTATTGACCGGAATGGCGAAGCCGATGCCAGCACTCTGATTGATCCCGGGATTGCCGGCAATCATCGTGTTGATACCGATCACTTCGCCGTGCGAGTTGAGCAGTGGGCCGCCCGAGTTCCCGGGGTTGATGGCCGCGTCGGTCTGGATCGCCTCGTCAATGGTGACCCCGTCTGGTTCCTGCACCTGCCGGATGGAGCTCACAATTCCGCTCGTCAACGTTCCCGACAAACCAAATGGATTCCCGATGGCATATACCTTCTGGCCAACCTGCAGGTTTCTGGAATCTCCCATGGTCATGGGGTTGAGTTCGGGTGCCTTGATCTGGACGATGGCCAGGTCGTGCGAGCGGTCAGTGCCCACGACCGTGGCCCGGTACTTTTTGCGGTTGTGCAATGTAACGTCGATCTGGCGGGCTCCATCGATCACGTGATAGTTGGTCAGGATGTGCCCCTCGCGGTCGATGATGAAGCCAGACCCTTGCCCTTCTTGGGGTACGAGGCCATAAAAGAAGTCCAAAGTTACGGCCCGAGAGGTAATGTTCACGACCGAGCCAATGTTCTTCCGGTAAACCGAGATGTTGTTTTGTTCTTCGCTGTCAAGCGGCTCAGAGCTGTTCGCAGCCTGGGTGATGTTCACTCTTGGCTCAGGCGAATTGACCAGCCGGAATTTGCCTGAGCGGTAGGTTGTGAGATAGAAAAACGCGCCCACAAGTAGAACCGCGATCACAATTGGTCGAACCAGTTTCATGCAAGCACACCTGATGAAGAACCCAAAAACGGCTTGGGCGAAATCCTATTTTACTGTCCCCTGTGGCTGTTCTCGACAGGAATACGGCAGACGGAGAGGGATGAGTTCCGGTAGAGGCAATCCATGCCCAAAGCCTGGGATTGTTCGAGAACAAACCAGTTCACTCCAAAGCGGTCCTTCAACTTTTCAAAATCGGACCGCCGGAAGTCTTTCCATCCCCGCTGGGCATCGGCCTGCTCCTGCCAGGTTTCTGCCAGAGCGGGAAACATGGTAACCGCGCCACTGTCCTTGACCGTATCGGCAAGCATCGAGCGCTCGGCAATGGCCCGAAATCCGTGCTGGTCTTCGCCCGGGAGCCGCATATGCTCGGGATTCAAGGCAAAGTAGGCGTCCACCGGGGTATTTCCTCGAACCCAGGAGAACGTCTCGACCCAGACGTTGTGCTCTCTCCGTCCGGGGAATTCAAGATGATGGGTTGCCGGAAATAACTGCCGCTGCGCATAGAACATGCCCGCGGACAGGGGAGCGAAAACCGCCACCCAGCGCCACAACTCGGCATGGAGAAGACATTCGGCGAGCAAGCCGCCGGAGCTTACCAGCAGCACCACATACACGAGCAGCAGGCCTCGCATGGGTTGCAACTCCGCAAAGCGGACGAGCGAGGGAACTAGCGTGATCACGAGCGCAGCCAACAGGCACAAGAACGAAAACGCGATTGTGGTCTTACAAAGCGTCCACAGGCTCAGCCGGCCTCTGCTTTTCGCCCACCGGGCGATACCCCAGAGAATCAGTACGGGGCCGAAAATCCCAAGCCACTCAAACCACTCCCAACGCAGGATGAAGAAGTACGAATGCGAATTGAGCGTCCTCACGTAGGCCGGTGTAAGCGGCGGAAAAAGCGAGGCGGGAACCAAGACTGCAGCCAGAGTCCGAGGAGGCCGCGCGCGCTCTACAAAGAACAGGAGCAAAATCAATGCCAGGCTGAAGACGGCCATCAGGGGGTGTATCAAAGCGGTGACCGCAATCCAAATCGCCGCCCGGAGGTATTTCCCCTCAAGCGCCGACGCTATGATCCAAATCGCTGTCGCAGTGGAAAACGACCTGGGGTTTAGGTACTGGTCCATGATGTAGAGCGCGGTACCGGCAACCGGAATGGTCAGCAGAGCCCCCACCATGAGCGAAGCTCCCCACGCCGCCCGCTCCGACTGAAAGCAGGCCTTCCCCAGCTGCCAGCAGCCCGCGAGAAGCAGCAGAATGCAGCCAAAATGCCACCCCAGTAAAACCCACTCCAGCGGAAAATGGGTCAGCCGCGCCGACCAGGCGATCAGGTTCGGATAAAGGGTCATGCTGGCGTGAGAAGCAAAAAAAACCTGGTTCAGGGGATAGAGCGCGGGGTGTAAGAGCTGCTTGATCCCGGGAACATAGATTTCGGCATCTTCCACGAACGGATGGTAGCCGTGAACCAGCACGGCGCCGGCAGCAAGAAGGAAGAGAAAGAAAATTTCCTTAGCCCTGCTTTGCCCTGCGCCGGGAGAAGAAATTCTATTCAAGAGGTTATGGTTGTGGACTGCTGGCAAGCCCGCGCGCGTAGTAACTTGGGGTACCGGTTTCTAATTTCCGGCCCTCCGCGTCGAATATCTTGTACTTCGCCAAGCCCCATTTCTGCAAAGCAAACTGCATGGTGGTGGCAAGGACCCCAAAACCATATTGCACGCTCCGCCGGAAATTGATGGACGAGGCTTCTGCGAAGTACTTGGTCGGACACGAGACCTCTCCGATGCGAAAGCCGAAAAACGCGCACTGTGCCAGCATCTGGTTGTCGAAAACAAAGTCGTCGGAGTTCTCAAGCAATGGGAGCGTGAGCAAGACATCACGGCTGAAGGCCCGGTAGCCGGTGTGATACTCGGAAACCTTGATATCCAGAAAAAGATTTTCAAACGCGGTCAGCATGCGGTTGAAAACATACTTGTAGAGCGGCATCCCGCCGCGCAGCGCCTGGCCTCCAATGATCCTCGACCCGAGCACGACATCGTAGACGCCGTAGGCCACCATGCTGGCCATGGCCGTGATCAACCGGGGTGTGTATTGGTAATCGGGATGAAGCATGATCACCACATCAGCCCCTTCCGCGAGCGCCTCGGTGTAGCAGGTCTGCTGATTGCGCCCGTATCCATAATTGCGGTCGTGAACGAAGTGCACCAGGCCAAGTTCGCGCGCAACTTCGACCGTGCGATCGCCGCTGTTGTCATCGACGAGGATGCGCATATCCACAAGATCGGGAATCTCTTCGACGGTGGTGCGTAAGGTCTTCTCCGCGTTGTAGGCGGGCATCACCACGGCGATACGTTTGCCATTGAGCATGCAAGGATGCTGAGCAACGAGCTCTTTGCGGCGAGCCACTCATGTCGGTTCCTGGTTGAACCTTCGATTCCGGTGAAGGCTCACGGGCAAGCCTCATCGCTCGCTGCTAATTTACACTCATCATAAATCATGAGTTCTGCCCAGCCGCGCGCAAGCACGTTTCCCATCACCACGGATGGCACGGTTCTTTTGCATATCGATTTCCTGCTTACGGGAATCGTGATGACCTTTCTCGGCCCGATGCTTCCCAGCCTGTCAGCGCGGTGGTCCTTGAACGATGCCCAGTCGGGGTCGCTGATCTTTACCGAATTCTTCAGTTCGATGTTGGGGATGCTGTTCTCGGGTGCTTCTGTGCAACGCCTTGGCTACCGTAAAACTCTGATGATCGGCCTGACGCTCATGCCGATTGGTGTGGCGCTATTGGCGTTTGGTCCGTGGCTTTGGGGGATCTTCTGCATTGCCATATTTGGTGTCGGATACGGACTCACCACACCTGCGGGCAACCTCCGGACCGCAGAAATCAATCCGGCGGGTAGCGCATCGGCGCTGAGCGTGATCAATGCCGTCTGGGGTGTGGGAGCGATGAGCTCCCCTTTCCTCGTCGATTTCGCCTTGCGCCTGCATCAACCAAGACTTTTCTTTTTCGGCACCGCTCTTGCGCTTGGAATTCTTTTGTCGGCATTCGCACTCTCGCGCTTCGTCCCTGATACCCAGGTAGAAATGGATCCAGCAAGGGACGAACCAAAGAGCCTGTGGCAAATTCGGATCCTGCCGCTGATTTGCGTCCTTTTCTTTCTCTATGTCGGCACCGAAACCTGCTTCGGAAACTGGGTTGCAATGTACGCGCGCCGCATGGTCCCCTCCGACCATTCCATCGGCACGCGCATGCCTGCGCTGTTCTGGGGAGCATTGCTGGCGGGGCGAGCTGTAGCTCCGTTGGCCTTGAAGTTCACCCGCGAGACCGCGGTCGCGAGCCTTGGTCTGATGCTGGCGCTAGCCGGCGGCGCTGCGCTGGTGAGCGCGCGGGGTATGGGATTCATCGCTGCGGGGTCGGTTTTCGCGGGGCTCGGACTGGCGTCGATTTATCCCATCAGCGTCTCGCTTCTGTCCGGTTGGTTTGGCAAGAGGGCGCGCCGAGCGAGTGGTGCCGTGTTCAGCAGCGGAAACATTGGCGGTGCTGTGATGCCGCTCATGGTAGGCGGCATTTCTACCCTGACGGGCAGCCTGCGGCTTGGATTTATCGTGCCACTCCTCGGGGTGGCGTTCATGCTGGGGTTTTACCTTTTGCAGGGATCCTTCGTCCTCCCCTTTGCCGACGAGGCCACGGAGGCGCCTGGGGGGGCAAGACACAGGTAAGCGACCTCGCCTGGGAAGCCCAGAGGATGCCTGCTCTTAATTCTTGGTTCATCCCTCTACCTCGTTTTTTCTGTTGCGGTTCCGCCCGCTATCCCTATGGCGCGCGGGTCGGGTTTTGGGCCCTAGGCCAGGCAAGTTGCTAAAATAGAAACCATCCATGTCGCGAACACTCTTTGAAAAAGTCTGGGATGAACACGTCGTCACGAGCCCTTCCGGCCAGACGCCGTTGATTTATGTGGATCTGCACCTGGTTCATGAAGTCACTTCTCCCCAGGCATTTGATGGCCTGCGGGCCGCCGGCCGAGGGGTGCGCACGCCGCAACGGACCATCGCCACCGTCGACCACAATATTCCCACCGAACCGCGCGGAACCCCCATTGTTGACCCGATTGCCCGCAAACAGATTGAAACCTTGCAGAAGAATTGCCGCGAGTTTGGCGTTCGCCTCTTCGACGTGAACTCACCAGAACAGGGGATCGTTCATGTCATCGGCCCAGAACTTGGATTCACGCAGCCGGGCATGACCATCGTTTGCGGCGACAGCCACACGAGCACCCATGGCGCATTTGGCGCCCTGGCATTTGGCATCGGCACATCGGAAGTGGAGCACGTGCTCGCGACCCAATGCTTGCCGCAGCGCAAGCCGAAGACCATGTTGATTCAGGTCAATGGAAAACTGGGAGAAGGAGTTTCCGCCAAGGACTTGGCTCTGGGAATCATCGGACGGATCGGCACAGACGGGGCTACCGGCCATGTCATCGAGTACGGTGGCGAAGCCGTGCGTTCGCTTTCGATGGAAGGGCGGATGACGCTCTGCAACATGAGCATTGAGGCCGGCGCCCGGGCGGGCATGGTCGCGCCCGACGAGACCACGTTCACCTACATGAAAGGCCGCCGCTACGCTCCCCAAGGCAGAGATTGGGACGAAGCGGTTGCGCACTGGCGCAGTTTGCCGAGCGATCCCGGGGCAACCTACGGGACGGTCATCGAGATCAATGCTCTGGATCTGGCACCATTCGTCACCTGGGGCACGAGTCCCGGCATGGTTGTGCCCATCACCGCCCGCGTTCCCGAACTTCCAGCCAACGGCTCGGATCGAGCGAATGCTCTGCGGATGCTCGAATATATGGATCTCCGGCCCGGCACACCCATAGAGCAGATCAAAGTGGACCGGGTGTTTATTGGCTCCTGCACCAATTCCCGCATTGAGGACCTGCGCGCAGCGGCCCGAATTGCGAAGGGGTACAGAGTGGCTTCAGGAGTTCGCGCGATGGTGGTGCCGGGATCTCAACAGATCAAGCAAGTCGCCGAACAGGAAGGGCTCAACCACATCTTCGAGGAGGCAGGCTTTGAGTGGAGGGAATCGGGCTGCTCGATGTGCTTGGGGATGAATCCCGACATTCTGAATCCAGGCGAGCGTTGCGCTTCAACCAGCAACCGAAATTTCGAAGGCCGTCAGGGACGCGGCGGGCGCACCCATTTGGTGAGTCCCATGATGGCCGCGGCGGCCGCGGTAACCGGGCATTTCACTGACATTCGGAACTGGGAGTTCCATTGAGTTCTGCCCCGGCCCCCGGGGCTCAGCTTTCGCTCGGGGCATAACCCCCTGAGGAGTTCTAAACCATGCAGAAGTTCCGCAAACATACCGGCAAGGTTTCGCCGCTCGATCGCGCAAACGTGGATACCGATCAGATCATTCCCAAACAGTTCCTGAAGCGGATCGAGAAGACCGGCTTTGGGGAATTTCTGTTTTACGACTGGCGTCGGTCTGCCTCAGACCAACCTGAACCCACGTTCGTACTGAATCAACCGCAATATTCCGGCGCGAGCATTCTAGTTGCAGGAAAGAATTTCGGCTGTGGCTCGTCGCGCGAGCATGCCGTGTGGGCACTCGCGGATTACGGGTTCCGAGCCATCCTTGCGCCATCGTTTGCTGACATCTTCGCCAACAACTGCGTGAAAAATGGCGTACTCACGGTTGCGCTGACGGAAGAAGAAACCGCAGAGATTGCCCGCAAAGCTGAGACCCCCGGATATCAGGTTACGATCGACCTCGAGAGTCGCACGGTCACGGATAACCAAGGCTTCGACGCATCCTTTGCGATCGACGAATTCACCCGCCACTGTTTGCTCGAAGGCCTCGATGACATCGGGCTTACCCTGCAGCACGAGTCTGCTATCTCCCAATTCGAATCCAAACATCCCACACCCTCTGGGTGGAAGACATAGTCGATGCAGCGCTTCTCGGTAAAGACCCGCAGGAAACGCGAAGTCCTCGACATCACCGGCCAGGTCGAGCAATTGATCGCGGCTAAGCAGCAGACCGGGACCTGCTCTGTCTTCGTGCTGCACACAACCGCGGCGCTCACCACCGCCGATCTTGATCCTGGGACTGATCTCGATATGCTCGACGCATTCGAAGCCATGGTGCCGAAGTTGCGCTATCGGCATCCGCACAACCCTGCCCACGTTGGAGATCACATTCTTTCCGCGCTCATTGGAACCTCGGTCTCGTTGCCGGTTGAAAACGGAAAGCTGCTGCTTGGGACCTGGCAGCGCGTGATCCTGTTGGAGTTCGATGGGCCGCGCGAGCGGGAACTGGCCCTCAGCATTGCCCGGGCGGGCTGAACTCTGGCCGATCGCCCCTAAGCTTGCCGCGTTGCCTTGTACGCCTGCAGGCACCGCTTCGCGGTTTCAACTTCACCAAAGCGGCTGCCCTCCTGCTCGAGCAGGTAGTATTCGGCTCCCCCGACGCTCTCGGCCGCCACAAAGATGTCCTTCCACTTGGCGTCGCCTTCGCCGAACAGAACTTGATAGCCCTTGGAGGGATCGGAGGACCAGTCCTTCAGGTGAAGAGAATGGATGCGTCCGGGATTGGAATGGATCCAAGCAACCGGGTCGGCGCCTGCCTCAAGGCAAGTCCCTACATCGAGTTGCAGCATCACCGAGGCTTTCGTCTGTTTCGCTAGGACATCCATGGGGCGAGTGCCATCCACAGCTTTCCATTCGGCCTGATGATTATGGTAGCCCGGCTTCAAGCCTGCGGGCTCAAGCCGCTCAGCAGCAAAGTTGAGCTGTTCGGCGATGGCTTTCCATCCATCCAGATTCCCTTTCGGCTCAGAATATGCCAATACCAGGTATTTCGTTCCCAGCACCAAGTTCAGATCGCGAGCGCGATTGATGTTGTCCGCACTAAAAATCTTTTGATCGTTGTGGGTGGAATAGCAGCGAACGCCCAGCTCGTCCAGCAACTTGCGCATGCCCTTGGCCTGGGCTTCGGTCCATTCGAAGTACGGCGCATAGAACTCAACACACTGATAGCCGAGACCGGCCACGGCGCGAACCGTTCCCTCAAGGTCCTGCTTCAGGGCGTCCCGCACCGAGTAAAGTTCAAGCCCAATGGGGATCGGAGATTTTTGGGCGAAGGCCTTGATCGAGAACGGCAAAGCCGCGGACAGGGCAACGAACGACCGACGGGTGATTTCCATGGGTGCAGACATGGTACTCCGGAAGCAGGGAAGATTTCATGCCGGCAAACGGAAAGATCCAGAGCGAAGAGTCCAGGGGAATTGCCGGAAACGGGAAGCAGGAGGGGTGCTTATAAAAATAGAAAGGGCCGTGACATTGGTTATGCTCTAGTTGATGGCTCCTGCGAGGGAGCAGCCAACGTGGAGACATGTACCGTCACGACCCTTGATGCGATCACTGCTTTCGCAGTTCCGAACCCCAACTGCTCCTCGCAGAATCAGTCGGCTTTTTCAGGTCCGGCCGCTGATCGAGTCGCCTCGCTCAGCGAATCACCCAGTCTAGTTCGGATCAGCAACTGTTTATTTTTGCTAACCCTTTCGACCGTCGACGATGTGAAGTTAACACGGCATGCTGAAATGTCAACGCCCGGAAATTGTGCAATGAATTTTTCTTCATCGTGGATTTGTGGAAATTTAAGGCAATGCTGCATACACATTTATCGGGCGCGGAGAGATTTGTGCCCGATTTTGCACAATCCTTCCACAAGCGCCGAAACGCGCCACTGGCGTACCAACCAACCGTCTTGACGAAAAAGTATTCTTAACGCATGTTGTACAAAGCGGAGTGCAGATGGAGTTAGTTGCCTACGTTGATGGCGGGTCGCTGGGCAATCCGGGACCTGCGGGCGTCGGGGTGGTCATCGAGGGTGCGGTGGATGGACGGGTGACTATCGCGAAATGGGTCGGGCTACAAGACAACAACGTCGCTGAATATCTGGCGCTGGTAGAGGCCTTGCAGTGCGCGCTCGCTCTCAAAGCCACGAAACTCCACGTTTATTCCGACTCGGAAGTGATCGTGCGGCAGATGCTCGGCGCATATCGCTGCCGCAGCCCGCGTCTGTATTCGCTGCACTGGATCTGCCGCAAGCTGGCGCGGTCGCTCGAGTTTTCTATCTCCCATATCGGGCGGGAACGCAACCGTGAGGCCAATCGGCTGGCAGGGTCTGCGGCTCGCAGCCGGAGAGCGAAAGTGGATTGCATCGGGGAAGCGTTCCAGATGCTGGCACCGGTCCTGCCGTGCGCGTGATTCGCTCTCGGATCCCTTCGCGAGCCTGCATCCCAACCATTACACCTCGGTAACCTCGCAGTATCTTCCCTCGCCCGGTTTCTCGGCATATGCTGTTCTCAAGCAGAGAGCCTGCTCCTGGGCCTCCTCCAAGCATATGTTTCCTTTTCGTCTCTATAGCCTGCTCGCCGGTTGCGGAGCAGCCATATTCGCTGCCTATCTTCTGTTTGGGCGTAAGAAAAAAAGCGCGGCCGAGATCGAGCGCGAGCGCCGCGATTGGCTCAACCGGATTGGCCGCATCACCGATGGCACCGTCATCGACGTTCAGGAACTCTCGCCGAACGGGCATCCCGCAGCCACCATGCTGATCTTTCAGTACGATGTCGGAGGCGTCTCTTATGAAGCCTCGCAGGATGTGACGCTGTTGCGGCAATGGATCAACCTGCACTCCTGCCGGTTGGGACTGCCAACCTCGGTTCGCTACGACCCGCAGAACCCGGGAAATTCCATCGTCGTTTCCGAGAAGTGGATGGGACTGAGACAGTAGCCAGCCGTCCATCCTTAGCGCATTCCCTATGGGCGGCGAAGAAATCGCCCGCTGATTCGAACGAGCAGAGTACTCGATCGATGCTGGGTACGTCTTGAAGGAACTTGTAGTCGTCCTTAGACTAGAACGGTGCACATGCACGTCCATGGCGGCCAGGAGCACACTTCGAGGGTGTTGCGGATCTCGCTCTTTGTCACCACCGCCTACATCGTATTGCTCGTCCTCGCGGGCATTCGTGCACATTCTCTAGCCCTGCTCTCTGAAGCCGGACACAACCTCGCGGACTTTGTTGCCCTGCTGCTCTCGCTGGTGGCGGTCTACTTGCATTCGAGGCCTCCCAATGCGACCCACACCTACGGCTATCATCGCGCGGGAGTGTTGGCGGCGCTGGTGAATGCCGCTACCCTGGTCATCGTTTCGTTCTTAATCTTCTATGAGGCATTTCAGCGGTTCGAGCAGCCGCAGCCGGTGCACGCTCGCACCATGATGTGGGTCGCGGCCACGGGCGTCTTGATGAATGGCGTCATCGCCCTCATGCTCTTCCGTACCGACCGGGACGTCAACATTCGCAGCGCGCTCCTGCACGAGATTGGCGACACACTTTCTACCGCTGCGGTGATTGCCGGGGGATGGGCCATTCTCGTGACCGGCCAGGCCTGGATTGACTCGGCATTGTCGGTAGGAATTGGCGTCCTCATTCTGTGGTCAAGTTTTGGCATCATGCGCGAGACGCTCAACATTCTGCTTGAAGGCACACCTCGTGGAATGAAGCTTTCCAAGGTGGAAGCGGCGATTCGGGCTGTGGAGGGTGTAAACGACGTTCACGACTTGCACGTGTGGAGCATCGGATCGGAAACCGCAGCTCTTTCATGTCACATTTCGATCGCCGACATACCTCCCTCGGCGAGCGAACGCATCCTTCGCGATGTGAAGGAGCGCTTGCACCATGGCTTCCGCATCGATCACACTACCATTCAGTTCGAACATGCGGTCTGCGAAGTCGCCCACGGTTGTGTGATTCCCGTACAGCAAGAGCATACCCATTGAGCACCAGCCGCCCCCTGAAGTTCGCGCCGCTCCCCCTGCTCGCCGCCTTCCTGATCCTCGCGCAATCGCAAAATCCACCTCCCCTGCGAGCTCGGAATCGTGATCAGTTCCTCAGCAAGTTCGTTGCGGCGGCCATCGAGCGCACAACTCACCATGTTCGATACCTTGCCGACTACGTTTCCATTCCTTATCCCGGCGGCGACGTCCCCGCCGACACCGGCGTTTGCACCGATGAGGTGATCCGCAGCTACCGCGCGGTCGGAGTCGATCTGCAAAAAGAAGTGCACGAGGATATGCTGGGGAACTTCGATGCTTATCCGCACACGGGCAATCGCCATCCAGACACGAACATTGATCATCGCCGCGTCCCAAACCTGATGGCCTTCTTTTCCCGCAAAGGGGAGAAATTGGCGATATCCACTCACGGCCAGGACTACGCACCCGGCGACATTGTGGCATGGAATCTGGGAGGCGGAATCACGCACATCGGAATTGTCATCGACCGGCAAGGTCCGAGCGGGCACTACATGGTTGTGCATAACATCGGACGCGGTCCTCAGATGGAAGATGTATTGTTCGAATGGAGGGTGATCGGGCACTACCGTTACTACGGCCCGTGAGCTAAGCGCGGAGGAGCGATTTCATCTCCTCTTCACTGATGACTCGAATCCCCAGCTCTTTCGCTTTGTCGAGCTTCGATCCCGCCTCGGTGCCGGCGACCACATAATCGGTCTTTTTACTCACCGATCCGGTGACTTTCCCCCCGGCATCTTCGATCATCTTCTTGGCTTCGTCGCGAGAGTAGTGCCCAAGCGTGCCGGTCAGAACAAAAATCTTTCCCGCTAGCTTTGTGCCCCGTTCCTTCTTCTTCCCCTTCATGGTCAATCCAGCGCTGCGGAGTTCCTCGACCAGTTCCCGGTTTCTTGGTTCGGAAAAGAACTCGAGGATGCTGCTCGCAATCCGCGGACCGACTTCTTCGACCTGCTGCAGCTGCTCTTCGCCGGCGTTCACTAATGCGTCGATGTCGCCGAAGTGTTCGGCGAGGAACTGCGCCGTGCGCTCGCCCACGAAGCGGATGCCAAGACCGAAGATGACCCGCTCAAGGGGAAGCTTCTTTGAATTCTCGATTTCCCTCAGGATGTTCTCTGCCGACTTGTCCCCCATGCGCTCCAGGCTCAGGAGTTTCGGTTTCGTGATTTTGTAGATATCCGCCACATCCTTGACGAAGCCTTGGTCGGTGAGCTGGCTTACCAAGACATCCCCCATTCCGTCGATGTTCATCACCCCGCGGGAAGCAAAATGCAGAATGGTTTCCCGGAGCTTGGCCGGACACTTCTGATTTACGCAGCGGTGATCGGCCTCGCCTTCGGTTCGAACCACATTGCCGCCGCAAACCGGACAGTGCTCCGGCATGACAAACTCGCGAGTCCCCCGGGGATGATCGTTG
>Ga0157369_10000318_pt1 | contig 64959 bp, 58 predicted proteins | sample C25metaG_FD_113461 | JGI IMG/M metagenome (GOLD analysis project Ga0157369, IMG submission 113461) | Corn rhizosphere microbial communities from Kellogg Biological Station, Michigan, USA - C2-5 metaG | ecosystem: Host-associated > Plants > Roots > Rhizosphere > Soil | place: USA: Michigan... | reverse complement strand
GTGTGGCTTAAGCCATGCGAGAGTAGGTCACTGCCAGGGGCTTCATCCCAAACGCCCCGGTTCCTCGCGAATCGGGGCGTTTGTCTGTGTCCAGACGCAACATCCGCCCGTCCCCGCAAACGGCTTGCTTGCGCGAGCACGGCGAGCCCTTGTGCTCAGGCTACGCGCCAATGCATCGCGCAAGAGGCAGGCCGAGCGCCTGCACGGCGACCTGCCGGACGCTCCACAGTCGGCTGACCTTTCCTCACGAACCGCCACAATGGCACGGCAAACTTCTGCTGCGTTGGCTCTGGATCGCATGCCCGGCTTTGTTACGCTGCGCCGGTGAACTCCCTCCAGGCCGACTTGCTCCAACCTCTTCGAGAAGCGCTGTCCGCCGACGGATTTGCCTTCTCTCCAGCCGCAGCCATGCGCGCATGCCTCGCGCAATTCGGATCCCTCGGCGACTGGGATGCGTTCGCCGAAAGCTGGGACGACCTCGCGCTCGACAGCTATCTCGTCGATCATGGTCGCTACCGGCGCCGACGCCATGCAGTATTCGATGCCCGCGGCGTGGCGGGTGATCCGGGGCGGAGCATCGTTCGCGCCGCTCATCAGCCGCACTTCCAGAGCAAGGCCTACAACCGGCTTCAGGGCGGCATCGAGCGCTGGTTCGAACCAATCCGGGCGGAATACGGTGACGGCCCGAGCCTGCGCGCGATCCTGCGCTTTTGCCACGACCTGTTCGGCGCACTGGCGCCGCATGTGCGCGACTGGCGCGTCGAAGTGCATCAGTTCCGGATAGAGGCGCGCCCCGACGAGCCCGGACAGCCGACGCCCGAGGGCGTGCACCGCGACGGCGTCGACTACGTGCTGGTGCTGATGATCAAGCGGACGAACATCGCGCAAGGTACGACGACGATCCATGGGCATGGCGGAAATCTGCTCGGCAGCTTCACCCTGACCGATCCGTTCGACGCAGCGCTGGTCGACGACGCACGCGTCTATCATGGCGTCACGGCCGTCGAAGCGATCGATGCGGCCAGACCCGCGCACCGCGACGTGTTGGTGGTGACGTTCAAGCGTTCCGCCTGAACCTCGCAGGGTTGCCCGAGCGGCAAAGAAGGTGTGCCGGCGACAGATGTGCCTCGTCGTGCCGGCTTGCAAGTCAGGTTCCCGCACCGCGACAAGGTTCGGCGATTCGGCGACAATGCGCCGCGCGGCAGTCCGTCCGGATGCCGGATCAAGTCCTCGAGAGCCGTCCATGCCGAGTCCCAATCAGCCTTCCCGCCGCGAGCTGGCCAACGCCATTCGCGCACTGTCGATGGACGCCGTCGAAGCGGCCAAGTCGGGCCACCCCGGCATGCCGATGGGCATGGCCGACATTGCCGAAGTGTTGTGGAACGATTTCCTCAGCCACAACCCGGCCGATCCGAAATGGTTCAACCGCGACCGCTTCATCCTCTCCAACGGGCACGGGTCGATGCTGCTCTATTCGTTGTTGCACCTGAGCGGCTACGGCTTGCCGCTGGACGAGCTGAAGCGCTTCCGCCAGTTGCACTCGAAGACTGCCGGGCATCCCGAGGCGAGCGAATTCCCGGCGATCGAAACCACGACCGGCCCGCTCGGCCAGGGCCTGGCCAATGCGGTCGGCATGGCGTTGGCCGAGAAGGTGCTGGCCGGGCGCTTCAACCGGCCGGACTGCCGCATTGTGGATCATTATACTTATGTCGTCCTCGGCGACGGCTGCATGATGGAGGGCATCTCGCATGAGGCGGCGTCGCTGGCCGGCACGCTCAAGCTCGGCAAGCTCGTCGCGATCTACGACGACAACGGCATCTCGATCGACGGCGAAGTGCACGGCTGGTTCACCGACGACACGCCCGGGCGCTTCGAAGCCTACGGCTGGGAGGTGCTGCGCGACGTCGACGGGCACAACAGCGAAGCGATCAAGGCGGCGCTGGTGTCCGCGGCGATCGATCCGGACCGGCCGACGCTGATCTGCTGCAAGACCATCATCGGCTACGGCGCTCCGCACAAGCAGGGCACCGAAGCCTGCCACGGTGCGGCGCTCGGCAATGACGAGGTCGCTGCCGCACGCGTGCAGCTGGGCTGGAACCACCCGCCGTTCGAGATACCGGCCGAGATCTACGCCGGCTGGGACGCACGCGCCAAGGGTGCGAAGCGTGAAGCCGAGTGGAACGCGGCGTTCGCCAGATATCAGGCCGCCTATCCGGAACTGGCCGCGGAATTTTCGCGCCGCGTTGCCGGCGAGCTGCCGTCCGACTGGGCGGCGACCGCCGAGGCCTATGTCCGCAAACTGCAGGCCGACGGCCCGGTCGTCGCATCGCGCAAGGCGTCGCAGATGGCGCTCGACGCGTATGGCCCGAAGCTGCCGGAACTGATCGGCGGGTCGGCGGACCTGGCCGGCTCTAACCTGACGATCTGGAAGGGCTCGAAGGACGTCAACTCCTCGGACGAGAGCGCCAATTACATCTACTACGGCGTGCGCGAATTCGGCATGACGGCGATCAGCAACGGCCTGGCGCTGCACGGCGGATTCATTCCGTACGATGCGACGTTCCTGGTGTTCTCCGACTATGCGCGCAATGCCGTGCGCATGTCGGCGTTGATCCCGGCGCACGCGATCCATGTCTACACGCACGACTCGATCGGCCTCGGCGAGGACGGCCCGACGCACCAGCCGATCGAGCACCTGGCCAGCCTGCGCTACATTCCGCACAACCATGTCTGGCGGCCGTGCGATGCGGTCGAGAGCGCGATCGCGTGGAAGGCGGCGATCGAGCGCAGGGATGGACCGTCGTGCCTGGTTTTTTCGCGCCAGAACCTGGCGCACCAGCCGCGCAGCGACGCGCAACTGGCAACGGTCGAGTTCGGCGGCTACGTGCTGCATGAACCGGCAGGCGGCAAGTTCGACGTGATCCTGATCGCGACCGGATCCGAAGTCGGCCTCGCCATGGATTCGATGCGCGCGCTGCAGAAGGACGGCATCGCCGCCCGTGTCGTCTCGATGCCGTGTGCAAACCTGTTCGACCGCCAGCCGGACGGGTATCGCGACAGCGTGCTGCCGCGATCGTGCCGCAAGCGCGTCGCGATCGAAGCCGGCGTCACCGATTACTGGCGCAAGTACGTCGGGCTCGACGGTGCCGTGATCGGCATCGACCGCTTCGGCGCATCTGCCCCGGCCGATGCGCTGTTCAAGTACTTCGGCTTCACGGTCGACGAGGTCGTCGGCGCGGTCAAGCGCCTGGCTTGAGCGCAGCGGGACTGCGACTCGACCTCTCGCCGTCGAAAGACGGCCAGTGCAAGGCGTTCGCGGTCTTCGTTGTCCCGGGTTCGGTCAAGTTCGAGTTTGGAGGATGGTCAGATGCCCGTCATAGTCGGTCACGAAAAGCTGGCGTCCGTGGTGGAGGAGCAAATCGGCGACAAGATCAGCCGCAAGGTCATGTCCGGCAAGCAGGGCATGATGGTGTGGTGGCGTTTCAAGGCCGGCGCGCATGCGGCCGCCCATCGGCATCCGCATGAGCAGTTTTCATGGATGATCAAGGGCCGCATGGACCTGCGCATCGGCGACGACACGCGCAGCATGGTCGCCGGTGATGTCGCGGTCATTCCCGGCGGCGTCGAGCATGAAGCGTTTTTTCCGGAGGACACCGAGATCCTCGATTTCTTTGCGCCGCCGCGCGAGGATTTCCTGGCTGGCGGCGCACCGTCGTACATGAAGCCGGCCTAGGCCGCGATCGGCGGCGCGAACCGGCCGCTCATCCCCCGGGAAAGTGCGGGCGCTGTCCGGCGCAAGCGTCGAGCCGCTCCAGCACTTGCCCTGGCTATCGAATGGCATCGGTAAACGCAACGCATGCCTGTCGCGTTGTATCGGTATCGTTTCGGGAAGCTTCGGAGACGCAGATGGCAATCTGGACGCGCGTTGGCGCAGCTTGCCTCGCCATGATGTGCATGGCGGCACATGCCGGCAGCATCAGCCGCCGAATCGACGTGCACGGCCAGGCACGAACCTATTCCTTGTACGTGCCGGCCAGCGCCAGCGAGTCGGCGCCAGCAGCGCTCGTGATTGCGCTGCACGGCGGGCTGGGACAAGGTCGTTCGATGGCGACGCTGTCGGGATTCTCGCAGCTTGCCGATCGCGAGGGATTTCTCGTCGCCTATCCCGACGGCTTGCGTCGCCATTGGCGCGACGGCCGCACGATGCCGGACGGCACGGTCGACGCGGTGGCCGATGATGTCGCATTCATCTCGGCGCTGATCGACGATGCGGCCACGCTGCACGCGCTCGACACGCGCCGCATCTACGCGACCGGCATGTCGAACGGCGCGATCTTCTCGCACTATCTGGCGCTCAAGCTCGGCAACCGGATCGCGGCAATCGCGCCGGTCGCCGGCGGCATCGCGAGCGAGGTCGCAGCCGATTTCCATCCGGCCGCGCCGGTCTCCGTGCTGATGATCAACGGCCGCGACGATCCGCTCGTCCCGTATGGCGGCGGCGCGGTCGCGAAAACGCACGGCCGCATCGTGCCGACGCCGCGTGCACTGCAGTTGTGGCTTCAGGCCGATGGCCTGCGCGGCGAGCCGCGCGTGCGCAACGTCGCGGCGCAAAAAACCGGCGCTTGCGTCGAACAGTGGCAGACATGGAGCGGCGGCCGCGGCGGCAGTACCGTCACCATGGTATCGCTCGGCGGCGGCGGTCATACCTGGCCGGGCGGCGCACAATACCTGCCGAAACTGATCGTCGGCGCGGTCTGTCCGGAACTCGATGCGACGCAGGCCATCTGGGAGTTCTTTCGGCAACACCCGAAGGCTTCGCCGGGCACGGCTTGATCAACCTCACGCCGTGATCCGGCTCAGTCGGATTCCAGCCTGCTCATTGCGCCGTCGAGAGCGGCGGAACGACGATTTGGGGGCGTTGCAAGACGTGGCGGAGTGGCGCACTAGATCCGGCTGAACGACCAGCTCACCATGTGGCCGTCGCGGTACGGCATCACGCCGTGGAACGGCTGCGGATCGGCGTCGAACACCAGCGGCAGGAAATGCCGATCGCCGTCCCACAGCGGCAGCTCGAGAATCCGCTCGACATCGATCCATTCGAGCGTGCCTTCCGGATTGCCCGCAAACGGCTCGCCGCTGTAGCGCGTGATCAGGAACACGAAGCCGAACCAGTCTTCGCCGTGCTTGCCGAAGCCGGGCCAGCTGATGGTGCCGCGCAGGTTCAACCCGTCGCAGTCGATGCCGGCTTCCTCGCGGATTTCGCGCCGCATGCCGGCGACGACATCCTCGTCCGGCTCGAGCTTGCCGCCGAGGCCGTTGTACTTGCCCAGATGCTGGTCGCCCGCGCGCACGTTGCGATGAATCATCAGTACGCGCCGGCGATCCGGCGAGAGCACGTAGCCCAGCGTGGCGAGTATCGGTGTGTAAGGCATCGTCATCTTCTGAAGATTGCACGCATTCTAGCCGGTGGCGCGGGCAGCGCGGTTGCTGCTCGAAGCCGCGTACTTGACATTTGCGATTACAGGTGTAATCTCATAATCAATTACACGCGTAATCGGAAAGGCCGGCCATGTCGATCAGCGATGCGGAAAGTCTGGTGATGGAAGTATTGTGGAACGAGCACCCGCTCAGTTCCGAAGGCGTCGTTGCAGCGCTGGCCGACAGCACGAACTGGCGCGAGCCGACCGTCAAGTCGCTGCTGAACCGCCTGCTCAAGAAGCGCGCGATCGCGGCCGAGCGCGACGGACGCCGCTACCTATACCGGCCGCTGCTCAAGCGCGCCGACTACGTGCACGCGCAGAGCAAGAGCCTGCTCGACCGGCTGTTCGGCGGGCGCGTCGCCCCGCTCGTCGCGCATTTTTCGGAGCACCACAAGCTCGGCAAGAAGGACATCGCCGAGCTGCGCCGCGTGATCGAGGAGCTCGACAATGAGCGCTGACCTGCTGCACGTCCTCGGCATGGCGACGATCGCCTCCAGCCTCGCCGTGCTGTTCGTGCTGGCCTTGCGCAAGCCGATGCGGCAGCGTTTCGGGGCACGCTCGGCGTACGCGATGTGGTGCACGGTTCCGCTGGTTGTGCTCGTCGCGCTGTTGCCGGCGCCGGTCGCCCCGGTGCCGCTGCCGCCAGTCCAGGCGACGGTCTCGCAGATCCTGTTGCCGCTGAACTCTGCAGCCGTGCAACCTGCGTGGCGATTCGACGCGATGCCGTGGCTTGCGCTGCTCTGGCTGGTCGGGGCCGCGCTGCAGGCGCTGCATTTCTTCCGCCAGCAACGAAGTTTTCTGCGCGCGCTAGGGCCGCTTTCACGCGGCGATGGCCCGCTGCTTCGTGCGCGGAGCACGGCCGGTTGTCCGGCCCTGGTCGGTGCGTGGCAGCCGCGCATCATCGTGCCGGCCGACTTCGACGAGCGCTTCAGCGCGCTCGAGCGCGCGTTGATCGTCACGCACGAACAGCTGCACCGCACGCGTGGCGACGCGCAAGCGAACCTGTTCGCAGCCGTGCTGCGCTGCCTGTTCTGGTTCAACCCGCTGCTCCACCTTGCCGCATCGCGCTTCCGCTTCGACCAGGAGCTGGCCTGCGACGCGCTCGTCATCGCACGATTTCCGGAAGCGCGCCGGCCGTACGCCGACGCGATGTTGAAGACGCAGCTGGCCGGCGAATCCCGGCAGGAGCTGGGGCTCCCGGTCGGTTGCTACTGGCAGTCCAGCCACCCATTGAAGGAGCGCATCACCATGTTGAAACAACCCCTGCCGGGACGCGCACGCAGCGTGCTCGGCCTCGGCCTGACAGCAGTGCTGGCCGTTTGCGGCAGCTACGCGGCGTGGGCCTCGCAGCCGGCAAACCCGATCGCTGCCGCATATTCCGCCGGCGGCGGAGCCATTCATGCCGACTTGACGCTGAGTGTCGACGGCGCGCTGCTCGACGGATCCTGGAGCTCGCGCACGCACAGCGGCGGATCCATGCACCATGACGGCAACTCCGCGCCTGCCGCATGGCAACTGGGCCTCCGCGCCGGCGAGCCTTTCAGTCTCGCAGTCGAGCGGCCGGGCGAAAGCTGGGAACTTGACGGCAACGCCAGCCCGGGCGGCGGCAACACGATATCTCTGGATGGCGTGCTCAAGCACAATGGCACGCTCGTCGGGAGTCCGAAGTTGATCGTGCATGACGGCGAGCCCGCCGGAATCCGGATCGGCGAAGAATTGCCGGGAGGAACGTTCAAGGGATTTGCCGCGCAGATCACGCTCGCGCGTGCCGACAGCGGCGATCCGGCTGCCAAAGCGCCGGCGCATGCGTCCGGCACGGCTGCTCCGGCGAGCGCCGCCGGTGACAGCCGCGCCAGCTATCGCTCGATGCGCCGCATCGCCTACCCGGCGGCACAAATCGCGGCAAAAATCGAAGGGGTTGTCTACGTCAAGGTGCACATCGGCACGAGCGGCGACGTCACCTCGGCCAGCGCTGACCGGTTCGAGCCCGACACGGCCGCTGCGCTGGCGGACGCGGCGACCGGCGGCGTGCGCATGTGGCGCTTCAATCCGGCCGAACGCTCGGGCGCGGCGGTCGAGAGCGATGAAATCATCCCGGTCGTGTTCGCGTTGCATCCGGATGCCGTGAGGAAGACCTCCGGCGGCACGCTCGACGCGATACGCGTCTCGCCTCCCGACAAACCTGTCGCCACATCGGCGGATCGGCCGCCGACCGAGGATGTCACGTTCCGCAACATGCATCCGCCGAAGTACCCGGAGGAAGCGGTCAGGAACAAGCAATCGGCCGAACTGATGTTCAAGGTGCTGGTCGACGAGCACGGCGTGCCGCAGTCGGTCGACATCGAGCAGAGCGATCCGCCGGCAGCCGAAAAGGTCTTCGCGCAGGCGTCCATCGACGCGATCATGCAATGGCGCTTCAATCCGGCCATCAAGGACGGCAAGCCGCATGACGGCTACGTCCAGGTACCGATCACGTTCTCGCTGAAGGACATGGACTAGCGGGCTGCCCGCATCCGCGCCAAGCAGCGTCGACGGGCAGTTGCGCACTCGCCGACGTTCCGTGCCCGCGTTCAAACCGCGGTGTAGCCGCCGTCGACCGCGAGGATCTGCCCGGTGATGTGCTTGCCGGCATCGGACGCGAACAGCAGCACCGCGCCCTTGAGGTCCTCGTCGTCGCCGAGGCGCTGCAACGGCGAGTGGCCGATCAAGGCCTCCTCGCCGAACGCCTTGATCAGCCCGGCGGACATCTTCGACGGGAAGAAGCCCGGCGCCAGCGCATTGACCGTGATGCCACGGCGGCCCCACTCGCCGGCCAGCGCGCGCGTGAAGTTCACCAGCGCGCCCTTGCTGGCGTTGTAGGCGATGGTCTGCATCGGGCCGGGGGGATTGCCGCGCAGCCCGGCGATCGAGGCGATGTTGATGATGCGTCCGTACTTGCGCGGAATCATCGACAGCTTGCCGATGCGCTGCGTCAGCAGGAACAGGCCGCGGATGTTGAGGTTGAAGATCTTGTCCCAGGCCTCGGTCGGATAGTCTTCGGCCGGCGCGCCCCAGCTCGCGCCGGCATTGTTCACGAGGATGTCGACATGGCCGAGCCTGGCGATCGCCGCATCGGCCAGCATGGCGATGTCGGCATCACGCGACCCATCGGCTGCAATCCAGTCGGCGTCGATGTCCAGTTCGCGCAGGCGGGCCTGCGCTTGCTGCAGTTCGTCGGCCTTGCGCGCCGACAGCACGACGCGCGCGCCATACGCGCCCAGCGCCTCGGCCATCTGCAAGCCCAGGCCGCGCGAGCCGCCGGTGATCAGTGCGGTCTTGCCGGTCAGGTCGAACATGTTCGGGTGTTCCATCTACCTGCTCCTGAGGGTTGAGCCATCGCCGGACTCCGCCTGTGGCCCCGCGATGAAACAGCCCGTGACCTCGTCCGGCATTTTTCCAATCGGATCGGCAGCAGCGCATCGCAAATCGCGCAGGTCCCGGACCCATCGCGTTTGAAGCGGTCGCGCGCGATTCCTACGCGGCAACTGTTTCCGGCTTCGCGAGCCGCTTCCAAATCGATCGCGTTCGACAGGGAAGTTACCTTGCCAACAAGCAAGCGGCATCCTACGATGGATTGCAGGCAACTGTCCCGCATTGCGCGGAATCGCGCCTGTCATCGAATACGGGCGGCCACATGAATTTTGCCTACTCTGCGAAAGTCGAAGCGCTGCGCGCCGAATTGACGGCGTTTTTCGAGCAGGCGATCTATCCGAACGAAGCGGCTTACCTCGACGAAATCCGGCGCAATCGCGCGGCTGGAAATCCGTGGCTTCCGTTGCGCGTGGTCGAAGAACTCAAGCCGCTGGCACGCGCGCGCGGCCTGTGGAATTTGTTCCTGCCGCAATCGTCGCGCGCTCCGCACGGCTTGTCCAACCTGGAATACGCGCCGCTGTGCGAAATCATGGGGCGGGTGCCGTGGTCGGCGGAGGTGTTCAACTGCTCCGCGCCGGACACCGGCAACATGGAAACCCTCGAACGTTACGGCAGTCAGGCGCAGAAGGACCGCTGGCTCGACCCGCTGCTCGCCGGAGAAATCCGCTCGGCGTTCCTGATGACCGAGCCGGCGGTCGCTTCGTCGGACGCCACCAACATCCAGTGTTCGATCCGGCGCGACGGCGACCATTACGTCATCGATGGTCGCAAGTGGTTCGCCTCCGGTGCCGGCGATCCGCGCTGCGCGTTGTACATCGTGATGGGCAAGACCGATGCGCAGGCGCCGGGCCATCGGCAGCAATCGATGATGCTGGTTCCCGCCGACAGCGCCGGCATCGAGGTGATCCGGCCGTTGCCGGTATTCGGCTACGACGATGCGCCGCACGGGCACATGGAAATCGAACTGCGCGGCGTGCGCGTGCCGGCCGACAACCTGCTGCTCGGCGAGGGCCGCGGCTTCGAGATCGCGCAGGGGCGCCTGGGTCCCGGGCGCATCCATCATTGCATGCGCACGATCGGCGCCGCGGAACGCGCGCTGGAGTTACTGTGCCGGCGCGTCCAATCGCGTGTCGCGTTCGGCAAGCGCATCGGCGACCAGTCGATCTGGCACGAACGCATCGCGCAGGCGCGCTGCATGATCGAGCAGGCGCGCCTGCTCACGCTCAAGGCGGCGTACATGATGGATACGGTCGGCAACAAGGTCGCGCGTGCCGAGATCGCGATGATCAAGGTCGTCGCGCCGGACATCGCCTGCCGCATCATCGACTGGGCGATCCAGGCTCACGGCGGCGCCGGTGTCAGCGAGGATTTTCCGCTGGCCAGCCTGTATGCCGGTATCCGCACGCTGCGCATCGCCGACGGTCCGGATGAGGTCCATCGCGCGACGATCGCGAAGCTGGAACTGGCCAGGTACGCGGCGCAGCAGGCGGCCTCGTGAAGCGCCTGTCATTCCGGGCAGGTCGCCTTTGAAGTCGGCGGCTCCGGTCGCACGACTGCTTCGTGCTCGCGTCAGGTTTCGTCGCGTACCGGCAAGCGCAGGAAGATCCTTCCCGCGGCGTCCGCCGGTGGCAGACGTCCGGCGCGGATGTTCACCTGCAGCGAAGGATACAAGAGGCGCGGCGCGGCAAGCGTCGCGTCGCGCTTGTGGCGGAATGCAACGTACTCGTCTTCGGTGGTCGCGGCGCGCAGCTGGATGTTGCCGGCCTTCTGTGCCGCGATCGTCGTTTCGGCGACCGGCTGGGCGCCGGCGGCCGGATAGTCGTGGCACAGGAACACGCGGGTCGAGTCCGGCAGGTCGTACAGGCGCCTGATCGAGCGATACTGCGTCGCAGCGTCGGCGCCGGGAAAATCGCAGCGGCCGGTGCCGCCGTTGGGCGCGAACAGCGTGTCGCCGACGAACGCGGCGTCGCCGATCAGGTAACTCATGCCGTCGCTGGTATGTCCGGGCGTCGCGATGGAGCGCGCATCGATGCCGCCGATCGCGAAGCGCTCGTCGTCGGCGAACAGCCGATCGAACTGCGAGCCGTCGACCGGAAAGTCCGGGCCGAGCGCGAACACGTCGCGAAAGTGGCGCTGCACGGCCATGATGCCGGCGCCGATGCCTGTGCTGGGCCCGGTCGACAGATCGGTCGCCGGCGCGGTCGAATGGCCGCCCGCGGCGAGCTGGCGCTTGAGCCAGTCGGCCGACGTCAGGTGATCGGCATGCGCGTGCGTCTCGAGAATCCAGTCGACGCGCAATCCGCGCTCGCGCACGAAGTCAAGCACGGCGCGGGCCTGCTCGGCCCAGACGCGGCCCGATGCCGGATCGAAATCCAGCACCGGGTCGATGATCGCGGCAGCGCTCGACCGCGGATCGACGACGACGTGCGTCCAGGTATTGGTTGCCGCGTGGTAAAACGATTGGACCTGCGGTGCAATCATGGTTCCCCCTGAAGCCGGCCGGCGGCAGCGCCGCGGCGCAATTGCCGGAAATGGTACAGCGCTTTGCGGCTCGCCAGTACGAAGCGACAGCCAAGACCGCTACAATTGGCAGCCTGTCTTACGCGAAATCAAGGTTTTCTCAAAACCCGGGAGCAAGTCATGGCAATCAAGGTCGCAATCAACGGCTACGGCCGCATCGGCCGCAACGTGTTGCGCGCGCTGTACGAATCGAACCGCACGCAAGAGATCCGGATCGTCGCGGTCAATGATCTGGGCGACGCGGAAACAAACGCTCACCTGACCCAGTACGACACGGCCCAGGGCAAGTTCCCGGGCGAGGTCGGCGTGGACGGCGGCGACATCGTCATCAATGGCGACAAGGTCAAGGTGTTCGCCGAGCGCGATCCGGCCAGGCTGCCGTGGGGCTCGCTCGGCGTCGACGTCGTGCTCGAATGCACCGGCCTGTTCACCTCGAAAGCCAAGGCCGGCGCGCATATTGCCGGCGGCGCGAAGAAGGTCATCATCTCGGCGCCCGGCGACAAGGATGTCGATGGCACGTTCGTGTTCGGCGTCAATGAAGACAAGCTCACCGCGCAGCACGAGGTCATCTCCAACGCATCGTGCACGACCAACTGCCTCGCGCCGCTGGCCAAGGTGCTGCACGAGAAGATCGGCATCGTGCATGGGCTGATGACGACGATCCACTCCTACACGAACGACCAGGTGCTGACCGACGTGTTCCACAAGGACCTGCGCCGTGCGCGCAGCGCGACGATGAGCCAGATCCCGACCAAGACCGGTGCCGCTGCCGCGGTCGGCCTCGTGCTGCCGGAACTGAACGGCAAGCTCGACGGCTTCGCGATGCGCGTGCCGACGATCAATGTCTCGGTCGTCGACCTGGTGTTCCAGGCGGTGCGTGCCACGACCCACGCGGAAATCGACGCAGCCATCAAGGAGGCCAGCACAGGCAGGCTCAAGGGTATCCTCGGCATGAACCACAAGCCGCTCGTGTCGGTCGACTTCAATCACAATCCGCTGTCGTCGATCTACGACGCGACGCAGACGCGCGTCATGGGCGGCACGCTGGTCAAGGTGCTCAGCTGGTACGACAACGAGTGGGGCTTCTCGAACCGCATGCTCGACATGACAGTCGCGATGCTCAACGCCCGATGACACGCGGACCCGCTCCAGCCCGCTGATACACCCGCTGCCGCGCGCGCGAGCGCGGCAGTTTCGAACTGGCGTAAAGTACGCATGCGCTGCGGCGCATCGATGAGGACAACGCATGAATGCGCCGGGGATCCTGCCGGTCTTGTTCGCGCCGCCGGCGCTCGCGGCATGCGCGACGGCATGTGCCGGGCATCTGTCCGGGCCGGCGCACGTCATCGATCGTTCGACGCCGGCACCGCAGCGCCGCGAGGTCTTCGCCGCCTGGTCCGGTTCGCGCGCACGGACACGGCGATGAACGCGTACCTGAGCGCCATCCTGGGCGGCGTGCTGATCGGGCTGGCGGCGACCTTGCTGCTGCTGCTCAACGGCCGCATCGCCGGCATCAGCGGCATCGTCTACGGCCTGACCCGGCGCTCGCCGACGGCCGAGTGGTCGTGGCGCGCGGCATTCGTCGCCGGACTGATGCTCGCCGGCGGCATCGCGATGCGGTTGTCCGGCACGCCGACGCCATCGCCGGCCGGCATTCCCTTGCTCGTGCTCGCCGGCCTTGCGGTCGGCTACGGCACGCGCCTGGGCGGCGGCTGCACGAGCGGGCACGGCGTCTGCGGGCTCGGCCGCTTGTCCCGGCGATCGCTCGTGGCCGTGTTCGTGTTCATGGCGACGGCCATGGTGACGGTCTTCGTCGTTCGCCATGTGCTCGGCAGTGCGCCATGAAGCGCATCGTCGCCGCATTGCTGGCCGGGGCGTTGTTCGGCATCGGGCTCGTCGTCTCGCGCATGAGCGATCCGACCGTCGTGCTCGGCTTCCTCGACGTGTTCGGCGCACATTTCGATCCGACGCTGCTGATCGTGTTCGCCAGCGCCGTCGCGACGAGCCTGCTCGGCTATCGGCTGGCGCTGGGGCGCGGCCGGCCGCTGCTCGACTCCGATTTCCACCTGCCGACCGCACCGGCGATCGATGCGCCGCTGGTCCTCGGCGCGGCTATCTTCGGCGTCGGCTGGGGGCTGGCCGGTTACTGCCCGGGGCCCGCACTCGTCGCAGTCGCCGCCGCAGTGAACACCGGCCTCGTGTTCCTGCCGGCGATGCTGGCCGGGGCGCTGCTGCAACGTTTCGTGGCGCAGCGTCGCGCGGTTGCGTGAAGCGATGGCGACGCTGGCGCGATTGAGCCTGCCCGCGCAGGTCAATGGGGTTCCTTCTCCGACTGCAGCGTTTCGAGCAGCGCGATCTGCAGGCGCGAGTGCAGCTTGACCAGCGTGCGCCACAGCAGCGCGAGGATCAGCGCGCCCATCGCCAGCACCGCGATCAGCAGCTCGGCCGGCGGCAGGATGCTCGACGACAGCGCCGAAACCAGCACCAGCATCGCGCCGATCGACACGGCCGGCAGCACCTCGGCGACGATGCGCTGCACGCGCTCGGTATGGCGACCGGCGCGCACGCCGACCTCGGCCAGCATCATCGCCAGCGCCTTGAGCTTGCGGTAGGCGGCGATCAGGAAGGCCAGCGACAGCACCAGCGCGGCACCCCAGATCACCGCGTTGGCGATCGGCGGATGCGGGATCCATTGCGAGATTTCGGCGCGATAACGCCGGCCGGCATAGGCGCCGGCGCCGAAGATCGCCGCGACCAGGCACAGGTTGACGAAGGCCTGCAGCAGGATGCGGCGCACCATCGCCGCGATGATCGCGCGATCGCCCTCGAAGCGCAGGCTCTGCAGCCACGCGGTATACATGTGCAGGATCCCGCGCACGCCCGCCGGCGTGACCCTGCGGATGCCGCGCGCGAGCGGATCGGCGGCGCGGATCAGGTACGGCGTGAACAGCGTCGTGATCGCCGACACGGTGACCGCGATCGGATACAGGAACGAACTCGTCACGTTCAGCGTGAGGCCGAGCGTGGCGATGATGAACGAGAACTCGCCGATCTGCGCCAGGCTCATGCCGATGCGCAGCGAGGTGTTCGCGTCCTGTCCGGCCGCGAACGCGCCGGCGCTGCGCGCCAGCGACTTGCCGAGGATCACCGCGACAGTCGCGGCAGCGACAGGGCCCGCGTATTGCAGCAGCACCGACGGGTCGAGCAGCAGCCCGATCGCGACGAAGAAGATCGCGCTGAACATGTCGCGCACCGGCTCGATCAGGCGCTCGATCCGGCGCAGCGAACCGGCCTCGGCCACGATCACGCCGATCACGAACGCACCGAGCGCGACGCTGTAGCCCATGCGCGAAACGACCAGGCAGAAGCCGAACAGCAGGCCGAGCACGGCAACCAGCAGCATCTCGTTGCTGTTGAAGCGCGCGATCCGGTCGAGCAGGCGCGGAACCGCGAGGATGCCGATCACCAGCGAGGCGACCAGGAACACGGTCAGCGCGCCCAGCGTATGCAGCACGTCGCCGGACTCGACCGCGCCGGTCCTGGCCACGCCCGACAGCAGCGCGATCATGGCGATCGCCAGCACGTCCTCGACGATCAGCACCGCGAACACGACCTGGGCGAAATGCTGCTTCTTCAGCTTCAGGTCCTCGAGCGCCTTGATCGTGATCGTGGTCGACGAAATCGACAGCATCGCGCCGAGGAACACCGCGTCCATCACGCTCCAGTCGAATGCGCGGCCGATGGCATAGCCGAGCGACAGCATCGTCACGATGCCGGCGAGGGCAGAGACCAGCGCGGTGGCGCCGACCTGGCGCAGGTGGCGCAGCGAGAACTCGAGGCCGAGCGAAAACAGCAGGAACACGATGCCGAGCTCAGCCAGTGTCCTGATCGTTTCTTCGTCGGTGACCAGCGAATAGGGCGGCGTGTGCGGGCCGATCAGCACGCCGGCGACGATGTAGCCGAGCACGACCGGCTGGCGCAGCAGGTGGAAAACGACCGTGACCACGCCGGCCGCCAGCATGATGATGGCGAGGTCGTGGATGAAGGCGATGACGTGCATCGTCGTCCCGTGCTCGGCGATGGCTGGTCATGGTGACCGATCGCAGGCCGGGGCGCAAATCGGGGAAAACACGGTGCACTTCCCCTGGCGGTTGACCGCAGGCGCCAATTGTGCTGTCATATGGACGTCTAAACGTCTATACACCCACAATTCAAGGAAACGGCAGTCATGGCGGCAATGGCGGCAGGCAAGATTACGGCTACGGTCGACATTGCGATCGTCGGCGCCACCGGGCGTGTCGGGCGGCGCCTGCTGGAATTGATCGACGCGCGCCGCGCGGTGTTGCAGCAGCGCGGAGGGTTGCGCCTGCGCATCGTCGCGGCCGCCAACTCGACGCGCTGGCTGCACGTGCCGGACTACGTGCCGGCGACGCGCGTGCCCGAACTGCTGGCGGCCGCCTCGCCGCCGCCCGATGCGCTCGCGCTGACGCGCGCACCGCTGCAGCCGCGCGTACTGGTCGATTGCAGCGCCAGTGCCCAGATCGCAGCGCTTTACCCGCGCTGGCTCGGGGCCGGCATCGACGTCGTCACGCCGAACAAGCTCGGCTCGTCGGCGGAGCGGCCGCTGGCGCAGGCGATCGCTGCCGCACAGGCCGGCGGCGGGGTATTGCACGACAACACGACGGTCGGCGCGCAGTTGCCGCTGCTGTCGACCTTGCGCGACCTGCATCGCGCCGGCGACCGCATCGAGCGTTTCGAAGCGGTGCTGTCAGGCACCCTGTCGTACGTGCTCGGACGCCTGCAGCAGGGCGTTGCGCTGTCGAGCGCGGTGAACGAAGCGGTGCGCAACGGCTATGCCGAGCCGCACCCGGGGCGCGACCTGTCGGGCGAGGACGCCGCGCGCAAGCTGGTGATCCTGCTGCGTGCGCTCGGCCACGACGTCGAACTGGACGACGTCGAATGCGTGCCGCTGGTCGATGCCGCGCTGCTCGACGCCGCCGATCCGGCGAGCCTGCTCGCCCGCCTCGAGCAGGCCGATGCCGGCTGGCGCGCGCGCGTCGCCGTGGCGGACGTGCGTCACGAGCGCTGGGTCTATCGCGCGAGTTTCGAGAACGGCCGCGCGCGCATCGCGCCGGAGCGGCTGGCGCAGTCCCATGCATTCGCGCGCCTGGCGCCGTGCGAGAACGCGCTGATCCTGCACAGCGATTTCTACAGCGCCGCGCCGTTGACCATCGCCGGCCCCGGCGCCGGCATCGACCTGACCGCCGCCGGTGTGTTCGCCGATCTGGTCGCCGCGGCGCAGCGCCGGGCGCCGACACGCGACGAATCGGTTCAGCCGGTCGGCGTGGCGGCGTAATCGCGCGCGAGCAGGCCGTAGAGCGCGCTGTCCTGCACGTCACTGCCGACGTGCCAGCGCTCGCGCAGCAGGCCCTCGCGCACAAAGCCCATCCGCTCGATCAGGCGCGCGGATGCCGTGTTGCGCGGATCGATGTCGGCCTCGATGCGGTGCAATTGCAACGTGCCGAATGCGTAGGTCAGCACCATGCGCAGTGCGTCCTGCGCATAACCGTTGCCCCACTGGGTTCGCACCAGCGCATAGCCGATCATCGCGCGCCGGTGCGCCTTGTCGATGGCGAACAAGGTGCAGGTGCCGATCATCGAATCGTTGGCGCTCAGCGCAACGACCCACGGCAGGAACTCGCCGGCCTGCGCGCCGAGCACGGTCTTTTCGTACATCTCCTGCGCCTGCGCCAGGTCGGTCATCGGCGGGTGGCTCCAGAAACGCATGCCGACCGGATCCGATTTCAGCGAAAACAGGGCCGGCACGTCGTCCTGGCGCATGGCGCGCAGGCGCACTCGAACGTCCTCGAACTCGGGCAGCTTGGCGTCCATCAGTTGCCGCCGCCGCGCAGGCCCGCAGCGCGTGCGGCCGCACCGGGTGGCGCCGACGGGCGCGCAAGTGTCGCGCGGTCGCTGGCTGCGAGCGGACCAATTGTGAGGATTTCGTGAGGTGTCTGGCGCATCGCGGCATGTTGCCACAGAGTTGGTCGACAAGCATGCAGGGTACGTGCCGCATTGCCTCGCCGCACCGTACAATGCGGCTGCTACCGGCCCTCGAAGCGCCAAGGGCTACCCGCTCCGCCCGGAGAACCGCGCACGCATGGCGGCAGCGCGCACACCCTGTGCGGCGTCGAGCCGGACGTTCCGGCCGGACGGAAGTCCGGGCCGGGAAGCGCACCAGGGACGGCTGCTCGCGATCGATCGCGCACCAGCGGACCAAACCAACAAACCGAGGCAACCAATGTCCATCCTGCGAATGACCCATCTGGACCTGGCCGGCAAGCGCGTGCTGATCCGCGAAGACCTCAACGTGCCGCTGAAGGACGGAAAAATCACCGCCAGCCAGCGCCTCGAAGCGGCCCTGCCGACGATCAAGCTGGCGCGCGATGCCGGCGCGCGCGTCCTGGTGATGTCGCACCTGGGCCGGCCGAAGGAAGGCCACTTCACCGAATCCGAATCGCTCGCACCGGTCGCGCGCTGGCTCGGCAACGCGCTCGGCAAGCCGGTGCCGCTGCTGCGCAATTACCTGGACGGCGAAACGATCGACGTCGCGCCGGGTGAGGTCGTGCTGCTGGAAAACTGCCGCTTCAACGTCGGCGAAGAGAAGGACGACGCGACCCTGGCCGAGCGCTACGCCATGCTGTGCGAGATATTCGTCATGGACGCGTTCGGCACCGCGCATCGCGCGCAGGCCTCGACGCACGGCGTGATCCGGCGCGCGCACATCGCCTGCGGCGGGCCGCTGCTGATGGCCGAACTGGATGCGCTGGCCAAGGCGCTCGAGCGGCCGGCGCGGCCGCTGCTTGCGATCGTCGCCGGATCGAAGGTATCCACCAAGCTGAGCCTGCTGGAAAACCTGATCGGCAAGGTCGACCAGCTGATCGTCGGCGGCGGCATCGCCAACACGTTCATCGCCGCCGCGGGCCATGGCGTCGGCAGGTCGCTGGTCGAGATGGACCTGCTCGGCGTCGCGCGCAAGATCATCGCCGACGCGAAGGCGCGTGGAGCCGAGGTGCCCATTCCGGTCGACGTCGTCGTTGCGCCCGAGTTCAAGGCCGACGCACCGGCGAGCGTGCGCAAGGTCGGCGAGGTCGGTGCCGGCGAGATGATCCTCGACATCGGACCGCAGACGGCGCTGCGCTACGCCGCGCTGATCGCCGAAGCCGGAACCGTGGTCTGGAACGGGCCGGTCGGCGTGTTCGAGTTCGACGCGTTCGGCAAGGGCACCGAGACGCTGGCGCTGGCGATCGCCGGATCGAAGGCGTTCTCGATCGCCGGTGGCGGCGACACGCTGGCAGCGGTCGAGAAATACAAGGTGGAAAAGGATATTTCGTATATTTCGACCGGCGGCGGCGCGTTTCTCGAATTTCTCGAGGGCAGGGAACTGCCGGCCGTGGCGGCGTTGCGCCAACGCGGCTGAAACTCGTGGGGCGGGCGGTGCGCCGAGCAGCGCGCCCGAACGACCGGGCGCCTGACGGAGGCGTCTGCCAGGCGGTGTCGACGCCCGATCCGGGCAATGTGGAGCGGCGCAGGAAGAGAACTTCCGACATGGACGTGATCGGGCTGCGATCCAATGAAGCTCGCGGGAATCGTCGCAGCGCCATTGCAGCAACCGGACGCGCGCCATGGAGTTGATTCAGCAGGGACTTCCCACTCCGCCTGGCGGCACGCAGGCCAATCGCTCAAGTTGGCGTTGCGCTGAATCCGCTCATTGCGGAAGGCGAAGCGGGATTTCGAATCGCGCGGTTGATTCAAACCTCCAGCCTGTCCCCCTCGCGCGCCACCAGCGCATAGAGTGCCGGCATCAGGAAGACGCTGATCAGCAGGCGCGTGAACAGCCCGCTGACGATGACGAGCGCAAAGGGTTTTTGCGTATCGGTGCCGACTCCGGTGGCGAGCGCCGCAGGCAACAAGCCGAGCGCCGCGACCAGCGCGGTCATCATGATCGGACGCAGGCGCAGGATCGCGCCCTCGCGAATGGCATCGGCCAGGCTGGTGCCGCCGAGCCGCAATTCATTGACGTAGGAAATGTATACAACCGCCGTCTGCACCGAAACGCCGAACAATGCCAGGAAGCCGATCCCGGACGACACCGAGAACGGCGTGCCGGTAAGCCACAGCGCGACGATGCCGCCCACCGGCGCAGACAGCATGACGCCGAGTACCGTGATGAACGGAAACTTCAGGTTGCTGTAGAGCATGAATAGCAGCAGGAAGATGAGGAACACGGTCAGCGGCAGGATGACCCGAAGCTGCGCGCGCGAAGCGGTGTACTCCTTGTATACGCCGCCCCAGTCCAGGTGATATCCGCGCGGCAGCTGAACGCTCTTGTTGACCTGCTCGATCGCGTCTTCGACCGCGCCCGCGAGATCTCGGCCGGCCACGGAGAACTGCACGCCGACATAGCGCGAATTGTTGTCGCGGTATATGAACGATGCGCCATTGACAACCTTGATGTCCGCGAATTCCTTCAGCGGAATCTGCTGCCCGCCCGGCGTCGACACCGGAATGTCGCCGATCTCCTCGGGATTGTCGCGGTACTGCTGTTCGAGGCGCACGACCAGGTCGAATTGCTTCTCGCCCTGCACGACCTGCGTGGCGACGTCGCCGCCGACCGCAGTCGTGATCAGCGCATTGATGTCGGCGACATTGACGCCGTAGCGGGCTATCTTGGCGCGGTCGATGTCGATGTCGAGGCTCGGTTGCCCGAGTTCCCGCACGAGCGTGACGTCGGTGATGCCGCGCACGCGCGCGAGCACCTGCTTGATGGCCTTTCCTTTCTGTTCGAGTGTCTGCAGGTCGGAACCGAACACCTTCACGGCGAGCGCACTCTTCAGACCGGTCTCCGCCTCGTCGACTGCATCTTGCGCCGGCTGCGTATAGTTGAACACGATGCCGGGAAACGCGGCGAGCTTCCTGCCGACCGCCTCGATCAAGCCGGCCTTGTTGCGATAGGATCCTTTCCATTCGGAGTAGGGTTTGAGGCCGACGTAGAATTCGGCATTGAAGAAACCAGTCGGGTCGGTTCCGTCGTCGGGGCGGCCGAGTTCGGAGGCGACGGTCGTCACTTCCGGGAACGAACGCAGCACGTCGCGGACTCTTGGCGCGATTTTCGCGGACTCGTCATACGAGATCGTGTACGGCATGGTCGCGCGCACCCACAGCGCACCCTCGTCGAGTTGCGGCATGAACTCGGCACCGGTGCGCGGAATCAGCAGCAGCGAGGCCGCGAGCAGGGCGGTCGACACGATGACCACCCCCCACGGGCGCCCGAGCGAGAAATCCAGACCCTTGGCGTACGCCGATTTGATCGACTCGAGCACTGCGTTGCGCCGTTCGATCACGCCTTTGCGCATGGTCCACGCACAAAGCACCGGCAGGAGCACCAGCGTTACGGCGAGCGAGCCGGCCAGCGCGAACACCATCGTGTCGGCCATCGGCCTGAACAGCGTCCCGGACGGTCCAGCCAGCACGTAGATCGGCAGGAAGCTGACCACGATCACCATGACCGCGAAGAAAAGCGGCCGATCCACCTCCGCGGCGGCGTCGCGGATTACCTCGATGATGTCGAGCGTGCTGTCGTGCCGCAGCGCGATCCGGCGATGGATGTTTTCCACCATGACCACGGCGCCATCGACGATGATGCCGAAGTCGATGGCGCCGATCGAGAGCAGATTGGCCGAAGCGCCCTGCATGTCCAGGCAGAAGAACGCAAACAGCAGGGACAGCGGAATCGTCGTCGCGACGATCAGCCCCGCGCGGAAACTGTACAGAAAGAAGACGAGCACCACGACCACCAGCAGCATGCCTCGCAGCAGGTTCTGCACGACGACGTCGGTCGTCAGATCGATCAGATCGGTGCGGTCGTAGAACGGCACGACCTTCACGTCCTTCGGCAGGATCTCCTCGTTCAGCTGCCTGGTTTTTGCTTCGACACCCTTCAGCACGTCCTGCGTCTTCTCGCCGGTGCGCAGCAGGATGACGCCTTCGACCGCATCGTCCTGCTTCTCGTAGCCGAACTCGCCGAGTCGCGGAGCGATCCCGATCACCACGCGGCCGACATCCTTCACCAGGACCGGCGTGCCGTTGTTCACCGCAAGCACGACGTTGCCGATGTCCTCCACGGTGACCATGCGCCCGGTGCCGCGCACGTAGTAGAACTGGCCGCCCTGCGAATAAAATCCGCCGCCGGCGTTGCCGTTGTTGGCGGCCAGCGCCGCTTCCACCTGCGCCACCGACAGGCCGGCGCCGGCGATCCTGGCCGGATCGAGCAGCACCTGGTACTGCATCGTGCCGCCACCGAATCCCGAATCGTCGGCGACGCCGGCCACCGATTTGTATTGCGGCTCGATCACCCAGTCCGCGAACGTCTTCAACTCCATCGGCGAGCGGTCGGAACTCTGCAACACGTAGCGATAGATCAGGCCCGACGGCGCCGACATCGGCGACACGGACGGCGTCACGCCGGAAGGCAGGTTCAACCCGGTGATGCGGTTGAACACCTGCTGCCGCGCGAAGTAGTTGTCGGTGCCGTCCTTGAACGTGAGGATGACGTCGGACAGCCCGTACAGCGAGATCGAACGGATATCGGTCGCCTGCGGCGTGCCTGTCATCCCGATTTCGACGGGCACGGTGATCAGGCGCTCCATCTCCTCGGCGGCGTGCCCGGGCCACTGCGTGATGATCTCGACATTGGGCGGCGAGAGGTCCGGGTAGGCGTCGACCGGCAGGTGGCTCAGTGCGCGCGCTCCGACGCCGATCAGCACCGCCGTCATCAGGATGACGATGAACGGCTGCCGCAATGAGGAGGCGATGATGCGGTTCAGGACCGAGGCCGTGCGCGGCGTCGATCCGCTGGAGGACAGTTGCTCGCTCATTGATTCTGCATGAACTGGACGAACACCCCGCCGTCGGTCATCACCTGGTCGCCGGCCTTCAGGCCTTCGCTGATCTCGTACCGGTCTTCGAACCGGTACCCGAGCATCACGTGGGCGCGGGCGAAGCTGCCGTCGGGCTGCGCGACGTACACGAAGGGCAGATTCTCGTCATCGCGCAGGATCGCCGACGTCGGCACGAACAGGCCGTTGCTTTCCTCATGCGAGTGGATCCGCACGCGCACGTACATCTGCTTGCGCAGCAGGCCATGCGGATTCTCCACCACCACGCGCACGTTCACCGCGCGCGTGCCCGGATCGACCAGGCTGGCGATGTTGTCCACTTTCCCCTGCATCCCGGTCGCGTCGCTGCCGGTATCGATCTCGGCCGAATCGCCGACCTTCACCGATGCCAGATCGGCGCCGAACACCTGCGTCATCACCCACACGCGCGACAGATCGGCGATGGTGAAGCACGGCGTGGTGCCGGCCTGCAGAAGCTGCCCGGCCGTGATCAGCCGCTCTGCCACGGTTCCGGTGATCGGCGCGCGGATGATGCCTTCGGCGCCTGCGATCGGCTTGCCGTCCTCGATCTGCTTGATGGTTTTCGGGTCGACGCCGAGCGAATGCAGCGCTTCGCGCGCGGCGTCGCGGTCGGATTCCGCGCCAATGGCATCGGTTTCCGCCTGCAGCGCTTCGCGCTGCGAAACGCCGTTGTGCTGGACCAGATCCTTGTCGATTTCGGCCAGGCGGCGGTCGTTCCTGGCGGTGGCGATGGCCTTGCGGTAGGTCTCGATTGCAGCGGAGAAATCCGACGAGGCGACTTCGGCGAGCGGATCGCCTTTGTTGACGCGATCTCCGGGCGAAACGAGCAGCTTCGTCACCGGGCCGGAGAAGGCTGCGAGCACGCTCGTTGCCTGGTCATTGTCGAAATCGACCACGCCGTTCGCGACGGTCGCCTTGTGAAAGCCGGTAGGCGCGACCGTGTAGACATGGATGTGCTGGCGCTGAGCGTCGGTCAGCCTGACATTCGCTGGCGTTGCCGCCGCGGCCAGCGGAGTGCCGTTGCCAGACTGCGAACAGCCGGCGATTGTCACGGCGGCCGCGGCGGCGACAGCCGCAGCCCATCGTCGGAACGAATCAGTGTTCATTTTTTTCCTGGGCCAATTCGGGCCGATGCCACCATCCGCCGCCGAGCGCCTGGAACAGCCCCGCGGTGTCGGCGTAACGATTGGCCTGGGCCTGGACGAGAGTGATCCGTGCCTGTTGATAGGCCTGCTCCGCGTTCAACAGTGCCAGGGTGCTTGCGTAGCCCGCGCGTTCCTGCCGCTGCGACAGGTCGAGCGTCACCTTGGCAGCATCGACCGCTGCGGCCGCAGCCTGCAGTCCTTCCGCGTCGTGCGCGAGCGCAGCCAGCGCGTCGGCGACATTCTGGAAAGCGACCAGCACGGTGCTTCGGTATTGCCCGGCGGCCTGCCTGTATGCGGCTTCGGCTGCGCGCTGCTGGTGCAGCAGCTTGCCGCCCTCGAAAATCGGTGCGGTCAGGTTGGCGCCGATGCTCCAGAAGCTCGTACCCATGTTGAACACCTGGCCAATGGCCAGCGCCGTGTTGCCGGCGTTGGCGGTCAGTTCGATGTTCGGCAGGCGGTTTGCTTCGGCGACCCCGATCGAGGCGCTGGCCGCATGCATGTTCGCTTCGGCTTGCCGCACGTCGGGACGCTGCTCGACCAGCGTCGACGGCAGGCTGAGCGGCAGATCGACCGGCAGTTGCAGGGTAGCGAGGTCGAACTTTCCGGCCGGCGCTTCGGCCGGGAACCGGCCGCCCAGCACGGCGATGAGGTCGTGCTGCTGGTCGAGTTGCTTGAGCAGCGGCGGCAAGGCGGCTTTGACCTGCGCGAGCTGCGATTCCTGCGCGGCGAGGTCGAGGCCGCCGGCATAGCCTTTCGCGACCTGGTACCTGAGGATCTCGACCATTTTCGCGTTGACGTCGACGAGTTCGTGCGTCGCGTCGACCTGCGCCTGCAACGCCGCCTCCTGGATTGCCGCGACGACGAGGTTCGACGTCAGCGTCGTGTACGTGGCTATCATCTGGAAGCGCGCCTGATCCGCCTGCGCCTGCAGCGACTCCACGGTGCGCCGGTTCAGGCCGAAGACGTCCGGCACGTACGAGATGCCGAGCTGCGGCGTGAACAGGCTGTACAGGACGGCATTGTTGCTCGGCACCGGCGCCAGCGTGTCCGGTTGTTTCTGACGGCTGGCGGAGAAGGCTGCGTTGACACTCGGAAAGTAGGCCCCGCGTTGCGCGAGCACGTTTTCCTTCGCCACGGTCAACGCGGCCTGCGCCGACTTCAGATCGGGATTCCGGTCGAGCGATTGCTCGATCAGTTCGTTGAGAGGTCGGGAATGAAAGAGCACCCACCAGTCGCCGGGGACATCGGCATCCCGGATGAATTTCTGGGCGTCGCCGCCGACGACATTCGGCGTCGCGGGGAGAGCCGAAACCGGATCGGGCGAGTAGCCGCCGACGTCGGGTGCCGCGGGCTTCTCGAAATCCGGACCGACGGCGCAGCCGGCGAGGAGCAGGAAGCCGGCAATGATGCAGGACCGCGCAGCGCAAAAATGCCTGCACGCGCGCAACACCGGCCTTTGCCTTCGCACCTCGCGGCACGTCGACCTGGGGGTGGACCAATTGGTCCGTATCTCTCGCATCGAGGGCATTTTCAGCCGCGCAAACCGGGGATGTAATGATATAGCATAACACTCGAGCCCGGGCAAACGGCCAGGCAAAGGCCTCGATCGGCGTCACGGCTGTCTTGAACTTCGCCACAGGGTCGTGGCGGATGAGGAGCATGCGCGCGCACCGTGGTAGCCGGACACCGGTACCGCCGCCGAGTCGGTCGACAGGCGGCGGCGAACGTGCCGTGCGGCGGGTCGGTGCACGTCGCGGCAAGCGCCCCGCGGCCCGCGGGCATGCGTCGCCGGCCCGGACCCGGATGCATGCCGCGTTCATCACGCTGTGTTAGCTTATCGGCTTGCCTTTTTTGAACCGGGCCGGAACGATGGAAGCGCAAGTCCGCCGCACCAAGATCATTGCCACGCTGGGCCCGGCGACCGACGCGCCCGGCATGCTGCGGCAGATACTCACCGAAGGCGTCGACGTGGTGCGCCTGAATCTCTCGCACGGCTCGCCCGAGGACCACGAGCGTCGCGCACGCGAAGCGCGCGAGACCGCCGTGTCGCTCGGGCGGGAAGTTGCGGTATTGGCCGACCTGCAGGGCCCGAAGATCCGCATCGCGAAGTTCGCCGCTGCGCCGGTGCTGCTCGAGCCCGGCCGCGGGTTCGCGCTCGAGTGCGACGCCAACGCGCTGCCCGGCGACGTCGCGCGCGTCGGTGTCAGTTATCTGAATTTGTATAAAGATGTAAAACCGGGCGACACGCTGCTGCTCGACGACGGCCTGATCTCGCTCAAGGTCGATGCGATCGCCGGCACGACGATCCGCACCACGGTCCTGATCGGCGGCGCACTGTCCGATCGCAAGGGCATCAACCGCCTCGGTGGCGGTTTGTCGCTGACCGCGCTGGCCGAGAAGGACAAACTCGACATCCGCCTCGCCGCCAAGCTCGACGCGGACTTCCTTGCAATCTCGTTCGCCAAGTCGGCGGCCGACATCAACGAAAGCCGCAGCCTGCTGCGCGCAGCCGGCGGCAAGGCCGCGCTGGTGGCCAAGATCGAACGCGCCGAGGCGATCCTCGCGCTGGCCGAGATCATCGACGCGAGCGACGCGGTCATGGTCGCGCGCGGCGATCTCGGCGTGGAAATCGGCGATGCCGAATTGCCCGGCATCCAGAAGAAGATCATTCGCGAGACGCTGGCGCGCAACAAGGTCGTGATCACCGCGACGCAGATGATGCAGTCGATGGTCGAGTCGCCGATTCCGACGCGCGCCGAAGTGCTCGATGTCGCCAACGCGGTGCTCGACGGCACCGACGCGGTCATGCTGTCGCAGGAAACCGCGGCCGGCAAGCATCCGGACAAGGCGGTGGCGGCAATGCGTCGCGTCTGTCTGGGCGCCGAGCGCCAGTTCGAGCCGAAGGACGACCTGAACACGAACGCGCTGGCGAACAAGACCGTCGACCGGCCCGACCAGGCGATCGCGCGCGCGGCGATGTTCCTCGCCGGCCAGATCGGTACGCGCGCGATCGTCGCGCTGACCGAATCCGGCGGCACGGCGCAGTGGCTGTCGCGCTACCGCTCGAGCGTGCCGATCTACGCGCTGTCGCGGCGCCAGGGCGCGCGCCGGCGCATGATGCTTTACCGCGACGTCACGCCGGTCGATTTCGACCCGCATGGCGTCGACCCGGCGCATGCGGCAAAGGCAGCGATCCAGCATTTGTATAATATGCAGCGCCTGGCCGAAGGCGACCGCGTGATCCTCACGCACGGCGACCACACTGGCCAGCACGGCGGCACGAATACGCTGAAGTTGCTGCGCGTGGGGCCTGGTGGCGTCGCCGAGGGTCTCGGCGATCTCTAGGAGCAGGCATCATGACGATGGCAAACGCACGTGGAGTATTGCTGGCATTCGGCTTGGCGGCGGCCGCGGCGGCGCGGGCCCAGGCGCCCGGCGCCGACGCGCTTCCCGCCGGCGCGCAGAAGATCGCGCCGGAGCGCCTCGCGCATTACTGGTTGCTCGTTCCGGAATCGGCGCAGGCCAACGCGCCGAATTCGGGTGCAGGCCTGAACACCCCGACCTGCGTCGCGGTCTCCTACGTGATCGAGAAAAACGGCACGACCAGCCACGTCAAGCTCGAACGCGTGATCCCGCCCGGTCCCCTCGGCAAAGTTGCAACCAACGTGGTAAAAGGCATGCGTTTTGCGCCGGCCCGGGACAATGTCGGCAAGGATCCGGTCGTTACCTATGTGGTGATGCCGTTCAACGCACCGGGCGCCGAGTCGACCGCCGCGGCCGACCGCGCTGAACGAAAACGGGTCATCGAACCCTGCAATCTGGCGGATTCCGCGGCACCCGCGAAATAGGCCGGCCGGCAGCGAAAAATCGGGGACTTTCGCGCCGTTCTGGCGCTATAATCCGCGCCCCCAGCGGCCCGGGCCGGCCGCCAATGCACACCGAAAACAGCGGAGTTTCGTCATGAGTATCGAGCAGCTCGAGCAGATCGCGCAGGCGATGGTTGCGCCTGGCAAGGGCATCATCGCGATCGATGAGTCCAATGCGACGATCAAGAAGCGCTTCGACGCGGTCGGCGTCGAGAGCAGCGAGGAAAATCGTCGCGCCTACCGCGAGATGCTGCTGACCGCGCCGAAACTGTCCGAGCACATCTCCGGCGCGATCCTGTACGACGAGACGATCCGCCAGGCGACGAAATCCAAGGTGCCGTTCACCAAGATCATGCTCGACAACGGCATCCTGCCCGGCATCAAGGTCGACAAGGGTCCGCAGCCGCTGGCCGGATTCCCCGGGGAAGTCGTGACCGAAGGTCTCGACGGCCTGCGCGAACGCCTCAACGAGTACGCGCGCCTCGGCGCGAAGTTCGCCAAATGGCGCGCGGTCATCACGATCGCCGACGACGCGCCGAGCGGCACCTGCATCGAAGCCAATTGCCATGCGCTCGCGCGCTATGCCGCGCTGTGCCAGGAAGCCGGCATCGTGCCGATGGTCGAGCCGGAGATCCTGATGGACGGCGAGCACGACATCGAGGTCTGCTACGACGTGACCGAGGCGACGCTGCGTTCGCTGTTCGGCTCGCTGTACGAGCACAACGTGATGCTCGAGGGCACGATCCTGAAAGCCAGCATGGTCATTTCCGGCAAGAACTGCCCGGAGCAGGCGAGTGCGGACGAGGTTGCCGAAGCGACCGTGCGCTGCCTCAAGGCGACCGTTCCGGCCGCGCTGCCGGGAATCGTGTTCCTTTCCGGCGGTCAGAGCGACGAGCAGGCCACTGCGCACCTCAATGCCATGAACCAGATCGGCCCGCACCCATGGCCGCTGTCGTTCTCGTACGGCCGCGCGATGCAGTCGGCCGCGCTGAAGCTCTGGGCCAAGGACATGCAGGCCAACTTTGCCGAAGCACAGAAGATCGTCTCGCTGCGCGCAAAGGAAAACGGCCTCGCCGCGCTTGGCCAGTGGCAGAAAGCCGCCTGACGCTGTTTCTGACACGCCAACCGAAACGGGCGCTGCGGCGCCCGTTTTTATTTGCATTGAATGGAACCAACCAGGATCAAGAGACTGAACCACGGAGAACACGGAGAGAAGCAGCAGCGGGAGAAGAACCTGCCGAATAATGGAATCCGCAAGCTACAGAATCGCAGTCGTCATGGATCGACGGCCGAGACACCTCGCCAAGGCACTTCTTTCTCCGTGTTCTCCGTGTAAGGTCTTGTGCTTCTACGGCACGACGTGCGATTCGCCGAGGTCCTTCCAGCTGTAGCGTTCGATCTGCACCCACTGACCGTTCTTCAGCTCCGGCACCTTGTGCACCTTGACCTGGTCGACCGTCATCTTGCCGTCCTTCTCGCTGATCCAGAAATCGACGTCGTAGATCTGGTCCTTGGTGCCGGCCGCGCGAAAGTCGGTACAGGCGAAGAAGTGGCCGTTGTCGTCGAGCTGGCGGATCGGCTGGTGCGTGTCGATGAACTGCAGGTCCAGATCCTTGCCGGTCTTGTCGTCCTTGAGCTTGAACACGCCGCCGTCCTTCAGGCTCGTCTGCAATGCGTTCTGCTCGACCGCCGACATGACTTCCCAGCTGCGTTTCTGCGCGACGTGGCCCGGATGCTCGGACGCGGGAATCCACCACCACGGAATCGGCTGGCGCGCCGTCGTGACCCACTTGCCTTCCTGCTGCAGCGGCGCCTGGTAGATGCGCGTCTCCTGGATCTGCAGCTGGCCGCCGGCCGGGACGACCCAGAAATCGACCAGGTATTTCTTCTGCGCGTCCTTCGCATCGTGAAACTTCACGTCCGGGAAAAATCCGTAACCGTCGATCGTGCGCGTGAAATCGATGCCGTCGAAAGCGAGCTTGAGTTTCTCGCCGTTGGTCGCGTCTTCGAGCGGATAGACGCCGCCGTTGGCCTTGAGTTTTTCCTCGACATGCGACTTGACGACCGTCTCGGCATCGCCGCTGTCGAAGTAGCTCATTGCTTCCTCGGTCGACTGCACGTTGCTCGCCGCGATGAAGGTGCGCGCGCGTTCGAGATTGCCGCTCGTGTCCTTGAGGAATTCGGTCTTGGCCGCGTCGTTCTTGAAGCAGTACAGCTTGCCGTCCTTGTCGGTCCACGTGATCGAGCAGTCGGTCATGACATGACGGCCCGTGGCCAGCCCTTCGGCGCACTGGCCGCCGAACTGCGCCTTCGACAACGGGATCGCAGTCTCCGCGGCCATGGCGCTGGCACACGCAAGTGCGCAGAGGAGCAGGACGGAAAGAGCGATACGGCGACGGGTCGCTGCGCTGCACGACTGACAGGCGGGAGAGTTCATGTCCATCCTCCGGAGCGATGTTGCCGATCATACTCCCCGGCAGCCGCCGCGATGCGAAGGATCGGTTATCACGCTGCCGTCAGTCGACCGGCGGCAGGTCCGCGGCCTTCGCCAGCGCGCGTTTCAGGTTCTGCGTCATGCCCGTGCTGAAGCAGCAGAAGATCACGCGCCCGGGCAATCCGGGTTCGGCCAGCGTGGCGCGGACTTCGCGCACGGCGATTTCCGCCGCCGCATCGGGCGGATAGCCATAGACGCCGCAGCTGATCGCGGGAAACGCGATGCTTCCCACGCCGCGCTCGCGGCCCAGTTGCAGCGAACTCCGATAGCAGGCGGCGAGCAACCCCGGCTCGCCGGAATGGCCGCCGTGCCATACCGGCCCGACCGTGTGGATCACGAACCGCGCCGGCAGTCGAAATCCGGGCGTGACGCGCGCCTGTCCGGCAGGGCAACGCACGTTCGGACGCACCTGCGGCAGCGCCCGGCATGCGGCCAGCAGCTCCGGGCCGGCGGCGCGGTGGATGGCGCCGTCGACGCCGCCTCCCCCCAACAGCGTTTCATTCGCTGCATTGACGATGGCGTCGACCTGCAGCGTCGTAATGTCGGCCTCGATGATTTCGATCTGCGACATCGGTGCGAGGGCTCGTCGTCGGCCTGCAGCCAGGTCGGGGATTATCCGCCGCGCCGCGGCTGCTCGGCCACACCGCTGCCGGTTGCAGCAGGCGCCTTTCCCTTCGGCGCTGTCTTGGTCGCGCCCGCCGGGATCTTCGGCATCTGCCTGACCAGGGCTTCGCAACGGCTTTCGCTGCTGCCCAGATTGGTCGACGTCAACGGCAACAGCGCCGCCGCGGGTGCCGCCAGCGCCGCCAGCCCGATTGCGCCGGCCGCGCGCGCAAGCAGCGTGCCCTTGTCGATGCTGACGTCGATGTTCTTGAACGGACCTTTCACGTGCAGCGGCGAGCGCAGCGACAGCAGGCGGATGCCCTTGCTGTCCGGGCGTACGACCAGGTCGACCGTTTCATTGCGCAAGTCGACCTTGCCGGTAACCGCGATCAACGCGATATCGGTGTCGATGAAGGTGCGCGAATCGAATATGCCGCCGGAGGCGACCAGGTCCGCGGCCGCGCAGTCGATCTTCACCGGCTTGTCGCCGAACAATTTGGTGACGACCATGTTCGGCAGGTTCAGCCCGGCGGTTTCGATCAGCCCCTTGCTGATCGTGCCGCCGTCGAGCACGAGTTTGAGTTCGCCGCTGGCGGCACCGAGCAGCGCGCCGATCGAATCGCCGCTGGCGGCAAGTTTCGCGGCGCCGTCGGCGCGGCCGAGCGTGAGCTGGTCGGCCGCGAGCCCTGGCACCAGATGCTTGAGCTGCATGTCGCGTGCGGTCAGGTCGAACGTTGCCTTGATCGGCGCGGCGCGGCCGTCGAAACGCAGCGTCGATTCGACATCGCCCCAGGCATAGCGAAACTTGAACGGGTCGAGCGACAGGACGGCATCATCCATGCGGATGCGGGTCTCGACCTTGTGGATTGGCAGTTCGGAATCGCGAAACACATGATCGCCGCTGAATTGCACGTCGGCGTCCATCACGCGCCAGCGCTCCGGCCGGAACGGCGTGACCGGGATGATCCTGCCGGTCGCCGACTTGGCGTCCTGGACATCCGCGCCGATCAATGTCGCCAGGTCGCGAAACTGCAACTCGTCGGAGACGACCTTGCCGGAAAGCAGCGGGCGTGGGTTCTTGCTCACGTACTCCAGATCGCCGCTCAGGTCGCTTTCGCCGATGCGTGCGGTGAAGTTGCGGTAGTGCAGGTCTTTGGCGCCGTGCGTGAAACGCCCGTCCAGCCGGCCTTCCATCGCGTAGGGCGGGGAATTCGGCAGCGGAATCTGCGCAATGTCGTACAGCTTCGACAGGTTGCTGCCGGCAAGCCACAGGCGCAGGTCGAGCGAATCCAGATCCGTCGGATCGATCAGCACGCCGACGAAGGCGATGCGCGTGTCGCCGATGCGCACGTCCGCCTGCAGCGGGAACGGCCGGTCAGGATCGCGCAGGAAAAACACGCCGCCGAGCTTGCCGGTTCCCTTGAACGCCTCCTTCGCATAGGTTCCCTGCGCGGACCAAGCGAACGCGTACTGCTGCAGGCGCTTGCGCCGCCCGTCCTGATCCTGCGCGCGCTTGTCCGCGCGTTCCTCGAAGCGCTTCGTCGCTTTCGGGCCGATGCGCGACAGCACCTCGTTACGGGCCTGCCGTACCTGCTGCGTGACCAGGTCGTCGAACGGGATCGATTGCCCGAGCGCATCGAGATCGCCGCTGACATCGATCTGCCGCTGATGGTCGAAGAACGTGAACTTGCCCCGGTCCAGCGCAATGCTGCCGATGTCGATGGTCCAGTCGGTGGCCGGCGTGCCATCGACGGTCAGGTGCCAGTTCGCGCGGCCGTCGCCCAGACGCTCGAGATTTGCCAGCGGCGCGGCGAAGCGCATTTCATGGATCGAGATGGTATGGGCGAGCAGCGGAAACACGGCGACGTCGAAGTCGACGCTTTCCGCCCGGATGAAATCGGGCGCCTTTTTCGCCCAAGCGGTGTTGCCGACCACGACCTTGCCCGCCGTCACGTGCGGTGTCGGCAGCAGCGAGCGCCAGCCGTCGAGGTCCGGATCGCGGCGCCAGGTCACGCGCAGGTCGCCGTCGATCGTGACCGAGCGGCCGGTGGCGTCGGCGACGGTGCGCGAAAGCCAGGGCTTCGCGCGATTCCAGTCGAACGTCGCGACGATGGCGATCGCAACGACTACCAGCAGCAGCATGGCGCCGACGACGATCGAAAACAGTTTGATGCTGCGCTTGATCATTTGCGTGCACGGGCCGCAGGAGTGGCGATCGTGCGTGATGCCGCCCCAAAGCGCGCTGAACGCGACTCGCGGTTCCTGACTTGAGGTCCGAGCGCGGGCGCTGCCTGAACGCGAGCCGCGTCCCGGCTGTCGGCGGGATCCGCGAACTGGAAAATAAAACAAGCAAAAACATTCGGTTAAGTTCTTCCTCGCAAAGGCCCCAGAATTATTGTACTGACAGGTATTGATAAATACCTGCCTAGGCTATAATATGCGTGGCCATAATGAACACGACAGAAAAAACCAGCTTTGGATACCTGGTCACCGACCTGACGCGGCTGATGCGCAAGCAGTTTGACCGGCGTGCGATCCGCTTTGATTTGACCCGCGCGCAGTGGCGCGCGCTCAAGCGCGTGCACCACGGCGAAGGCATCACGCAAAACGAACTGGCCGAATTCCTCGAGATGGAACCGATTGCGGTCGGCCGCGTCATCGACCGCCTGCAGAAGGCCGGCTTCATCGAACGCCGCGCCGACCCGCGCGATCGCCGCGTCTGGCGCCTGCACCTGTTGCCGAAGGCGCACGCGGTGGTCGACGACATGGAGCAGATCGCCAGCGAGCTTCTGCGGCAGGCGCAGCGCGGCGTCAGCGCCGCGGAAATGAAATCGATGATGAGCGTGCTGGCGCGCATGAAAGACAACCTCAACGCTTTGGATGACGTACCTGCAAGTCCAGGAGAAACATCATGACCGACAAGCAATTCGGCGCGCCGGAAATCGCCGCCCCCGAACCGAAGAAGACGAACAAGCGCCGCAACACGCTGCTGTGGATCGTCGGTCCTGCGCTCGTGCTCGGCATCGCCGGCTACATCTACCTGACGTCCGGCCGCTTCGTGTCGACCGACAATGCCTACGTGCAGGCCGACCATGCGACGATCGCGCCGCAGATCAGCGGGCGCGTGGTCGAAGTGCTGGTGCACGACAACCAGCCGGTCAAGGCCGGCGACGTGCTGCTGCGGATCGATTCGCAGCCGCTCGAAATCGCCATGGCGCGCATGCACGCGCAGATGGAAACGGTGCGCAGTCTGCTCGATGCCGGCCGCGCCGGCTATCGTTCGGCGCAGGCCGACCTGACCTCGGCCGAGGAAGCGTTGCGCGTCAACGAGCGCCAGTTCGAGCGCATGAAGGAAATGCGCGCGAAGGGACTGGTCGCGCAGAAGGACGTCGACGACGCGGCGAACAATTTCGCCAACGCGCGCGGCAAGCGCGATTCGGACATCGCGGCGTTGAACAAGGCGGAAAGCGTGCTCGGCGGTCTGCCCAAGACCAAGGACGAGGACCTCGCCGGCTTCAAGCTCGCGCAGGCGCAGTACGAACAGGCCAAGCTCGACCTCGACCATGCAACCGTACGCGCGCCGATCGACGGCGTCGTCGGCAAGGTCACGCTGCAGCCGGGTGATTTCCTCGCAGCCGGCCAGGCCGCGATGCCGCTGGTGGCGACGACCTCGCTCTGGGTCGACGCGAACTTCAAGGAGACCGACCTGACCAACGTCGGCGTCGGCCAGGCCGCAACGATCGAGGTGGATACCTATCCGGGCAGGAAGTGGAAGGCGCATGTCGCGTCGATCTCGCCGGCGTCCGGTTCGCAGTTCTCGCTGCTGCCGGCGCAGAACGCGACCGGCAACTGGGTCAAGATCGTGCAGCGCATCCCGGTGCGCCTGGCGATCGACGAACAGGGCAACGGTCCGGTTCTGCGCGCCGGCATGAGTGCCGATGTCGAGATCGACACGGGCCGGCAGAACTCGCTGCTCGGGCGCCTGCAGGGCGAGAAGCAGACGCCGCCGCAGGTCAAGGTTGCGCTGACTCCGTAAGGAGTCCTGCGAAGCAAACATGTCGAGGCGCGAAGCACTGACACAGTCCGCTCTCCCGAATTTCGGGGGGAGGGGGCGGCGCAACGCGATTCCCCGGCGCGCCGCAAGAGCGATGCGCTTGCCTCTCACGGTGGCCCTCATCGCCGATCCTGTGGCCGCTAGGCGGCTCCGCACATCGGTGTGCGGCCGTTCGCCGGCACGCGGCAGGGCCGCGCCAAAGCCCGGCACACCCCTCGTGGATGGAATCGTTGCAGGAGAGGGGGACACTCAGCCGTGAGCCAGGCCGCCACCCACAACGAAGTCGCCAACCGCGGGCTGCTGGTCGTCTCGGTAATGCTCGCGACGCTGATGCAGGCGCTCGATACCACGATAGCCAACGTCGCGCTGCCGAACATGCAGGGTTCGCTGTCGGCGACGCAGGACCAGGTCTCGTGGGTGCTGACCTCGTACATCGTCGCCGCGGCGATCGCGACGCCGGCTACCGGCTGGCTGGCCTCGGTGATGGGTCGCCGGCGGCTGCTGCTGATTGCCATCGCTGGCTTCACGCTGGCGTCGGTCCTGTGCGGCATCGCCAACGACATCGGCGAGATGGTCGCGTTCCGCCTGTTGCAGGGCCTGTTCGGCGCCGCGCTCGTGCCGCTGTCGCAGTCGACGCTGCTCGACGTCTATCCGCGCGAGAAGCACGGCGCCGCCATGGCGCTGTGGGGCATGGGCGTGATGATCGGACCGATCCTCGGGCCGCCGCTCGGCGGCTGGCTGACCGACGCCTACAGCTGGCACTGGGTATTCCTGATCAACGTGCCGATCGGCGCGCTGGCGCTGCTCGGCGTCGCCGCAAGCCTGCCGACCGACGAAACGCGCAGTTCGCGCTTCGACTGGCGCGGCTTCGCGTTCCTCGCGATCGGCATCGGTGCGTTGCAGCTGATGCTTGACCGCGGCGAGCAGAAGGACTGGTTCGGCGCGAGTGAAATCCAGATCGAGGCCGGACTCGCGTTCCTCGGTTTCTATCTGTACGGCGTGCATTGGTATACGAGCAAGAAGCCGTTCCTCGACCTTGGGCTGTTCCGCGACCGCAACTTCCTCGCCAGCAACATCTTCATCTTCGTGCTCGGCGTGGTGCTGTTCGCGACGATGGCGCTGCTGCCGCCGTTCCTGCAGAACCTGATGAACTATCCGGTCGTAACGACCGGCCTGCTGCTGGCGCCTCGCGGCGTCGGCACGCTGATCGCGATGATGGTGGTCGGCCGCCTGCTCGCGCGCGGCGCCGACGCGCGCCTGCTGGCAGGCATCGGCATGAGCCTGACCGCGTATTCGCTGTGGCAGATGGCCGGCTGGAGCCCGGACGTACCGGAAGCGATGATCGTCACCTGCGGCGTCATCCAGGGCCTGGGCCTGGGCCTGGTGTTCGTGCCGATCTCGACGGTTGCCTACTCGACGCTGCCGATGTCGACGCGTACCGAGGCCGCCGGCATCTTCAGCCTGATGCGCAACATCGGCTCGAGCGTCGGCATCTCGATCGTCATGACGCTGCTGTCGCGCGGCACGCAGATCAACCACGCCGAACTGGCCGAACGCATCACGGTGTTCGATCCGGCGGTCGCCCACCTGTCGGCCACCATGCAACTGCCGCAAGCCACGGCGATGGCGGTGCTCAACGCGCAAGTCACGCGCCAGGCGACGGCGATTGCCTTCCTCAACGATTTCTGGATGATGATGATCATGACGATCGTTGCCATTCCGTTGCTGTTGCTGCTGCGCCCGGTGAAACAGACGCGCGCTCCGGCAATCGTGGCCGATTGAGGCAAGAAATGGAGCAAAGACTGAACCACGCAGAACACGCAGAACACGGAGCAAAGCCAGATGAGTGGCCCCACGAAAGGCTTGGAGCAAACGTTCGCTTGCGCCGGCTTGTCTACAGTCTGCGGCATGTCGATTGCGGCGCATGATCCAGTGGACATGCTAGGTTACCTGCGCGACCTGCAAGGGCCACGATTCCATATCGGGTTATTGCTTTCTCCGTGTTCTGCGTGTTCTGCGTGGTTCAATCTTTAGCTCGAATCAATTCGTTCCCGTACGCCTGCCCCAATGCGCGAATCAAAACCAGCCCCATCCGGCGCCGTGCCCACCGCCGCGCAGCAGCGCCGCAATGCCGACGAAATGCGCGTCTACGGCATCAACGCATGCATGGCGGTCTTCCAGCGCCGCCCGGATGACGTGCGCAAGGTCTATCTGCTCGAGTCGCGCCTGGCAGCGCTCAAGCCGGTGCTGGCCTGGTGCGTCGACAAGCGCCTGGGCTACCGCGTCGTCGAGGCCGCCGACCTGGACAAGCTGACCCAGAGCCAGCACCACGAAGGCGTCTGCTTCGAGGTGCGCCGGCGTCCACTTCTATCTCTTTCCACTTTGCTGCAGCGCCTGCCGCCGCCGAAACCGGCGTTGCTGGTCTGGCTCGACGGCGTCGGCAACCCGCACAATTTCGGCGCGGTGCTGCGCAGCGCCGCCAACTTCGGCGTGAACGGGCTGATCCTGGCGCGCGAGTCGGCGCTCAACGTGTCGGGCGCCGCGCTGCGCGTCGCCGAGGGCGGCGCCGAAGCCGTGCCGATCGCCCAGACCGCGCCGGGCGAGGACGTGTTCGGCGCGTTGCGCAATGCCGAGATCGAGGTCGTGGCGACCGTGCCGCGCGCCGGCGAATCGCTGTACGGGGCAACGTTGCCGGGCCGCGTCGCGTTCGTGCTGGGTGCCGAAGGCAGCGGCCTGCGCCAGGGGCTGGTCGATCGCGCCGGCCGTCATGTGACGATACCGGGCAGCGGCGCGGTCGAAAGCCTCAATGTCGCGGCAAGCGCCGCGGTGCTGTTCGGCGAATGGTACCGGCAGCAGGTTGCCGCGGCCGAACGGAAGAACTTCCGCAAGCGCTAGAGAAACCAAAAGCCTCTCCCCCATGCCGACATGGCGGCACCCGCCGGGGGAGGGGAAGCATGCGCATCAACGCAGGGTCGAGGAAATGCGCTGAACCGCTCCTCGGCCCGGCCTCGCCGCAACGACAAAACCGCTGGGGAGCGAGAAGTTCTTGGCGCCGAGCGTGCGTCTTCGCCTAGGCCTTCGCCTTGAGCGTGTCGCGAATCTCCGTCAGCAGCACGACTTCGGCGCTCGGCGGCGCCGGCGCAGCTTCTTCCTTCTTGATCAGCCGGTTCATCAGCTTGATGACGAGGAAGATCGCGATCGCCACGATGATGAACTGGAAGATCGTGTTGAGGAATACGCCGTACTTGATGATCGCGCCGCCGGTGACGACGCCCTTGGCGTCGGCAACGGGCGTGCCGATCTTGAGCACAAGGTCGGAGAAGTCGATGCCTCCGATCAGCACGCCGATCGGCGGCATGATGACGTTGTCGACCAGTGACGAGACGATCTTGCCGAACGCTGCACCGATCACCACGCCGACCGCCAGGTCGACGACATTGCCGCGCATTGCAAATGCCTTGAACTCGCTGAAGAAACTCATGGTCTATCCTCCCGTCGCCGCATGTACAGTGCCGGTTCCCGCCCGGTCCGGGTAATGTAACCGAAACCGCCGGCCCCCGCGTTATCGCTGCATGATGACGCCGCGCAATTCAGCGATGCCCTCCAGGCGAGCGTGAAAACGGTCGCCCGGCTGCAGCGCCGCGACGCCGGCCGGCGTGCCGGTGAAGATCAGGTCGCCGGCGTGCAGCTCGAACAGTTTCGAAAGCTCGTGGATGATGTCGGCGACGCTGAAGATCATCTCGATGATGTCGGTTTTCTGGCGGATCGCGCCGTTCACCTCGAGCGTGAGCTGCGCGTGCTGCGGGTGGCCGACCTCGGTCGCGCGGCGCAGCGCCGACACCGGCGCAGAGCGGTCGAACGCCTTGGCCGTGTCCCACGGCAGGCCCTTGGCCTTGGCCGCGGCCTGCAGGTCACGCCGCGTCAGGTCGAGGCCGACACCGTAGCCGTAGACATGGCGCAGCGCCTGGGCGGCCGCGATGTCGACGCCGCCGGTCTGCAGCGCAACGACCATTTCGACTTCGTGGTGCAGGTCGCCGGTCGCCGGCGGATATGGAATGTTCGACCGGTCGGCGACGACGGCATCGGCCGGCTTGCAGAAGAACACCGGCGCCGCGCGGTCGACCGCCATGCCCATTTCGCGTGCATGCTCGGCATAGTTGCGGCCGATGCAGTAGATGCGATGCACCGGGAAACGCTGTTCGCTGCCGCTGATTGCGACGGAGGGTGTCAAGGCGGGCGGAAACAGGAAAGTCATCGCGCAATTCCCTTCGGGTCGAGCCAGGACGGTAACGATAGCTGCGGCAGAGGCGCTTGCCAATTCGCGCGCCGTCCGCGTCCGGCCGTGGCAGGCTTGCGCGCTGGCTGCCGCGGCCGGATCGGAAGCGGGGTTTCCTGCCGTCTGCCGGCGGGGCGGACACGCATCGGCCAGCGGCGGCCGCTCGCTGTACGGGCGCCGTCCGGCCGATCTGACACCTGTCATGTGCAACCGATGATCATTGGCCCTCGATTGCAACGTCGGGAAAAGCGACTCTGTGGCACACTTGGCAGCTGGGTCGCCGCATCATGGGTGTCATGGAAAATTCGGACTTGCTGAGGGAGCTGCGCATCGATCGCAGCGCCGTCGAGCCGTCGTCGCGCCGGCCGCTATGGTTCGCGCTCGCGGCAGTCGTGTTGCTGGCCGTGGCCGGCGGCGTCTGGTTCGTCATGGCGGGCTCGCGCGCCGTGCCGGTGCAGGCGGCCGTTGCGCAGGCGATGCCGGCGACCGGCACCAGCGCCTCGGTGCTCGACGCCACCGGCTACGTCACCGCGCGGCGTTCGGCGACCGTGTCGGCGCAGATCACCGGCACGCTGACCGCGGTGCTGATCGAGGAGGGCGACCATGTCGAGGACGGGCAGGTTCTCGCGCGCCTGGACGACACGGCGCAGCGCGCGCAACTGGCGCAGGCCGAGGCGCAGCTGCACGCGGCCCAGGCGACGCTGGTGCAGTGGCAGTCGCAACTGGAGCAGGCCAGGCGCGACTGGAAACGCGCCGACGACATGGTCGGGCGCAAACTGGTTTCGCAACAGGCGGTCGAGCAGGCGCATACCCAGGTCGAGACACTGGCGGCCCAGGTCGCCACGCAACGCAAGATGATCGAACTCGGCGAGGCATCGGTGAGCGCCGCACAGGTGCAGCTGGGCTATTGCACGGTGCGCGCGCCGTTCACCGGCGTCGTCATCGCCAAGGCCGCGCAGGTCGGCGAGATCGTCTCGCCGCTGTCGGCCGGCGGCGGCTTCACGCGTACCGGCGTCGGCACGATCGTCGACATGGATTCGCTCGAGATCGAAGTCGACGTGACGGAGTCGTACATCAATCGCGTGCAGCCCAAGCAGCCCGCACAGGCGATTCTGGACGCCTATCCGGACTGGAAAATTCCCGCCCACGTCATTGCGATCATCCCGACCGCGGATCGCGGCAAGGCAACAGTCAAGGTGCGCGTCGCAATCGAGCAGAAGGATTCGCGCATCCTGCCCGACATGGGCGTGCGCGTGTCCTTTCTCGAGGAAGGCAAGAAGGCCGATGCGCCGCCGCCGAAGGGCGTGCTCGTGCCGGTAGCGGCGATCGTGCAGCGCGCAGGCAAGAGCGCGGTTTTTGCGATCGAAAACGATCGCGCGCGACTGACAGCCGTGACGCCGGGGCCGACCTACAACGATCTGCGCCTCGTCGAGGGCATCGGTCCGGGCACGAAAGTCGTCAGGCAGCCGCCGGCCGAACTGGCAGACGGCGCAAAGGTGGAAATCGGCTCCGCGGCGAAGTAGGTCGCAGGAGGCATGTCGAAACCGGATGCTTTCAAACGTCTCAATCTGGCGGGCACGGGCGAACCGCATCGTTCACCCGCGTAACGGGCTCTAAACGAAATCGGGCCGGCGCGCGCCGGCCGTCGAACCATCGAGGAAAAGTCATGGCAAACCTGGTCGAAATCCGCAATGTCAGCAAGGTCTACGAGCGCGGCAAGCAGAAGGTCGAAGTGCTGCACCACATCGACCTGGATATCGCGCAGGGCGATTTCCTTGCGCTGATGGGACCGTCGGGCTCGGGCAAGACGACGCTGCTCAACCTCATCGGCGGACTCGACTCGCCGACCGACGGCAGCCTCAGCGTCGGCGGCACGCGCATCGACAAGCTCGGCCAGGGCGCGCTCGCGAAATGGCGCGCGTCGAACGTCGGCTTCGTTTTCCAGTTCTACAACCTGCTGCCGATGCTGTCGGCGCAGAAGAATGTCGAGCTGCCGCTGTTGCTGACCAGGCTCAACGCGGCGCAACGCAGGAAGAACGCGGGCGTCGCGCTGCAGCTCGTCGGCCTTGCCGACCGCGTGTCGCACAAGCCGACCGAACTGTCCGGCGGCCAGCAGCAGCGCGTCGCGATCGCGCGCGCGATCGTCTCCGATCCGACCCTGCTCGTGTGCGACGAGCCGACCGGCGACCTCGACCGCCAGTCCGCCGAGGACGTGCTCGGGCTGCTGCAGACGCTCAACCGGAATCATGGCAAGACCATCGTCATGGTCACGCACGATCCGAAGGCTGCCGAATACGCGCGCCATACGCTGCATCTGGACAAGGGCACGCTGGTCGAGCAAGCCGCGCATGCCTGATGCGTTGAAGCGCATCATGCGGCTTGCGAGGGTCAGGCATGGACGCCGGACGGCAGCGCACAAAGGACGGTTCCGTGAGATTTTGCTTCGCTTTGGAGAAGCCTGAGCCATGAAATACCTGCATCTGATCTGGGCCGCGCTGTTCCGGCGCAAGACGCGCACGATACTGACGCTCGTTTCCATCGTCGCGGCATTCCTCCTGTTCGGCCTGCTCGACGCGGTGCGCGTCTCGTTTGCCGAAGCCGGCAAGTCGGCCAACGGCGCCGAGCGCCTGCAGGTCGGCGCGCGCCTGTCGTTCATCCAGCCGCTGCCGCAGGGGCTCGGTGCACAGATTGCGCAGGTGCCGGGCGTCAGGGACGTGGCCTACGCGAACTGGTTCGGCGGCGCCTACCAGGATCCGCACAACCAGATCTTCACGTTCGCGGTGAGCCCGAACTATCTCGACGTGTACCCCGAAGTCGAAGTCGATCCGGAGCAGCGCAAGGCGTTCGACGCCAACCTCAACGGCATTCTCGTCGGCGAGGTCATCATGAAGAAGTACGGCTGGAAGATCGGCGACAAGCTGCCGCTGCAGTCGCAGATCTTCCCGAACAAGGAAGGCAGCAAGAACTGGAACTTCGACATCATGGGGGTGATGAAATCGAAGGACAACAAGGCGTTCCAGAGCCAGATGATCGTGCTGCACTGGAAGAACTTCGACGAGACCACGCCGTACAACCGCGGCAGCGTCGGCTGGTACATCGCGCGCGTCAACGACGTCAACGATTCCGACCGCGTCGCCAAGGCGATCGATGCGATCTCCGCCAATTCCGATCACGAGACGAAAACGATGACCGAGCAGGCCGCCACCGCGAACTGGATCAAGCAGCTGGCCGACATCGGCCTCATCGTCACCTCGATCATGGGCGCGGTGTTCTTCACGCTCGTGCTGCTGACCGGCAACACGATGATGCAGGCGGTGCGCGAGCGCACGTCGGAGCTCGCGGTGCTCAAGACGATCGGTTTTTCGAACGGCAGCGTGCTGGCGATGGTGCTGGCGGAGTCGGTGCTGCTGCTCGTGCTCGGCGGGGTGATCGGCCTTGGCCTCGTCAGCCTGATCAGCATGGCGTTGCCGGCGCTGAGCGGCGGCATGATCACGCACACGAGCGTCGGCGCCAAGAGCTGGTCGCTCGGCCTTGCTCTCGCAATCGCGATCGGCGTCGTCATAGGCACGCTGCCGGCGATGCGGGCGATGCGCCTGAACATCGTCGACGCGCTGGCCGGCCGCTGAGGAGACAGAAATGAAATTCCTGATCGGTGTTCTCACGTTCGTCGTCGCGCTCGCCGGCGTGTTCGCATTCCTCAGCCTGCCGTGGCAGGCATTGCCGGTGCTGCTGGTCCTGCTCGGGCTGTGGATGCTGTTGACCCGCCGCGGGCAGCAGGCCGCCTCGGTGACCGTCGTCGGCATCAGCACGCTGGCGCAGCGCCTCGGCTCGTCGGCCGTGATCGTCGTCGGCATCGCCGGCGTCGTGGCGGTGCTCGTAGCGATGCTGGCGATGGCGCAGGGCTACAGCGATACGCTGCGGCGCACGGGCGGCCCGGACACCGCGATCGTCCTGCGCGGCGCCTCGGCGGCCGAGGTGTCGTCGGTGCTCACCCACGATTCGACCCTCGTCATCGCGCAGGCGCCGGGCATCGCCAAGGACGAGGAAGGCAAGCCGATCGCCTCGCCCGAGCTCGTGGTCGCGGCAAACCTGCCGATGAAGGGCGGCAATCCCGAGGAAGACTTCGGCAGCGTGCAGCTGCGCGGCATCGGCGACGAGGCCTGGAAGCTGCGCACGAACGCCAAGATCGTCGCCGGCCGCCGCTTCACGCCGGGCCTGCGCGAACTCGTCGCGGGCAAGGGTGCGCAGCGCCAGTTCGACGGTCTCGAGGTCGATCACGAGATCAAGCTCGGCAACCAGCTGTGGAAGATCGTCGGCATCTTCGAATCCAGGGACGCGATGGAATCGGAATTGTGGGGCGACGCCGACGTCGTCGGCCCGACCTACCGGCCGAGCGGCAGCAAGAGTTCGAGCGCGGTGTTCGTGCGGTTGACCGGTGCCGATGCGTTCGAGCCATTCAAGGCGGCGCTGACCTCCGATCCGCGCCTGCAGGTCGACGTCAGCACGACGGAGGAATATTTCAGCAAGCAGTCGGAAGGCACGTCCAAGGCGATCACCGCGATCGGCATCGTGGTCGGCGCGATCATGGCGATCGGCGCGATCTTCGGCGCTCTCAACACGATGTTCGCGGCGGTCGCGGCGCGCGCGCGCGAGATCGCGACGCTGCGCGCGATAGGCTTCCGCGGCCTGCCGGTGGTCGTTGCGATCATGCTCGAGACGATGCTGCTCGCGCTGGTCGGCGGCGTGCTCGGCGGCCTGATCGCATGGCTCATCTTCAACGGTTTCAGTGCATCGACGCTTGCGGCCGGCACCACCGGGCAACTCACCTTCCAGCTCGAAGTCGCGCCGAAGGTGCTATGGACGGGACTGAAGTGGGCGCTCGCGATCGGTTTCATCGGCGGCATCTACCCGGCACTGCGCGCGGCGCGCCTGCCGGTGACGGCGGCGTTGCGCGAGCAGTAGGCAGGCCGGGGCGACAGGCCAGGAGCGGGAGAAGGGCGGTAGCGCGACAGCTCCGCTGTTGCCCGCCCCTCGCCCGGACCCTATTTTGCAACGATCACGTCTGACGCCTTGATGATCGCGACGGCGGCGTCGCCGCGCTTGAGCACCAGGTCGTCGACTGCCTCATTCGTGATCGACGCCGTGATTACCATGCCGCCGCCGATGTCGATGCGGACGTGGGCCGTGGTTTGCCCCTTGAACACCTCGATGACGGTACCCTTGATCTGATTGCGCGCACTGAGTTTCATCAGCGTCCTCCAGCCCCATGACCCCGACTGCCATTGCCATGGGTGAGCGGCGGTTGGCGCAACTCCCCAGTCACCCGCAACCGCCCTGGCTCACCCCCGAACCCTGATCTCTCAGGGCATCACCGGTGGATGGTACTCCAGCGTCAGCCCGAACGCCCACAGCAGGATCAGCACCAGCGGCAGGTGCACGAGCAGCTGCAGGAACGTGAAGCCGACGATGTCGCGTGCCTTCAGGCCGAGCACGCCGAGCAGCGGAAGCATCCAGAACGGATTGATCAGGTTCGGCAGCGCTTCTGCCGCATTGTATATTTGTACCGCCCAGCCGAGGTGGTAGTGCAGGTCATTCGCCGCCTGCATGACGTACGGTGCCTCGATCACCCACTTGCCGCCGCCGGACGGCACGAAGAAGCCCAGGATCGCCGAGTAGATGCCGATGACGAAGGCGTAGGTGTCGGTCGATGCCAGGCGCACGAACAGCGACGACAGCTCATGCGCCACGGTCTGGCCGCCGGCGCCCTTTGCCGTGGTCAGGATTGCGGCAATGCCGCCGTACAGCGGGAACTGGATCAGCACGCCGGTCGTGCTCGGCACCGCGCGCGCGACGGCGTCGAGGAAGCTGCGCGGGCGCCAGTGCAGCAGCACCCCGGCCATCAGGAAGATGAAATTGTAGGTGTTGAGGTTGGCGATCGCGACGTACCAGGGCTTGCTCGAGAATTCGTGGATCAGCCAGCCCAGTCCCAGCAGCGCGATCAGGATCGACAGCAGCGGACTGTACTCGAACCATTCGCCCGGGCGACGGAACTGCGGCAACGTGCGCAGCACGACGGTCTCCTTCCCGATGTAGTCTTCGGCGGTCTGCGCCTGGTTCTCGCCCGGCGCCGACCACCACGCAATCAGCATCGAGACGATGAACAGGATCACGGTCAGGCCGATCGACTGCCACAGGAAGATCGTTTCGGTGAACGGAATCACGCCGGTGATCGCGAGCAGCGGTTTCGGGATGCTGGCCGGATTGGCCTGCAGCTGCGCCGCCGACGACGACAGTCCCATCGCCCAAGTCGCGCCGAGGCCCAGATAGGCCGCTGCGCCGGCGGCGCGATAGTCCATCTTCAGGTCGTCGCGCCGCGCCAACGCGCGCACCAGCAGCCCGCCGAACACGAGGCTGAAGCCCCAGTTCAGCAGCGAGGCCAGCATCGTTATCAGCGCGACATAGGCGACCGCGCCGCGGCCGTTGCGCGGCAGCGCAGCCAGCCGGTCGATCAGCTTCGCCACGATCGGCGCGGTCGCGACGACGTAGCCGCCGATCACAATGAACGCCATCTGCATCGTGAACGGGATCAGGCTCCAGAAGCCGTCACCGAACGCCACCGCCACATCGACCGGCGAGGCGCGCAGCGCGAACGCGGCCAGCGAGACGATGACGACGGCGAGCGCGGCGAACACATAGGCATCGGGAAACCAGCGCTCGGCCCACGCAGCCAGTTGCAGCGCGGTGCGAGCCAGCCCGGAGCTGCCGGATGCAGCCGGCGGTTGAGTCGTTTCCATCGTCTGCTCCCGGGCGAGTGAAGGCCGCGCCAGTGTGCGCAGCGCCTCGGCGCCGTGCAAGGCCAGAAGCGTCAGCGCGCCGGCGGCCGCACTACGACTTTGGTCGAGGGGTGAAGTCAGGGACTCGGGTCAGCGGTGATGATACCGGTGGCGTCAGCGTCGCGCCCTGGCCAGCGTGATCGTCGCGACGCCGGCAAGGATGATCGCCATGCCGACGAGGTCGAGCGTATGCACCGACTCGCTGGCGAAGATCACGCCGATCAGCACGGCAACCGGCGGATTGACGTAGGCGTAGCTCGTCGCCAGTGCCGGGCGCACGTGATGCAGCAGGTAGATGTAGGCGCTGAAACCGACGATCGATCCGAACGCCAGCAGGTAGACGAGCGCCGCGACGGTTTCCGCGTGCAGCGAGGCGACGCGCTCGTTGGCCGACAATGCAACGATGCCGAGCGCGGCGCTGCCGCACAACATCTGCGCGGCCGTGCTCATGGCCGGATGCGGCATGTCGCGGCGCCGGCTCCAGACCGAACCGAAGGCCCACGTCGCGGCGGCGCCGAGCAGGGCGACCGCGCCGAGCGGCGAGCCGCCGAGGTCGCCGCCGAAATTCAGCACGACGACGCCGACAAAGCCGACGATCAGTCCGACCCATTCGACGCCGTTCGGCCATTGCCGATAGAACCCCGCGAACAGCGCCGCGAACAGCGGCATGCTCGCGACGGCGACCGCGGCCAGGCCCGATGCGACGGTCTGCTCGGCGTAGCAGACCAGGCCATTGCCGAAGCCGAGCAGCAGCGTGCCGGTGACCGCGCAGTTGAACCATTGCTGGCGCGTCGGCGCCGGAATGCCGCGCCAGCGCAGCACGGCGAACATCAGCACGCCGGCGATGAAGAAACGGATCGCGCCCAGCAGGAACGGCGGAAAATCGATCAGCGCAATGCGGATCGCAAGATACGTCGAACCCCAGATCAGGTAGACCCCGACCAGTGCCAGCGGAACCAGCACGCGCGGCGACAGCGCCGTGCCACCGGCCGATTCGGCGGGCGTGGTCGCAACGTTGCTCACGCGCTCATCCATGCTCGCGAACCGGCCGGTTCACGGCGTCAGCCGCGTCGATGCCTGGCCGAAAACATAGCGCCAGCCGGCGGGAGTGCGCGCGTAGGTATCGCTGAACCACAGCTTGTAATCGTAGGCGCTGTCCCTGTTCGAGCCCTTGATCCAGAGCAGCGCGGTGACGACCGCCGTGTCGCCCCACACGCGAACGGTCTGCTCGCTGTCTTCCTGGTGGGCGTAGGTCTCGGTCTTGTCGCGTGCGGACTTGAGCAGGTCCGCCTTGGTATAGGACTTGCCGTTGCCGGTGACCAGCACGAAGTCATCGGCGAGGATGCTGTTCATCGTCGCCGCATCATTGGCCTTGACTGCGGCCTGGTATTTCGTGTCGAGCGCCGCGACGGCCGCGCGGTCCTGTGCGGGTGTCGCCTGCGCCGTCGCGATGGCGGCGAACAGCAGGCCGATGGCGGCAAGCGCCCTGTTCGAGACGTTCATTCGGGATGCTCCGGATGTCATATCGGGACCGCGGCAGCGCGCGGCGTTTTCGCGGACACGACAATGTACGTGCAACCGTACTCTAGCCGGACAACTGCCGCTTCGACAGCGCCACTGATCAGGTTGCCCGCGGTGCCGCTTGCAGTCGGCAGACGGGCGCGATCGAAACCGGCTCAGGCTTTGCGGCGGGCCTCGCGCTCGATCAGGTCGCGCTTGCGTGCGATGCCCCAGCGGTAGCCGCCGAGCGAGCCGTCCTCGCGGATCACGCGATGGCACGGCACGACCACGGCCAGGCGGTTGCGGCCGCAGGCGTTGGCCACGGCGCGCACCGAGCGCGGCGCGCCGATCTGCGCGGCGATGTCGGAATAACTGCGCGTGCTGCCGCGCGGAATGTGTTGCAGCGCCTGCCAGACGCGCCACTGGAACGCGGTCGCGCGGATATCGAGTGGCGGCAATGCCGTCGCCGGACTGCTCCCGCCGGTGATTTCGGACTGCACGCGTGCGACGACCGCGGCGAGCCATTCGTCACGGCCGGCGTCGACGCGCTCGAGCGTGGCTTTTGGAAACTCGTGGCGCAGGTCCGCCACCAGATTACCGTCGTCATCTCCGAGCGCGACGCGGCAGATGCCGCGCTCGGTCGCCGCGACCAGCAACTGGCCCAGTGGTGTTTTCAGCGTTGTATATCGCAGCGCGACGCCGGCGGCGCCGCGCCGATATGTCGCCGGCGTCATGCCGAGCAGCTGCCCGGTCTTCTCGTAGACGCGGCTGCCCGAGCCATACCCGGCGTCGTAGATCGCATCGGTGACGCGCGGCGCGGCGCGCAGCGCGGACTTGAGGTTCTCGAGCTTGAGCGAGCGGGCGTATTCGGCCGGGCTGACGCCGAAGCGCTTGCGGAAGGAACGTTGCAGGTGACTGGCGCTCAGGCCCACGTCGCTGGCCAGCTCACGCAGGCGCAACGGCGTGTCGCCGGCCTCGGCGATCAACGCCAGCGCGCGGTCGAGCGGGTCGATCTGCAGGTCGGTAGTGCGTGGCATTGCGGTCATGGTGGGCCTCCTTGCTGCGCAGACTAGTGCGCGGGCGGAAGGGTCACCATCCGTTTCTTGTCATGACGGGAAGCCCGCGGTTGCCGGCGGCGGGATTGCGCATGCTGCGGCTGATCGGGCGGGCGATTGGCGGCGCGCCGCGGACGCGGGCCGACGCAACCGGCAATGCGTCAGCGGTTGAGCGGCGCTGCGTCCCTGCGCAGCACGACATACTCGCCCTCGATCACGCGCGGATCGGCGGCGCCCGGTGGCGCTGCGGACGCGGCAGCGCCGTGGCTGCGCGTGACGGCACGGATGATCGCAACGATGCTGCCGATGAAGGCGAACGCGAGCAGGGCAAAAAATCCGAACACGAGGATGCCGACCAGCAGCACCGCACCGATCGCCGCCAGCGCGATGCGCAGCAGCGGGTGTCGCGGACGATTGAACCAGCGCCAGTACAACATGGCGTCGCTACTCCGTATGGCAGAATGCCCGAGACTTGGCGGCGGTCGACGTCCGGCACAAGGGCGGAAAGGCTAGATACTCCGATGACTGTTAGAAAAACGTTATGCGCGCTGGCCGACGTGCCTGACGGCGGGGCGACCGCTGTCGAGGCCGGCGATGCCGAAAATCCCGACCCGATCATCCTGCTGCGGCAGGGTTCCCGCGTGTTTGCCTATCGCAACGAATGCCCGCATACGGGGCGGCGACTGGACTGGTCGCCGGGCCGCTTCCTGCTCGACGACAACCAGATCATCTGTGCCGCGCACGGCGCGTGTTTCCATATCGATTCGGGGCGCTGCTTTGCGGGTCCGGCGCGCGGCGATGCACTCCCGGCCGTCGCGATCGAGATCGTCGACGGCCAGGTCGTGCTGGCGTGAACGCGCACGCGCCGACCGGTCGATCGGTGCCCGCGCGCGCTTCAGTACACCTGCACGTGCACGTCCTGATGCGCCGACGGTGCGCCGGAACAGCCGAATTCGGGCGTCTGTCCGAGGATCGAGCGCGTCGGAATTCTCGATCCGGTGACGACGGTCGGATGACTGAGCACATCGATCCGGTACGGTCCGCCGTCGATCGAGCTGAAGGTGAAGTCGGCATTCGTGTCGGCGGCGCTGAACGCCGTCTGGCCGGTCTGCAGGTCGGTCAGACGCAGGACCGCGTCGCGCATCGGCTTGCCGCCGAAGTCGTAGGCCTTGCCGGACACGCTGCAGGCGGCGAACGCCGCAACGGCTTGTGTCGAAAGAACCAGAGCCAAGGCAAAACGGTACATGGCATACCTCCGTCGGTTGGCAACAAGGGCGCATCCTTGCAGGTCGGATCCGGCGTCCATCGTCTGCGCGCCCGCCGGAAAGCAGCACTCTGTTCGATCTCGCATCGCGCTGGCTTGCACCGATCAGACGAACGCTACTGTGCCGCCGTCGCAGACGGTTTGCGTTAAATGCGCTGTCGTGAAGCTGCCCACCTGAAGCACCCCCGCTGGACGGGGATGCGATGACTGCAACGTCCGCGATCGCACCGGCTGCCGCACCTGCCAGTCCGGACGCCGTGCCGCTCGCGGCGGCCACGCGCGTCTGGGCGCTGATCGGCTGGCTCGGTTTTGGGGGGCCCGCCGGCCAGATCGCCCTGATGCACCGGCAACTGGTCGAGCAGCGCCGCTGGATCAGCGACGAGCGTTTCCTGCACGCGTTGAACTATTGCATGCTGCTGCCCGGCCCCGAGGCGACCCAGCTGGCGATCTACATCGGCTGGCTGATGCACGGGACGCTCGGCGGCGTCATCGCCGGCGTGTTGTTCGTGCTGCCCGGTGTCATCGTGATCTTCGTGCTGAGCTGGCTCTATGTCGCGTTCCAGCACGTGACGGCGATTTCGGCGCTGTTCTTCGGCCTCAAGGCGGCTGTCATTGCCGTCGTCATCGAAGCGGTGCTGCGCATCGGCCGGCGCGCGCTGAAAAATCGCACGATGGTCGCGATCGCCGCAGCGGCATTCGTGGCGATCCACTTCCTGCACATGCCGTTTCCGCTGATCGTGCTCGGTGCGGCCCTGGTCGGCGTTGCCGGCAGTCGCTGGTATCCGGCACATTTCCCGGCGCCTTCCAGCGCCGCGACCCTGGCCGGCGGCGATTACTTCATCGATCGCCGCATCGCCGCGGGCAGGCTGAATCCGACGGCGCGTTCTCCATTGCGCACGCTGGCGACGATCGGCGTGTGCCTGCTCCTGTGGATCGTGCCGGTGCTCGTCGTGATGGCCTTGTTCGGGCGCGACAGCGTGTTCGCACGCCAGGGCGTGTTCTTCAGCGAAACGGCGGTCGTGACCTTCGGCGGCGCCTACTCGGTGCTGGCCTACATCGCGCAGCGCGCCGTCGGCACGTTCGGCTGGCTCAGTGCCGGCGAGATGCTCGACGGACTTGCCCTGGCCGAGACGACGCCGGGGCCACTGATCATGGTGGTGCAGTTCGTCGCGTTCATCGCGGCGTTTCGCAACCCCGCCGGACTGCCGCCGTTCGGCGCAGCGATGGTCGGCGCGTTGCTGACCACATGGGTCACGTTCGTGCCCTGCTTCCTGTGGATTCTCGCCGGCGCGCCGTACATAGAAACCCTGCGCAACAACCGGCTGCTGCATGCGGCACTGTCGGCGATCACGGCGGCGGTCGTCGGCGTCGTGCTCAACCTGTCGCTCTGGTTCGCCGTGCACACGATGTTTCGCCAGGTCGCCGCGGCACGGTTCGGCTTCCTGCACGCCGACCTGCCAGTCTGGTCGAGCATCGAGCCGGCCGCCGTCGTGCTCGCTGCTGCGGCGCTCGTCGCCATGCTGCGCTTCAGGCTCGGCATGGGCTGGACGTTGCTGGCAAGCGCGCTGTTGGGGGCGGCCTGGAAAGCCTTCTGATCGGCCGGTTGCACGAGTCCTGCGCCTTCAGTGAAACACCAGGTTGACCATGATCAGCGTCGCGACGAGCATCAGGATCGTGAGCGGCAGGCCGGCACGCATGAAATCGCTGGCGCGATAGCCGCCGGGGCCGGCGACGATCGTCAGGACCGGATTGGCGCTCGCGATCACGTAGCTGTTAGAGGTCGAGATCGCGACGATCAGCGCATAGACGGCCGGGCTGCCGTTCGAGGCGAGCGCGATGTTGATTGCCATCGGCACCATCATCACGGTGGCGCCGACATTCGATACGACCTGCGAGAAGAACAGCGCCAGCAGCGCGATCACCGCCTGCAGCGCCCACTGCGGCCAGTTGCCGAGGTAGCTCAGCACCTCCTGCGCGATCCAGGCGGCCGCGCCGGTGCGGTCCATGGCCCAGCCGAGCGGAATCAGGCAGGCCAGCGTGAAGATCGTCTTCCAGTTGATCGCGTTGTACGCCTCTTCCATCTTCAGCACGCCGGCCAGCAGCATGCCGACCGCGCCGGTCAGCATCGCCACCGACAATTTCAGGTCGGTGAACAGGCCCAGGCCCATCGCCAGCGCGAAGAACGCGGTGGCGTGCCAGATCTTGCTCGGGCGGCCTTCCTCTTTCGGATAATCGGTGACGACGACGAAATCATGCGTCTCGGCGGCGAGCGTCAGGTCGCGCCACAGGCTGTGCAGGACCAGCGTGTCGCCGGCGCGCAACGCGACCTTGCGCACATCCTCGCGGAAGATCTCCTCGCCGCGGTTGACCGCGAGCACGCTGATGCCATAGCGCTTGCGCAGGCGCAGGTCGCTGACCAGTTGCTTGACGAAATGCGAGTTCGGCGGAATCACCGCCTCGGAAATGCCGGCGCGGGTCGGATTGAACATGTCGCGGAAGTTGCGCAGGCGCGTCTGCGCGCGCAGCAGGTTGAGGTTGGCGAAGTCGCTGACCTGCTCGCGCTTGCCGAGCGCGCCGAGCACGGTGCCGACCCAGATCATCGTGTCGGCCGGCGGCGCCAGGCGCGTCTCGTCGCCGTTCTTGATCGCCAGGATCAGCGGCGCGCCGCGCAGCGCCTCGGCTTCGGCGATGCTCATGCCGACCAGCGGGCTCTCGGCGCTCACGGTCAGCTCGAACACTTCGCCGGCGATGCCGTAGGTTTCGGCGAAATAGGTTTCGGTGCGGCCCGGCGTGACGTTCTGGCTTTCCGCGTCGATCGGCAGCAGGCGGCGCGTGAACAGCGCGAAATAGCCCAGGCCCAGCAGCAGCAGCGGAATGCCGATCGGCGCGATCGAAAACAGCGAGAACGTCTCGATCGTCTGCGCGCCGGGCGGCAGGTTGCGGTTCGCGCTGGCGATCAGGTCGTTGAGCAGGATCAACGGCGAGTTCGAGATCATCGTGATGTTGGTGCCGGCCAGGATGCAGAACGCCATCGGCAGCAGCAGCCGGCCGAGCGGCACCCCGGTGCGCGCGCTGACGCGGCTGGCGACCGGCAAAAACAGCGTCGCCAGCGCCTGGCTCTGCATGATCCCCGAGAGCGAGCCGACCATTGCGTTGACCAGGAACTGCAGCCGCGTCTCGATGCCGCCGGAAAGTCGCAGCAGGAACGAGGCGGCCTTGCCCAGCACGCCGGTACGGTCCAGGCCCGCGCCCATGATCATGACGCCGAGCAGCGAGATCACCGCGTTGCCGGCGAAGCCGTCGAACAGCTGCTCGACCGGCATCAGGCGTGTGATGCCGATGACGACGATGACCAGCAGCGCGACCAGGTCGGCGCGGATCCACTCCAGCACCAGCATCAGCACGGTGAAGGCGACCAGCCCGAGCACGAGCATCATGTCGTGGGTGAGGACCAAGCCGGTATTCATCGGGGCATCGTTATTGTTCGGCCGGGCTCAACGCTGGGGTGGGTTGGCGTCAACAGCGGTCATAGAGCAGGTCCCAGACGCCGTGGCCGAGCCGCCGGCCGCGTTTTTCGAAATGCGTTTCGATGCGCCAGTCCGGCCGCGCGACGAAGCGCGCCGCGCCTGCGCGGTTGCGCCATTCGGGCGATGACTCGAGCACGCTGTGCATATGTTCCGCATAGTCCGCCCAATCGGTCGCCAAATGCAATACGCCGTTGGCCGCAACGCGGCTGGCCAGCAGGCGACAGAAATCCGGCTGCACCAGGCGACGCTTCTGCTGGCGCTGCTTCGGCCATGGGTCCGGGAAATAGATGCGCACCTCGTGCAGCAGCGACGGTGCGATGCAGTGCTCGAGCACGGCAATCGCGTCGTCATTATACAAGCGAACATTGTCCACATTGTGTGACGCCAGCGCGTTCATCAGGCGGCCGACACCGGGGCGATGGACCTCGATGCCGATGAAGTCCTTTTCCGGCTCGTGCCGTGCCGACCAGAGCAGTTGCTCGCCGTTGCCGAAACCGATTTCGAGCACGAGCGGCGCCTGCCGGCCGAACGTGCCCCGCGCGTCGAGCAATCCGGCGTCGATCGACATGCCATAGCGCGGCCAGTGCTCGGTGAAGGCACGTTGCTGCGCCGGCGTGAATCTTCCCTGGCGCAGCACGTAGCTGCGAATGTGACGCGGCTGCATGGCTAACCGTCCCTGGTGCGTGGCGCCGGCCCGGCCATCCCTGGCCGGTCGCTCGCCGGCGCGACATGCCATTCAAGGCATGTCGCGAAAGTCCCGGCTCGCCCCTGGTGCAGCACGTAGCTACGGATGTGCCGGGGCTGCATGCTAACCGTCCCTGGTGCGTGGCGCCGGCCCGGCCATCCCTGGCCGGTCGCTCGCCGGCGCGACATGCCATTCAAGGCATGTCGCGAAAGCCCCGGCTCGCCCCTGGCGCAGCACGTAGCTGCGGATGTGCCGGGGCGGTGATAACCCCTCTCCCCCGTCGCGCTCGGGTGGCGCAATCGTCTGGGGTGTGGGGGCAAGGCTACGCATTTCCTCGACGCACACGAGGATCACTCGTCGCTCCCTCACGCAAGCCTCTCCGCCAAACAGGTTTGGGAAGGGCTGAAATCCTGCGGCGCGCCGGTTCGCACGGGTTCCACGATCCTGCACATGTCAGGCGATGGTCCCGTCGATCGGACTCGACGCCGAGGCGAAACGCTTGCGCGGAATGCGCCCGGCCAGGAATGCCGCGCGGCCGGCCTCGACCGCCTTGCGCATCGCGCTGGCCATCAGCACCGGATCCTTCGCGCCGGCGATCGCGGTGTTCATCAGCACGCCGTCGCAGCCGAGTTCCATCGCGATTGCGGCATCGGAGGCGGTACCGACGCCGGCGTCGACCAGCACCGGCACCTTCGCGTTTTCGACGATCTCCAGGATGTTCCAGCGGTTCTGGATGCCGAGTCCCGAACCGATCGGTGCAGCCAGCGGCATGACCGCAACGCAGCCGATCTCCTCGAGCCGCCTGGCCAGGATCGGATCGTCGCTGGTATACACCATGACCTGAAAGCCTTCGCCGACGAGCGTCTGCGCCGCCTGCAATGTCTGCACGACATCGGGGAACAAGGTTCTCGGATCGCCGAGGACTTCGAGCTTCACCAGGGTGCGGCCGTCGAGCAATTCGCGCGCGAGCCGGCACGTGCGCACGGCGTCCTCCGCGGTGTAGCAGCCGGCGGTGTTCGGCAGGATCGTGTAGCGATCCGGCGGCAGCACGTCGAGCAGATTCGGCTGGTTCGCGTCCTGGCCGATATTGCTGCGCCGGATTGCGACCGTGACGATTTCGGCGCCGGCCGCTTCGGTCGCACGACGCGTCTGGTCGAAGTCCCTGAACTTGCCGGTACCGGTCAGCAGGCGCGAGCGATACGACTTGCCGGCGATCACGAGCGGGTCGTGCACGGCGTCGGTGGGTGTCTGGGGTAGGGCGTTCATGCGGTTTCCATAAATATACAAAGTCCGTTTTTGCGGTGGGCTTCGCAAATCGCGCGACATGCGCCGTCGCACCCTGATGTGCATGCCGCGCCCGCTTGCACGGGCGGACGCCGTTGCTAGGCTCGGCCTTCCGGGCCTCGCCAAGCAACCCGGCCCTGCGCGTCCTGCTCCGGGCGGGCGTCTTCACGCGCGATGCCTTCGTGGCATCGCGCAAGCGTTCAGCCGCCCCCCATGGCCTGGACGATTTCTATGTGGTCGCCATCGTGCACGATGCGCTGCGCATGCTGGCTCTTCGGCACGATCTCGCGATTGATTTCGACGGCGACCCGGCGGCCGGCATAGGCCGAGGCGTCGAGCAGGCCGGTGACGGTCAGACCCTCGTCGACTTCGCACGGCTCGCCGTTGAGCACGATCTTCGTCATGCCTGCCAGTTTACCTTCTGGCCGGCGCGGCCGCAGCGTTTTTCAGTCGCCGGAAAAGAGCGCGCCCGGCAATACCGGGCGCGTTCTGAAGCGTGTCGCGGCCCAACCTCAGCCGCCACCGCCATTCTTGTCTTCGTCCTTCTTGTTGTGCTTGTTGTCGCTGCCGCGATTGTTGTTGCCCTGACCCTGATTGTGCTGTTGCTGCTGCACCGGCCGCTGCACCGGTTGCTGCACGTGTTGCTGCTGCACCTGTTGTTGCGGGACGCGCTGCTGTTGCTGGACCTGCTGCTGCTGCAGCCGAAACTGCTGTTGTTGCGCCTGTTGCTGCTGCTGGACCTGTTGCTGTTGCTGCACGCGCAACTGCTGTTGATTCTGGATCTGGCGATCGTTGCCGCCGGGGTTGCCACTATTGTTCTGCGAGCCCTTCGGCGCACGGTATTCGCGCCCGTTCGAGCGCTGGACGTTCGACTGCGCCTGACCATTGCCATTGCCATTGGCGGCGCCGTTGCCGCTGGCCGGCTCGGACGGATACGAGCGGACCCTGCGATCCTGGCCTGCGCCGCGGCCGTTGCCCTGGCTGCCGTTGTTGGACGACTGATCGCCCTTCAACACGCCTTGTGCCGCGTTGTTCGACGGGTTCGACCCGTTCGACTGCTTGAGCTCGTTGCCGACGACGCGGCCGCGATCGTTCACCTGGCCATTGCCGCGGCCGTTGCCGTTCTGCACATTGCCGCCGGCCGCATTGTTGCCATTGGCATTGTTGGCATTGTTGCCATGGGCGAATCGGCTCGACTGCAGATGCTGGTCCTGCCCGCCGTTCACGACCGGGCGACCGTTGGCGTTCACTGCGGCATTGCCTGCATTGCGGTCCGTTGCATTGCCGGTGCGACGGTCTTCCGCCTTGAAGCCCTTGTTCTGCGCGCCGCTGGTCGCGTTGTTGTTTTGCAGGCCGTTGCCGACGTTGCGGCGTGCCTCGCCATTGCCCGGGCGTGCGACCAGCGGTGCCGCCGCGGTGCGCGCCGGTACGCCGTTGTTGGTCACGACCTTGATGTTGTTGCGCTCGTTGATGTTGACGTTGCGCGCATTGTTCTGCACCGCCGGCAGCGAACGCAGCTGCACGTTGTTCAACGGCTGGCCGGGATTCTTCTGCAGCAGTGCTTCGCGCGTTGCGAACGGCGCGACCGGCGCCGGCGGCTTGCTCGCGGCGACGATGCGGCGGTTGAACGCCGCTTGCGGCGGCGCCCGGCCGACGCGACGATCGGACGCAACCAGGCTCGCCCGCGTCGGTGCCACGGCGGCAAACGCCGAAACGTGCGCGTTTGCGAATGTTTCGCGATTCACGGCGATCGCCGAGGCATGCACCGAACGCGCGCCGATGAAGGCGGCCGCGGGTACTGCCACGACCGCGCCGGCAATCAGGCGATTGTGGTAGTTGACTTCGTTGTAATTGATGTCGCCACGACGATAGTGGCCGTAATAGCCGTCGATGGCGCCCCGTTCGAACACCGAATTGCTGACGTTGACGTTGGTGAAGTAGCCGCGGCTGGTGCGATAGCCGGGAAACCAGACATCGCGCGGCCCGAGCGGGAACCAGCCGACTGGTCCGCCGATGCCGATGCTGACGCCGCCGCCGATGAAGGCGACCAGCGCCGGCGCATAGTACGCGCGCACCGCGACCGGGCCGGGGCACCAGCCCCAGCGGTTGCCGATGTACGCCCAGCGGCCGTAATGGAATGGAGCGAAGCCCCACGGCGCATCATCGATCCAGGTCCAGCCATATGCGCCGACCCAGCCCCAGTGGCCATAGTGATACGGCGTCCAGCCGACTGCGACCGTGGTCGGATACCAGACGTGGCCGTATTCGGGCACGTCGCTCCAGTCGCCGTTGTCGTCCAGATCCTGATAGCCGATCACGTCTTCGGAAACATACTGGCGCGAGCGCGCGCCGTCCCAGCGCTGGTTGCGCTGTGCGATGAACTCGTCGAATGCATCCGGCGGCGGCAGCGAATCGGTGGTGTAGTCGCGCAGTGCCGAATCGTTGAACGTGACCGACTGGCCCTCGTCGATGCGCGCGCGCGCGTCGTTCTCGCCGTACGCGTCGCCACCGCCGTGCAGTACGGAAACCGTCGTCGCCTGGCCGTCCGGCGAAACCGTGACGCGGAATTCGCCGACGCGGTTGATCACGAATGCCAGCGTCGGCGTGTCGATTTCGTAGACCTGGTTGTCGTACAGGCGGCGCACGCGCAGGTTCAGCGAACCCTGCGTCAGCTCGACCTGCGCCGTCTGGTCATCGAGGTTGAGGAAATCGAAGCTGGTCTGCTCGTCGATGCGGATCGCCGACGAACCGATCTCCAGCTCGGCGCGCGAGTCGTGATCGGTCCACAGCTTGTCGCCGGTGATCAGCGGACGGTTGATCTGCGCCTCGACCCAGTCGTTCTCGCCGGCCGGGACGAAACTCACCGCGCCGCGGATGAAGGACAGGCGCCCGACGCGCGATGGCGGATCGGGCTGGTCGGCCGACGCCGATTGCGAATCATCATCGGGTCCCGGCTGTGCCATCGCGCCGAGCGCAAACAGCGCGCCGACCGACAACAGGCCGATACGAAGAATCTTGAACATGGCTAACGCTCCTTTGCGTCGCGCAGGAAAAGAAATACGGAATTCTCGATAAGTGCGGCGTCTCTATCGCCGAAAGCCCCGACCCGATGCGTTACTCTGCGTGCATATCTAAGCGCAGACAAGCTGAATGATCGCCTTCTGCCGCGCGCCCGCGCCGGGCATCGGCGCAACCCATTGCCGGCAATCGAATAATCGGGCCGCCGGCATAGCCGAACTCAAGCCGTGATTGCGGCCCAATCGGCAAATCCGTAGAGTTGTTGGCAGGCACCGGTGCGGGTGTAGCTCAATGGCAGAGCTGTAGCTTCCCAAGCTACTGACGAGGGTTCGATTCCCTTCACCCGCTCCAGCGTCTTTGTGCTACCCGACCATCCAGGAAGGTGCGGGAGTTTCCGCACCCGAAACGACAAGCATGTCTGCCCGTTCGTTCGAGGATCTGAACAATCCGCAGCCGCCCTGGCGCGACTTGTTGCGTCGAAGGGATACGGCCGCGGCGGTTCGGGCGCTTGAGCAAGCCGCGAAGAACCAGCCGGACTCGTTGCCCATTGCCTTCGATCTGGGGCGGGCCTACGGCGCCCTCGGCCGCTTCGAGGAAGCAAGGCAGCAGTTCGAGCGGGCTGTCGCTTGGCCGGGCCAGGAGTGTCGCACCTACCTCGCGCTCGGCTATACGCTGGGCGAACTGTCCGATTGGCACGCTGCTGCGCGAGCGTTGCTCGTCGTGCTGCAGGCTGCGCCCGGGCATCTGCGGGCGCTGGGAAGTTTGTCCGAGTGCGCGCATCGTCTCGCGCGACGAGGCGAACAGGTTCCACGGAACAAGCGATCCGGCGCAAGCGCCCCGGCAGGAAAACGGGAAGGAGCGATCTCCGTCATCGTTTGCAGTATCGATCGCGCCAAGCTCGCACGTCTGCAAGCCAACCTCCAGGCGCTCCTGTGCGGCGAAGATTGGGAATTGATTCATATCGCCGACGCGCGCTCGTTGTGCGAAGGTTACAATCGCGGCGTTGCGCGCGCGCGCGGGGAAATCCTCGTGTTTTGCCACGACGACATCGCGATTCTCTGCCCGGATTTCGCGAGCCGCTTGCGAACCCATCTCGCCTCGTTCGATCTGCTGGGCGTTGCCGGTTCGACGCTGGCCGCCGGGCCGACGTGGACCTGGTCCGGCGCGCCCCATGCCTTCGCCTCGATCGCCTACCCGCGTGCCGGCACCGACGAGGTGCAACTTGCGACGTGCGGAACGTCCGGCCCGGTGGTGAAGAATGCACAACTCCTGGACGGCGTTTTCATGGCAGCGAGAAGGGACCTTCTTCAGCGCGTGCCGTTCGACGAAGGCACGTTCGACGGGTTTCACTTGTATGACCTGGATTTCAGCTATCGCGCCTGGCTTTCGGGCGCCAGGACCGCGATTTGCCGTGACGTGGCGATCTGTCACGAATCGCGCGGCAGGTTCAAGACCGCGGACTATCGGCGCTACGCCGAACGCTTTCGACGCAAATTTCCCGCTGCATGCCTGGCGCCCGCGGCAACCAAGGCGTTGTTCGCGGAAATCGCGATCGACAAGACGAGCCTGCTGCAGCCAACGCTGGACTGGTTGAACTGCCTGGCAGACCCGCCGAACGCCGAACACGTCGGGTAGGGTGCATTGTCGACATCCTGCAAGTATTGCTCGAACGCTGCATGGATGACGGTGCGGGCTGCCGCGCGTTCGACCTCGCGCCGCATCTGCCAGGCATGAATCACTGGTTTGGATACGCGGGCGCTTGACTTGTGCGGTTGCCGGCGGCTCATCATTTCCACCCGGATGCGGCCGGCCGGCGGCAATCACTTCGTCGCGGAGAAATCTCGTTGCAGGACGAACCGATCATACTTGGCTGGCGCGAGTGGCTCGCGCTGCCGCAGTTCGGCATCGCGGCGATCAAGGCGAAGATCGACAGCGGTGCGCGCACGTCGGCGCTGCATGTCGAATCGCTCGAGGAATATCTGCGTGATGGCCGGCCGTGGCTGCGGTTTGCCGTGCTGACCGGCCGGCGCGGTGCCGCGCCGGTGCTGTGCGAGGCAGCGGCGCTGGACCGTCGCGACGTGTCGGATTCCGGCGGGCATGTCACACTGCGCTGGTTCATCCAGACCGAATTCGAACTGGCCGGACAGCGCTGGGTCGCGGAAACGAATCTGACCAGTCGCCGCGACATGCGTTTTCCGCTGCTGCTCGGACGCAACGCGCTCGGCGGCCGCTTCATCGTCGATCCAGGCGCCACCTATCGCTGCGGCCGACCGCGACGCAAACGCAGACCCTTATGAAAATCGCCATTCTTTCGCGCAACACCAAGCTGCACTCGACCATGCGTCTGACCGAGGCCGCGCGCGAGCGCGGCCACCGCGCGCGCGTGCTCGACCCGTTGCGCTGCTACATGCGCATCGAACCGGGTGCGTTTGCCATGCGCTACAAGGGCAAGGCACTGGGCCATTACGATGCCGTCATTCCGCGCATCGGCGCGTCGATCACGTTCTATGGCACCGCGGTGCTGCGCCAGTTCGAGATGAGCGGGGTGTTCACGCCCAACTCCTCCGACGCTATCCTGCGCGCGCGCGACAAGCTGCGTTGCCTGCAGTTGCTGGCGCGCGAAAAAATCGGTCTGCCGGCAACGGTCTTCGGCGACAACCCGGACGATACCGCCGACCTGCTGCGCATGCTCGGCGATCCGCCACATGTCATCAAGCTCAACGAAGGCGCGCAGGGGCAGGGTGTGCTGCTGGCGGAAAAGCAGGCGGTGTCGCAGAGCGTCATCGAGGCGTTTCGCGGGCTGTACGCCAACTTTCTCGTGCAGGAATTCGTGCGTGAAGCCCGCGGCGCCGACATCCGCTGTTTCGTCGTCGGCGGCAAGGTCATCGCCGCAATGCGCCGCCAGGCGGCCAAGGGCGAGTTTCGTTCGAACCTGCATCGCGGCGGCTCGGCCAGCGCGGTCGACCTGAGCGCGGCCGAGGTCGACGTGGCGTTGCGTGCGGCCCGCACGATGGGCCTGAACATAGCCGGCGTCGATCTGCTGCGATCCCGGCGCGGGCCGCTCCTGCTCGAGGTCAATTCCTCGCCCGGGCTCGAAGGCATCGAGGCGGCGACCGGCGTCGACGTCGCCGGCGGAATCATCGATTACCTCGAGCGCCGCGTGCGCCGCCGCCGCCGCGCCGCCTGAGCCGGGTTCTTCCGGTCCGCCGGCCCTGCCCAAAAAGTGCGAAAGTACGAACTGGTTCGTTGACATTGGCCGCAGGCCGAAAGTACGATAACCTACGTAGCAGTTCGGCAAGCGCCGATCGCCCCGGCTGCAGCCGCACGCCGGCACCGCCAGACCTGCATCATTTTTCAAAACCAGGAGCCCGTTACTGTGAAATTGTTGCCTGCTTTCGCCTGTTTTCTGCTTGTGACCGCTGCCTACGCAGCTGACGATCGCGTCGTCGAAAAGCCCTTGATCGCGCAAACGCTGGATGGCTTCCACAAGGAATCCGACGCGATTCGCTTCGAGATGAAACCGGGCGGGCGCTACGAATTCATCAAGAACGACGAACGCACGAAGGTCGACGCGCGGCTTGCGACGATGGAAGGCATCCTGCAGAAGCATGCCGACAAGAACGATCTGAGCGGCAACGACAAGATGGCGATGCTCAATGCGCAGGAGGAGATCAACAGCATCCTCAAGCACAATGATGCGAACCGGCTGATCTGCGAAAGCCGCCCGCCGCTCGGCTCGAATCTGCCGGTCAAGACCTGCCGCACCTACGGCGAAGTCGAGCGCCTGCGCGGCGAGGCCGGCCGCACGATGGATGAAAAGAACCATCTGGTGAACAAGCAAAGGGGCAACTGACCGCGCGCCGCCACCGGCTCGCCGCCGGCGCGGCGCGGTCTTCCTGTCGTGAGAGGTAATTTTCATCCGCTGCAACCGTAATGATTTTGTATACAACCACCGAGGGACTCGCCATGCGTTCATTCATAGCCACTGCTCTGGTCTGGATCGTTGCCTGCAGCTCGTTGTCCCATGCCGCCGACGGCGTCGTGGAGAAGCCGGTCGCGGCGGATACGCCGGATAAATTTGCGATTGCGGCCAAGCAGATCCAGGCGGAAATGAGCACCGGCGGCCGCTACGAATTCATGCGGCCGGACGATCGCGGCAAGGTCAACGCCGACCTGGAAACCATGCAGGGCCTGCTGAGCAAGGCCGGTTCGGTCGACGCGATGAAGATGGACGACAAGCTCCGCCTGTTCAATACGCAGGAGCATGTAAACGGCATCCTGGTGCACAACGATGCCAGCCGTCTGGTGTGCGAGCGGCGCGCGACGGTTGGCACGACGATTCCGCAAACGACCTGCCGGACGGTCGGCGAAATCGAAAGATCGCGGCTGGCCAACAACAAGTACATGCAGGACTCGCTGTCGAACGGCAACATCTGCCGCCAGCAGATTTGCGGGACGAGCGAGGGCGTCAGCCGTGGCAGCAACAACAAAGGCAGGCCCTGAGAAAGGCGGCCCGCTTGCCATGCACAAAAGCCGCGCTTCGTCTCGCCCGAACGCGCTTTCGCGGCCGCTATCGCCTGCCTACGATTTTTGTCGTAAGATCGATCCATGACCCCGCGCCGGACCGCTGAACCCTCCTGGCCGACCAAGGCCGAGCTCGATATCCTCCACGTCCTGTGGGACCGCGGGCCATCGACGGTGCGTGATGTGCACGAGGTGCTCTACGGCAGCGACGGCGCCGGCTACACGACCGCGCTCAAGCTGATGCAGATCATGCATGCGAAGGGATTCGTCGAACGCGACGACTCGCAGCGGGCGCACATCTATCGCGCCGCGATCAGCAAGCAGCGCACGCAGAAGCACTACGTTTCCGACATTGTCGACCGGCTGTTCAGCGGCTCGCCGTCGCAACTGGTGCTGCATGCGCTCGGCAGCCAGCCCGGGGCTTCGCGCGAGGAACTCAAGGAGATCCGCGCGCTGCTGAAAAAGATCGACACAGGGGAGTCCTGATCATGGCCATTTCGCCGACAGCGATGCTCGCGTGGGTCGACGCAATCGGCTGGACGCTGCTGCATTTCCTCTGGCAGGGCGCGCTGCTCGGGCTGCTGTACGCCGTGGTCCGGCCGCGGTTCCCGAGCGTCGCCGCACGCTATCGCCTCGGCATGGGCGTGCTGGTGGCAATGCTGGCCTGTCCGCTCGTCACGCTGGCATACGTCTGGCCCGAAGCGGTCGCGCCGGCGAACGGCGACGCGCTCGCGCTGCCTTCCGTCGGCGTCGTGGCGGGCGCGGCCTCGTCCGGCGTCACGTCGGCGACGCTGGAGGCGTGGCTGCCGTGGCTGGTGGCCGTCTGGTTCGTCGGGGTCAGCGTGATCGCACTGCGTGCGTTCGCCCATTGGCGGCGTCTGTCGTGGCTGTTGCGCAATGCGTCGATTCCGCTGGCCGATTGCACCGAGGTGCTGGAAAAGTTGTGCCGGCGGTTCGGCATCTCGCGTCGGATCCGCCTGCTCGGCTCGATGGCGATCGACACGCCGATGCTGGTCGGCTGGCTGCGGCCGGTCATCCTGCTGCCCATCAGCATGCTGAGCGGCTTCACGCCGCAGCAGATCGAACTGATCATCGCCCACGAGCTGGGCCACGTGCGGCGCTGGGATTATCTGGCCAACCTGCTGCAGGTCGTGATCGAGACGGTGCTGTTCTACCACCCGGTCGTGCACTGGGTGTCGCGCGACGTGCGCGACGCGCGCGAAAGCTGCTGCGACGACCTGGTGCTCGCGCTGGCCGATGGCAGCCCGGTCGTGTACGCCAGCGCGCTGGCCGAACTGGAACAGTTGCGTCACGACGGCGCGCTGGCGGCACCGGCCCTGGCCGCCACCGGCGGCGTGTTGCTCGAACGCATTCGCCGCATCGTCGGTGCGCAGAGCGTGCTGTACGATCCGCTGCCGCGCAGCGGCGGCTGGCCGATCGTGCTGCTGGCCGCTGCCGGCCTGCTCGCGGCATCGAGGCTGCACGTTCCGCCGCCCGCGCCGGAACCGGGTCTGCTGACATTGCCCGGCACGAGTTCACACACCGCAGCGATCGTTGCGTCGGTCGGTGCCGACACGCGCGTGCGCGACACGGCACCGGTCGCTGCGACCGCCAGCCCGCTGCAAGCGGCCGCTGCGCCGGACAACACGCAACGCACCGTGCCGGCCGATGCGCCTGCGCCGCCGCAGCAGATTCCGGCGGTGGCGAGCAGCCAGAACGAGGCACCGATCGTTCCGCTTGCCCGTCCGAAAATCACGCTTGCGGCACTTGCCCCGGCCCTGCCGCGCGCCAGCGATATCCGCGAGCGCATCGCCTTCATTCCGACGCTTGCCGCACCGGCGACGGCCGAGGTCGAGAGCGCGGCGGCGCTGCCGCGCATGCCGATGGCGCTGCAGCGCGTCCAGCCCGACTATCCGCAGCGCGAGAAAATCCGTGGCATCACCGGCAAGGTCGAACTGCAATTCAGCATCGACAGCGACGGCAACGTGCGTGATGTCAGCGTGATCGGATCGACGCCCGACCACGTCTTCGATCACGTCGCGATCGCGGCACTGAGGCAATGGCGTTTTGGCGGACCCGGTAATCCGGCGCAACGCTACACGCAGACCTTCGCCTTCGAACTGGGCACGCGTGCGCCGGCGAACGAGGCTTGTCACGAGGTCACCGGCTCGCACATCTGCCGTCACGTGGCCGCGGGTGAAGAAGGCCCGCAGTGAGGTCCAAGTTGCTGTGGCGCGGGTGATTTTTCGGACTTAACGAAAGCGCGAGAGCGCCTTAACGGTAATTTAATCGCGGCGTACCTAGTATGCACGCTACTGTAAGTTCTGCTCGACACTCCTAAGGTCAGGTCAGGTGACAGGCAGATTACGGTAATCGGGGCAGTAGCTTTAGGCCCAAGCGAGGTGTGTTCCCCCAATGACACCTCCTTGGGCCTTTTTATT
>Ga0157369_10000317_pt1 | contig 64962 bp, 49 predicted proteins | sample C25metaG_FD_113461 | JGI IMG/M metagenome (GOLD analysis project Ga0157369, IMG submission 113461) | Corn rhizosphere microbial communities from Kellogg Biological Station, Michigan, USA - C2-5 metaG | ecosystem: Host-associated > Plants > Roots > Rhizosphere > Soil | place: USA: Michigan... | reverse complement strand
CCATTCAACATTGAACATTCACCATTCAACATTCAACATTCGTCTTTCAAAGCGGTTATCCTCCACCGCCCATGAACTCCCCCACCAAACCCCGCACCGATGGCCGCGCATCCGATGAGATGCGCCGCGTTCTCATCACGCCGCACTTCAGCAAGCACGCGGAGGGGTCGGCGCTGATCGAAGTCGGCGACACGCGCGTGATCTGCACCGCATCCGTTCAGGAAAAAGTTCCGCCGTTTCTCTATCGCAGCGGCAAGGGATGGGTGACGGCCGAGTACGGGATGCTGCCGCGCGCCACGACCGAGCGCACCGATCGCGAGGCCGCAAAGGGCAAACAGGGCGGACGGACGATGGAGATTCAGCGCCTGATCGGCCGCTCCCTTCGCGCCGCCGTCAATTCGGAGTTCCTCGGCGAGCGCACGATCTGGCTCGACTGCGACGTGATCCAGGCCGACGGCGGCACGCGCACCGCCTCCATCACCGGTTCCTTCGTCGCCCTCGCGCTCGCCCTCGGCCGTCTCTACCTCGACGGCAAGATCGTGACCTGGCCGATCAACGCGTTCGTCGCAGCCGTCTCCGTCGGCATCATCAACGGCACTCCCGCGCTCGACCTGAATTACGAAGAGGATTCGAAAGCCGGCGTGGACATGAACATCGTGGCCACCGACAAGGGCCGCTTCGTCGAACTGCAGGGCACCGCCGAGGGCGCAACGTTCAGCGACGAGGAGATGACGGCGATGCTGGCGCTGGCAAAGTCGGGAATCGCGTCGCTCGTCGAAAAGCAGCGCGAAGCGCTCGCACCGACGCTGACCCGCGTCGACGCGATGTCGCGTGACCGGCTCAACAAAAAGTTCAGGTAACAGCCGTCCCGAACCTCACCAGCACAGACAGGAGTGTCTGTGCCACACTGGCTCTCCCCTGAATCAGCATCGTGAGTACGGCAGGATGAATGTGGCACAGACACTCTTGTCTGTGCTTTGGCAAGATGCAGTGCCTGCTCCTGCTAAGCGAGGGATGGGCATCGAGTCTTGAACACATTCAGCCTTTCCAAGACCGACAAGCGAATCGCCGAGTGGCTGGCGATCCTGACGTTCATCACCTGCGGATATTTTTTCGCGGGCGGCGGATGGAATCAGAACTCGCAGCTTGATCTGACGCGGGCCATCGCCGAGCGACACACGTTCGCCATCGATTCGCTGGCGCGCAACACGGGCGACGTGGCCATCGTGAATGGCCACATCTACTCCAACAAATCGCCGGCGATGTCGTGGATCGCGGCGATTCCGTACGCCGCGCTGTACGCGTTCGAAACGTCGCGCGGCGCGAATCCGGGCGATGCGACGCTGCTGACGATCAACTGCTGGCTCTGTTCGCTCCTTTGCGTCGCGCTGCCGGCGGCGCTGATCCCGCCGATGATTTTCGGCTACGCGCGGCGGCGAGGCATCGACGCGCGCTGGGCAGCGATGGTCGCGGTGTCGTCGGTGCTGGCGACGCAAGTGCTGCCGTACGCGACGATCTTCATGCTGCACGCGCCGAGCGCGGCGCTCCTCGTCTACGCGCTGACCACCCCGCGCCGAGGACGGGCCGGCTTCGCGGCGGCGTTGGCGACGGCGATGAACTACCTCTGCGCGCCGGCACTCATTGTCTTTGCGTTCGTCGAACGCCGAGACATCGTCCGGTACGCGGCAGCGGCAGTCGCGCCGCTCGCAGCGCTGGCCGCCTATCAGTACGTCTGCTTCGGCAGCATCTTCGCCATCAGCATCGCGCACGAAGATTCGCGCTTCCTGACGCCCGGCGCGGCGATGGGAGTTTTTCAATTGCCCACTCCCGGCCTCATCTACGCCGTCCTTTTCTCGCCGTATCGCGGACTGTTTTTCTTCGCGCCGATTCTGTTCGTAGCATTTTTCGGATTCGCCGCCTGGTGGCGCGCGGAACGAACGGCCTGCGCGGCGGCGCTGATCGTCATCGCCGCATTCTTCGCCTTCAACGTCAGCTTCAACGGGTGGGAAGGCGGTTTCGGAATCGGCGGCCGTTACCTCGTGCCGGTCATCCCGCTGCTGATGATGGCGTTGCTGCACGTTCGCTGGCGCCTGCTCGCGTACGTTGCGATCGCGCTCTCGTTCGCGATCAACTTCGCTGCCACCGCAGTCGATCCGCAACCGTCTGCGACGATTCCGCGTCCGCTGACGCAGTACATCGTGCCGCTGCTCATCACCGGCCACTTCTCGCCGGCGGTGCCGATCACGCCACCCTGGTCTGCCTCCACATTCACCGGCCACACCTCGGTCAATCGCATGACGCTCGACGAAGCGATCGTCTTCGCACGTCACGCGCCGGACGATTCGGCATCCGAGTGGGCCAGCTTCAACATCGGCGAGCTGGCTACCGGACCGGGCGACGCACGATCGTTGATTCCGATCGCACTGATCATCCTCGCTGGAGGATTCGCGATCGCGCGAATGGCCAGGCGATCAGCAGCAGCGCCGTAACCAGCGCGCCGAGCAGGCCGCCGTAGAACGACCAGGGGAAGTAGTCGATGCGTATGTCCCAGTCGCCGGGCGGAATGGTGAAGCCGAGGAAGGCGCCGTTGACCGGTTGCGGGGCGATGCGCTGGCCGTTCCGGAACACGCGCCAGCCCGGCCACCACGGCTGGCTGCTGACGATGAGCGCGTAGCGCGGCGATCGGATATGCAGTTCGAAGTTCGTGTCGGCCGCTTCGACGATCTGCACGTCCGGATCGCTCTTTGGACCGAGGAGATCGTTGCGCATGCGATCGCTGTCGACCGGGAGAATGTTGACCACGGTCTGCTTCGAGAAATCGTGTTCGGTGAGCGTCTGCGCGAAGCGGTCGTGCTGGAAGGCGAGGATGATGTCGTGCGCGGCGAAGAAACGCGGCTTCACGTCGCGGTTCTCGAAAATGCGTCCGTCGCGTCCGTCGTAAATGAGCTGGTAGCGCCGAGGATCGCCGGGATCGAGACCGGGACCGCCGACCATGTAGCGCACGTTGAGATAGTTGAGCAGCGGCGTCTCGGCGTTGCTCCACTTCGCAAAGTACTCGTTGGTCTCGAGGTTGGTGATAAGGCGGAGCAGGCCGAGGTAGCGGCCGAAAGCCATCGGATCGTGAGTGCGGATATCGGCGAAGCCGTACATCGCCTGCGCGTTCGGAAAGAGTGCCGCTCCGATGCCGACGATGCGGAACGGCGCATTGCGCGGAGCCTCGTTCTGCAACTGCTGCAGTTTCTCGATCAGCGGCGTGGCCGGGTACATCGCGTCGGACGGCAGCACCGGATTCCAGCCATCGGTCGCGGTCCACAGTTCCGCCACGAGCGCGCCGCCGACCAGCATCGCGGCGATGTGCCGTCCGCGCGCCTGCAGGACGAAGAGCGACGACAGGACGAGTACGAGCACGCTCGGCAGGATCGCGATCATGGCGATGTCCTTCGCCGCGTCAGACGGGAAGGATCTCGTGAGCATGAGCCCGAGCAGAATCGCGGCGGTGGTCAGGATGCCCGCCAGGAAATGAACCGAGCGCTCGCGTCGCGCGGTGTCGATCGCCGCTGCCGTCAGCGCCGCCGCGATCCAGCAAAGGAAGAGGCGCAGGCGTGCGTTCGCGGCCAGGCGGAAGACGAAATGGAAAACCGCGCTGATGACGGGCCAGTTGAAGACGATTCCAACGGCGACGAGCGCGAGGATCACCAGGAAAAATTCGCGCGTGCGGAAACGGCGCGTGGCGATGGCGCGGAAGAGCAGCGCGAACCAGGAGGCGATGCCGAGGATGCCGGCAAAACCGGTGATCGATTCGGCGGTGGCCGGTCCCCACGGTTTCTCGCCGGGCGCGTGTCCGTAGAAATTCGGCTGGAACGTGCCGATGGCCGACGCGAAATCGGAGAACGGCGGCTCTTCGTTCGCGTGGACCTGCAGCTCCTGGAACCGCTGCGACTTTTTCACCGTCTCCGCGAACGTGGCGATGAAGGGCGAGGCCAACATCGCCGCGACGAAGATCGCGAACGCCGTAAGCGCCAGCGAGCGGATCGCATCGCGCCGCGGCACGGCGCGTTCGACGAATGCCATCCAGAGCGCGAAGAGACCGCCGAAGAAGGTCACGTGCGTGACCGTTTCCGGATGACCGCCGTAAAGCATCGCCGTCCAGACGATGACGGCGAAGAGGAATCGCCGGTACGTGCGCTGCTCGATCAACAGTTCGATCGCCAGAAACGCCGCCGGCAACCACACAGCGACGGTGACGATCGGAAAGTGCAGCCAGGTGATGACGAAGCTGCAGAACGTGAATGCGATCGCGCCGATGGCTGATGGCAATTCGTCGTAGCGCCGCCGGCAGAAGAGATACATCGCCGTCAGTGCGATCAACAATTTCATCGCCGCCTCGGCCGTCATCGCGTACCCAAGCGGCAGCGGCAGCGCGAGGAGGCGCAACGGCGACATCGCCGAGCTCTGGCCGTTGGCGAGCAGTGGATAGCCGCATCCGGCCAGCGCGTTCCACAACGGGAAGTGCAGCGAGCGCCATGCCTCGCGCGCCTGGTGCGCCCACGGCACGATCTGCATGGCCAGGTCGTTCATCTCCGGGTTCGACACCATCCGCCGCTGATTCCAGCTTCCCCATGGCGGCAGGATGTTGATGAAGTCGACCGGGACGTTGATGTATCGCCCCGTCATCGGCCGGAAGAGGTAGATCAGGACGAGCGCGTAGAAGAATGCGGCCACGCGCCACGGCAACGCGTCACGGACCGCCGGAATCCACCGCCGGGCGCAAGCGATCGCGATCGCGTACAGCGCGCCGGTGTAGATCCATGTGGCGTTGAACACGGGCGCGGATCATAAAGCAGACGAGCGCGGCGGCGGTCAACAGGGCGATGATCGAGGCGATGCGGAAAGAAGTGTCAACGTAGCGGATGTGAACGATGGTGTGGCCGGCGGGAACGGTGAAGGAGAGGAAGGGGTCCGCTGTCATCGAGAGTCCCTCTCCCCGCGCTTTTTGCGGGGAGAGGGAGACACGCAGCGAAGCGGAGTGCGGGTGAGGGGCGTCGGTCGACGCCGCCGCTCGTGCAAGCACCATCGCCCCCTCATCCGCCTTCGGCACCTTCTCCCCCAAAAAGCGGGGGAGAAGGGCTCTCGATTTTCCGCTTCTGGTATTTGATGAATCCACGCGCCACCAACGCGACGCGCCGACGCTGCTTTGAATCAGCGTCTGGTTTGGCGCGTCGACTTCGAGCGTGTACGCGTCTCCGCGCACGGCGGTGATGGTGACGCGCGCGCCGTCCGCGAAAAAGCGCGGCATCGCGTGGAGGTTTTCGTAGAGGCGTCCGTCGGGACCGGCGTAACGGAGAACGTAGCGCGTCGCCTCGGTCAGCTCGTGATTCGGCTCGGTCATCACCCACCGGACGTTCAGACGGTCGAGCAGCGGCGACGAATCGTCGATCCACTTTTTGTAGTAGTCGTGCGTGATCGCGGCGCCGATGAAGCGAACGAAAGCGGCCGGCTCCATCGGATCGTGAATGCGGGCGTCTTCGATGCCGAACATCGCGTTCGTATTCGGAAAGAGCACGTTACCGATTCCGGCCACGCGATCGAAACCGGGACGGTGATGGCGGAGAACAGCATCGATGAGCGGCGTGCGCGGGTAGAAAGTGTTCATCGGGAACGGTGAGTTCCAGCCGATCGTCAGCGGCCACATCTCGGCGACGACGGCGGCGACGAGAACCAGCAAAACTGCGCTCCGTGATCGAGGAATCAAAGCAATCGCGGCGATCGCGAGCACGATCGCGCTCGGGATGATCGAGACGAATCCGTCATGACGCGCGGCATCGCTCGGGAACGGCGTGCGCATCACGATCACGGCCAGCAGCAGCGCCGCCGAGGCCAATCCGATCGCGAATGGGATCGCGCGCAATCGATCGATCGCCGCGGCGATGAGCACGGCAAGGATCCACGCGAAGAGAAAACGCAATCGCGCGTTGGCGGCCAGGCCGATGATGGCGTGCATCGCGGCGACGCCCGGCTTCACGTTCGCGAGGAGGATGAAGATTCCGATCGCGGCGATGACGAAGAAGACTTCGCGGTCGCGGAAACGGCGCCGCGCGACGCGATCGATGGCGATGCCGAGGATCGCGGCGATGCCGAGGATTCCGGCGAATCCCGTCACGGCCTCGGCGCCGGCCGGACCCCACGGATTGCCGGGACGCGTTCCGTACAGCCGCGGCTGCACGAGCAGCGCGAGCGAGGTGGCGTCGGAGAACGGCATCTCCGCGGCGGCCGATTTCATGTCTGCGAAGCGCGTCGATTGGCGAACGTTCTGCGCGAAGGGAACGATCATCGGCAGCGCCAACAGGACCGCCACCGCGCCCGCTCCGATCAGAGCCGGCAGAAAGGAGCGTTGCTTTTCGATGATCGCGATCCAGAGCACGTAGGAGATCGCGAAGATCAGGATGTGCACCGCCGTCTCCGGATGGCCGCAGAAGACGACTGCCGCGCCGATCGCTGCGGTCATCGCGAAGCGCGGATACGTCCGTCGCTCGACCAGTAAATCGATCTGGTACAGCACCGCCGGCAGAAAACAGGCGGCGGTGCTCTGCGCAAAGTGCAGCCAAGCCACGACGAACGGTCCGAATCCATACGCGATCGCGGCGATGCTGCTCGGAAGGATTCCATATCGCCGCCGGCAATAGAGAAACGTAAACGTCAGTGCGACGAGCACCTTCATCGCCGCCTCGGCGGTCATCGCGAAGCCGAGTGGCAGCGGCAGCGCGAGAATCCGCAACGGCGACAACGCGGCGCTCTGCGCGTTGGCCAGCAGCGGATAGCCGCATCCCGCCAGCGCGTTCCACAGCGGCGCGCGCCCGCTCTTCCACGCTTCGCGCACCTGATGCGCCCACGGCGCGAGCTGCATCGGAACGTCGTGCGTCTCCATGTTCAGGACCGTGTACTTCGTCATCCCCGGCGCCGACGCCGACCACGGCGCGATGAGTTTCGGGATGTCCGTGGCGATGCAGACGTACGGACCGGTCATGGCTTTGAACAGGAAGACGAGTACGAGCGCGTAGAAGAGCAGCGCGATCCGCTTCGGCAGCGGATTACCGCCACGCCGCGCGAGCGCGACCGCGATCGCGTAGATGGCGCCAACGTAGATGAAGGTGGGGTTCAACGGAACCTGATGTTAGCGCGTGATTCAACATCAGACATTGCACCTTGCTAAAGCACAGACAAGAGTGTCTGTGCCACACCGGCTCCGCCGGTAGCCGCACCGCTGCCATAGGGCGCGATTCATGTGGCACAGACACTCTTGTCTGTGCTGGTGAGGCTCGGGAGGACTGCCAAAAATTACAGCTTCGCGAAGAGATCGTTCGCCTTCGCGAACGACGCCGCATCGCCTTCGACGATCTCACGCGCGATCTCCGCGATCGCGTCGACGTGAGGACGGAGGTTTTCGCGATTGGCGTCGAGGATCGGCGTCCAGACCGAGGCGTCGCTGCCGGCGAGGCGGAGGAAGGTTCGCAGGCCGGGGCCGGCGAAGCGAAGGTCGATATTCTGGTCGTGGAGGTACGCAGCGAGGGCGGTCGAAAGAATCTGCGGCAGGTGGCTCGTCAGAGCGATGGCGCGATCGTGTTCGGACGCGTCGACGATCTCTGCGTTCGCGCCGCAGGCAGCGATGATTTCGCGGACGACGGCATCTTCGCGGTCGATGAACCACGTCGCATTTTCGAAGAGATCGGCGCGTGCGGCGTTGATTCCGCGCGAGGAAGAACCAGCGAGCGGATGGCCGGCGATGAAGCGATCATCAGCGCCCGCGCGTAACGGCGCCATCACGCTGCACACCGAGGTGATGATCGGAGCGTGTGGATTCGCAACGAGACGCACGGCGACGTCGACCGGCGTTGCCAGAATCAACACATCGGTATCGACGTCGGGCGAGGCGACGCGTTCGTCGGCGGCTTCGCCGGGATCGAGATCCGGATCGGAGTCGAAAAACGCGACGTGCCATCCGCGGCGGCGCAACGCGAGGCCGATCGATCCTCCGATGAGGCCGAGCCCGGCGATCAGCGCGCGCCGCGCGGACATCACTGCGTCATCATGATCAGCGTGCGGTCGACCGTCTGCGACGTCGAGGCGTCAAAGTACGGACGAGTGATCGTCACGCGCGGACGGTTCGGCTTCGGATCGATCTGCGCGCCGCGATACGTCCCGACCGCTTTCGACGGATCGAGCTTGACGTTCAGCTTCTGCGCGACGGGAACGATTGCGGCGGCGTCCTTGGCGAGATCGCCGGTGTAGTAGTACGCCGGCGGCTTGGCGGAGCTGAGATTGTTCGTCGCGTCGGGCGCGATCTTGTTGTAGCCGTACGACTGCGCGTAAAACTCCGCCACCTTGTCCAGCGGCGCGTCGGTGTCATAGATCGCGATCGGCGGAACGTCGTCGTTCGGACGGAAAACCTTGCGGGCCTGCTTCCACAGATCGGTCAGTTGCGCGAGATACCGCGAGCCGGGGTAGATCGTGAATGCGAACGATTCCGGCTCCGTCGATTCATTCTTTTTCTCTTTGCCGCAGCCGGCAGCCACGAGCGCGATAAGCATCGCGGCCGCGAGCAAACGTGTACTTCGGTTCATTCTGAATTGCCTCCAGGTCATTGATTCGACTCTAGCATACGGATCGCGGACGAAATTCGTTTCTACTTCGCCGCGGCCGTGGCGCGGTCGCGTGCGGCGCGGAACTCATCGCCCGGCTTCCAGTTCGGCATCGCTGCGTCGTTCGCGGCTTCCCATCCCATCCAGATTCCCAACTGCCCCATCTGCACGGCCTCGGACCAATCCCAGTTCGGATCGAATTGATCGCTCGGCTGGTGGTAGTGATTGGCGCGGAAGTCGGTCGACCACTCATCGCCGAAACTTGCCGGCTTGCCGATGACCGTGTGGCCGGGATCGATCGAGAACGCCGGGATACCGACCTTGCCGAAGCTGAAGTGATCGGAGCGGTAGTAGTGGCCCTGCTCCGGCTCGGGATCGGGGATTATGGAGAGACCGAGCGCGCTGGTGATGCGTTGCGCAGCGGGATAAAACGTGGTCCGCTCGATGCCGTTCATGTTGACGTCGCTCACGCGGCCGAGCTCCGGGATCATGTCGTAGTTGATGCCGAGGGCAATGCGGCCGGACGGGAGCGGCGGATTCTGCGCAAGGTACGCCGACCCGATCAGCCCCTGCTCCTCGGCGGCGACGGCCGCAAAGTAGATGCTGCGCTTCGGCGTAGGCATCTGCGTCCAGACGCGCGCCATCTCCAGCAGGATCGCGCAGCCGGACGCGTTGTCGAGCGCGCCGTTGTAGATCGTGTCGCCGGTTTTGTCGGCAGGTCCGACGCCGAGGTGATCGTGGTGTGCGGAGTAGAGGATCGCTTCATCGCGCAACTTCGGATCGCTGCCGGGAAGTTTGGCCACGACGTTCGTTGTGTTGAATGAGCGCAGCTTGCTGACAATGTCGCCGGAGAGCTTGATGCCGAGCGGCACCGGCTGAAAGCTGCGCGACGATGCCTGCTGCGTCAGCGCATTCAGATCCTGCCCCGCTGCCGCAAAGACGGCTCGCGCTTCATCCTCGGTCATCCAGCCGGCGAACTTCAGCGCCGGCGCGCCGGGCTTGTTCTTCATGAACGAGTTCTCGCTGCCCCACGAGTTGGAGACGACGTTCCAGCCGTAACCGGCAGCGGGCGTGGTGTGGATCAGGATGACGCCGGCGGCGTTCTTCGCCGTGCCGATCTCGTACTTGTAGGTCCAGCGGCCGTAGTACGTGCGCGCTTTGCCTTTGAACAAATCCGGCTCCTGCGCGTTGGCGGGCGGATCGTCGACGAGCATCACCAGCGTCTTGCCGCGCGTGTCGAGGTTTTTGTAGTCGTCCCACTTGTATTCGGGAGCCTGAACGCCGTGGCCGACGAAGACGAGCTCGGAGTCGATGGTGTCGTTTTCGGTCTGCATCTGGTTTTGTCCGACGATCTGATCGCCGAACTTCAACGGCCCGCCGATGGCTGTTCCGTTCTTCGTGAACGTGAGCGATGACTTGTCGCGATCGGTGGCGATGCCGAGGAGCGGGACGTTCTGGTAGTAGGTGCCGTTGTCGCCGCCGGGCTGGAGGCCGTACGCCTCGAACTGCGCGGCGATGTACTGCTGCGCGATCTCGTCGCCGCGCGTTCCGGGACCGCGGCCTTCAAGGAGATCGCTGGCCAGGAACTGATCGTGGGCAGCCATTGCCTTGCCGCTCAGAAGTGCCATGCCCTTCTTCACGGGAGCGGGAGGCGTGTCTTTGGTGGACTTCGTCGCCGCCAGAACGGGCAGCGCTGCCAGCGCGGCAAGGGCGACGATCGAGCGCAGTCGGTGCATGTCGATGCTCCTTTATTTGTGGTTCCGGGCTGCCGGATTCAGCATTCGCGGCCCGGTCAACATGCGAACCATATCGCAGACCATTAGAAACTTAGGAGTCGTGCGAGCCCCGAATCCCTACCCGCCGTCACCAAACGTTCACCAAACTGCCTCGCATGAGCGCCTGATCAAAGAAAAATGCTGATTGTTACGAAAATGAGGGTAGGGATAGCGGGAGATAAATCACTCCTAGACAGAGTGCGATATATGTACACCGAAACCTCGGACATCTCGGATACGTTCGGCGACCTGAAAATGCCGTTGCAGGAGCGAGTGGTCGACAAACTGGCGGACATGCTGTTCGCCAGCGACATGATCCTCGACATGCTCCGCGATGAGCGTTCCTACAAGTTCGCCGGGCACCTCACGAGCGTCGAACCGTCGGTGCGCCTCGTCTACGATCAGATCAACGAGTTGATGAAACAGTTGACTGATTGAAGCGAAGCCGCCTGCGCGCTGGATGCGTCGCTCGGAGTACCGCCCCGGAAGGCACCCATCCGCGTCGCTCCCGTCAACTAGCCGCCGGCGACCGGCGGGATGAACGCCAGCTCATCGCCATCGTGCAAAAGCTCCTCGGCACCGACGTAACTCTCATTGACGGCGATCATCGGCGGCTGCACGTAGTCGCGAAGCTCGGGATGCCGGTCGCGCAGACGCTGCCAGACGTCGGCGGCGCGCGTATCCTCGGGGACTTCGATCTCCTTCTCGCTGCGGCCGGCGATGTCGCGCAGGACGGCGAAGAAGAGCAGCCGGATTTTCATCGCCGTGCATTCTATCTGCGTAGAATTGCGCCGCCATGGAACCGCGATTCACATCCGCGATGACCGTCGACGCCGCGCTGGCCGAGCATCCCGCGGCGCGCTGGGTTTTCGCGGCGTATCACATCGGCGGCTGCGACGGCTGCTCGTCCGCATCGAACGAGACTCTGGCCGAGGTGGCGGAGGGGTATCGGCTGGATCTGGAGCGGCTTTTGGCAGATTTGAACGCTTTGCGGTGATTCGCCTCGGACAAATTTGCAACAGCGAGCAGGGTCGCTGCAAATTTTTCCATAGCGCCGAAAGGCACTGCGAAGCGCGTTTTCCGAGAGAGCGAGAGGGAAACAGCCCCGAAAACCGCGACTTATTCGACTTGGCAGGCCCCGTGCAGTAAGCCGGGGCACGATGAAACAGGTTTCGACAGCTTCGAGACCAACACGCGGGTCCCATCTCACTCGCCCGCGTCTAGTGGCTTCTGCGAGCCCCCTCCTAAACTATTGGACCGATTTTGGACGATTATTCACTTAGCTTCCTTGAATCCCACCAACTAGCCGCAGAAGTCCAAACCCAAGCGATGTACCACAACGGAGCCGAGAGGCTCCGTTAGTGCTTTTGGGCGATACTTCGAAATCGTGAAGCGGAAAATCAAATCGTACCCGCCGCTCTCCTCCTTCGCCACCACCGGCGGTTGAGCGTGCAAGCTGGGTCAGGATGACCTTCACTCCGTCCTGTCAAAACTCCCTTCCCAGGAAGGGCTGGGGGATCTTGTCGTCGGTTACGGCACGAACGACGACGCCGCCGTCGTGCGCATCTCCGGCGATACTGCCATCGCGCAGACCGTCGACTTCTTCACGCCGATCGTCGACGACCCCTACCTCTTCGGCGCCATCGCCGCGGCGAACTCCGTCTCCGACATCTACGCGATGGGTGCGACGCCGATCCTGGGACTGGCCATCGCTGCCTTCCCCACCGACGTCCTGCCGCTCGACGTTCTGCAGGAAATCCTGCGCGGCGGTTCGGAGAAAGCGGCCGAGGCGGGATTCCCGATCGCCGGCGGCCACACGATCATCGACGACGTTCCGAAGTACGGCCTCGCGGTCACGGGCGTCGTCAACGTCGCGAAGCTGGTCCGCAACTCGACGGCGAAAGTCGGCGACACGCTGATCCTCACCAAGCCGATCGGCAACGGGATTCTGATCAGCGCGTATCGCGGACTGACGCGCCGCCGTTTTCTGCATCGCACGCCGCCGTCGCTCGATGAGGCGATCCGCTGGATGACGATGCTCAATCGCGACGCCGCGAATGCGATGACCGAGGTTGGCGTCAATGCGGCGACGGACATCACCGGCTACGGCCTGGTCGGACATCTTCTCGAAATGTGCGCCGGTTCGGGCGTCGGTGCCGAGGTGCGCGCGAGCGCGGTGCCGGTGCTGCCACACGTCCGCGACTATCTGGCGCGCGGATTCCGTCCGACCGGTACGATGCGCAACGTGAAGACGTTTCAGAATCGCGTCGACGTTCGCGTTCCCGAATCGGAGTTCACATTGATGTGTGACGCGCAGACCAGCGGCGGCCTGCTCCTGTCGGTACCTTCCGAAAGCCTCGGCGCGCTCGAAGCGCGCATGCAGCGGAGCGGCCTGTTCTATGCAACGATCGGAAAAGTAACGGAGCGAAGCGGTACGCTGACGCTCATACCCTGAAAGTCGAGGAGAGAACGATGGACGATACAAAAGCGCCCGCGGGCGAGCAGCCGTTTCAAACGGTGCGCGGCGAAGACGGAACGACATGGGTCGAAATCGCCAGCACCGGCACGGACGACGAGGCGCGCATCATCAAGGGCTTCCTCGACGCCGAGGGCATTCCGGCGCAGATCGAGAACGTGAGATTCAGCATGGAGCCGGTCAACTTCGGCACGATGGGCGACATCCGCATCTACGTTTCCGCCGAGGACGAAGCGCGCGCGCAACAGTTGATGAAGCAGCGCGAGACCGACTTCGATCGTCTCGAAGACGATGCCGACACGGTCGTCACCGATGAAGGCACGGCCGAGATCACCGAGGACGAAGAGATCGAGCCGGCGGAGACAGAATGACCGAGGAGCAGCACCGGCCGGACGAAGCACCGCTGATGCCGCGCTGGGTTCCTGGCGTGATCGGCATCGTGCTCGTGGCCATGGCCGCGCTGGCCGTCTACACGGGATTGCGCTATCGCAACCCCACGCTGGTCAACGGCGTCGTGAAATCGCGCCGTCCGGCGCGCGCGATGACAGGCGGCGCCGGCCCTCCGGGCGAGCCGGAGCCGGGCTCGTCGCTCGTCTTTCCCGGCGATGCGGCTGACAACGCTCCAACCGCGAGCGATCCGGTCACTGGACGCGCTCGCGCCGAAATCACCGGGACGGGCCACGGCATCACATCCGTCGTCCGCATCTGGGCGCGCCGCGGCATGATGACGAACGTGGTTCCGGACGATGCGATGGTCTCCGTCAACGACCTCGTCATCGGTCAGGCCAAACAGTTCGACAAGCCCGACGAGATCTACGACTTCCCCGCCCCCGGCAGCTACACGATCCACATCTCCGCGCCGGGCTACAAAGACCAGCAGTTCATCGTCACGGTCGCCGACGACGCGAAGCAGGAGATCGCGAGGCTGGACGTGAAGCTGATTAAAGGGTGAAGAGTGAAGGGTGAAGAGTGAAAAAAGGCAGAGGTTCGCTTTTTTTCACTCTTCACCCTTCACCCTTCACTCCTTGATTAATGCGCCGCCTGGTGTTCCGCCTGCAGCTTCTTGTGCTCGCTGATGATCTTCTCCTGCAGGTTGCGCGGGACTTCCTCGTAGTGCGAAGACTCCATGTGGAAGCTGCCGCGGCCCTGCGTGATCGAGCGCAGCGTCGAGCCGTAGGTAAGCATCTCCGACAGCGGCACGCGCGCCTTCACCGTCTGCGCGTCGCCTTCGGCGTCGACGCCTTCTACCCGTCCGCGGCGTGAATTGAGGTCGCCCATGATGTCGCCGATGTACTCGGCCGGCGCGGTGATGTCGACGTGCATGATCGGCTCGAGCAGCGTCGCGCGCGCGGCCGCCATCGCTTCCTGATACGCCAGCGAGCCGGCGATCTTGAACGCCATTTCGGACGAATCGACGTCGTGGTACTGGCCGTCTTTCAGCCGCACACGAAAATCGACCATCGGGAAGCCGGCCAGGAAACCCTTCTTGCGCGCGTCCTGAATGCCCTTCTCCACGGCCGGTATGTATTGGCGCGGGATCGAGCCGCCGAAAATCTCGTCGACGAATTCGAAGTCGGCGCCGCGCGGCAGCGGCTCGACGGTGATCTTGCAATCGGCGAACTGTCCGTGGCCGCCCGACTGCTTCTTGTGGCGTCCGTGCGCGTCGGCTGGCTTGGTGATCGTTTCGCGGTACGGCACTTTCGGCGGATGCAGGATCACGTCGACGCCGTACTTTTTGTGCAGCTTGGAGACGACGATCTCGACGTGCAGCTGCCCCTGGCCGGAGATGAGGAACTCTTTGGTCTGCTCGTCGCGCCCGAACTTGATGGACGGATCCTCTTCGATGATGCGGCCGATGGCGACGCCGAGTTTGTCCTCATCGCCGCGCGCTTTCGCCTCGACCGCGAACGAGATCGCGGCCTCGGGGTAGTGAATGTGCTCGAGCACGATCGGATGCTGGTTGGTGGCCAGCGTGTCGCCGGTGTGGACGTCCTTCAACTTCGCGACTGCGCCGATGTCGCCGGCGCGCAACTCCGGAACCGGAACCTGTTGCTTGCCCTGAATCAGCTGCAGCTTGCCGACGCGCTCCTCGTGATCCTTGGTCGTGTTCCAGTACGGATGATCCGAGGCGAACGTGCCGGAGTAAACGCGGAAGAGTGAGACGCGGCCCGAAAACGGATCGGAGAAGGTCTTGAACACGAGCGCGGATGGAAAGGCCTCGGCGCGGCGATCGAACGTCGTCGGCTCCCCTTTTTTGTTCTTGCCCTCGATCGTTTTCAACTCGTCGGCCGGCGGAAGCAGCGCCACGATGCAATCGAGAATGGCGTGGCCGCCGATGTTGTGCGCGGCCGAATCGAGGACGACGGGAAAGATCTGATGATGCCCGACTTCGCGCTTGAGACCATCGAGCAGCTCTTCCTGCGACAGGCCGCCCTGATCGAAGAAGCGCTCCATCAACGTGTCGTCGCCCTCGGCAACCTTTTCGATCAACTGCGCGCGGTAGTCGTCCGCCTCGGCTTTCAACTCCGCGGGGATGTCGATCTTTTCGTACTTGCCTGAACCGTCCGTCGCGTACTTCCACGCTTTCATCGACACCAGATCGATGACGCCGGCGAAGTCTTTCTCCTCGCCGATCGGAAGCTGGATCGGGACGACGTTCTTGCCGAACTTCTTCTGCAGCGCTTCGAGCGTGCGCGAAAACGAGGCCCGCTCGCGGTCCATTTTGTTGATGACGACGAGCCGCGGCAGTTCGAACTCCTCGGCGAACTTCCACACGCGCTCGGTCGATACTTCCACGCCCGTCACGCCGCTGACGACGACCGCGGCGGCGTCGGCCACGCGCATCGCCGAACGCGCTTCCATGACGAAGATGCCGAAGCCCGGCGTGTCGATGAAGTTGATTTTCGTGTTCTGCCACTCCGCGAATGCGATGGCCGTGGAGATGGAATGCTTGCGATCGATTTCGTCCTGATCGAAGTCGGTGACGGTGGTGCCGTCATCGATCCTTCCCAACCGCGTGATGGCGCCGGCGTTGAACAGGAGCTGCGTGACCAGCGTCGTTTTTCCGGTGTCGTTGTGGCCGACAACGGCCACATTCCGGATCTCAGAACCCGAATAGACCTTCATGTTGGCTGTCCTCGCTTGGGGATTTCACAAAAGGAGCTGAATCATATTAGAAAGAGTGAAAGGTGAAGAGTGAAGAGTGAAAGACACGGGGGAAGGTGCCCTTTCACTCTTCACCCTTCACTCTTCACTCTTCGGTCACTCCCGGTTCACTTATGATTGGCGGCTCATGAAGCTCGGCCGGTATGAGATCGTTCGCGAGCTCGGCAAGGGAGCTATGGGCATCGTCTATCTGGCGAAGGACCCGCTCATCGGCCGCCTCGTCGCGCTGAAGACGATCCGTCCCTCGGCGCACGCCGACGACGAAGACACCCGCGAGTTCCAGCAACGCTTCGTGCGCGAGGCTCAGGCGGCCGGCATTCTCAACCATCCGTCGATCGTCACCGTCCACGACATCGGACAGGACGAGCCGTCCGGCATGTCCTTCATCGCCATGGAGTACGTCGAAGGGCAGAACCTGAAAGAGGTGCTGGCGCAGGGCCGCCCGCTTTCGTTCGAACAGGCCGCGGACGTCTGCGCGCAGGTCGCCGAGGGCCTCGACTTCGCGCACGCGAAAGGGATCGTGCATCGCGATGTGAAGCCGGCCAACATCATCCTGCTGGAAGGAAATCGCGCGAAGATCACCGACTTCGGCATCGCCAAGATCACCTCGGGCGTCGCCAATCTGACGACGACCGGCCAGTTCCTCGGCACGCCGAATTACATGGCGCCGGAGCAGATCAAAGGGACGCCGGTCGACGGCCGCAGCGACATCTTCTCGCTCGGCATCTGCCTCTACGAATGCCTCACGCATCGCAAGCCGTTCGGCGGCGATTCGCTGACGTCGATCTCGTACAAGATCGTGCACGAGCCGTTTCCGCCGCTGCACGAAATCAATCCGACGATTCCTGAGGGATTCGCGGACGTCGTCACGCATTGCCTGGAGAAGGATCCGGCCAAGCGGTTTCAGCGCGGCAGAGATCTCGCCAACGCGCTGCGGGCCGTAATGCGCGGCGAACGGCCGATGCGCTCGAACGAGCCGGCCTTCGCGGACGTGACCGTGGCCACGCGCGGCGATCACGACAGGCTGCCGACGGTCGACATCCCCTTCCCCGACGCCGAGCACGGCACGACGATGGAGTCGCCGCAGCCGCTGGATACGAATCCCAATCCCGTCAACCTGAAGCAAGCGGTGCCGTCATCGGCAGTGAAGCCGGTGAAAACGCCGAAGGCGCCTTCGGCTCCGATCTTAAAACCGCTGCTGACGAAGCGCGTGGAGCCGATCCTCTTCATCGCCATCCCCTGCATCCTTCTGGTAATCCTCGGCATCGTGCTCGTGGTGATGAACGCGAAAAAAGTGAGGGTGCCGGCGGTCGATACGAAGGCCGAGGCGAAGGTGGCGAAAGAACGGAAGCTGCGCGAGGAAGGAAACCGCTTCCTGCGCGAGGGACGCGCGACCGATGCGTACGACCGCTACAGCCAGCTTCTCAAGCTCGCGCCGCATTCACCGGCCGTCGCCGGCATCGTGCAGAAGTTGTCGCAGATGCGGCAGCAGGATGAGGCGGGCAAGCAGCAATTGGCGGAAGGGCAGCAGAAGTTCGAGCAAGGTCTGGCGCTGTACAACCAGAAAAAGTTCGGCGAGTCGATCCCGTTTTTCGACGCGGCCTTCCACATCAATCCCAGCTCCGACGAGGCGGCGAAGTATCTCCTGCTGGCGCAGCAGGAAGACCAGCGGGTGAAGTCGGAGCGGGCGGCCGCACGCGCAGCGAAGACGTCGACACAGCCGCGGACGCAGACGGCGACGGTCGTCCCGACGACGACGCGTCAGACCACGACCACGCACGCGGTGCAGCCGCAGACTTCGAGCGCTCCGGCGTCCCTGACCACGATCATCAACAGCACCGTCAACGATGGCGTCATCATCGTTCACGTCGGCGCCGATGAGGTTATGCGCGAAAATCTCTGGTACGAGCGGCGGCTCATTCACACGCATGTGTCACGGCCGGTGAATGTGACCAGGGAGTTTCCGGCCAAAAACGCCGACCTCGAGTTCTGGCTGGTCATCCCCTCGCTCGGCGTGAATTTCTACGAGAGGCGAAGCGTGAAGTTCGAGCCGGGCGTGAACCACAAGCTCGTGGTCAGCTTCGACCCGAAGACGAAGAAGGTCGACTACCAATTCAATTGATGGGGAAGTCAGCGCCCGCTTTGGATCGAGGGTTAGCAGGCTTGGCCACTCGATCTTGCAAAAGCACAGACAAGAGTGTCTGTGCCACACTGGCTCTCGCCAGTAGCAGCATCGAGCCAGTAAAGCAGGATCCATGTGGCACAGACACTCCTGTCTGTGCTGGTGAGGCTCGAGACCATTGAGAAGATCAACCCGCTGCTGTTGGGAGCGGTCATGCCGCCGACCACATTCTCCATAGCCTCCCGCGATGAGCTGTGGCTGCGCGGCGCGCTCATCGAGTCGCGGCTGATGCATGGCGTGGCGACGCAGCACGGCGACGCGATCGAAGCGAGCGATGCGCGCGACGACGAGCTGGTTCACGCCTGCGATCGCGCAATCGATGCGGCGCGCGCGGCGGTGGCTTCGTTTCGGGATGCGCGCCTGCGCATCGTCGTCCGCGCGACGCATGACGGCATCGAGACGACGATGACGATCGCAGTCGATGGCGTCTCAGTCGTCACGACGCCGTCGGATGCGCTTGCCGACTACGAATTGCTGCATCGCGTTCGGAATGGATCCGCGCCGTTGCGCGGAGCGATCGTCTGGCAGAACGGATCGGCCGCCGTGCTGCTGCACGAGGCATTCGGCCATGCGAACGAACATGATGCGGCTCCGGTGACGTGGCCTTCATGGTTGTCGATCGATGCGCCCCTGGCGAGTCGTCGCGAGACGTTTCGCGACGTTCCATTGATGCGGATGACGCATCTCATCGCGCGGCAGACCAACGCGCCGTTCGTGATGCCTGATGAACGGATCGAGGTGCAACTCGTCGCCGGAGGTGCGTACGATCCGATGACCGACGTCGTCACGGTCGACGTCGCCGTATCCTCCGCCGGTCCGTTCACGATCCGGCGCTCGCGCGCGGAAATCGCGGCATCGCTCGCTGGCGCATCGGGTGAGCCGATTCGCTATCCGGGCGTGATCTGTTCGCGCGAAGGGCAGGAGTTGTACGTCGCTTCGCACGCGCCGCTGATGATCACGGATGGGCTGCTATGACGTATCGGAAGGTTGGGCGCGTCGTTCGGTATGAAAACGGGACCCGGATCTCCATTTCAGAGATCGGCGAGGCGTCCGAAGAAGACGGCGTTTTTCATGCTCGGCCGGCGGTAGAGGGACCAGCACAGACAAGAGTGTCTGTGCCACACTCGGCTCTCGCCGATCTCGAGACGTTTGTGGCGGAAACAGGGGCCAATGTGGCACAGACACTCTTGTCTGTGCGGTCCGGCAGGATCGAGCGCTTCATCGCCTCCGCCGGGATCGCCACACACGAAATCAATGGCAGCAGGTGGACGGAAGAATCGCGGCGCGTTCACATCTCGCTCGTCAATGCGCCGCTGCGCGCGCTGATCGATCTGGCGTCGTTCGATGTCGAAATCGTCGCGAAAATTGCCGATGCACTTGCACGCGCCGGCGGCGAACGCGATTCGCCGAAACGCATCCGGCTCGCGCCGAACGTCTCCGCCGCGCTGCTCCCTTCGCTCATCGGCGAGCTGGCGATGGAGCAGACCGGCGGCGGTTTCGACGGACGCGGACGGCCGATCGAAACGCGCGCGGTGACACACGATCCGCCGCCGAACTGGTACCGCCCCGGCTACGCCGTTCGCCCGCTCCGCGCGTGGATGAACATCCGCGCGCTGCCGTTTGGCCGCATCGATCACGATGCGCCGATCGCGATCGCGCTGCTCGAACCGGTTCACGGCACGTCGCTACGCGTTCTCTGCGTCGATGGCGACGACGTCTTCCCCACCACGGTCGACGGCTCACACATCGCCGCCGTCTCGCGCGAGGAGCCGGTCTGGTATCCGTACGCAGCCGGTTCGTTCGGCGTGGAGATGATGCTTTAGAATCGCCGCGCCCATGCCGACGAGCATCCGACAAATCGAGTTTCTGGCGCGGTCGATCGTGAACCGGCTGGAAGACCGCGGCCTGGTCGAATTCGGCGATGCCGAAATCGGCATCGACGTGGTCACGAAAACGCTCGAGGACAACTTCGCCGCCTACGACGCCATCGAAGCGGAGGCGCGCATCCGGCTCACGAAATCAATTGGTGCGCGCGAGCCGTCGGATATCGAAGTGACCGAAGCGATGAAACGCGTGGCCGCGGAACGGAACGTGACCCTGTGATCGAGCACAATCTTGAAGAACTGGAACGCCGCAAGCGCGAGAGCGAGCTTGGGGGCGGCGAGAAGCGCATCGAGCGGCAGCATGCCGAGGGGAAGAAGACGGCACGCGAGCGGATCGCGCTGTTGTTTGATACCGGCTCGTTTCAGGAGCTCGATCAGCTCGTCGTCCACCGCTCCACCGACTTCGGGATGGAGAAGCAGCGCATCTCCGGCGACGGCGTCGTCACCGGCTACGGCACGATCGGCGGGCGGCTCGTCTACGCGTTCGCGCAGGATTTCACCGTCTTCGGCGGCTCTCTGTCGGAAACGCACGCCGCCAAGATCGTGAAGGTCATGGACCTGGCCATGAAAAATGGCGCACCGATCGTTGGCCTCAACGACTCCGGCGGCGCGCGCATCCAGGAAGGCGTCGTCTCCCTCGGCGGCTACGCGGACATCTTTCTCCGCAACACGCTGGCCTCGGGTGTCGTCCCGCAGATCTCCGCGATCATGGGGCCGTGCGCCGGCGGCGCCGTCTACTCGCCCGCCATCACCGACTTCATTTTGATGGTGAAGAAGACCAGCTACATGTTCGTCACCGGTCCGGACGTGATCCGCACCGTGACGCATGAAGAGGTGACGAAGGAAAAACTCGGCGGCGCGGACACGCACAACCAGACCTCCGGCGTGGCGCACTTCGCGGCCGATTCGGATGAAGACTGCATCGCCACGATTCGCGAGCTGCTGTCGTACGTGCCGTCGAACAACATGGAAGAGCCGCCGCACGTCGCGACGAGCGACGACGTGAATCGCGTCGACGAACAGCTCGACACGTTCATCCCCGATTCACCCAACCAGCCGTACGAGATCCGCGATCTGATCCGGACCATCGCGGACGAGGATCATTTCTTCGAAGTGCATCAGCATTTCGCGCGCAATCTCGTGGTCGGTTTCATCCGCCTGAACGGTCATCCGGTCGGTATCGTCGCGAATCAGCCGGCGTTCCTGGCCGGTGTGCTCGACATCAACGCGTCACGGAAGGGAGCGCGCTTCGTCCGCTTCTGCGACGCGTTCAACATCCCGCTGCTCGTGCTCGAAGACGTTCCCGGATTTCTGCCGGGCACGGACCAGGAGTACGGCGGCATCATCATCCACGGCGCGAAGCTGCTCTACGCGCTGGCCGAGGCGACCGTGCCGAAGATCACGGTGATTACGCGGAAGGCGTACGGCGGCGCGTATTGCGTGATGAACTCGAAGCACATTCGCGCGGACATGAACTACGCGTATCCGACCGCGGAGATCGCGGTCATGGGCGCCGAGGGTGCGGTCAACATTCTTTACAAAGGGACGAAAGATCGCGACGCGAAGATCGCCGAGTACAAAGAGAAATTCGCGAATCCCTACATCGCCGCGGAGCGCGGCTACGTGGACGAGATCATCGAGCCGCGCTTCACGCGGCGGAAGCTGATCACCGCGTTCGCGATGCTTCGGAACAAGCGCGACAAGAACCCTCCGAAGAAGCACGGCAACATCCCGCTGTAGCGCTGTCCTCCGCGTGACCCTCTCCGTGGCGCGCACTCGCGCATTGCTTGGCCTCCCCTACATTTGTTCACGATCGTTGCGACAAATTTACAGCTATGATCCGCCGAGCCCGTCAGTTCCGTTCCAAGCCCGCAGCAGGAAACTTTTAAAAACCAGGGGGAAAGCAATGAAACGTTTTTCGTGGGGGATCTGTGTCCTTTTTTTACTAGCGCTGAGCCTGCCGATGTTGGGGCAGGAGCAGACCGCGTCGATTCAGGGCGTCATCACCGACTCGAGTGGCGGCGCACTGCCGGGCGTGACGGTGGAAGCGTCGTCCGCCGATCGCGGGCAGAAGTTGGCGGTCCAGAGTGATGCCAGCGGTCATTACCACTTTCCGTCCGTCCCGCCCGGCGTCTACACGGTGACGGCGACGCTCTCCGGAATGCAGCCGGCCACCGCGAAGGACGTGCAGGCAAAGCTCGGCACGTCACCGAAGGTCGATCTGGTCCTGAAGGTGGCGGCGGTCAGCGAGAGCGTGACGGTTACCGCCGAGCCGCAGCTCGTCGATGTGACTTCGAGCGCGGCGCAGACGAGCATCCGGACGGAGACGTTCGAAAAGCTGCCGCGCGGCCGCGACTTCAGCACCGTCGTCGTTCAGGCGCCGTCGGCAAATCAGAACAACAAGAACGGCGGCATCTCCATCGACGGCGCATCGGGCGCAGAGAACCGCTACATCATGGACGGCGTCGACACGACCAATCCGCAGACGGGCGTACAGGGCAAAGCGCTCATGACGGAGTTCGTGGATGAGGTGCAGGTCAAGTCCGCCGGCTATCCCGCGGAATTCGGCGGCTCGACCGGCGGCGTCATCAACGTCGTGACGAAGACGGGCACCAACGACTTCAAGGGAACGATCGGCGGTGAGTACACGAACACGTCGTGGAACGGCCAGAACGCGCTGATCGACACCGGCACACGCACCCTCACCCGCTCGCCGATCCTTCAGCTCAATCTGACCAACACCGGCTTCGAGCAGTACGTGCCGAAAGACGACTCCACGAATCAGATCGAGCCGTCCGTCACGTTCGGCGGACCGCTGATGAAGGACAACCTCTGGTTCTACGGCGGCTACAAACCGCAGCGCCAGTCGATCAGCCGCACGGTTACCTTCACGAACGGCCAGACCGGCGTCTTCCCGCAGAAGTTCCGCCGCGACAACTGGGTCGGAACGCTGTCGGGACAGGCAGGAGCGAAGCTGCTCTTCAAGGCCTCCGCGAACAACAGCGGATACCAGACCACGAACCTCCTTCCCGGCGCGACCGGCCGCGGCAACACCAATCCGCTGGCGTATGCGCCCGACGACAAACTGGAGAACTGGACCGCTTCCGGCTACGCCGACTACATCGCCACGCCGCAGTGGTTCCTGTCGGCCAAGGGCGGCCGTTTCTATCGCAACTACACGCAGAGCGACGTCTCGAGCGATCCGCTCATCACCTTCGCGTCGGGAATCAACACCGCGGTCTTCCCGGAGATCCCGGCCAATCTGGTCCAAGCGTCCGGGTTCTCCACGATTCCCACGAACACCGCGTCACAGAAGGACGCCTACACGCGCGACAACATCAACCTCGACGCGTCGTGGTTCGGCAACGCCTTCGGCACGCATCGCGTCAAGGGCGGCGTTCAACTCGACAACATCAAGAATGACGTGCTCCGCGGCCAGCTGAACTATCTCGTCACCGCAAGCTGGAACGCGGTCTGCCCGCAGTGCACGGGCCGCGGCAAGTACGGTTCGGCCGGCGTCTATACGTTCCAGACCACCGGCAACGTGCAGGACAAGATCGAAGGGCTCTTCCTGCAGGACTCCTGGACGACGATGAGCGACCGTCTCACGCTGAACGTCGGCGTGCGCACGGAGTCGGAATCGATTCCGTCGTATGCGACGACCGGCACGACCGGCTCGAAGGCGATCAGCTTCGACTTCAAGGACAAAGTCGCGCCGCGCCTCGGCTTCTCGTACGACCTCTTCGGCAACGGAAAAACGAAGGCGTACGGCAGCTACGGCACGTTCTACGACATCATGAAGATGGAGCTGCCGCGCGGCTCGTTCGGCGGCGACAAGTGGATTTACTGGGGATTCGATCTCGACTCGTTCGACTGGACCAAATGGACCGGCTGCCAGAATGTGACGAACGATCCCTCCGTCAAGCCGACCTGCCCGGGCATGACGCTGCGCAGCAGCGTCGACCTGCGCCATCCCTCCAACTCCGCCGATCACCCGCTGATCGATCCGAACCTCAAGCCGATGGAAAGCCGCGAGTATTCACTCGGCTTCCAGCAGGACATCGGCAACACCTCGGCCGTCGGTTTCCGCTGGGTGAACAAGAGCCTCGTCCGCGCCATCGAGGACGTCGGCGTCCATAACGTCCATGCTGATGGATCGGAGTCGGAAGACTTCTTCATCGCCAACCCGGGCGAAGGCGTCGCCCAGAAGATCCTTTCCGCATTCGGCTGCACCGTCTGCCCCGCGATGCCGAAGGCGAAGCGCGACTACAATGGCTTCGAGGTCGAATACAGCAAGCGTTACTCGCAGCGCTGGCTGCTGCACGCCAGCTATCTGTACAGCAAGCTGAAAGGCAACTACTCCGGCCTTGCCAACGCTGACGAAATCACGGCCACGCCCGGCTTCGCCCGTACGTCGCCGAACGTCAGCCGCATCTTCGACAGTCTGTTCATGCTGTTCGATCAGAAGGGCGGCGAGGTCACCGGTCCGCTCGGCGGCGACCGTCCGCATCAGGCCAAGGCGCAGATTGCGTACAGCTTCCCGTTCGGCACGACGGTCGGAGCCAATGAGTATTTCTACAGCGGCACTCCGACCACGACCGAGATGCGCTTCCAGGGCGCGCCGATCTTCCCGTTCGGCCGCAACGACATGGGACGCACTCCGAACATCACACAGACCGATCTGAACATCCAGCATGAGCTGCGTATGGGCCGCTACGGCGTGACGCTCGGCGCGATCGTTCTCAACCTCTTCGATCAGAAGAAGGTGACGAACATCTATCCGATCGTGAGCACGACCAGCATCGTCATCCGCGACCTGAGCGCCTGCGGCACCGGCTCGGTCTCCGTCGCAGCATGCGGCCCGTCGTCCGCGACGCCGCGAATCGGTCCGCAGACCGGCTCGGCGAACAACCCCTCACAAGCAGCTGCGTTCTTCAGCGGTACGGTCGACTTCAAGCGGCAGTTCGACCGCCAGGTCGCCCTCGGCCTGATCCCCGACTGGCGCTACGGCCAGCCGAACACGTATCAGGATCCGCGCGAAGTGCGTGTCTTCGTGAGACTGACTTTCTAAGCTGCAATCTCAATGACGTCACGGAACGGCGGCTTCGGCCGCCGTTCCTTTTTGGCTGGCTTCCATATGAAAGCAACGCTGAAAGCAATGATGAAAACGAATCTCGTCTTGCTCTTGATCGCCGCGATCGGCTGTGCTGGTGCAACGCCGCGCACGTCGCCGGCAGTAGAGATCTCACAGATCTCGAAAGTGGAGCCGCTGCGGATCGCCGTGCGAACGCTCGATCCTTCCGTCTCCAATGCCGTTCCTGTCGACTACGAAATCAAAGTGACGAATCCGTTCGACTATCCCGTCTCGCTGACGTCAGTCGAAATCGAGACGGTGGGCGAATCGGGCGCCTATTCGATGAAGCGCGTGCGCCACGCCTTCTCGCTCACCGTCGATGCGCGATCCACCGCGGTGCTGCCGATTCGCGCCTGGGTCCTGCCGCTGCAGGACACCGACAGCGGCGACGTCAATGGACCGGTGACCGTTCACGGAATCGCCAGTTTCACCTACCGCGCCAGAGCGATGAACACCCGGTTCGCCGCGCGCGTGCAGTAGACGTCCCGAACCCCATTGTTACGGCTGCGGAACAGCTCACAGCTCGGCTCGCCCGGCGTCACACACGGACGTACAATCCGTCACTGAATTTCAGGGGAGGATTTATGCGCCGGTTGTTGACCGTGGTCGTGTCGTTGGCCCTTTTCGTCGTCCCGTCCATCTCCGCACAAAGTCACGGACCGCTGCCGCCGCTCACGGCGCATGTCGACGTCAACGTCGTCAACGTCGACGTGACCGTCACTGACCGGAGCGGCAAGCCGGTCATGAACCTGACGCGCGGCGATTTCGAAATCTTCGAGGACGGCAAGCCCATGCCGATCTCGAACTTCGCCATCTATCAGACGATGAACATCCAGCCGAAACCGCCGCTGGTTGCGCCGCCGGCGATGCAGGACGCCGCCACCGAACCGGCGCGCCGACGCATCGTCCTGATCGTCGACAACAATTTCATCGAGAACCTGCAGCGTAATTCCGCGCTGACGGCGCTGGAAAAGCAGCTCGACACGTACGGCAATGATGCCGAATGGTCGGTGGCAGCGATTGGCCACTCGCTCGTCGTGGTTCAGCCGTTCACCAGGCAAAAGTCGCTGATCCGCGCGGCGATCGAGAAGGTGAAACGGATGCCCACCTTCCTGGGGCATCACGAGATGGACCGCTCCATTCTGTCGGACCGCACGCGAAAGGGGCTGGACTTCGAGAGCGAGACGTACGATTACGGGGAAGTGGTCCGTTTCACTTCGCGTGAACAGACGTTCCGGGCGTTACAGTCGCTGCAGAGCACCGCGCGCGCCGTGGTCGAAGTGGCCCGAGCCCACACGGCCGACGAAGGAAAGAAGTTCATGATCCTTCTCACGGGCGGCATGGAGAACAACACGTCGTTCACGGTGTACGACAAACCTTCGGACCAGGAGTTGCGCGCGCTACGTCATGACAAAGAGCTGGTCATCGACGGGATCGTTCACGAAGCGAATGCAGCGAACTTCACCATTCACGTCATTAACGCCCGTCCCCGAGGGATGCAGGCGCCGCAGCATGACGTGGAGAACAAGTCGTCCGGAATCGATACGCCCAACTTCTACCAGCGCGGCGGCGGCAACGAGCCGATCGACGTCGCGGATGTCGACTCGATCCCGCTTCAGATCGCCCTCGGCACCGGCGGGTTTTACCTGCCGTCGAACGACGTTCGCCATTCGTTTGAAGTGGTCGAAGCCGACACCTCGAACTTCTACTCGCTCGGCTACTCGCCGGAACATAACGGCGACCGCAAGTACCACAAGATCAACGTGCACGTGAAACGCCCGGGCGTCACGGTCGCCAACCGCATCGGCTACTTCGACCTGACCGCCGACGACCGCCTCGAACAAAGCCTGCAGGAGAGGATGACCTTCGATCAGGCTGTCGGCCCGCTCCCGGTGAAGCTCACCCTCGGGTCAAAGAAAACGACGAGCACGAGCGCGATCGTCGTTCCGGTCGTGGCCGCGATGCCGATTGAGCGCATCACATTGCTGCCGCGCGACGAGACGCTCGTCGGACGCGTTCACGTCTACCTTTCCGTGTTCGACGAAAACGGCCGCAACGTCGGGTTCCATCACCAACTGCAGGAAGTGACGGTCTCGAGCGACCGGTCAAAAGAGCCCAACCAGAACTTCCGCTACACGATGAACGTCCGCCTGAAGAAGGGGGCGTTCACGGTGGTGATCACGCTGCGCGACGAGCTCTCGAACGAGCTCGGGAGCGCCGTCCAGGAAGTGCGCCTGTAATCACGGAATCGGCTGATTCGGATCGAGGGCGTGCGCGCGCGTAAAGCTGGCGCGCGCGCCCGCCTCATCTCCGAGACAGGCCTGAGCGAGACCCGAGGCAGCGTAAGCCAGCGCGTTTTCGGGCCGCGCCGCGATCGCGGTTTTGAAGTCCTCCAGCGCGCCCGCGCAGTCGTGCGCTTCCATGCGGTAACGGCCGCGGAACATCCGAAGCTCCGGTTCTGACGGCCGCGCCGTTACGGCGGCGTCGAGCAGATGCAGGCTGCGTCCGCCGCGGCCGCTCTGCTCATAGACGATCGACCGTTTGATGATGAAGGTGACGGCGTCGCCCAGACCATTCGCGGCAGCGGCGACGACGAGGCGATCGGCGCGATCGAGATCGCGTCCCGCATCGAACAGCGTCTCGCTCTCGTTCCACATCGCCGACGCGTACTTCGGATCGACGGCCAGACTCTTGTCGAACGCGGCGATGGCGTCATCGATGCGATGTTCGTTGCGGAGGATCAGCCCCTCGTTGTTGAACGCGCCGGCCGTTTTCGTTCCGGCGGCGGTGGATGCGGGAGACGTTGATTCGCCCGACCCGATGTAGCCGAGGGCTTTGAGTTTGGCGATGTCTTCCGAGCCTTCGTTTCGGTTGCGCGGCGGAGGGGGAGCGTCGGCGCGCGAAAATCGGCTGGCGTAATCGAAGGACCCTGTCGGACCGGCGGGCGTGCCGGCAAGAGGTTGCGATCCGCCGGACGCGGACGGCATGCCGCTGAGCGCGAGCAGCGTCGCGCAGACCTGCCGCACGCTGCCGCGTAACGGATGATGCGGCGCGGCGGCGATTCCAGGACCGTAAAGGAGATAGATCCCTTCCTTGCGATGCCACTTGGCCGCCGTGGCGGTGGCGGTGCTCGAGATTGCGACCGGCCTGCCTTCGCGCCAGAAGAAACCGTGATCGGAAGCGAGCACGAGGAGCGCGCCGTGCTGTTCGGCGATCGCCGCGTAGCGTCCGATGAGATCGTCGATTTCGTGGAAGTAACGGGCCGGCACGCCGCTGTAGCGATCGTAGTCGGCTTGCGCGACCTGCGGCTGCTTCGGCGGCGCGAACGGCGCGAAGACGTGGCCGATCGTGTCCGTTCCCTGGAGGTAGACGATGGTCAGATCGGGCAGCGCGGCGTCTTCGTGAAGATAGCCGTCGGACGCACGCCGGTAGATCTCCGTTTCGAGAAGGATGCGGCGCAGTGCCGCGGGCGGATCGGCGTAAGGGTTCGTGCTTTTCGCGAGCGATGCGACCTCTTCGTCGGTGACCGACGGCAGATATTCGCGCATCCTCTGCGCGTTCACCGCAGCCTCGGCCTCGCCGAGCGCGCTTTGCGACCATGCGCCGCGATTGGGCGGCCAGACCACGCCCGCCGGCCGTTCCTCATCGCTGTAGAGAAACGTGAAGAGGCGGTCCGACACGTTGATGCCGTGCACCGGCTCCGCCGCATACGTTGCCCAGAGGCCGAAGACGGCGGTCTTTTTGCCGGCCCAGGTCAGCATGTTCCAGAGGGCCGGCTTGAGGCGTTCGTCGCTCGTGATCGGCTCTTTTTCGTGCGTGAACGGATTGAAGCGCGTGAAGTCGAGGATGCCGTGATCGAGCGGACCGGTGCCGGTCATCATCGTCGTCCACACCAGCGGCGAGAGCGGCGGATAGTCGGTCTCGAGAACGCCTCCGGCGCCACTCGCAACGAGACGATTCAGGTTCGGCATGGAGCCGTTGGCCATGTACTCGTCGAGGAGTTGCCAGTCGGCGCCATCGAGGCCGACGAAAATTACAGGCTTTGCCGGCCGTGATTGCCGCGCCAGATCCTTCATCGCGCGAAGCCGCTCGAAACCCTTCGGCAGATCGATGAGCACCGAGGTGCTTTCCACGCGAACTCCGTCATGCGTGAGTTGCTGCGCGATCGCTGCCGCGATCTGGTCGGTCACCGCGCGGCGATTGGCGAGCAACGAATCCGCAGTCTGTGCACGGGCGGCGGCGCGGGCCAGATCGGTTACGCGCGCGCGCAGCGACTCGCACCAGTTCGCGCCCGTCCATCCCGCCGGAAACGCGTCCGGCGCGTCGTACGTGAACCGCACGCGCAACGGCAGCTCATCTCGTGTTGCGGTTCCGGCGACGAGCGGCGCGTCGAACTGAAGACGGTCACCGATCGTCGCGGCGCTGCAACGTTCGCCGCCCGTCAGCGGACGGAGATAGAGAGCGCGCGAGCTTACGGAAACCGCGGAGCCTTTACGAAAGATCGTGGCCGTGCCGGAAGGCTGAACGCGGACGAAGATCGCGAGCAAAACCACGAGAACGATGGAAGCCGCCGCCAGGACGGATTTCGAGGACATAAAAAAGAGGGCCCCGAAATCGGGGCCCTCAGGATACAACGATGAAGCGTACTGCTTAGAACGTCCAGCGAGCGCCGAGACGGATGCTGCGGGGATTCGTGAACGACGTGCCCTTCTTCAGGAAGCTCGGGTTCGTCGCAGACGAGCGCGAAACCTGGCCTCTGGCGTTCGTGGTGCCAGTGACGTTCAGGATTCCACCGTCAGTGTTGCACAGACCGGTCGGCAAACCGGAGCAAGCCGGATCAGACGACAGGTTGAAACGCTGGTCGAGGTTGGTAGCCGACTGCCGGTTGAAGACGTTGAAGACGTCGACGAGGAGGTTCAGGTGCGAACCGCCAAGGGCGATCGGATAACCAGCATGCAGGTCAGCTTCGTAGTCCGAAGGACCACGGCCGAGGGCGCCGCGCGTGGTCAGGTAGTACTCGTAGTTGCGGTACGAGATCGCATAACCCTGCGCCGTCAGAGGAACACCGGATTCCCAGTGCGCGCCGACGCCGAGGTCGAGGCCCTTGGTCATACCGTTCGAGAACGTGTAGGAGCCGTAGAACTTGACCTGATGCGTACGGTCGTTGCTGAGGAAGCCGCTGTTGTTGACGAGGAAGTCGGCATAGTCAAACGCCGAGTTGATGTTCGGATCGAGCTGGCCGGTCGACGACTGGAAGGTTCCGTCGTAGTTGCCCTTGAGCTGCGACCACACGTAGCTGGTGAAGAACTGGTAGTTGTTGCTGAAGCGCTTCTGGGCATGAACTTCGACGCCCTTGTAGGTGCGCTTCGCCTTGTCGTAGGTGACGACGTCGCCGAGGAACGTGGCACCCGTGGAGCCCGTGCCGGAGCCCGGATTCGCGATCAGGTACTCACCAGTGCTGCCGATGAGGAAGTCCTCGATCACGTTGCCGAGGTTGCGGTAGGTACCCTTGATTCCGACTGCCAGGTTCGGAGCGATTTCGTAGTCTGCACCGAGCAGGTACTCATCGATGTACTGGCCCTTGAGGTTCGGGTCGACCGGCTCCGTGCCGCCGCCGAGGAAGCGGAACGGCTTGCCGCCTGAAAGCGCCGGGACGCAGTTCGTGGTGATTCCAGCCGATGCGCTGCAAATGGTCGTTACCGGGACAAAGTTCGTCGGCGTCGGATCGAAGTTGTTGACGTCGAGCGACAGCTCACCGCCGAACGCGCGGAAGTTGATGTCCATCGGGATGTTTTCGTAGAAGCGGCCATAGTTCGCGTACACCTTGCTGCGGCCGTTGTTCGCCGGATCCCAGATCACGCCGAGGCGCGGCGAGAGGTCGTGCTTCAGATTGATGGCCGTGGCGCCGGTGCGGTCGCCGACCTTCTGCTGCTCGAGACGGAGGCCGAGATTGAGGGTCAGGTTCGTGAGGACCTTCCACTGGTCCTGACCGTAAATCGCGGTGCTGGTGTCTTCGGGCGACGAGGAAAGCGGGTTGAGGAGGTTCGCCGCAAACGTCGACGGATCATTCTTGTTGAGTGTGCCGCCGAGGTCGTTGATGTATCCCTCGTGCGTGTAGTAGACCTGCCCATTGGCCGGGCACTGGTTGTTGACGATGGCCACCGTGCAGCGCTTCTGAAGCGTCGCGCCGCCGCTGTCCTGGTTGGCATTAGTGGCGAGGATCTTTTCGCGGTCTCCGCCAACCTTGAACTGATGATTGCCGAAGAACGCGGAGACGTCGGCCTTCACGATGTCGCGACGGTAGTCCTGGTTCTGGAAGAAGCCGAAACCGCCGGTGGCGACGGCCGGAACCTGGGTGCGGTCGATCGTACGCGGAATCGATGCGCCTTCTCCGCCATACGTCTGCGTTTCGTTGTGACGGCCAGCCTCGGCGTTGATGTTCCAGTTCGTGCCGAAGACGCCGGAATAACGTCCGGTGTAATCGTCGCCGCCGGACTTGATCGAACCGAGGAAGGTGCTCGGCGGACCTGCGATCGCGAAGATCGCGCCGGAGTTGGTGCTCGGGTCGCCGAGGATCGACAGATTGAACAACTGGCTCGACGTGAGCGACAGGCTCAGCTTGCCGGCATAAAGATTACGAGTCAGAGAGCTGCCCTGCGTGCCGCCAACCGGCACGCCGCAGGTCGGGCAGCCGTTAACGACCAGCGGGGTGTTGATGCGCGTGCTGATGTCTTTCTCGCTGACGCGGTCATACGCGCCGTAGAACCACAGGCGGTCCTTGATGAAGAAGCCACCGACGTCCGCACCGTAGTCATACCGGCGGTTGACGTCCGTGACCGTCGTCGAGGTGACCGGAAGCTTCGATGCCGTGGCGTTCTTCGAGAACAGGCTGCCACCTTCGTCGTAGCCGAAGATGTCGCCGTGGAACTCGTTCGAACCGCTCTTGGTGACGGCGTTGATCGCGCCACCGGTCAGACGGCCATACTCGGCCGGGAGACCACCGGTCATGACTTCAACTTCCTGCACGAAGTCGGGGTTGAGGCGCTTGCCCTGCTGGCCAAGGCCGATCGAGGTCGTGTTCAGACCGTCGATGATGTACTCGTTCTCGGCGCCTGACGATCCGTAAACCGTCGTGCCCGAGCCGTCGGCCGAGGTGCCCGGCGCGACCTGCGCGGCGGCCACGAAGTTACGGCCGATCGGCAGCGAACGGAGCGTCTCCGACGTAACGTTCGCGCCCGAGATGTTCGACGTGACGTCGACAACCGGTGCGCTTCCGACGACGGTAACCGTCTCCGAGGCGGCGGCGCTCAGCGTAACGTCGAGCGTGACCGTCTTGTTCAACTCGACCGCGACGTTGTTCTGCGACACGGGCGTGAATCCCGACAGCGTCGCCGTCAGGTTGTAGCTTCCCGGCGGGAGAAGCGTGAAGCGGAAATTGCCGCCGGCATCGGTGACTGCCGTACGGACGCCCTGCAGCGCGGCCGAACGGACTTCTACGGTCACGCCAGGAAGAGCGGTTCCGCCCTGCTTGACCGTGCCGGCGATTGCGCCCGAGGTCGACGTCTGCGCAAATGCGCCGACGGCAACAAGGAGCACCATCGCGAACATCATGGCAACTCGAAACTTGTTTGAATGCATTTCGTTCATTCTCCTAACCATTACTTGAACTGCGGTTTGACTGCGGTTCGACCTGACGATTCATTTGAGGCTTGGCGTACCTCCCTGTGATTGATTGAATGACTCTTTGGCCGCGACGCGCTACCTCCCGGCCGTTGACCGTAAAAGGCTGCATGCCCGCTGCCGCTGAAAGCCTCGGACCCCAAGGCGGCGCGAGGTTAGTATTTTTAAGCGGTTAGCGCAAGTCGGGCGTTCATCGCCAACTGTCACTCCTTCAATAATTCGGATTTTCGATTCGAATGATTGGTGTCCCACCCAATTGCCAACCTCCCTCATGCAGAATGGCCGCGTGCTCCGAAAACCGGCCGCGATCATCACCGTCCTGCTGCTCGTCGCCGCGTGCCGCGAGACCCCGCGCCGTCCCCTCAACGTCCTTCTGATCACGGTCGACACCTTCCGCGCCGATCGCGTCGGCAGCAACACGCCCGCCCTCGCGCGCCTCTCCCGCGAAGGGATCCGCTTCGAGGCCGCCGACTCGCCGGTCCCGCTCACGCTTCCCGCGCACTCGTCGTTGATGTCCGGCCTGTGGCCGCTGCATCACGGGATGCGCAACAACGGCATCGGCGTTTTTCCCGCCTCGCGCCAGACGCTAGCGAGCGCATTCCGGGGCGGCAGCTACCGCACGGGCGCGTTCGTCGGCTCGTTCATCCTCGACCACCGTTTCGGACTCGATCGGGGATTTGACCGCTACGACGACGAGATCGCGCGCAACGTGACCGACAGCAGCGGAAACTTCGACGCGGAACGCCGCGGCGCCGAGGTCGTCGATCGCGCGCTGGCGTGGCTGCGCGAAAACGATGCGCGGCCGTTCTTCGCGTGGGTGCATCTTTACGACGCGCATGCTCCGTACGCGCCGCCGCCGCCGTATCCGCAGACGTACGACGGTGAAGTCGCGTACGTCGATGCGCAGGTGGCGCGATTGCTCGCGGCCGTCGACCGCGCCAACAGCATCGTCATCGTCGTCGGCGATCATGGCGAAGCGCTCGGCGAGCACGGCGAGCTGACGCACGGCCTGCTGCTTTACGAACCGACGCTGCACGTGCCGATGATCATCGCCACACCGTCGCTCGCGCCGCGCACGATCCGCACGGCGGTGAGCACGGTCGATCTCGCGCCGACGATTGCGTCGCTGGCCAGCGTTGCCTTCCCGCCAGCTGACGGCCGCGATCTCGCCGCCGACCTTCGGAACGGACGCGAGCCGCAGCCGGCGCCGATGTATGCGGAGACGCAGTATCCGGCCACGTTCGGCTGGAGCGAGCTTTCATCGATGCGCGTGGCGTCGACTAAGCTGATCTCCGCGCCCGGACCGGAGCTCTACGACCTGCAGCGCGATCCGGGAGAAATGGTCAACATATTGACGGATCAGCGCCGCGCCTACCGCGACCTCTCCACGCGGCTCGATCAGCTCCGCGCCACCGCCGTCGCCTTCTCTCCATCCACCGTCGACGCCGAAACGCGCGCGAAGCTGGCCAGCCTCGGCTACGTGGCGCCGGCGCCATCGACGTCCGGCGCGAAACGCGATCCGAAAACCGTCGCTCCCCTTTTCCGCGCGTTCGAAGAAGCGTCGGCGATGCTCAACGCCGGCCGCGCGCGCGATGCCGCCGCATCGCTCGAGAAACTCGTCCGCGACGATCCCGCCAACCACGTCTTTCGCGAAACGCTCGCCCGTGCGCTGAAGCAGACCGGGGACGTTCCGCGCGCGATCGCGCTCTATCGCCAAGCCGTCGCGCTCGCGCCGAACGATGCCGACGCCTGGTACAACCTCGCGGTCGCGCTGCAGGAAAGCGGCAACGCGCGCGAAAGCGCGATCGCGCTGGCCGAGGCGGCGAAGCGCGATCCGAACCGGCCGGAGATTCACAACATCCGCGGAACGGCGCTCGCCGAGGCGGGCAATCTCGCCGAGGGGGAAAAAGAGTTCCGCGCAACGATCGCTGCCGATCCGCGCAACGCGCGCGCGTACAACAACCTCGGCAACGTCCTTTCGGCGATGAATCGCCACGACGAAGCGGCCGATGCGTATCGCCACGCAATCGAGCTCGCGCCGAGCTACGCCGATCCGCTGAACGGACTCGGCGCGATGCTCGTCAGCGACGGCCACGCCCGCGATGCGCTTCCGTATTTCGACCGGGCCATGCAGGTCGCGCCCGACTATTACGAAGCGCAGCTCAATCGCGCCGTCGCACTGCAGATGTCAGGCGACGATGCCGGCGCCGCCGCGGAGCTGCAGCGGCTCCTGGCGCGCCTGCCGGCAACTCCGCAATTCGCTTCGGAACGCAACGCGGCGCGTACGTTTCTGCAACGATTGCCTCCACAGTTCCGTCGTTAATCTCTTTGGAGTATCCTTCGGCCAATTTCAAAATCGGGCTCAAACAGGAGGTACACCGTGCGCTCTCGTTCCCTCCCCCTGGTCGGTTTCCTGCTCCTTCTCCTCCCCAACCTTCTTTTCGCACAGACCAACGCCGGATCGCTGTCCGGACGCGTCTCGGACGGCAGCGGTGCAGCTCTTCCGGGCGTTACGGTCACGGCCACGAACGAAGCCACCGGCTTCAATCGGACCGTGATCAGCGAGACGGATGGCAGCTACCGGTTCGCGTCGCTGCCGATCGGGACGTACGACGTCACCGCCGATCTGGCGGGCTTCGGCTCGCTGACGACGAAGAACGTCGAGGTCAACGTTTCCACCGATCGAAACCTCAACATCACCCTGAAACAGGCAACGGTCAAGGAACAGATCACTGTCACCGCCGCGTCGCCGCTGATCGAGACCACGCCGGCTATCGGCACGGTGGTCAGCCAACGCGAGATCGCCAACCTTCCGCTGAACGGCCGGCAGTTCGCGAACCTCGGGTCGCTCGCTCCGGGAACGACGCTCTCCGTCAACAGCGATCCGACCAAGCCGGGCCAGCTCACCATCGCCCTCAATGGCGGCAGCGGCCGTAACGTGAATTTCCTCGTCGATGGCGGCGACAACACGGACGACACCATTGGCGGTGCACTGCAGAACTACAACATCGAAGCGGTTCAGGAGTTCAACATACAGACGCAGCAGTACAAAGCCGAATATGGCCGCACTACCGGAGGCGTTCTTACGGTCGTCACCAAGACCGGAACGAATGATTTCGAAGGAAGCGCCTACGAGTTTTACCGCTCCAAGAGCCTCAATGAAAAAACGGAGACTGAGAAACTCAACGGCAGCGGCAAATCGCCCTACAGCCGCAATCAGTACGGCGCATCTGTCGGCGGTCCGATCGTCAAAGACATGATCCACTTCTTTGCGACGGCCGAACGGCTCGAGCGTCCGACGAGCTATGTCATCAACACCGGCGGAATTTACCCTGAGTTCGACGGCCAGGCCGTTCCGACGCCGTTCAAAGACAATCTCTTTACGGCCAAGGCCAGCGCCGACATCAATGCGCGCCAGTTTCTGCAGGTGCGCTATGGCTATCAGCGCAATTCCGACATCTATGGCCCGAGCCCGATCGTCCTTCCGAGCGCGCTCGGCACACTGACGAACGATTACCACTCCATCCTGCTCGGCCACACATGGCAGATCGGATCGAACAAGGTCAACGATTTCCTCTTCCAGGACACGCACTTCAAGAACGCGATCCTGCCGACTTCGAACGACCCCGCACTCATTTATCCCGGCGGCGTCAGCGTCGGCCAAAGCGTCAATACGCCGCAGACCACGACGCAGATCAAGCGTCAGTACAAAGACGACTTCTCCTGGTCATCGACGCTCGGCCAGATGCGCCACGATTTCAAAGTGGGCATCAATTACATCGACGAGCCGCTCCTCGGCGGCGATTTCTCCACCGGAACGTCGGGCCAGTACACATTGCGCGATCCTGTGAAAGGCTCGCCCGTCGTCGACATTGCCATCTTCAGCGGATTTGCCGGCTACAACACGCCGATCAAGCAATACAACTACTACGCCCAGGACGACATCTCCTTCAATAAGAAGCTGACGCTCAATGTCGGCATTCGTTATGACCTGTGGAAAGGATTCGATCTCGATCAGACGTCGAATCCGATCTGGCAGACGTTGTCGACGCAGACGAAATACAACGATCCCTATCTGAAGGATTTCCAGGGCGGCAAGGGCGGAAAGCTCAAGAACGACACCAACAATTGGGCGCCGCGCCTCGGCTTCACATACGACCTCAACGGCGATTCGAAAAACATCATCCGCGGCGGCGTCGGCCGTTATTTCGATTTCCCTTATACGAACGCCACGATCCTTTTCCCGGCGGTGGCCGTGCAGTCGACGTACGGACAGAGCTACGCGTACCACGACGGCAACGGCATCAAGAACTCCAATGGCACCTTCTTCCAGCCCGGACAGCCGCTGCCACCCAATCAGCAGACCGGCGGAACCGCGGTCAACCCGCCCAATGAAGTGGCCTCGCCGACGCTGGCCACTCCCTACTCCGATCAGGTCTCGCTCGGATACTCGTGGCAGGTCAACCCATGGCTCGGCCTGAACGTCGATGCATCGCACGTCAACTACAAGGACATCCCCTTCCGCTTCCGCGCGAATCCGATCGATCCGGCTACGGGCCAGCGCCGCTTCCCGGCGTTCGCCAGCTTCCGCATCTGGGACGGCGAAGGCTTCGCGAAGTACAACGGCGTGAACATCGGCGGCCACGCCCGGCTCGGAACGAAGTTCGAGCTGCAGGGCTTCTACACGTGGTCGCACACGACCGGCAACGTGCTCGCCGGCGCGGACGAGTTCCGCATCACCGACGCCGGACATCAGGGCGATCTGCGCGCCGTGCGCGATCAGAGCATCGATCCGTACGATCCGCTTTGCGACGCGTGCGTCGGACCGTTGAACACCGATCAGAAGCATCGCGTCACGCTCAGCACCCTTTACCGCGCGCCGTTCGGCATCAACGCGTCGGGCATCTTCCGCTATCACTCCGGCACGCCGTACACCGAATGGGCCGGCGCCGACATCAGCTGCGGCCCGACCGGCACCGTTCTGAAGTGCGCCGACGGTTACAACTTCGATCTCGCGCCGGGCGTGACTCACGTCAACAGCCTGCGCGGCGCCTCCTTCTCGCAGTTCGACGTCCGTCTTTCGAAGGAGTTCAAGCTCTACCACAACTACGGCGTGGAGCTCATCGGCGAAATCTTCAATCTCTTCAACTCGAAGAACGCCGCCAATTTCAACGGCAACTGCGCGGTCAATGCAGCGGGCCAGTGCACGTTCACCGGCGGCTTCGGCCAGGCCAACACCTTCGCCGGCGATCCTGCCCAGGGCGAGCAGCGCCTCGCGCAGCTCGGCATTCGCGTCACCTTCTGATCCGCAATTCACGATTCGTTCGACTACGGGGCGCCGCGAGGCGCCCCGTACTTTTTTCGTGACAGCTTGTCCTCGGGCGGAGAGGAAAACGGCGCAGGCCGGCGAAGCCAGCAACGTAACTTGTTGAAACTACAAGTGGAATTTCTTTTCGTCCGTGGCACGCGTGCGGCAGCACGGCCTCGATGAGAGAGGGAAACTCCCCATGCCTAAACGGTTGATCTCCATATTGTTCTTCGCGGCCGCAGCCTCCGCATTCGCGCAATCGCTCACGGAAAAAATCGACGTCGCGCTGGTGAACGTCGACGTCACCGTCACCTCGCATGGCGCGCCGGCGCGCCGCCTGACCGCGGATGACTTCGAAGTTCTGGAAGATGGCGTACCGCAGAAGGTTACGAATTTTTACGCCATCGAAAACGCGCGCGACAAAGAAGCGCCGGTCGCGTCGCAGGCAGCCGCAACCGCTCAATCCACCGCGCCCGAGCCGGCGGACGAGCGATTCCGCCGCCGCGTTCTGGTCATCGTCGACAACCGCCACATCACACGCCACGACCGCGACGTCGCGCTCGCAAAGCTGGAGCAGTTCATCAACCAGCATTTTCAGGAAGGTTCGTACGACTGGTCGCTGGCCATGATCACCAATCGTGCGCACATGCTTCTTCCGCTGACTTCCGACAAAACGCGCATCCACAACTCGCTGATCACGGTGAGGAAAGCCATGGCGGGCCGGCCGGTGGGCACCATGGCCTTGATGGACAACGAGATCGCGCGACCCTCGTCCGTGTTGAGCGCCAACTACGATGAGAACCTTCGGCGGGCGGGAGCCACGATCGAAGGAGCGGATTCCGGCGCGACCGCTGTGAATGGCCTTGTCGATGAAGCCAATCGCTTCGAAGAAGCCAGCGACCTGGCAAAGACGTACGGCGCCATCATGGAGCTCACGCGTTCCTTCGCCACCCTGCCGGGACGAAAGATCGTGCTGCTCCTGACGGAGGCGTTTGGCGACGAAAACAATCCACTGCAGTTTGGCGGATCGGCTGCTGTCGGCCGCTCCGCAAGCGCGGCTGTGATTTTGCGGCAGCGTCTCGTCCACGATGTGAACGCCTCGAATGCAAGCATCTACATCGTCGGCACGGCCGGGCTCCAGCCGGTCAACATCGGCGCCGATGGCGCCGGCGGCGGGGGATACAAGAATGCTCTTGCGGGACTCGCTCCAGGCGCTGGAGTTGGCGGCGGGTCGATCTACTGGCTCGCGCACGAGACGGGCGGCGAGGTCTTCACGGGCAATCGCATCGATCAATCGCTCAGCAGTTTCAATGAGGCGTCATCGAATTTCTATTCGCTCGCGTATCGTCCACCGCACGGCGAGGACGGGAAATACCACCGCATCTCCGTCCGCGTAAAGCAGCCCGGCCGTTACATGCTTGCGTATCGCAGCGGCTACTCCAGCCTGCCTGTCGGTACGCAGTTGCAACGGGCCATGGCCTCGCCGGCCGCCGTCGACATGCAACGCTCCACGATGCCCGTAACGCTGATCACCGGAACCGTGAAAGAGACGGCGGACCTGGCAACCGTTCCGATCTACGTGAAGGTGCCCGCGAAGAGCCTGCAATTCATCCCGTCAGGACGCGACGCCGTGGCGGTAGTCGAAGTGTTCATCTCCGTCTTCAACAAGGACGGCCGCCTCATCGCCAACTTTGCCAACGCGCGCGAGGCCCATGCACAGACGGGAACGGAAGCTACCGGCGATTTCATCGAACAGGATTCGTTGAAACTGCGCCGCAACGCAGCGTACAAAGTCGTCGTCGCCGTGCACGATCAGACCACCGACGCCGTCGGCATCGCATCGACGGTTCTTACGCAATAGGAGCTGACATGAAAAAAGCAACGCTCACGCTTCTAAGCTTCGCATTCGCGTCGATTGCCGCCGCGCAACAGCCGCTGACCGAAAAGATCGACGTCAATCTCGTCAACGTCGACGTCACGGTCACGTCGCACGGCGCTCCGGCCCGCGGGCTGACCGCGGACGACTTCGAAGTCACCGAGGACGGCAAGCCGCAGACGATCACGAACTTCTTCGCTGTGGAGAACGCGCCAACGGCAACTGCGGCTGCGCCGGCCGCGCCGCCCGACGAGCGCTTCCGCCGCAAGGTGCTCGTCATCGTCGATTACGTGCACAGCTCGAAGATTCTCCGCAACAAAGCGCTGCAGCGGCTCGAGCAGTTCATCGATGACAAGTTCACCGGCGGTCAGTATGACTGGTCGATCGCCGTGGCCGGCCAGGACATGCGATTCGTCCTGCCGCTGACGTCCGACAAAACGCGGATTCATGATGCCATCCAGGCCATGCGCGATAGCTCCACGTTCGAACCAGCGCCGGGGCTCAAGCCGCTGAGTCTAGACATCCGCATGCCGTTCCTCGATCCCGCGGAAGCCAGCGACGACGCCGTCTACACCGCCTTCAGTCTTCGCGCGCTGCACAACGGCACGCGCGCGTTTGCCGCGCTCGAAGGAAAGAAAATCATCCTCTTACTTTCCGAGGGACTGGGGAACCTGTTCGAGGACCCGTCTGCAAGAATTCTCGCCAACGGAAACTCGGGATCGGGACGCGCGACCGCGGCACGCCAACTGATCACGCTTCGCGACGCGCTGGTTCATGACGCGAACGCGGCGAACCTGAACTTCTACGTTCTCGATCTGTCCGGCGTAACGACGATCGGCACGAAGGGCGGAATGTATTGGCTGGCCAGCCTGACCGGTGGCGCATTCCTTCCCGGCAATTCGACGACGGCATCGCTGCAGACATTCGACGACCTCTCCTCGAACTTTTACTCGCTCGCCTACCGCCCGCCGCATCCCGACGACGGCGGATATCACCGCATCAAAGTCCGGCTGAAGAAGCCAGGATCGTACTCGTTGCAGTATCGCGAGGGATATGGCGCGGTGCCGTTCGAAGTTCGCCTCGAACGGACGCTCACCTCGCCTGCGGCGGCGATGCTGGCCGTACAGACCTCGACGATTCCGCTTTCTCTGACGACCGGCTCGCCGAGCAGCGCGAAAGACAAGACGCTCGTGCCGCTGTCGGTGAGCGTGCCGCTGCGCAACCTGCAGTTCATCCCGGGCGCGCACGGATCCAACGCGCAGGTCGATTTCTACGTGTCGGTCTTCGAGGACGGCAGGAACGTCGGCGTCGAACGCTACACGACGAAAGCGCACGCGAACGACGACGGCGCAACCTCGGCCGGTCAATTGACGCACCGCGCGACGTTGCGGCTGCGGAGCGGCCGGCAGCACACGATCGTTGTGGCTATCCACGATCAGGTCAGCGACGCGGTGGCTTACAGCTCCCGCGAAATCACATTTTGAAAGAGCTCAGCACGATGAAAACCCTCACCATCGCAGCCGCGGCAACCCTGCTGGCGTGCGCAGCTTCATTCGCGCAAGTCTCCGAGTCGATCGACGTCCGCGTCGTCAACGTCGACGTCACCGTTACGTCGAAAGGCGCGCCGGTCCGAAATCTCACGCGCGCCGACTTCGATATTTTCGAAGACGGCAAGCGCCAGACCATCACGAACTTCTACGCGTCCGACGAATCGCAAACGACAATTAACCGATCTGCTGTTGCAGCTCCGGCTCCGGCCGCTCCCGCTCCGGTTGTGCAGCCGGATGAGCGATTCCGGCGCAAGGTTCTCGTGCTCGTCGACAATCACCACACCACCCGCCGCAGCCGTGACCGCGCGCTCGCGCAACTCGAGACGATGGTCAACGACAAGTTTCACGGCGACTACGATTGGTCGATCGGCGTCATCGGACGCGGCGTCACGCTCATCCTGCCGCTGACCTCCGACAAGACCGCCGTCCACGAGGCGCTCGGAATGGTTCGCCGCCTCGGCACGCGCGGCGACGCACCGGCCACGATCGCCGGAGCGGTCGACCGAGGAGGCGTGTCCACCAAAAACGACGTCGATAAGCCGAGCTGGTCGGCGTTCGATAGCGACTTCACCGCGAGGCTGCAGCAAGCCGCGGACAGCGACGACCAGGAGCGCGTCATCGCTTCCAATTTCACCGTCCCCGCCATCATCGATGCCGCCCGCGGCTTTGCCACCACGCCGGGTCGGAAAATCGTCCTCCTTCTCACCGGCGATCTCGGCCTCAACGACGTCGACTTCGTCTCCATGGGAAGTATCGGCAGCGCAATGTCCGTCCGAGGCACCGGCGGAATGCGCGTCAACGAAGAGCAGGCGAACAAGCGTAGCCTCGAGTCGGTCCGGCGGACGCTTGTCCAGGAAGCGAACAGCGCGGGCGTCAGCTTTTTCCTCTGGAACGTCGAGGGGTTGGAGGGAGCGGACCTGACGCAGGCGCATGGGACGAACCTCGGAACGCTGACGAACAACTCCGGTGAGTTCTGGATCGCGAACGAGACCGGCGGCCGGCTCGTGGCCGGCAACGATCCGGCCCGCTCGCTCGCCGAGTTCGATTCGACCTCCTCCACGTTCTATTCGCTCGGCTATACGCCGTCGCATCCCGACGACGGCAAGTACCACACGATCAGCGTGCGCCTGAAAACGCCGGGCAATTACGCCTTGTCGTATCGCACCGGCTACAGCAGCGGTTCGTCGGCGGTGCAGCTCGCGCGCGCGATGACTTCCCCCACCGCCGCGGCGATGCAGAACAACACCCTCGGCGTCACGCTCGCATTCGGCACGCCGGCGCCGGACGGCCGCGACCTCAAAGTCCCGATCGAAGTGAAGGTGCCGTTCCGTTCCCTGCAGTTTCTTCCCGGCAAGGAGGGGGTGGCGGCCGACCTCATGGTCTACGTCTCCGTCTTCAACGACATCGGCAAGAACCTCGTCGCATCGGCCTTTCCGCTCAAGCCGGCCTTCAAATCGGGAAAGCCGGATCTGAACGGCGTGATGGTCTACCGCAACGCCATCAAACTTCGAAAAGGCGAACGGCAGCGGGTCGTCGTCGCCGTCCGCGACACCGTCACCGACACCATCGGGATGGCCACCAACGTCGTGAATTTCTAAGTCATGAAAACTCTCATCGCCGCCTCGCTCCTTTTCGCCGCCACCGCGCTGAACGCGCAGGTCACCGAGTCGATCGACGTCCGCGTCGTCAACGTCGACGTCACCGTCACGTCAAAAGGAGCGCCGGTGCGCGGACTCACGCGCGACGACTTCGAGATTTTCGAAGACGGCCGGCCGCAGAAGATCACCAACTTTTACAGCGCCGAGGCGCCGGCGCGTGCCGTCGTCGCGACGGCGCCGGCCGCGGCGCCTTCGACCGCCGCCGCGAGCGCGAACGAGCCCGATCCGCGTTTCCGCCGCAAAGTGCTGGTGCTCGTCGACAACCGCCACACCTCGCGGCACCAGCGCGACATCGCTCTGCGGGAGCTCGAAGCGATGATCAACGATCGCTTTCACGGCGAGTACGACTGGTCGATCGGTTTGATCGCCCGCGGCGTCACGCTCATCCTGCCGCTGACCTCCGACAAGAACGCCATCCACCAGGCCCTCGAGCTCATTCGCCGGAGCGGAACGCGGCAGGAGGGCGCCACGACCTTTGCCGCGGACGGCGCAGCGGAGCACCCGATCGGCGACAACCCGACGGGGTGGTCGATCTTCGACACCAATTACGCGGAGAAGCTCAACACGTCCATGCAAATGGATATGAGCGAGCAGCTGATCGCGGCGAAGTTCACCGTTCCCGCCTACCTTGATGCCGTCCGCGGCTTCGCCAGCACCTCGGGACGCAAGATCGTGCTGCTCATGACCGGCGATCCGGGCCTGAACGATTCGATCTTCGTTCCGCACTTTCCAACCGTCAGTGAAGGGACGACCCCCAACACCAGTGGGCCGCGCGCCTCAACGACCGCAGACGATGCGCGCGCGCTTGACGATCTGCGCAAGTCGATCGTTCGTGAAGCCAACTCTTCCGACGTCAGTTTCTACATCTGGAACGTCCAGGGTCTGGTGCCGCTCGGCGACGTCGGAATCGCATCACAACCGTTGACCGACACCTCCGCGGTCTTCTGGCTCGCGAACCAGACCGGCGGCCGGCTGGTCACCGGAAACGACGCCGCGGCCGCCGTACAGGCGTTCGATACGGCGTCGTCGAGCTTCTACTCGCTCGGCTATGCGCCCACGCATCCGGACGACGGCAAATACCACTCGATCAAAGTGCGCCTGAAACAGAAGGGCGATTACTCGCTCGAGTACCGCACCGGCTACAGCGGCGTTCCGGCCGCGACGCAACTCGCGCGGGCGATGACGTCGCCCACCGCCGCTGCGATGCAGGACAGCGCCTTGCCGGTCACGATGTCGATCGGGTCGCCCGAGGGGAAGGGCGGCGAGGTGACGGTGCCGATCGCGGTCAAAGTGCCGTTCCGATCGCTCCAGTTTCTTCCGGGCAAACGCGGTGTGGCGGCGAACGTCGTCGTCTACGTCTCGGTCTTCAACGACATGGGCAAGAACCTCGTCGCCTCGAACTTCCCGCTCACGCCGGCGTTCACCTCGGGCGTCCCCGACGCCAACGGAGCGCTCGTCTATCGCAACGCCATCAAGTTGCGCAAAGGGGAACGGCACCGCGTCGTCGTGGCCGTCCGCGACACCATCACCGACAGCGTCGGAATGGCCACCGAGGTCGTGAAGTTCTGAGGGGCTCGCGAGAGGAATAAGGTCTCTCTCGCCTGCGGTTTACCCCTGTCCACGCCGTTTGACCCTTTGGTCGACGTGTGCTAGAAAGCGTGGTCTTTTTCCTGGAGGTCATTTCGTGTACGCCATCATTCGTTCCGGTGGAAAGCAATATCGAGTCGCGCAGGGCGAGACTCTCTTCGTCGAGCGCGACGTGCTCAGCAATGCTGACCAGGAAAAGGTCACCTTCAATGAAGTGCTGATGGTCGGCGGCGACAAGCCTCAAGTCGGCGTGCCGATGGTCAGCGGCGCCTCGGTCGGCGCCACGGTCGTCCGTGAGACCCGCGGCGAGCGCATCATCGTCTTCAAGAAGAAGCGCCGCAAGAACCACACGAAGCGCAAGCACGGGCATCGTCAGGATCTCGTCCAGCTTCGCATCGACAGCATCAATCTCTAAGGGAGACAGCCATGGCTCATAAAAAAGGACAGGGCTCGTCGCGCAACGGCCGCGATTCGCAGCCGAAAATGCTCGGCGTGAAGCGCTTCGCCGGCCAGTTCGTCACCGGCGGTTCGATTCTGGTCCGCCAGCGCGGGACGCGGTTTTATCCCGGCGTGAACGTCGGCATCGGCCGCGATCACACGCTCTTCGCCAAGATCGACGGCATCGTGAACTTTCACGACAAAGGCGAGCGCGGACGCTTCATCAGCGTCACCCCCGCCGAGTAATCCGACTTCCGACGTTGTGATGACGCCGCTCCGAAAGGGCGGCGTTTTTGTTTGTTTGTCATCCTGAGGCGGCGGCACCCCGGAGGGGTAAAGCGCGCCGAAGGATCCCCGGCTGGTAACCGCCGCACCGCCACTCGCGGTTAGCAACCGGGGATTCTTCGCCGTCCTCGACCCCGCCGGGGTATCGGCGGCTCAGAATGACAGTCACTGGCAAACCCTTCGCACAAAGCTCAACTGCAATGTTCATCGACCAGGCCACCATTCGCGTCAAAGCCGGAGACGGCGGGAAAGGCTGTATTGCCTTTCGACGCGAGAAGTTCGTCCCGAAGGGCGGCCCGTCCGGCGGCGACGGCGGCGCGGGCGGATCGGTCTGGATCGTCGCCTCGCGGCGCCTGAACACGCTCTACCACCTGCAGTTTCAGCGCGAGTGGAAAGCGGGACGCGGACAGCACGGCATGGGCTCGAACTGCTCCGGCTACGACGGCGACGACGTCACCATCGAGCTGCCGATCGGATCGGTCGTTCGCGACAAGACGACGCAAGAGGTCATTGCCGATCTCACGCACGAAGGGGAGCGCATCCTCGTCGCCAAGGGCGGCCGCGGCGGCTGGGGCAACCAGCACTTCGCCACCGCCACGCGGCAGGCGCCGCGATTCGCGCAGGACGGCAACGCCGGCGACGAGCGCGAGCTGTTCATCGAGTTGAAGCTGATCGCCGACGTCGGCCTCGTCGGACTTCCGAATGCCGGCAAGTCGACGCTGATCTCCGTCATCAGCGCCGCCAAGCCGAAGATCGCCGACTACCCTTTCACCACGCTCATTCCGAACCTCGGTGTGGTCAGCGCCGACAACAACGAGACGTTCGTCGTCGCCGACATCCCCGGCCTCATCGAAGGCGCGCACGAAGGTCACGGCCTCGGCGACCGCTTTCTGCGCCACGTCGAACGATGCTCGGTGCTCGTCCACCTCGTCGATCTCTCCGCGAATGAAACGCCGGAGGTTGATGCCGAAGTCGTTGCGCACGAGCTGGAGCGCTACTCGGAACTGCTGGCCAAAAAGCCGCGCATCGTCTGCGGCTCCAAGCTCGATTCCGCCGTTCCCGGCAACTCCGAAAAGCTTCGCGACTACGCGGCGAAAAACGGCTACGACTACTTCGAGATCTCCGCAGTGGTCGGCGAAAACGTGCGTGAGCTCGTACGCAAGCTGGCCCGCTTCGTCCGCGAGAATCGCGAAGTGCCGGAACTTCATGATGCGGAGGAAGCGGCAATCCTCCAGCATCCAGCGATATGAGAATCGGCATCGTCGGCGGTACCTTCGACCCCTTCCATCGCGGACATCTCGATCCCGTCCTCGCCGCCCGCGAGAAACTGCAGTGGGATCGCGTGCTCTACATCCCCGCCTGGCGGCAGCCGTTCAAGACCGATCGCGACGCCGCGCCCGGACCGCACCGCTTCGCCATGGCCGCGCTGGCAATCCGCGATTACGACGCGCTCTACGTTTCTCCAATTGAGCTGGAACGCGGCGGCATCTCGTACAGCGTCGACACGCTCGAAGAGTTGCATCGCCAACACGAAGGCGCGTCCTTCGACTGGATCATCGGCGACGACAATCTGAAGGACCTCGATCGCTGGAAGGATCCTGAGCGTCTGTACAAACTGGCAAGGTTCGTCGTGCTGACGCGCCGGGGAGTGGGGAGTGGGGAGTTGGGTGTGGGAGATGAAGCATCTATTGCCAGCGGAGCCTCAACTCCCACTCCCCACTCCCCACTCCCCACTCCCCGTCCAACCATCCTCTTCGCCGAAAACGCTACCGTTCCCGTTTCCTCCACCGAGATCCGGCGCCGCGTCCGCGCCGGGGAGCCGATCGACGCGTTTGTCGATCCTCTCGTCTCGCGCTACATTGACCATTACGGCTTGTACAAAGAGGGCCTACTTTGACCGATCCCATTCAACACCGCGTGCGCACCGCGGTTTCCGCGGCTCTGGATAAGAAAGCATTCGACCTCGACGTCCTCGCAGTCGGCGGCCTCACCTCGATCGCCGATTACTTCCTCATGTGCTCGGCCACCTCGGAACGCCAGGCCGTGGCTATCGCTGACAGCGTCGTCGACAAGCTCCGCGAGGATGACCGCGTCAAGCCGCGGCTCGTCGAAGGCACTACGCCCGGCCGCTGGATCCTGCTCGATTACGGCGACTTCATCTTCCACATCTTCACCGAGGACTGCCGCCGGTTTTACGGGCTGGAGCGGCTGTGGGGTGATGCGCCGAACGTCACCGCCGAATTCAGCGAGGAAGCAGCACCGGCGAATGTCCGCCGCACGAAGACATCGTGATCCGGTCCTGAAGGACTTCGTCCGCACGAGGAGTTCCTCGATGCGAGCGCTCCTGCAGACGGTCGAGAAAGTCCTCGATCACGACGTCAATCTTCTCCTCCTCGGCGAGTCCGGCAGCGGCAAGGACTTTTTCGCCGAAGCGATTCACGCGTGCGGCAATCGCCGCGGCAAGCCGCTGGTCAAGATCGACTGCGCCGCGATTCCGGCGGATTTGTTCGAGTCCGAACTATTCGGCTACGAGAAGGGCACGTTCACCGATGCCCAATCGCGCAAGCTGGGCAAACTCGAAACCGCGTCCGGCGGCACGATCTACTTCGACGACATCGCCGCGCTTCCGCCCACGCTACAGGCGAAGCTGCTGCGCGCGATCCAGGAGAAGCGTTTCACGCGACTCGGCGGCAATCAGTCGATCGCGCTCGATGGCCGCGTCATCTCGTCATCGAGTATGCCCGCCGAGGAGTTGCTGAGCGGACTGCGGCGCGACCTTTTCTATCGCATCAACGTCGTCACATTGACCATCCCGCCGCTGCGCGAGCGCCGCGAAGACATCCCGCGGCTCGCGAAGACGTTCCTGGCCCGCCGCAAGCGCGGTATCGATTCCGAGGCGATGCGGATGCTCGCGGATTACGACTGGCCGGGCAACGTGCGCGAGCTTCGCAACGTCATCGAACGAGCCGCGCTGCTCGAAACGGCTGACGTGATCACTCCCGCGTCGCTGCCGCCGCTGAACGCCGGCAGCATCGAAACGGCAGCACGGCAGCGGTGGACGCTCGCCGAGCTCGAGTCGCGCTACATCCGCGAAATCCTGCGCGAGACAAAATCGAACTACAGCAGCGCCGCGAAAATCCTCGGCATCAATCGCAAGACGTTGCTGGAAAAGAGGAAAAAGTATGGAATCGATTGAGGGAGTCGGGAGTCGCGTGTCGGGAGTCGGAGATCAAACGGTGCGGCGCGGCACACAGACATCTCCGACACCCGACTCCCGACTCCCGACTCCCTCATGAAAATCCAACTCCTCTGGCCGCGTTCCACCGCCGACGCCGAGCTCGCGGCCGTCGCGGAGCGTTACCTCAATCGGATCAAGCACTTCTTCCCGATCGAGATCGTCGAAACGGCGCCGCAGCGCGGTAGACAGAGCGAGAACGATGTGGCTATCATGCGCGCCGATTCGGCGCGGCTGCTGGCCGCGATTCCCGCCCAGGGCCACGTCGTCGCCCTCGACGAGCGAGGCCGATCGATCGATTCTTTGAAGTTCGCGAAGTGGCTGGAACGACTCACCATCGAGCAGCCGCACGGCGTCATTTTCGTGATGGGAGGGGACGTCGGACTGGACCAGTCCGTGCGGCAGCGCGCCGATGACGTCCTCAGCCTTTCGGCCATGACGCTCCCGCATCAACTGGCCCGCGTCGTCCTGCTGGAACAGATCTACCGCGCCTGCACGTTGATGCGGAACATTCCGTACCACAAGTAAGGAGAGCCGGGCTCGAATGGCAAAAGCAATGGCAAAGACAAAAGAAAAAGCGCACCCGTATCAGGAGCACATCGACGCGTTGCGCAAGAAGCAGAGCGACATCCTGCAGGCCTTCAAACGCGACAAGCAGGCCGTCAACACGCAGTCTGACGACGGCATCCAGGATCTGGCCGACAAGGCCGCCAGCGCCTACTCGAAAGAGCTGAACCTCTCGCTGTCCGACGGCGAGCGCAACCTGATCGTCCTCATCGAAGAGTCGTTCACCCGCCTCGACAACGGCACCTACGGCACCTGCACCAACTGCGGCGCCACCATCGGCGACAAGCGCCTCGCCGCCGTCCCCTGGACGCCGTACTGCATCGACTGCCAGGAGCTGCAGGAGAAGGGGCTTCTTTCGTAGTTTTTCATTCAGCAGTTTTTCGAAGGGAGCGCCGTTCGCGCTCCCTTTTTTGTTTTTAATCTGCGCAAATCTGCGTAATCTGCGGATTCGTTTCTCTCATGCCCAAACCGCTCGCCACAGTCCTCGCCCAAATCGCCGCGAAAAAGATCCCGCCCGTGATCCTCGTCGGCGGATCGAGCGATTTTCTCGCCGAGGATGCCTTTCGCGATCTGCGCGACGCCATTGCCGCGGCGAAGCCCGGCATCGCCATCGAGGGATACGAAGCCGGCAGCGAGCTGGCAGCGATTCTCGACTCATATCGCACCTCGTCGCTCTTCGCCTCGGCGCGGCTGATCGTCGTCTCCGAGGTCAATGCGTTCGTTTCGGCAAAAGAGCTCGCGTCGCTGTACGACAAATCCGTCGCCGACTGGAAGTCGGCGAAGACGGACAAGAAGCGCACTTCCTCGGCCGCGAAACTGCTCCACGTCCTCGGCCTCGTCGGCGCCGACTTCGACATGACCGACAAGCAGATCGCCACCGCCCTCGGCGTCGCGCTCGATCCGGTGCTCACCGACATGCTCGCCTTCTGCCGCACGACCGGGAAGAAGGCCTCGCGCGGCGAAGATGATGCCGCGCTGCTCATCGAGGCCGTCACCCGAGGCGGCGCACCGAACACGTACCTGCTCATGCGCAGCGGCGAGATTCCGCGCGAATCCGCCACCGTCGATCTCATCGACCGCAACGGCGCGGTCGTGGTCATGGACCTCACGCGCGACACATACGCCGGCGCGCTCGAGCGCGCGATCGCGGACGTCGCGGAAGATGCGCAAGTTCGCTTCGACGGTCGCGCGCTCAACGTGCTCCGCCAACGCCTCGGCATCGAACGTCTGCTCGCAGACAAGTTCTCGAAAGAGGTTCCCGACCTGCGCATCGCCGTCTCCGAGGCGCAGCGGCTGGCCACGCTGGCAGGCGTCGGCGGCCGCGTGACCGCGGAGATGGTCGAGCGCGAAGTGGCCACCGTCGAAGGCGGAGCGCGCTACGAATTCGGATCGCTTTTCACCGAGGGAAAGATCGTCGAGGCGATTTCGAAGCTGCGCGATCTCGTGGCACAGGCGCGCCGCGAAGATCCGAAAGCGCCGATCGAAATCCAGTACGGCAAGTTCCTCTTTCCGCTCGCCGACGAAGTGCGCCAGATGATCGGCATCGTCTCCTTCGCCCGCACAAATCGCATCGACCTGAAAGCGCCGATGAATTACAACCGCTTCAAAGACACGCTCGCCGACCGTCTGGGCGACTCGCTGAAAGCGAACGGCCTGGTGCGTCAGAGACCACATCCCTTCCCCCTGCACAAGAAATGGGAAGCCGCGCGCAATCAGACAGAGGCCAGCCTCTTTCGCGCGCTGGCCGCGCTCGCGGACCTCGAGATCAAGCGCAAATCCGGCGGCATCCCCGCCGACCTCGGCATCGAGACGTTTTTGCTCTCGCGCTTGCGCGCATAACGAGCGCTGGCGTCCTCGCACCGAACATCCGGCGGCGTAGCCGTCGTGAGAACCGTAGCCCACGGTTTTAACCGTGGGAAATCGAGCGTCGGTAAATTGGGAGCCCGCTTCAGCGGGCGAAAGAAAGCTTTCTTTCGCCCGTCAAGACGGGCTCACAAAACACCGACGATACTGCCGACCCACCGGTGAACCGGTGGGCTACGGTTCTTACGCCGGCTACGCCGACCGAGGGATCTTCGCCAGGCACGGCGGGCGGGACGCCCGCGCTCCCAGTTACACCTCGCTTGCCTTCCGCATCTGCCAGAGCAGATGGCTGAGGTGCGAGCGACGCGACTCGCCGGTCGTCACGATCAGCAGCTTCGTGATCTTCAACTCGAGCGGATCGGTGAGCAGCAGGATCAGCATCTCGCGGATGAAGTTCGTGTTCAGCGTGACGTCGTTGTCGGTGCCGACGCCGAGGCGCAGACCTTTTTTCTCCCACCACGAGAACGGGTGATCTTTGTAGTCCGACAATGCGCCGGTCAGTTTCTTGTTCGACGACGGCAGCGACACCAGCGTCAGACGCTTGTCGATCATGCGATTGAGAACGTCGTGCTGGTAGTGCTCGACCTCGCGCGCGTGATGAAACTTCGTTTTCGTCGCCAGCGTCGCTTCGCTATCCGTCAACGGCTGACCGCGGAGAAGCTTGTCGAGGATCGGATCGCGCCCGGTCCAATCCATGTCGATGATTTCGTCGCGCTCGCGGCCGAGCGCTTCCCCTCGGGCGTTCGCGGCCAGCACGCGCTGCAGCATGCGGTGAAAGTAGAAATTGGGATTGATGCCGAGGGCCAGGCCGTGCTCGATGGCGTCGACGTACCAGATGTTCATCGCGTTATCGACCGCCTGCACGCCCTGGCGCAGCGTGTTCCACGTTTCGCCGTGGTGGCTGCGCGTGCGGAAGCCATACGCCTGCAACTTGCGGAAGCCGACGCGCATCTCCTGAAAATGCGCCTTGCGATAGAAGCCGCGCTCGTTGCCGACGGTATCGACCTCGGTCACGACGTCGCGCAACTCCGGATGTTTTTTCAGCAGCCCGATGATCTGCCCGACCTGGTCGTCGAAGCTGGCGCGCTTCGACGGATAGCGCGTGGCGTCGTAGAAGCCCGGCTCTTTGCGAAAACTCGGCGAGAGGATGAAGTGAAACGCCGGCACCTCGTTTTGAAACGTTCGGAATCCTTCGTACAGGCCGAGCATCACATCCTCGGCAGTCAGTTCGCTGATGCCGGGTATCTGCTCCGCGGAGTCGGTGGTCTCGCGAAAGAGCGTGAACTTGAGCCGGATCGCGCCGACGTTCGCGCCGCGATAGAGCCGGCTGGCCATGTGATACGCGGCCTCGCGATGCGCGTCGCGCGACGTCAGGACGAGTTTCGCGAGGTAGAGGATTTTCAGATAGCGATCGAATCGATCGTCGTCGCCGAGGCGGATAAGACGATCGACGTCGGCAGCACTTTCGATCGGCAACGCGTCCGGCCCATACACCTCGGCGATCTTCGATTCGTACATCGCGCGCTGCGGGCCATCGAGCAGTTTCGCGAGCCGAGGCCAGATGAAATCGGCGTCGAGAGAGCCGGTGAGGTGAATGTGTTCATCGCGAAACGGAATCGGAAAGGCGCGAAAGAAATCGGCAAGTGCGTGGGCGACGGAATGATTGAGCAGCGACTCGATGGGTGCGGCGTCGACGCGAAAGCGGCCGAGGAGATCGCGAAACTCGGCGATGGCGTTCGAGGCTTCCGGATCGGCAGTGATTTGCGGCGCGTGAACCGCCAATGACAGCGTGTCCGCGAGCGACAAGCCGCTGGTCTCGCTGATGAGTTGCGTGAAGAATCGGGTGAGGCGGGGAACGAGTTGCATCGCGCCAATGCTACCGCGCGCATTGCGTGCGCTGACGCCGCAGTGTAGAACCGTCGGCGATGATCGGATTCGTCGCCGTCGCCGCCTCGGTGCTCCTGACCGGCTACGGCGTCGCATCGTGGTTATGGCAACGATTCGGCGCGGAGGACGAGGCGCCATTCGAACGCGCCGCGGCGAGCGTTGTGATCGGCGCGGCAATGTGGATCGCCGCCAACTGGATTCTGGCGATCACGCATCTCCTGACGTTCACGTCGCTGACGATTGTGGCGGCATTGTTCGCCGCGGCTGCAGTGGCAACTCTCTATCTGCGTCGCTTCACGATTCACCTGACGAGGACAAGCCTGGCGATTTTGCCGATCGTGCTTTGGGTGATTTTCATCCTCTGGCGCGGCGCGATCGTGCCGCCACTGAGCCACGACGCGCTCGCGTATCACCTCCCGAAAGCAGTGATGATCATGCAGGCGCACGGCTACGAGACGTTTCGCGTGGCCGACCAGCGCATCGTCACGCTGCCGGCGAATTACGAGCTGCTGCTCAGCGACGTCCTGATCCTTTCCGGCACCGACAGGCTGACGGAGTGGCTCGGCACGATCGCCTACATCGCCATGCTCATCCTCACCGGCGCGTTCGCGGAGCGCTGGTGGCGCGCGGACCGCGGTGCGATTGCCGCGTCCATCCTGGCCGTTGCCGCGACGCCGCTCTTTCTCCTCCACAGCGGCGCCGACAAGAACGATCTGATGACGGCGTTTTTTTGCGGCGCGACGCTGCTGTGGGGCGCACGCTGGTGCGCGCGCGGCGGGCAGATGCCGCTTTTGCTTGCGATCGCGTCCGCGGCATTGGCGATCGGTACCAAGCCCAATGGGGCGGCCGTCGCGGTCTGCCTCGCGCCATTCGCGCTGATGCGGATCGTTCGCGTCTGGCGGTCGACGACATTTCGCGACGTCGCGTCGACGCTCATCGGCGGCTTGCTGGCCTTTCTGCTGCTCGGCGGCGCCTCGTACGTTTTCGCGGCCTCCAGCCACATCTCTCCGATCGGCGTTCAGTTCGGACAGCGTTCCGGCGTTGGGACGGAGTCGGTCACCTACGGCGACTGGCAAAACCTCTGGCAGGTTCCGTATCTCGCGCTGGCGGAGCCGTTCTCGCACAACGACTATGGCGTCTGGCTTCCGTGGCGGCACGAATGGTGGTTCTGGCCGCGATACGAAATTTACTTCTCGAGTGCCGGTCCGTTGTTCACGGTGCTCGTGTTGCTTCTGCCGATCGCCATCACGAAGTTTCGCCGCCGAGGAGAGAGCGAGACCGCTACCGAACGGAATGTTGCCAGCGCGTGCGCGGCACTCGCGGCGATCATCGTCCTTCCGACTGCCATGCGGCCCCTCGGATTTTTCGCCGGGGCGTTCATCCGCTACTGCGCGTTCGTCATTCCGATCGTGGTCTGCTGGACCGTCGTGCCTGCGTATCTCTACTTAAGCGCTGCGGAACGCCGCCGTCCCGCGATCATCGCCACTGCCGGACTTGCGCTCTTCTTCGTGGTCGAAGCGGCCGAGAACGCCGTGAACGACAATTTCGCGCCGCTGGATTACGTCCTCTGGATGCGTGCACACCCGAAGAGCCGCACGCCGTATTTCGACAAGGGGCGTGCAGCCAGCATCGTCGATCGCGTCGCCGGTCCAACGGACACGATCGCGATCGACGGCGCGTTCGGCGCGTGGGTCTATCCGGCGTACGGATCGCAGCTGACGCGCAACGTCGTGTATCTTAACCGGGAGTCGACGCCCGATTCGATTCCGCTTCGCGCGCGATGGGTCATCGTCGATCGATCGTGGAACGTGACCTGGTCAAACCCGAAATTCACGGACATGGGAAGGTTCTGGCGGTACATCGGTCACGGTTCGCCTTCGGCAGACGACGTCCGCCTGCTCAACCTGCTGCTGCATGACACGCGATTCCGGCTGATCTACTACGAGCCGCGAATGAATCAGGCGGTCTTCTGGCGCGTGGGCTCCGGCCCGCCGCCGCCATACGCGGCCCGCGCCGCCGCAAGCGCGGCGCGAACACGCGATGCGTTTTCACCGAGCGCGCCGGCGCGCATTTCGATCGAGACCAACCGTCCGTAACTGCCGGCTCGCAACGCGGCCGCAAATCGTTCGTGTGAAACACCGCCGCTGCCGATCGGCGCCAGATCCGGCTCGCTGATGTGGAAGTGTTGCAGCGCCGGCGCGAGCGGCGTCAATTCCGCCGGCGCATCGCCGACCATCGTCATCGCGGCGGCGTCCGCATGCATACCAAGACCGTCCGACGGAACGCGCTCGAGCAGCGCGACAACCTCTGCGATCGTGTTGAGGTAGTCGCAGCCATACGCCGGCGGGTTCGGTTCGATGCAGAAGTGCAGTCCCGCAGCGGCTGCCGCTGCACCGACTTCCGAGAAGAACTCCCCTTCGCGGCGCCGCACGTCATCCGCTTCGATGCCGCTGACGGTCCGCTGCTTCGGCGAGCCGAACACCAGCACACGCGCTCCCAGCGCGGCTCCGATATCGATGATCGTTCGCAGATACGCCGCAGTCTCGCGCATGTCGCGGTCGCTGCGGAACACGTGCAATTCAGGCCGATTGAACAGAAGCGATTGCATCGCCCCGATCTCGATGCCGTGATCGCTCCAGAACGCGCGGTAGTCCTTCAGCGCATGCAACGACAGCGTGCGCGGATCGTCGGCGATCCGCGTCGGCGCGACCTCGACGAATCGAATGCCCTCATCGCGCAGCAGAGCAGCGATCGCCTTCTCTTCAGCCGGAAGCCACGCGATGTTGGAAATCGAGAGTCTCATCGGAAGGGTCCCTGCATTTTGATCGGAACCCCCTCCAGCGGGAACGGCAGCGCCAGGAACGGCTCCGCGGCACGATCGATCTCGATCACGCTCACCGTCGCGCCGATCACCGTAACCGAGGTGCCGGGCACCAGCGATTCCGTGGTCACGCCGATGGAAGGCCTCTGCCCTTGTCGCAGGAATACAGGAATCTGCGCGACGGTCCGGTAGGGCGAAAGTGCGACCGGACCGCTGTTGATCGCGCCCTGCACGACGGCGAGGTGACGCGGCAGTTGTCCGATCACCGGCACGCGCGCCCAGCGGTTGGTCAGGCGGTACTTCAGCGTGACCACGGCCACGGCGAGCCGCGATTCGAAATGCGGCAAAGGGAGCGCAACGAATTGGCCTTCCGGTCCTACGTTGAGCGGAACCGCGTCGTGCTCAACGAGCGGCGCCGGCCGTCCAAACTTCCACCAGAGTGAGTGCGAGGTGATCGCCACGAGCGAATAGTGGTGCAGCAGTTCCGAATAGAAATCCCAGTGCATGTCCCGCAGCCAGTCCTCGTATGGAAAGAGAGAACGGCGGATCGTCTCCACATACTCGGGCTTCGCGCGGCGGAAGGTATCGATGTATGCACGCCGATTCTCCTCGCCAAGAGCATGGATCATGTAGTCGAAGCTCGGATTGAAAACTCCGTAGTCCGACTGAATCAACCCCGCGTACGTCGACCAGATGCGCGGCCTGGCACCCTCGGGCGCGCCGATGAGACGATGCGCGATGGCGAGATCCCATTGCCAGCGCGGCGAGAGTCGCGGGCGACTGCCGGCAGCCACGTACGCGCGGTAACGGGGGATGACGATCGTATTGAGGTCCAACACGCTCAGCCAAACGTCGGCGATTGCCAGCAGGACGACAAAAACATAAATCGAGTTTCTGGCAACTCGTTGAAGCTTCGCATTCCCGTCGCGAAGGTATCGTGCCGTGAAGTGCGCTGCCAGTGCGAGGAGTGAGAGCAGCCCCGCCCGCAGCATCGGCAAGAGATTGCCGTGGAACGCGATGCCCAGATAGGCAGCAGCGGACAGCAGCCCGTAAATCAGCAGAACCGCCACCGCATGCAGCACGCGCTCGTCATCCCGAGTGGAGACTCGCCAAAAAAAGGCGAGAACGATGGCGATCGCGATGACCACAACCCCAACGGCCGGCACCAGATGCGGGTCGCTGACTACGTCCGCCCAGCGGCTCAGGTATGTATTCGGCGGCGCTCCGAAGTACCAGAACTGATCGCCCGGCACGTCCTTGAACGCATAGCGGATCGCGTTCCGGCAGCCGGCCGTTCCGCCGACACTCAGCAGAAAGAGCAGATACCCGGCGATGCCGATCATCACCGACGCGATGCCCTCGAACAGCGGGCGCAGCGTTCGCCGCTTCATCGCCAGCAGCGTCTGCATCCCCGAAAACGCAACGATGATCGCGATTCCCTGCTCACTCCCAAGTGTCAGCGAGAGGGCGAGAGTCAACGCACATCCGATGATGCGATTCCTCGTTCGCGCCGGCCAGAGCAGGACGGCGGCGAAGAGCGCCGGCGCCGTCGACCGCAGGCCGAGGAGGCTGTTTGCGGCAATCGCGAGGACGTAGAAGACCGGCTGAAAAATCGCGAGACCGGCAGCGGTCCACAGGATGGTCGTCGGCACGTCGCGTGATGCCGCGTAAACGATCGCCACGATCGCCAGCGCGAAGGCCAGGACGGAAAGAACTTCGCGCGACAGCTCCGCGGAGTAGATCGTCTTTCCAAACATCGCGTACAGCGGGTAAAGCAGATACGGAATGCCGAGGCCGTGGAAGAATTGAAAGTCGACGCCGCCGTGCTGGCCTGCTGCAATGCGGCGAAGCGGATTGAACGTTTGGAACGGACCGTCCGCCGGGAACCCGCTGAATTGCAGAGGGAGCGTCACTGCCGCCAGGAGCCGCTCGACGATCCAGAATACGATCTCCGCTCCGAAGAGACTCAGAAGCGCGAGGCGCAGCTTGCGCATTACCGCTGCGCCTCGACGAAGCGTTTCATCTGTGCGAGCACCTCGCCGCGCCCGTAGAGGTAGGAGCGGGAGCGGTCCCACGATGCAGAGTGAACGGTTCGCACGTCGTACAGCGGCGGCTCGCCTCTTCCCGCCGTCAGCTCGCGTCCAAAGAGATCGCGCGCGATGTCTGCGATGGCGATCGGCTCGGTAGCGACATTGATCAAAGGAATCGCGTTATCGATACAGCGCTGGATGTCGCGCGTGAGATTGCCGATGTCGTAGAACTGAAAGATGCCGCGGCCGTCGATCCGCGCGATCTGATTGTTGTGAATCAGGTCGAACAGCGCGTTCTTTTTCAATCCCGGTCCAAAGAGGCCGGGAAGGCGCAACACGATAGCGTCAAAACGATCGCGGACGAATCGCTCCAGCCGAAGTCTGTGCCGTCCGTAAGGTGCGCCGCTGTCGTCGATCTCCGTCTGCTCATCGACGTCGCGGGGATGGGGATAGACGTCGACGGTCGAAATGAGAATGAATCGCCGCGCCTTCGTTTCGCCCAACACCGTCTCGAGCCGTGCGATCGACTGCGCATCCCCCTCGGGGTCAGCATTCGCCTTCCACTTTTCAGCCGCCGGCGCCGCACAGACGATTTCGTCGAAATCACCGTCGCGCAATTGATCGATATTCGTTGAGTTGAAAACGGCATCGAACGTCGACTGGGTTTTCAGGTTCCCGCCGATGAAACCGCTGTGGCCGATGAGCGCGCGCATCGATCGCTACTCCGCAGGCGGATCGAACGCTCCGGCGCACGTACGCAGCAGCGTCCAGAACAAACGGAAGTTGGCCGCCGCGCCGCGAATTTTCGTCGGCACGGCGCCAACGGGATAGCGCCGCTCCACCGGCAGTTCCGTGACGCGAAACCCGAGACGCGCAGCGCGGATGGCGAGGTAGTAATGCATCTCGTATCCACTGAGGACATCGCGGAACGGACGGACGCGACGATCGGTGAGAAATCGCCGGCTGTACGCACGGAATCCGTTCGTCGTATCGGTGTAACGATGCCGTGCTGCGAGCGACATCAGCGGCGCGTGAATGTACTTGACGCCCAGATGACGCAGCAGCGGCGTGTTCTCAGCGACGCCGCCGGCGATGTAGCGCGACCCCTGAACGTGATCGAATCCATCCTGAAGTGCCGCGACGAACTTCGGGATCGCATCGGGGTTGTCCTTGCCGTTGCCGTCGATCAGGATCACTCCTTCATATCCCTCGCGCAGTGCCCACGCCATTCCGACGCGCAATTGCGCGCCGAGGCGCCCGGGCCCACGCTTCACGGCAACCGCACGGAGCGTGGAGTTCTTCAGGAGTTGCTCGAGCGATCCGTCGCTGCTCCCGCCGTCTACAATCGCGATGTCGACGAGCGCGGTCAGCTCCGACATCCGCGCGAGCTGCCGCACGATTCGCTCGCCTTCGTTGATGACCGGAATGAGGACGATATAGTCGTGGCGCTTCGGTGCGAGGATGTGCAGTTCGTGCTCGGGGATCTGCCAGTCGTCATCCCTCACGACTCTGCGCCTCCCGCACGACGTTCTTCTGTCCCGGCTCGACGATCAGCACCGCGCTGCTGCGCTCCTCCATGACGTAGTAAAGCGGACGATCCTGCGTCTCCGCCAGAATGCGGCCGATGTATTCGCCCATGACGCTGAGAATGATGCAGACGAAAAAGAACATGCCGGCGTTTTGCGCCGACAGCGTCACCCATCCCTCGGCGACGTGCTTTTTGAAAAATGCGATGGCCAGGATGTAACCCATGTACAGCAGGTTCAATCCGCTCGCCAGAACGCCGAGGAGAGTGACGAAGCGAAGCAGCCGCGTTGAGTTCGCGACCATGACGTTGACGGCGAGATTGAGCGACGTTCCCAAACCGCGCCGCGGAGCCTTGGCGCCGTCGCGCAGTACCGGCGCATACGCAAGCGTCTGATGCTCATACCCGATGAACGTGCTGAACACCTTCATGTAGCGGTGCTTGTCTTTGATTTGCAGCAGCGCATTGAGCGCCCTTCGGCTCAACGCGCGAAAGTGCGTCGATGCCTCGGGGACATCCAGCGCTAGAAAACGATTACAGATCGCGTAGAACAATTTCGCGCCGAGGCGGCTGCCGAGCGGCTCCGCGCGCTCGGTGTTGCGCACGCCGACGACGACGCCGCCGATCCGGCGCGCGCAATCGACGAAATCGGGAATCAACTCCGGCGGATCGGTCGCCGGCATCAGACTGACGATGAAGTCGCCGATGGCGTTTTCGAGGCCGGCATAAATCGCGATCTCGTCGCCGAACTGACGCGACAGACGAATGAGTCGGACGCACGGTACGGCGTCGAGGAGTTCCTGCACGCGGAGCACCGTGGCATCCGACGATCCGTCGTCGATCAGAAGGAGCTCGTAGTAGGCGTACGTCCGATCGAGGACGGCCGCCGCTTCGCGGACGAACTGCTGCACGATCGCGGCATCGTTGCGGAGCGGCGCGACGACGGTTACGAACGCATCGATCTTCGCGGTCCGCGCGGCTTCAGACAGCGCTCCGGGACGCGTGCTCGGCATCGTAGACGTCGCAGACATCGTAGACGTTGTCAATCTTCGCTCCCAGAATCACGGTCACCCGAGGACTTGCCGTGTCGCGATGATAAAGGATCGGACGGCTGTCGTTGGCGTCGCTCTGCGGAAGAATCGTTTTCACTTCCCATAACGACTCGACATAGCGAGCCGCGGAGATCGCAGGGAGATAACGTACGGCGTCGCGGATCATCTGCGGGTACTGCGTCCGGCGCCGGAACTCGCGAAAAACCGCCATCGCGTCTGTTTTGGGATCGGACCACGCGTAATGCGGCGTGTAGCGCACGTGCGACAGCGTGTGCAGTCCGCGGCTTGGAAATGGGATCGTCGAAAAGAACGGGCCACACATCACCGTCACGCCGATGCCTGCGAGCTCCGGCGGCGGTTCGATCAGAGCCATCTCGACAAATTCGTGTCGCAGCGGCAACGCCGCGATGTCCGATTGCGCGAAGAGATCGTTCGTTCCGGCGTAGGTGCAGACGAAGACTTCATCGGCAGCGATCTCGGCATCACCCACGAAAAGCGCGCCGTCCGCGATCCGTGAAACAGGAGCATTTAGACGCACCGTCACGCCCGACTCGGCGAGGCGGCGCATCACTTCCTGACGGAGTTTGACGGCGTCGAACACGATCTCCTCGACCGCGAAGACCTCTTCGATCGTCTCAGCGGCGAAGAGACGGCGTACCTTCGCAGCCGCCGGCTGAACCGGGACGCCGATCGTTTCGCAGAAGCGCCGGAACTGCTGCGCGGTCACGTTGGAGTTGGAGCGGGCCACCGCGTAATAGGCCGGGCGCGATGCATCGACACAGTTCGCGAAGTCGCTGCTGAAGCGCGCGTAATTGGCTGCCGACCGGATTCCGGTCAGCAGGCTTCGCGGATAGTGGTAGCCGCGATGGATCCTGGCCTGGTTCACGAGGGAGGCGCGCGTCATCAGCTGCGCTTCGCGCTCGAGGATGACGACGGAGCGTCCGCGGCGGGCGAGATGATCGGCGAAGTAACAGCCGAAGAAGCCGCCCCCGACTACGGCGGCGTCGAAGCGCGAAACTGACATGGAGCGGCGCTGATTATATTGGAAGAATTCACTTATACTTTGCCGCCCTGAAGATCGTCTTCGTCTCGCACTACGCGCTCCCGCACGTCGGCGGAATCGAAGTGGTCGTCGACCGGATCGCGCGCGAGCTCACGGCGCGGGGACACGAGGTCACGCACGTTACGAGCGCGATTCTTCGTGCCGGCGAATCGCGACTTTCCGAGCCGCCGCCGTACGAAGTGATTAGGCTTCCTGCGCTCAACATTCTGGAGCGCGCCGGGCTGCAGTATCCGATTTTCGAGCCGATCTCGCTCCTTCGCACGCTTCGGCGTGTGTGCGGATCGGCGGACGTCGTACACGCTCACGGCATGCTCTACATCGGCTCGGTCGCGGCGTTGTCGCTCGCGCGTCGATCCAGCGATGCGGTGCGCGTGCTCACCGAGCACTCCGGAATGGTCCGCTACTCGCGCGCGGCTCTGAACCTTGTCGAAAAGGCCGCGGTCGGGACGATCGGTCGCACGACGTTGCGGGTCGCCGAAGGGATTGTCGTGGTCGGGACACGCGTGGAGAAGGAGATGCGGGAGGCAGCGAGCGTTCCTGTAGTCCGGATCGAGAACGGCGTCGACCTGGAGCGCTTCCGGCCGGCTGATTCCGAAGAACGTAGGCGGCTGCGCGCGGAGCTCGGATGGGATGCGCAACCGCGTGTACTCTTCGTCGGCCGCCTCGTCGAGCGAAAAGGAGCGCCGCTGGCGATCGCCGCGGCGAAACTGTCCGGCAGGTTCCGGCTGACGATCGCCGGCCCCGGTTCCGGCTCGACTGACGGCAGCTACGAGCATCTGGGCGTGCCCGATGACGAGACACTGGCAAAGATCTACCGCGCTGCCGATGCGTTTCTGCTTCCTTCCCATGGCGAGGGGGGATTTCCGCTGACGGCGCGCGAGGCGATGGCGAGCGGCCTGCCGGTCATCCTGCTCGATGACGCGACGTATCGCGCCGCGCTCGATCCTGCTCTGGCCGGCGTCCGATTCGTCCAGCCCGAGCCGCGCGCGATTGCCGATGCCATCGCCGGCGTACTTGCGCTCGCAGATCCTGCCCGCAATGAAGTTGCCGCGTATGCGCGCGAGCATTTCCGCTGGTCGCATGCCGTCGACGAGCACCTGCGGTTCTATGAGCGTCTTAGGTCGCAGCGCTCGTAATGAAAAAAGAAAAGGCCCTCGAGTTTCCCCGAGGGCCTTTCATAAAATTTATCCCGGCGGCGTCCTACTTTCCCACACAGTTGCCCGCGCAGTATCATTGGCGATGAGAGGCTTAACTGCCGTGTTCGGAATGGGAACGGGTGTGACCCTCTCTCTATGACCACCGGAAACTTGATTTCGGTGTTCAGGATAAAACATTGAATACGGGTTGCAGGGATGCACACTGCAGACAACATCAAATCAAGGCATTTATGGTCAAGTCAAACGACCGATTAGTACTGGTCAGCTACGAGTATCGCTACTCTTCCACATCCAGCCTATCAACGTGGTCATCTACCACGGGTCTTCAGGGAGAACTCATCTTGTGGTTGGCTTCTCGCTTATATGCTTTCAGCGATTATCCTTTCCCGACGTAGCTACCGAGCGATGCCCCTGGCGGGACAACTCGTACACTAGAGGTCAGTGCTTCCCGGTCCTCTCGTACTAAGGAAACCTCCACTCAATTCTCCTCCGCCCACAACAGATAGGGACCGAACTGTCTCGCGACGTTCTAAACCCAGCTCACGTACCGCTTTAATCGGCGAACAGCCGAACCCTTGGGACCTGCTCCAGCCCCAGGATGCGATGAGCCGACATCGAGGTGCCAAACCCTGACGTCGATGTGAACTCTTGGTCAGGATCAGCCTGTTATCCCCGGCGTACCTTTTATCCTTTGAGCGATGGCCCTTCCATACAGAACCACCGGATCACTAAGGCCTGGTTTCCCACCTGCTCGACTTGTAGGTCTTACAGTTAAGCTCTCTTCTGCCTTTACACTCGACGGCTGATTTCCAAACAGCCTGAGAGAACCTTCGCGAGCCTCCGTTACGCTTTGGGAGGCGACCGCCCCAGTCAAACTACCCGCCTGGCAATGTTCCGGATCCGGATGACGGACCTCGGTTAGAACTCCGGTACTGTAAGGGTGGTATTTCACCGATGCCTCCACCGAACCTAGCGGCCCGGCTTCAAAGGCTCCCACCTATCCTACACATACAGCACCAGAGTTCACTGCCAGGGTGTAGTAAAGGTGCACAGGGTCTTTCCGTCTAGTTGCGGGTAGCTGGCATCTTCACCAGCGCTACAGATTCGCTGAGCCCCTCGTGGAGACAGTCCCCAAATCGTTACTCCATTCGTGCAGGTCGGAACTTACCCGACAAGGAATTTCGCTACCTTAGGACCGTTATAGTTACGGCCGCCGTTTACCGGGGCTTCGGTTCGTAGCTTCGCCTTGCGGCTAACCACTCCCCTTAACCTTCCGGCACCGGGCAGGAGTCAGACCCTATACGTCGTTTTCGACTTAGCAGAGTCCTGTGTTTTTAGTAAACAGTCGCTTGGGGCATTTCACTGCGACTTACCGTCGCTTCGTTTCGCGAGGAAACTAACGACAGCAAGCACACCTTCTTCCGAAGTTACGGTGCTAATTTGCCGAGTTCCTTCACGAGGGATCACTCACGCGCCTTGGAATTCTCTTCCCGTCTACCTGTGTCGGTTTGCGGTACGGTCATCCCGTGACTGAAGCTTAGAGGTTTTTCTTGGCAGCTTGGAATCACTGACTTCGGCCAAAAGAGGCCTCGTCATCATCTCTCACGAATACCCGGACGGATTTGCCTATCCAAGCTCGCTACGAACTTAAACCGTCACTTCCAATCGACGGCTCAGCTATCCTCCTGCGTCACCCCATCGCATCACGGTCTGGTACAGGAATGTTGACCTGTTTCCCATCGACTACGCCTTTCGGCCTCGCCTTAGGGACCGACTAACCCTGAGCGGACGAACCTTCCTCAGGAAACCTTAGACTTACGGCGAGTGTGATTCTCACACACTTTATCGCTACTTGTGCCGGCAGAGTCTCTTCTCAACGCTCCAGCAGTTCTTACGATCTGCCTTCATCGCGGTTGAGAATGCTCTCCTACCACCAGACCAATCCGAGGATCGGTCTGATCCGCAGCTTCGGTACCACGCTTGAGCCCCGTTACATTGTCGGCACAGAGCCACTTGACCAGTGAGCTATTACGCTTTCTTTAAAGGATGGCTGCTTCTAAGCCAACCTCCTGGCTGTCTGTGCGTCTCCACATCCTTTTCCACTTAGCGTGAATTTGGGGACCTTAGCT